>Ga0256833_1000102_pt1 | contig 64135 bp, 54 predicted proteins | sample 356284metaG_FD_190535 | JGI IMG/M metagenome (GOLD analysis project Ga0256833, IMG submission 190535) | Hydrothermal vent microbial communities from Mid Atlantic Ridge, Atlantic Ocean - 356-284 | ecosystem: Environmental > Aquatic > Marine > Hydrothermal vents | place: Atlantic Ocean: Mid... | reverse complement strand
GGTTCCGGCGCGTCGTCCGGGACCGGGCGCAGCAGATAGGTCGTGTCGGTCAGGTCGATGGAATTGACCGGCGTGGACAGGTATGTGGCGGTTTGGTAAGAGTTCACCGTACTCGGCAACCATCTCGGTACGCGTTCACGGGGGCCGCACGGAGTCTACGCTCCGCTCCGCTTACCTCTTTGTACGGTCGTGCCTGCCGCACAGGTAGGCTGTCGGGGCCTCCCTGCGGTCGCTTACCCGCGGTCAGGCACGCCTGCACAGGTACGCGCAGACTCCGAATCTGCGGCCCCTGAGAGCGCTTGCACCATTGTGCTCGTGGTCATCCTGTGAGTGGTTATCTGTCTCGGAATGGCGGCATTTCTTTGCAAAAGTTCAGCAGTGCGTCAGCTGTGTGATCAGGGCTGGCCGACAGGTAAACGAGCGTGGCGATTCTCCGGTAGCCCGCTATGCGGGCAGCCGCGAGCCGGTAAGCGCAGAATCCGGATGGTGTGCTGCTGAGCTTTTACACGGTTTTGGGCGCCTGGCTACCGGTATGAAGGCTGGGGAAGGGGCAGGGCCTGGCAAGGGATATGCCCCGGGACCGCAACCGGACGCCGGGGCACAGCTCCGGCAGGCAGGATCAGCCCTGGTTGATCTTGGCGCGCAGGATACCGGAGGGCTTGAAGGTGACCACCCGCCTCGCCTCGAGGGTCAGCTCGTCGCCGGTCTGGGGATTTCGGCCACGCCGGGCCTTCTTGTCCTTGACGTTGAACTTGCCGAAACCGCTGAGCAGCAGATCCTCGCCGCTGATCAGCGATGCCTTGGAGATGGACAGGAATGCCTCCACCGAATCCGTGGCCTGGGCCTTGGTCAGGGAGGGATGTTTCTTGTAGACCTGCTGTACCAGGTCCGCTTTTGTCAGGGTCATGGGGTTGGACCTCCGTTGCATGATTCTGAAGCCACCGGATTTCATCCGGGGAAACTGGTCTTCGGCCGGACGTGTATCGTTCAGGGCCACTCCGGGACATGACATGTTCCTGCCCGGAAGGCCGGTCCATGAAAAGACGGCGTTCTGCTGTTATTTCAGCGATTTTTGCAGCGCATCAATGATACGTCGTGGTGTATCAGTTTGTCAATGTCAATCCTGAAGAAAATGAAAGGCTTTCCGGCCCGCATACCGGGCTGCAGGCCCCAGTTCCTCCTCGATCCGCAGCAGCTGGTTGTATTTGGCCACCCGGTCGCTTCGGGACGGTGCCCCGGTCTTCAGCTGACCGGTGTTGAGGGCAACGGCCAGGTCAGCGATGGTGGTGTCCTCGGTCTCGCCGGAACGATGGGAGATCACCGCCGTGTAGGCGGCCCGGTGCGCCATCTCCACCGCGTCCATGGTTTCGGTCACCGTGCCGATCTGGTTGAGCTTGACGAGGATGGAGTTGGCGATCTTTTTTTTGATTCCCCGTGCCAGGATCACGGTATTGGTGACAAAGATATCATCGCCCACCAGTTGAATCCGGTCGCCCAGGGCACGGGTCAGCTTCTTCCACCCCTTCCAGTCCGACTCGTCCAGTCCGTCCTCGATGCTGATCAGGGGATATTTGCCGACCCAGTCGCTGTACAGGGCGATCAGTTGCTCGGCACTCATTTCCGGTTTTTTTTCCGCGCCGAGGATATATTTCTTTTTTCGGCGTGAATAGAATTCACTGGCTGCGGCATCTATGGCGATGGCGATATCTTTGCCAGGCCGGTAGCCGGCCTTGACAATACCTTCCAGGATCACCTCCATGGCCTCCTCGTTGGAGCGCAGGCTCGGAGCAAATCCGCCCTCGTCACCGACCGCTGTCTGCAGTCCCTGTTTGTGAAGCACGGCTTTCAGGGCATGGAATGTCTCGGCGCCCATCCGCAGGGCCTCTGTAAAAGAGGGGGCGCCAACAGGCAGGATCATGAACTCCTGGATGTCGACGTTGTTGTCCGCATGGGCGCCGCCATTGAGAATATTCATCATCGGCACGGGCAGAACCTTGGCATTGACACCACCCAGGTAGCTGTAGAGCGGCAGCTGCAGCTCTTCGGCCGTGGCCCTGGCAACAGCCATGGAGACCCCGAGAATGGCGTTGGCACCCAGGCGCTTTTTGTTGGCGGTATTGTCGAGCTGCAGCATGGTCAGGTCGATGACCACCTGTCGGGACGATTCGAGGCCCAGGAGATGCGGGGTGATGATCTCGTTCACATTGTCGACCGCCTGGCGGACGCCTTTGCGGCCGTATCGCTTGCGCTTGCTGTCCCGCAGTTCCAGGGCCTCCCTGCTGCCGGTGGAGGCACCGGACGGAACAGCGGCCCGGCCCATGGCTCCGGTTTCGAGGTAGACCTCCACCTCGATGGTGGGGTTGCCCCTTGAATCGAGGATCTCGCGTGCAACGATATCGGTGATCTCGCCCATGATGCAGCTCCTTTCTGTTCTTGGTTGTTAGATATTTCCAGCCATCTGGAAGATGGGCAGGTACATGGCAACAACCAGGCCGCCGATCATGCCGCCGAGAAAGACCATCATGAAGGGTTCGATCATGGAGGTGAGGTTTTCCACAGCCTGGTCCACCTCATCATCATAGAAGTCAGCGATTTTTTCAAGCATTGTATCCAGGGCACCCACCGACTCGCCGACGTTGATCATCTGTACCACCATGTTGGGGAAGACCCCGGATTCCTCCAGGGGTTCAGCAATGGGTCGACCTTCGGCAATGGAATCCGCTACCCTGAAAACGGCCCGTTCGATGATCTTGTTGCCCGAGGTCCTGGCAACGACCTGCAGAGCATCCAGGATGGGGACGCCACTCTGTAGCATGGTGCTGAGCGTTCTGGTGAATTTGGCCACTGCAACCTTGCGAATCAGAGGCCCGACAACCGGTGATTTCAGGGCCAGAGCATCGATTTTTTCCCGGCCTTTCTCCGTCTTGTAGAATTTTTTGAAGCCGTAGATGACCAGGATGGCCGCCACCGCAATATACAGAAAATTACTTTTGACAAAGTCGCTCATGTCGACAACCATCTGGGTAATGGCTGGCAGAGCCGAATCCATGCTCTCGAACATCTCGACAAAGACCGGAATAACAAAAACCAGGATGACGATCAGGATGAGAATAGATATGGCAAGGCAGATGACAGGATACGTCATGGCACCTTTGATCTTTTTCTGCAGGGCCATGGATTTTTCCTTGAACGCTGCCAGCCGGGAGAGGATGGTATCCAGGATACCGCCCAGCTCACCGGCTTCGATCATATTGGTGTAGAGGTTGTCAAAGACCTTTGGGTGTTTGCGCATGGCGTCGGCAAGGGTGGTGCCGGTCTCGACATCGGTCTGGATCTCGGTGAGCACACGCCTGAAGGTGGTGTTGCTCTGCTGTTTGGCAAGGATTTGCAAACATTGTACCAGGGGCAGGCCGGCATCGATCATGGTCGAGAGCTGCCTGGTGAAGATGACAATGTCCTTGCCCGTAACCTTGGGCTGGAAAATGGTGATGTTTTCCAGGATGTCCTTGGGCTTTTCCTTGATGGTCGGATTTTCGATGCGCAGTCGTTTCAGGTGGGCCCGGGCCGCGGCCTCGTCCGGGGCCTCGAGCTCGCCTTTTCGTTTCTCGCCGTAGCTGTTCTTCCCTTTCCAGATATATACCGGCATGTTGCAGTTTCTCCGTGTTCCGGTCCCCGGGTCAGTAAAGAGCGGAAAATCAGTTGCTCATTACAGTGTTTCCATCTCTGTGTCTGTCAGGCACCGGACTGTATGTTGCCCCGGAAGCCGCAGAGTCGTGCGCACGCTTTTACCTCCATATCCTCCTGAGCGACCAGAACCGATGGTGCGAAGAGATGAGCGGAGCGGGGCGCGGACTCCATGCGCTGCCTGTGGCGCTGTACGAAAATCAGGATAACCTGTTGACAGATGGTGGAATTGTCTTTATAGACTTTACTTTTTATGCTGGTACGTCCGTGCCAGGCAGGATATAATTTATTGTATGGAAGAAAATTTTCTGATTCAAGAAAAAGCTGATATTTTTTCAGGAGGTTGGCACAATGCAGGCCAGTGAGAGCGTAAAATATGGAGCAGGGCCGTTTCAGCCGGTGGTGGACCAGTGTGACGGCTGCGAGAGAATCGTAGAAGAAGAGGATGTCAGGTACTGCCGGGTCTATGTGAAGCCGGCGGCCAAGTGGCGGCTTGGCATGTGCAACTTCGCCACCCATGCCAAGCCGGAGATCAAGGTCGTCAAGGTTCGTATCAATCCGCTCAAGGCCGCCAAGCGCGCCTCACGCCGGAGATAGAAGAACGTCTGTTCAAACGGCAGGCCCGGGAGGGAGGTGATCCCTGCCGGGCTGTTTTTTTTTGACAGAAAATCAGAAGGCCAGAAGTCAGGAGTCTTCGTGCCGCCTGCGGTGCAACACGCCCTCTGCCCGCTGTTCCGCTGCTGTTGTGCCCGCTCCTGCGGACAGGTAGGTTTGCTGTCGTGTTATTGGACCCATGCCCTAGTCATCATGCTATTTCATTGCCCGTTCCTTGCGGCCGGGCGAGAATTCGTCAGTTTCTGCCGATGCCGGTATAGCGGAATCCCACCTGCCGCATCTTCTCCGGCTCGTAGACATTGCGCAGGTCGACAAAGACCGGCTCCCTCATCGTCTTTCTGATCCGTTCCAGGTCCAGGGCCCGGTACTGGTTCCACTCGGTCATCAGGACCAGGCAATCCGCATCTTCCGCAGCCTCATAGGCATTGTTCACATACTCGATCTCCGGCGGCAGGTAGTTTTTTGCCTCTTCCATCCCCTTGGGATCGTGCGCCCTGATCCGGGCACCCTTTTCCAGGAGGGCCGGCAGGATGGTGGCTGCCGGGGCCTCGCGCATGTCGTCGGTCTCGGGCTTGAAGGTCAGCCCGAGGATGCCCACTGTCTTGCCAGCCTCGGATCCTCCGAGCATCTCCCTGATCTTCTTGACCATTCGCGCCTTCTGCGCCGCATTGACCTCCACGGCCGCCTCGACGATGCGCACGTTTTCTCCATGCTCCTGCACGATCCTGATCAATGCCAGGGTATCCTTGGGAAAACAGGAGCCGCCATAGCCCGGACCGGGGTGCAGGAACTTGCTCCCGATCCGGCCATCCATGCCAATGGCCCTGGCAAGGGCTGCGACATCGGCGCCCACTGCCTCGCAGACATTGGCGATCTCGTTGATAAAGCTGATTTTGACCGCCAGGAAGGCATTGGCAGCGTACTTGATCAGCTCCGCGGTCTCGACGGTGGTGCTGACGATGGGGGTGTCGAGGAGATAGAGGGGTTTGTAGATCTCCTTGAGCACGTGCTCAGCCCGCTCCGACTTCACGCCGATGACCACCCGGTCCGGACGCATGAAGTCGGAAATGGCAGCACCCTCGCGCAGGAACTCGGGATTGGAGGCCACGTCGAAATCGGCGTTGCCGTTGGTCTCGCGGATGATTCGCTCCACCTGCCTGGCCGTGCCCACGGGTACGGTGCTCTTGTCGATGATGACCGTGTAGCCCTGCAGATGTTCCGCAATCTCCCGGGCCGCGGCAAAGATGTAGGTCAGATCGGCATAACCATCGCCCCGGCGCGAACTGGGTGTACCCACGGCAATGAACACCGCCTCGGCCTCGGGCACGGCCTGGGCGAGATCGGTGGTGAACTGCAGGCGCCCCTCGCTGACGTTTTTTTCGACCAGACCGTCGAGGCCCGGTTCATAGATGGGGATTCTGCCGCTCTGCAGTTGCCTGATCTTATCCTCGATCTTGTCCACGCAGGTGACGTGGTGGCCAAACTCGGCCAGACAGGTGCCGGTGACCAGGCCCACATAGCCGGTACCGATCATGGTGATGTTCATGGGTGCTCCTTTTTTGTCCTGTGCTTTGCCGCAGCAGAACGATCTGCGCCGCGGCGTGATGATGGATAACAGTTCACCTCCATAGGCAACTGCCTTCGTAACCCTTCACAGGGTTGATAACGTAACCCTCACGGGATGGCTGACCATCGGTTTGTCCGGCCACAATGGTGTAAGCGCTCTCAGGGGCCGCAGATTTGTGCAGGTGCGTTTGGTCGCTATAGCCCATTTATGCGGCCAGCCGCGAGCGCGTGCAGGTAAGCGCAGACACCGGATGGCGTGCAGCTGAACTTTTACGGGGGAAGGTTCAGGACCGTCGGCCGAAGATGGCCGTTCCCACCCGGACCATGGTGGCTCCCTCCCCGATGGCCACGGCAAAGTCCGCGGACATCCCCATGGAGAGCTCGACACGGGTGTTGTCGGCAAAGAGCCCCCTGGCGGCAAACGTCTCCCCGAGTCGCCGCAGCTCCCGGAAATACGGGCGGCATTCCTGTGGCTCGGCAGCACGCGGCGGCATGGTCATGAGCCCCAGGACCCGGAGGTGTGCAAGTCCGGACATGGCCCGCAGGAGCTCCTCGGCATCCTCCGGCAGCACGCCCGACTTCTGCGGTTCCCGCCCTACGTTGACCTGGACCAGGACTTCCTGGCAGCGCTGCAGTTGAGCGGCATGCCTGTCCAGGGCCCGGGCCAGTTTCCAGCGGTCCACGGTTTCGATGAGATCAAAGAGCCGCACCGCCTCCCTGGCCTTGTTGCTCTGCAGGTGGCCGATGAAGTGCCAGCGCAGTGCCGGAGGCAGGGATTCGATCTTGTCCCTGGCCTCCTGCAGATAATTTTCGCCAAAGACGGTCTGGCCGCATTCAGCGGCCCGGAGGATCTTTTTTCTGTCCATGCGTTTGGAGACAGCCACCAGCTCGATACTGTCGGGATCACGGCTGCAGCGGCGGGCAGCCTCGGCAATGGCGGCTCGGATGGCGGAGAGGTTATCGCAGATCATGGTGCACCCGTGGTGGGCAGGCGAAAGAGCCTGCAGGTATTTTCTGTGGCCAGGCGGGCCACCTCTTCCAGTTCCATCCCCTTGATCTCGGCGACCCTGGCCGCGGTAAAGATGAGGTGGGCCGGTTCGTTGCGCTTGCCCCGGAAGGGAACCGGTGCCAGGAAAGGGCCGTCGGTCTCGAGGATGATGCGGTCCATGGGGATCTCCCGGACCACCTCCTGCAGGGTGGCGGCGTTCTTGAAAGTGACGATACCCGGGATCGAGATGTACATGTCGAGCTCGAGCACCTGCCGGGCCAGGGCGATATCTCCGGAAAAGCAATGCATCACTCCACCGGCGGCAAGGGGTGCCGCCTCCCCGAGCAGGCGCATGGTGTCCTGGTGGGCGTCCCGGTCATGGATGATCACCGGCAGATCGAGCTCCCGGGCCAGGGCGAGCTGCCGGGTAAAGATCGGCCGCTGCACCTCCGGCGGGCTGTAGAGTTTTGCGTAATCCAGGCCGATCTCGCCGTAGCCGACCACCTCGGGGCGCTCGGCCAGCCGGGCCAGTTCGGTGAAATCCTTTGCCCCCGCCCGGGCGGCATCGTGGGGGTGTATCCCCACCGTGGCATGGATTGCTGCATGACTTTCGGCCAGCCGCACGGCCTTGCGGGAGCTGACCGTGTCGATACCGATGGTGATGATCCGCTTGACCCCGGCCTTCCGGGCACGGGTAATGACCGCATCGAGGTCATCGCCATAGGCGTCCATGTCGAGGTGACAGTGGGAGTCGATGAGCTCGCTGTCCGGGGGCAGGCAGGGTGGAGCTGATGGTGTGCTGTTGTTTTTCATGCCACCTGTCATACCAGAATCATTTCTGTCTGACAAGAATCAACCCCGGTCTGCGTCCGTGTAACAGTTCGCCGCTATCGGCAACCACTTTGAATGTAACCCCTCACGGGATGGCCAACCATCGGTCTGTCCGACCACAATGGTGTAAGCATTTTCAGGGGTCGCAGATTTGTGCAGGCGTGCCTGACCGCTATAGCCTACCTATGCGGGCAGGCACGACCGTGCAAAGATGCGGTCCCTGTGAGTGCTTACCTTTGAATTGCCGCTGCTTCTGGTAAAAGTTCAGCAGTGCCTCAGAGCTGCGCGTGATCGTCACTGGTTGTCTATAGCTCGCTATGCGGGCAGTCTCAAGCGCGTGCAGATGGCGTGCTGCTGAACTTTTACGCGTGCGTGGCAGGTGGTGGCATCTGAGACTGCTCACAAGAGATGGACTCGAAAAAACTCCATCACACTCTGAAGATGACTAAGCAAAAAGTTCGATATACAGGTAAGCGAACGGAATAAGACTCCGAGGCGCAGCGGTGTCGGCCGGGCGGAGGCGTACATGGAGTACGTCGAGCATTGGCGGTACCCGCTACAACGCGGTAGATCGGACTTTTTGCGACGCCATCAGAAGAGCGAAGTTGAAAAATCGTGACCTTGCATGTCCTGTGATCAGTTATCCGGGGCCAGAATGGTGGTTGACAAGAAAATTGTATTTTTTTACTACATTGCAGAGTATACAACCTGAAAGGGAGGTCGTCCATGGAGGAACCTGTTTTTGAGGCCATTGTCAGCCGGCGCAGTATCCGGGAGTTTACAGCGCAGCCTGTCAGCAGCGCGCAACTGCAGAAGATCATCACCGCCGGTATCTGGGCACCGTCAGGGCTGAACAATCAGCCTTGGCGTTTTGTGCTCATTCGTGATAAGGATACAGCCGGACAGCTGGCCGCTCAGACGCGGTATGGCCGGATCGTCACGGCCGCGCCGGCCCTGATCGCCGTGTATCTCGATACCGAGGCCATGTACGACCCGGTCAAGGACCATCAGGCCGCCGGAGCCTGCATCCAGAACATGCTCCTCTGTATAACCGAGCTTGGCCTGGGAGCGGTCTGGCTGGGCCAGATTTTGCAAAACAAAGACCGGGTGGGCGAGATCCTTGGCCTGGACAGCAGGTATGACCTGATGGCCCTGATTGCCGTAGGCCACCCGTCACACAGGAATCAGCGTTCGCGGCGCAGGCCGCTGGCTGATTTCATCCTCAAAGAAATAGAAGGAGATGAGGCATGAAGACAGAGAGGATCGGATTTCGGGGGACACTGTTTTTTCTGATCGCGGCAGCGCTTTTTCTGACCGCTGGTTGTGCCGGTCAGCCCTTTGCCGGCAAGCAGGTCACGGCTGACGCATCAGCCCTGCCACCGGTATCCGGCTTTGCCGATGATATCCAGGATATCGTGCTCCCCACCGAGCTGGAATGGAACCGGAAGAAGTCCATGACCATCAAGACCGAGTCCTTCCGGGGCGGTGTCTGGCGTTACGAAGGCAAGGTGGAGCCGATCTCGCTCAAGGATTTCATGATCAGCTCCATGCAGGACCACAAGTGGAAGCTGGTGGGCGAGGCGACCTCCCAGGATATCCTCCTGGCCTTTGTCAAGCCCAGCAAGACCTGCATGATGGTGATCTCGGAGGGGAATTTCGGCAAGACCGATCTCACCCTCTATGTCACCATTGACAAGACAGCGGCCGCCGGCCTCAATCCGTTCGGCGAGGCGGTCGGCAAGTAGTGGCGCCGCAGACCGGCCCGGAGCCCGGGCTCCAGGGCCGCCACATCCTCTTCGGTGTCACCGGTTCCATCGCCGCTTTCAAGGCGGCCGGCTGGATCCGCAGCCTGGCACGGGAGGAGGCCCGGGTCACGGTGGTGATGACCAGGGCCGCGAAGCAGTTCATCTCGCCACTGACCCTTGGCGCCCTGTCCGGCAACCGGGTGCATGGTGACATGTTCGACCATCATCCGGAGCGGATCATGGCCCATATCACCCTGTCGCGGGAAGCAGACTGTGTGCTGATCGCCCCGGCCACCGCCCAGACCATAGCCCGCCTGGCACACGGCATGGCCGATGACCTGCTGTCGGCCACGGTTCTTGCTGCCGACAGGCCTGTGGTCATCTGTCCGGCCATGAACACCAATATGCTGCACCATCCGGCGACCCGCGACAACCTGGAACGGCTGCGCGGGTTCGGCTATACCGTGATCGCTCCGGCCTGCGGCACCCTGGCCTGCGGTGACAAGGGAGCGGGACGACTGCCGGAATGGGACCTGGTGCGGGAGACCCTGCTGGCCCTGTTCACCGAGCAGGATCTGGCCGGACGTCGTATCCTGATCACGGCCGGTCCGACCAGGGAACCCCTGGATCCGGTGCGTTATCTCAGCAACCGCTCCAGCGGCAGGATGGGATATGCCCTGGCCCGGACGGCCCGGCGCCGGGGTGCCGAGGTGACCCTGGTGGTCGGGCCGGTGCATCTGGACGATCCCCCGGGGGTGGAGATGGTGCGGGTGACCACTGCCGTGGAGATGGAGAATGCGGTCGGCACCCTGGCTGAGCGGATGGATATCATCGTCGGAGCCGCGGCAGTGGCCGACTACAGGCCCGCTGTCTGCCAGGAGCGAAAGATCAAGAAGACAGAGGCCGCAAGCCGCTGTATCGAGCTTGAGTCCAACCCGGACATCATGGCCGGGCTGGGCGGACGACGCCGGCCTGGCCAGCTGCTGGTCGGCTTTGCCGCCGAGAGCCATGATCACGAAGCAGAGGGCAGGCGCAAACTGGTCGAAAAGAACCTGCACCTGGTGGTCATCAACGACATCCTCGGCAGCCGGACCGGCTTCGATGTGGAGACCAACCAGGTCACCCTGCTCACCGGCGACGATGTGCGTCGGCTGCCGCTTCTCTCCAAGGAGGCCACTGCTGACAGGATATGGGACCGGGTGGTGGAACTGCTCCGCTCCTGATGCCGGGTATAAGTTCAGCGGCAGTAACCCCTCACGGGATGGCTAACCATCGGCTTGTCCGAGCAAAATGGTGTAAGCGCTCTCAGGGACCGCAGATTCGGAGTCTGCGCTTACCTGCATGCGCTCGCGGCTGGCCGCACAGCTGACGCACTGCCGAGCTTTTACCAAAGGTGTTGCTATTTTCAGGCAGTTGCTGTCAGCGGTGAACTATTACGATGCCGGTCTGTCAGAATCCGGCTGTGCCCCAACCTTCCATGGCGGTCTCGTAGATGGCGATCACATCATCACGGCTCGGCTGACGGGGATTGTTCTCCACCGGCCTGGCCACGGTCAGGGCGATATCGGCCATTTCGCCGATCTTTCCCGGGTCGATATTCAGGGCATCGAGGCTGTCGGGAATGTTCAGGTCCCGGTTCAGGCCATGCAGTTCATCCACCAGGAGATCGGCCGCGTCCCGCAGGGACAACCCTTCCGTATCCTGGCCGAGCATCCCGGCCAGGGCGGCGTGTTTTTCCAGGTTGCCGATCAGGTTGTATTCGGTGACAAAGGGCAGGAGCACGGCATTGGCCAGGCCATGGGGAATACCGAACATGCCGCCCAGGGGATAGGCCATGGCGTGGACCAGGCCGACCCCGGCCATGGCCAGGGCCTTGCCGCCCATGAGGCTGCCCAGCAGCATGGCCGAACGGGCGGCCAGGTTCCTGCCGTCGGCATAGGCGGCGCGGATATTGGCCTGGATCAGTTCGATGGCCCTGGCAGAGTACATCTCCGAGACCGGGTGGGCCTGGACCGAGGTAAAGGCCTCCAGGGCATGGGTGAGGGCATCTATGCCGGTGGCGGCGGTCACATGCGGTGGCAGGCTGACAGTCAGCTCCGGGTCGAGCAGGGCCGCTTCCGGGTAGAGGGGATCTCCGTTCATGCCACCCTTGGAGCCGGTCTCCTCGTTGATGAAAACCGCGGTGAAGGTGACTTCGGCCCCGGTTCCGGCAGAGGTGGGAATCATGATCTTGGGCAGGCCGGCTTTGGTGATCCTGCCCAGGCCAAGGTAGTCCGCTGCCCGGCCGCCGTTGGTGCAGAGGATGGCGATGGCCTTGGCCACGTCCATGGCAGAGCCGCCACCGACCCCGATGACACAGTCACACCCTTCCTCGCCGGCCAGTGCCGCACCGGCATCGGCAAGGCGCAGACCCGGTTCGGGATCGACCTTGTCATAGAGGATATAGGGGATTTTGCCGTTCTCGAGAACCGAGGTGACACGGCTGTCCAGCCCGGCCCTGATCAGGCCGGGGTCCATGACCAGCAGCGGTCTTGTGCCGCCGAGACCGGCGATGATTTCGGGTAGCCTGTGCAGTATACCGGTACCGAAATGGATGTCGGTGGGCTGGACGATGGAAAATGGTGATGAAAGGTTCATACAGTGTGCTCCGTGAAAGAAGATGGCGTCGCAAAAGTCCGATCTGCTGCGTTGCAGCGGAGACGGCCAATGCTCGACGTACTCCATGTACGCCTCCGGGCCGGGACCCCTACTATATCGCACCCTGGTCCTTTCGCCAACAAAAGCTTGTCCTTCCCGTCGCAGGATGTCAGGTGAACAGTTCACCGCCACCGGCAGCAACCTTGAATCTCGCAAGACATAACAGTTCAGCAGTGCGCCAGGTCTGCGTGATCGCGGCTGGCCGGCAGGTAAGCTTGCGTGGCCAGACTCTGATAACCCGCCATGAGGCCGGCCGCGAGCGTGTGCAGATGGCGTGCTGCTGAACTGTTACCGATGTCGGAGGTCTGGTCGTGAAGTTGAGCAGGAGTGAACAGAAACGTCGGATCAGGGAGCTGGAGAAGCTGGTCATGGAACTGGTCGCCATGCCGGCCCCTGTGCTTGCCTCCCTGCCGGCTCCGGAGGAGGTCATCGGGCTGATCCGGGATGCGGCGGCCATGAAGGGGGGGGCCAGGAAACGGCAGATCAAGTACATCACCAGGCGGCTCAGGAATGAACCGGTGGAGGAACTCTACAGCTTTGTCTCCAGGCGGCGTGGCGCTGCCCTGGAGGAAAAAAGGGTCCAGCATGAGCTGGAGTATCTGCGTGATGCCCTGCTCAACGAGGCCCTGGAACAGCAGCGGCTTCATCAGGATCGGCAACTAGAGTGGGAAGAGGACTGGTCCAGCCGGGTGGTGGAGGAGATCGGCAACCGTTTCCCTGGTGTTGATACCCGGGCCCTGAGCCGACTGGCCTGGCTCTATGCCGGGACCAGGAACAGGCGGCACAGCCGCGAGATATTTCGCATGCTGCGCGCCGCCCGTGAACAGGAACGGCTGGAGAGAATGTAACCGTTCGCAGCGCCGGGCAGCCGGTTCGCGCGACCGGTATTCTCAGCAGAAAATCAGAAACCGGGTGCCAAGTGCCAGGTATCAGGTGTCAGGTGTCAGGGAACAGGGGAGACAGCAATGGAGTATCAATGTGCAACTGTGGGCAGGGTGGTCTATGTTCGTTTCGATCATGGTGATGACCTGATGGCGGAGCTGGTCCGCCTGGCGCGGCAGGAAAAGATCCGCTGCGCCTGGTTCCACCTGTTCGGCGGTCTGGCCGGGGCCGGTGTGGTGACCGGGCCGCGTGAACCCACCGTGCCGCCGGAACCGGTGTGGGAACAGGTGGAGGATACGCGCGAGGTGCTGGGCACCGGCTCCATCTTCCTGGATGGCGAAGAGCCGAAGATCCATCTCCATGCCGCCATGGGCCATCACGGCAAGACCCTGACAGGCTGTGTGCGCCGGGACACCGAGGTCTACCTGGTGATGGAGGCGGTTCTCTTCGAGATCACGGGCCTGGATGTCAGCCGGCCCTGGTTTGCGGAAGGGGGGTTTTTCCGGCCCACATTTACCGGTGCAGGGGGAAAAGAAGAGGTACCTGCAGATGGCGGGAATTCCTGAAAGGGGCAAGGGAGACGGCGGAGGACGAGGCGCTGCGGTTCGGCGCCTTGCTGCTGCAGGATAAAATCCCTGGTATTTCAAGGGAATTGCCGATGGCAGCGAGCTCTTGCCCGCAGGGATGGAAGTCTGTGATCGTAACCCCTCACGGGATGGCTGACCATCGGTTTGTCCGGCCACAATGGTGTAAGCGCTCTCAGGGGCCGCAGATTCGGAGTCTACGCTTACCTGTGCAGGCGTGCCTGACCGCAGGTAAGCGAAGACTCCGTGCGGGTCCTGTGAGCGCTTACGGACTTACTCCTCAGGGATCTCTATGGTCAGGATCGGGTCACCGGGCTGCAGGGCCTGGCCGACCTTGGCCTGGATCTCGCTGACCGTGCCCGCCACCTCGCTGGTGATGGGAGTCTGCATCTTCATTGCCTCCAGGACAGCCAGCTGATCGCCCTCGGCCACCTCCTGGCCGATCTCGACACTGACCGCGTACAGATTGCCGGCAAAGGGAGCGCGGATGTCGCCCTGCCTGGCCAGCCTGGCGATCTCCTGCTTGGAGAGCTGGGCCACAGGCGCCGATCCCTCCTGGGCCTCGGGTTCAAAGACGAACAACCGCTGGTCGTGATCGACGTTGAGATAGACATTGGTCTCGCCGTCATCGGTCTGCTGGGCCGGGCCGATCTCAACGATATGTTCCTTGCCGGTATCGTCCCGGAAGACCAGGGTCTCACCAAGCTGGAAGCCGCCCTGGCGGAGGAAGATGGAGGGCGGCAGCACATAGGCCTTGCCGAACTTCTCCTCGAACTTGAAGAAGTCCACCGCATCGTTGGGATGCTGCAGGTAGAGGACAAGCTGCTGTTCGGTGGGCTCGGCTCCCATCCGCTCGGTCAGGGTCTGCCGTTCCTTTTCGATATCCATGTCCTCGATCTGCTCGATCCCGCCCTCCTTGTCAAGGATCTCCTTCCAGTTGCGGCCAAAGACCTTCTCGTAGATCCAGTCCTCGGGGCGGTAGAAGGGAAAGGGTCCATACTTGCCCAGTAACAGGTTCTTGAGGTCACCGGAAGGGTTGCCGTAGCGCTCTCCTTCGAGGACATTGGAGACCGCCGTGGTCCACAGGATCTGGGAGCCGGGGGTCACGCTCCACCAGTTGCCCAGCTCGATCTGCACCCTGGGCAGTTCCTTGTGGAGGATGTCGGGCATCCTGTCGAGAAAGCCGCCCTTGGAGGCCTGTTCCAGGCTCGAGCCCATGGCGCCGCCGGGCAGCTTGTGGATCTGGACCGTGGGCAGGAAGCCCTTGATCTGGGCCTCGAACTGGGCATAGTGGGGCCGTTCGTCGCGGATGGCGTCAGAGGTGGCGATCACCGCCTCCTCGTCAATGCCGATGGCCGTCCTGCCGTGGTCCTTCATGGTCTGGATAACGGTGAGGATCGGCGGCGGCCCGTAAAAGCCGGTAAAGGCATGGTCAGAGGCGTCGACAATGGTGGCGCCGTTCAGGATGGCGGCGGTGATCCGGCCGATATCATTGCCGTCGGTGTTGTGGCCATGGTAATGGATCACCAGGTCCGGGTAGGCCTGCTTGATGGCATTCACCAGCTCGCCGATGCGCCGGGGCGTGCCCAGGCCGCCGTGGTTCTTGATGCAGAGGATGATCTCGTCCCCGGTCACGTCCAGGATCTCGCGCACCTTGCCGATGTAGTAGTCGTTGGTATGTTCCGGCCCGGTGGAGAAGCAGATACAGGGTTCGTTGATCTTGCCGGCCTTGGCCACTTCCTCGAATACCGCCTCCATGTTGGGGATATGGTTCATGAAGTCAAAGGTCCGCCATACGTCCACGTACTTGGCGAACTCGCGCACGGTGAGGCGGATCACGTTCTGGGGATAGGGACGGTACCCGAACAGGTTCACCCCCCGGCACAGGGTCTGGAACATGGTGTCGGGCATCTTCTCCCGCAGCAGTTCGAGCTTGAGAAAGGGATCCACCTGCTTGCGGAGGATGTCGACGTGCACAGAAGCGCCGCCGGTGATCTCCAGCGAGAAGTAGCCGGCCGCCTCGCGGGCCGGCGCGGCCAGCAGGTCGGTATGGAGCAGGATCCGGTTCTTGTAGTCGGACTGGGACATGTCCCGTGCCGTGTTGGTGATATAATACCCGTCGGCCTGGCGCAGAATGGCCAGGACCTCGGAAGGTGCCATGCCCTGGGTTATACGTGTCATCTTATTCCTCGATTCTCTGATAATTCGTGTTGAACGGCTGTCTCGGCGTACAAGTTCACCGCTATCGGCGACCACCTGAAACTGGTGATAATTGTACGTCTCGACAACGGTGATCCCTCTGGTCAGGCGGCGTAGGTATTCTGCCTTTTGTAGTGGATCTCGGCGATCAGCCGGGCCAGCTTGTTGACCTCGCTCACCTGCTCTTCGTACTCGAACAGGTGGTCATGGGTGTCGAGGAAGGAGGTGTCGAACTCGCCTGCCTGGAAATCCGGGTCATTGATCAGGTTCAGGTAGAAGGGGATCGTGGTCTTGGGACCGGTGATGACGAAATTGGTGAGACAGCGCCTGAGCCTGTCCACGGTCTCGTGCCAGGACCAGCCGAAGACCGTCAGCTTGACCAGCAGCGAGTCATAGACCTCGGGGATGGTGAAGCCCTGGTAGCAGAACCCGTCCAGGCGTACACCGTAGCCGCCGGGTGAACGGTAGACGCTGATGGTCTTGCCGCCCTCGGGCATGAAATCGTTGCGCGGATCCTCGGCATTGATGCGCATCTCGATGGCGTGACCGCGCGGTTGCACGTCGTCCTGGGTGAAGAGCAGGTCCTTGCCCATGGCCAGCTTGATCTGGGTGCGGACGATGTCGATGCCGGTGATCATCTCGGTGACCGTGTGCTCCACCTGGAGCCGGGTGTTGATCTCCATGAAATAGAAAGAACCGTCGGCGTCGAGGAGGAATTCAACCGTGCCGGCGTTGAAGTAGTTGGCCGCCCTGGCCGCTCTGACTGCGGTCTCGCAGATGGCCTCGCTCTGTTCCGGTGTGAGGTGAAAGGCCGGGGCGATTTCGATCAGCTTCTGGTTGCGCCGCTGGATGGAACAGTCACGGGTTCCCAGGTGTACAGTGTTGCCCTTGCGGTCGGCGATGATCTGGACCTCGACATGCTTGGGCCGGACCACCACCTTTTCCAGGTAGACCGAGTCGTCATTGAAGGCCGCCTTGGCCTCGGAGCGGGCAATGGCATACTGCTCGGCCAGCTCGTCCTCGTTCTCGATGCGGCGGATGCCGCGTCCGCCGCCGCCGGAGGTGGCCTTGAGCATGATGGGATAGCCGTGCTGCCTGCCAAAGGCGATGGCCTCCTCCAGGCCGGCCTCGCCCGGCGACAGGTTGGCGGTTCCCGGCACCATGGGGATGCCGGCGTCGGCCATGATCTGCCGGGCCTTGACCTTGTTGCCCAGCTCTTCGATGGTTTTGGATGCGGGGCCGATGAAGATGAGGCCGGCATCCTCGCAGGCCCTGGCGAATTCGGGGTTCTCGGCAAGGAAGCCGTAGCCGGGGTGGATGGCGACGGCGCCCGAGCGGAGGGCGGCGTCGATCACCTTGTCGATGTCGAGATAGTCACTGCGCGGGCCGTCACCGATCCAGATCGCCTCGTTGGCGATCCGGATATGGCGTGAGTCACGGTCCGGGGTTTCGTAGATGGCAACGGCGTCATAGTTGAGCTCCTGGATGGCACGAATAATACGGATGGCGATCTCACCACGGTTGGCAACTAGAATTTTCGTTTTCAATGGTCCATCTCATCGCTTGTGTTGACGTAGTACTCCTGTCGTCCTTTGGCTGCAGTTGTGGATCTCCCGTTTCTCCCATGGAGTCGGGCTTGCAGGGTCGCAGGTTGTGTCGGATTGGACAGGGGCGGCCTGTGTAAAAAACCCCGCCAGGAGGGCCTGTCGGGGAATGAAGGTGTGTTGGATTGCTGCTTGGGATATCAGCAGGCTAAAGTACCAGATTTGGCCGAAAATGGCAAGCAAAAGTGGCCGGTCCCCTGTGGTGGCGGGGCGGGGACCGGAAGCCCTGGTCTGTCAGCCGGCGGCGGAAGAGCGTTTCTGCCGCCTGGCATAGGTGGCGGCCTCCATGCCGGCGACGCAGCCCTCGCCCACGGCCTTGGCCATCTGGTAGGGGGGGCCGACGATGTCTCCGGCGGCATAAATGCCCGGGATGTTGGTCTCCTGCCTGCGGTTGGTGTCGATATACTTGAAGGTCTCGGTGTCCAGGGCCACACCGATCTGGGTGGCCAGTTCCAGGGCGCCCTTGGAGCCCAGCTCGATGAAGATGCCGTCCACGGCCAGGGACTCGCCGCTGTCCAGGTCGATGCCGGTGACAGCATTCTCCCCCTTGATCTCCTTGATCCAGGTTCCCTCGCGCACCTGCACGTCACTGGCCGCAAGGCGGGCCCGCAGTTCTTCCGAGACCTCGATCTTTCTGGCCACCAGGTAGACCGTGGCCGCATAATCGAGCAGGGTCAGGGCCCCGTCGACAGCGGCACTCCTGTTGCCGACAACAGCCACTGTCGCATTACGGAAGAAATTGGCGTCACAGTCCACGCAATAGCTGACTCCGCGGCCGGCCAGTTCTTTTTCGCCCGGCACGGCCAGTTTTTTCTTGGCGACACCCATGCAGAGGATCAGGCTGCGGCTCTGGATGGTCCGGCCGCTCTCCAGATCGAGGCCGAACAGGCCATCGTCGCCGGCGGTGATCCTGAGCACGTCCTCGGCCCGGACCTCGGCCCCGAAACGCCGGACCTGGGCCAGGCCAACCTCGAGCATGGTCCGGCCTTCAGTGACACCGTCGACAAAGGCATAATTTTCGATATGGGCTCCGTACAGGGCGCTGTTTTCGATACGCCCGAGGAGCAGGACCCTGGTCTTTTTCCGGGCCGCGTGGATCCCTGCCTGGATTCCGGCCGGACCGACGCCGGTTATCACCACATCAAAGATTTCGTCTGCCATGGGTTGTGCCTCCTGTCGTTCTTGCCATGGGTTGTGATCCTGGAAACAGTTCATCCCCATCGGCAACTACTAAGAATATCAGCGTTTTTACTGATTCCGCCGGTTGCCGATCCGGGCAGCGCATCGCGGAGGGCAACGGCAGATCCGGCAGTCAGCAGCCTTGCCGCGGTAAAAGTGTCGGTCTGTTAGGTGGTTGCCCATAACGGTGAACCATTACTTGCCGCGACCGATCTCCGGCCTCCCGTCGCTGTCACCGGACCATGGAAATCTCGTCCCTGAATTTGTACACTATCTGCAGAACGAGGTCGACAGAATAATTCATATGCGATATACTGAACAGCTGTGGTAAAAAAATCTCAGACCATTGAACAGGCAAGGGATTCCTGTCCGTTGCCCCCTGCCGGGACACGGGTGCGGCAAGGTGATCAGGCCGGAACTGGCAGCGATTTTGCAGAGATGGAATTGCGGTGCCTCATCTGCGATGGCCCGGCCCGGCTTGCCGGTCGCTGACACAGTGCCCGGGTAGTCTGCACGGCGTGCGGACAGGAACTGCCGGCCTCGGCCTACGAGGAGCAGATCGAGGCATGGAAGGATGCGGTCTGCTGCCGGCTCTCGGGAAAACCGCGGGCCCGTGAGGGCTGATCAGGCAAACAGACGGCCGCGACACCGGGCGGACCGGGTCCGGATGCAATGCCGTGCCGCAGCACAACCGTTGTCTTTTCGTATCAGACTATCCACCATCGGTGGCAGGAGGCGGGTCGCTTCCTGTCTCTGTCTCAGCACTCCGTAAAGGAACCCAGCCGTGACGATATCTATCTTTTCAATGATGGCCGGCGCCGGTCTCATGGTCAAGCTGGTCATGACGACCCTGCTGATCTTTTCCGTGGCCTCCTGGTCCATCATCATCATGAAACAGGTCATGTTCACCCGGGCGAGAAGGGCATCGGACGAGTTTCTGGATCGCTTCTGGGAGAGCAGGACCCTGAACGAGGCCTATGATGCGGCCCGCGAGTACACGCTCAGTCCCGAGGCTGCGGTCTTTGTCTCCGGTTTCAACGAACTGAAGAAGATCGGCTCCGCCCGCGACGAGCAGGGCCGGGCCGACACCCTGGAGATGCAGCTTGCGGTGATGGACAACCTGAAACGGGCGGTCAGAAAGGCGCAGCTCATGGAGAGCGACCGTCTGGGCAGGTCCCTTGCCTTTCTTGCCACCACGGGCAGTGCCACGCCCTTCATCGGCCTGTTCGGGACGGTCTGGGGGATCATGACATCGTTCCAGGACATCGGTGTCCGCGGTTCGGCCTCCCTCGCGGTGGTGGCGCCGGGGATCTCCGAGGCCCTGGTCGCCACGGCGGCAGGGCTTGCCGTGGCCATCCCGGCGGTGATCTTCTATAATTACTATTCCAACAGGCAGGCGGATTTCGAGTCGGACGTGGAACATTTTTCCACCGACTTTCTGAACCTGATAGAGCGGGATATCCTGAGCCGTGGATAAAGCCGGCATGGCCGGGTCAGATTGTCGTAACCCCTCACGGGATGGTTAACCATCGGTCTGTCCGGCCACAATGGTGTAAGCGCTCTCAGGGACCGCAGATTCGGAGTCTACGCTTACCTTTGCAGGCGTGCCTGTCCGCAGAGGGAGGCTGTCGGAGTCTCCCTGCGCTCGCTCACCTGACGGCCGGCCACGATCACGCACAGCCGACGCACCGCTGAACATTTAGCAAAAGTATTGGTTTTTTCAGCTGGTTGCCGTTGGCGGTGAACTATTACGAAATTTCTCATCCGCAGCTTCGTTTTCAATGAATTTCTGGTATACTTACTGAAATTATGGGACCAATGGGAAGCAGAGGCCGCAGGGGCCTGGTGGCGGAGATCAATGTGACACCTCTGGTGGATGTCATGCTGGTATTGCTGATTATTTTCATGGTTACGGCACCGATGATGACCCAGGGTATCGAGGTCGAGTTGCCCAGGACCACAAGCAAGGCCCTGCGTCAGCACGAAGAGCCCCTGGTGGTAACCATCAACGGCAAGGGCGAGATCTTTCTCGGCAAGGTCCGGGTCAAGGAATCGCTCCTGGTGCAGCAGTTGAAGGGCCTGCCCCCGGAGCGACGGAAAGAGTCGATCTATCTGCGGGCCGACCGCAAGGTCCCCTATGGCCTGGTGGTCTCCACCATGGCGGCCATCAAGCGGGCCGGCTTCACCAAGCTGGGAATGATCACCCGACCTTCGGACAAAAGGGGTGGGTGAGGGGCCCGCCTGCTCCGGGTTCAGGATGACGATGGATGATCCGTTGGATGGAATAGGGTTCAACGACAGGGAGTTTTTCGAGGAACAGCGATCTGCAGACTGGCGCTGGCTGCTGCCCGTCAGTCTTGCCATTGCTGTGCACGTCGCCTTCTTTGCCGGAGCGCTGTATCTTCCCGGCATCATCAGACACCGGCCGCTGCTGGACGAGGTGGTCACCGTGGATCTGGTTTCCCTGCCGGAACCGGCCAAGGCTCCTCCCGCCCCTTCTCCGCCGGTGCGGAAGGCGGAACCGGTGGCGCCGAAAAAAACGACCCGGCCCGTGATCCCCCCGGAGCCGGCGCCGGTGGCCGCGACACCGGTGCCGGAGGTAAAGCCGGAACCTGCGGCTTCGGCCCGGCCCGTTTCCATCAGGCCGCTGAAGCGGAAGATCAGGAAGGCGAGGGATACCAGGCTGGCCGAGGAAAAGGAACGGCAGCGGCTGGCCCGGGAGGCCCGGGAACGGCAGCGGAGAGAGGCGGTGCGCCGGCAGGAGCTTGCAAGGGCCAGGGAGGCGGAGCGAAAGGCTGAGGAGGCCAGGCGCCGGGCAGTGGCCGAGCTCGCCGCCCTGATCAGGACCAGTGATGCTGCGGCGCCGTCGACCCGCAGAAATTCCTCCTCTGGTGGCAGGCAGGTACGTTCCATTGTTTTCAAACAGTACCTGTCCGCCCTGTACGACAGGGTGCATTCCTACTGGGTCCTGCCGGAGATGCGACAGTGGGATCCTGGCCTTGAGGCCGTGGTGGTCCTGACCATCGGCCGGGACGGGACCGTGCTGCGGACAACGATGGAAAAGAGGTCCCGGGATCCGTTCTTTGATCGGTTTGTCATGAAGACGATTCAGAACGCCTCTCCCATGCCGCGTTTTTCCAAACTGATGCCCGACAAGACCATCGAAGTCGGCCTGCGGTTCCGGCCAGGTGAGCTGTCGATGTAAAGAGCCAACGCCCACGTCCAGGCGGCATCAACCCCATCCGGTACGGTGAGGGAGGTCCCCTGCATCCCCTGCCAGGCCGGAGCTGAAGAGAGATTTCATTCCATGCGCTTACATATTTTCCCAACGCGTTTTCTTTCCCTGGTCCTGCTCTGTCTTTTGCTCCTGGCCGCAATGGCCCGGCAGGCGCAGGCGGAACGGGTCTATCTCGATATCACGGCCTCCGATGTCCGCAAGGTGGTGGTGGCGATCCCCGCCTTTGTCGACAGGAAAGGCACCGATCCCACCGGCAGGCGCGGCCTGGCCATGGCATCGCTGCTTGGCCGGGCCCTTGATTTTCATGGCTTTGTCCGGGTGCTCGAGCCCGGCCGGTATGGCGGCCTCCAGGATGCGGACTGGAAACAGTTGCAGGTCGATTATGTCATCCGGGGCGCCTACGAGCCGGACGGCACAAAACTGACCGTGGAGGGACGGCTGTTCGACGTGGCAGCGGACCGGCTGCTGGCCGGTCGACGCTACCGCGGCCTGGCCCGGCAGCAGGATGACATGGTGCTGCGCTTCTGCGACGCCCTGGTGGAGGAGTTCACCGGCACCCCCGGCATCAGCCGCACCTCCATCGCCTATGTCTCCGACGAGACCGGCCGCAAGGAGATCTACATCAGCGACGTGCTCGGCCGTACCAGGCGGCAGGTGACCCGACACCGGCACCTCTGTGTCTCGCCCCGCTTTACACCGGATGGCAACTTTCTGGCCTATACCACCTATCATCGCGGCAACCAGGATCTCTATATCACCGATCTGCGTCAGGACAGGGTCACCCGTGCCCTGTCCCGCCGGAAGGGCATGAACCTGGCGCCGGCCTTTTCGCCCGACGGCAGGACCATGGTGCTGACACTCAGCAGGGACGGCAGCCCCGACCTCTACCTCCTTGACCGCAAGGGCCGGATCCTCAAGCGGCTCACCCGGCGCGCCGGTATCAACGTTTCTCCTTCCTTTGCGCCGGATGGCAGGTCTCTGGTCTTTGTCTCTGACCGCAGCGGCAGGCCGCAGCTCTATATTATGGACATGGAGAGTCTCAAGGTCCGTCGGCTGACCTTCCAGGGCTCGGAAAACAGCGAGCCTTCCTGGTCGCCCAAGGGAGACCGGATCGCCTATACCAGCCTGGTAGACGGCCATTACCAGATTTTCACCATTGCTCCTGCCGGCGGTGCTCCCCGTCAGGTGACCTCGGCCTGGGGTGATTATGAATCCCCGACCTGGTCGCCCGACGGACGGCAGCTCGCCTTTTCCCGGCGTCGGAACGGTCATTCGGAGATCTGTGCGGTCCTTGCCAGTGGAAAGGACCTGCGGGTACTCTTCAAACTGAAAGGAAACCAGTCCTATCCGCAGTGGTCGCCACGCCCCCGATAACGGCGCTTCGATGCGGTCCCGGGATGCACCGGCAGCCAGGTTCGGTACGCTCCCCCTTGTGCTGGTTATGTTGTGCAAGATGTCTGATGATGAAAGAGGAAAGCCTATGAAGATGATACGAAACCTTGCCCTTGCAGGCTGTTCGCTGCTGCTGCTGAGCCAGTGTGCCACCCAGGACGAGGTCCGGGAGCTCAACTACCAGATCCGCGCCGTCAACCAGAAGGTGGAGGAGGTCCGGACCAAGGCCGTTGGCACGATCCAGAAACGACAGGCCAGCTCTGTGTCCAAGATCGACCAGGTGGAGGAGGAGACCCTTCGTCTCAAGTCCCGGCTCGAAGAGTCGGAACATCGTGCCAGCCAGTTCCGCCAGAAGACCGGCCAGGACCTGGCCACCCTGGAGAAGGCGGTTGCGGAGCTTCGTACTGAGAACGAGCAGAAGATAGAGGAGCTGGCCCAGAAGGTTGACCGGTTGAATGCCGCTTTCAGCAAGGTGCAGCAGGAGAGAATCCGTGCCGCCGAGGAACGGGCGCGGGAGGCCGCCAGGCGTGCAGAGGCAGCCCGCAGGCGCGTAGTGACCGCGGCCGGCAGCAGCGGCGGCACTGTCAAGGTGACACCGGATCGCCGCAAGGTGCGGGTCGGCTCCGGCAAGGTGGTGGCGGCCGCTGCCCCTGCATCCGGCACTCCCGCCACCAGGCCAGCGGCCCGACCGGCCGAGGCCGGTGAAAAGGCCCAGGTACAGGTGGTCACCACTCCGGATGCGACCGCCGGACCCTTCAGCCGGGCCATGGCCCTGTACAAGGCCAAGAAATACAAGGATGCCTACAGGATGTTCGAACAGGTCCTCTCCGGCAACCCCAAGGGCGCCAAGGCCGCGGAGACACTTTTCTATATGGGTGAGTGTCTGTACAACCAGGGTGAATATGACCTGGCCATCCTGGATTATCAGAAGGTGATCTCCAACCATGCCCGTGATCCGCATACGCCGGCGGCGCTCCTCAAACAGGGGATGTCGTTTGAAAAACTGACCGATCACGAGACAGCCAAGATCATCTACAAGAAGCTGATCAACGATTATTCCGGCAGCCCCGAGGCGGCCACGGCCCGCAAACGGCTGGCAAATCTTTAGGGTGGCCGCCAGGAAGCGGCTCGATGCCCTGCTTGTGGCACGGGGGCTTGCCGCTGACCGGGAACAGGCCAGGGCCCTGATAGCGGACCGGCAGGTCCTGGTCAACGGGGCCTTTGCCAGCAAGGGGGCGACCCTTGTTCCGCCCGACTGCCGGCTTGCCCTGGAGAAGAAAAAGTCCTACGTCAGCCGCGGTGGCGACAAACTGGCAGCCGGGCTTACGGCCTTTGCCATTGCACCGCAGGGTTGGGTCTGCGCCGATATCGGCTGCTCCACCGGCGGTTTTACCGATTGCCTCCTGCAGCACGGGGCAGCCAGGGTCTACAGTGTCGACGTGGGCTACGGCGTTCTGGACTGGAGTCTGCGCAGCGATGAACGGGTGGTGGTGCTTGAACGGATCAATGCCCGCTACCTCTCTGCAAAGGAGATCCCTGAAGCCCTGGATCTCGCCGTCATCGATGCCTCGTTCATCTCGCTTCATCTGCTGCTGGAGCCGGTGGCCGCACTGTTTCAGCGGTATGTGCGAGTGATCGCACTGGTCAAGCCGCAGTTCGAGCTGCCCCGGGAGAAGGTGGCCAGGGGCGGGGTGGTCAGGGAACGGGACCTGCATCGTCAGGCAGTGGCCATGGTGGAGGAATATGTGCGCGAGGCAGGACTCCGATGCCGGGGTGTTGTGGAGTCGCCGGTGAAGGGTGCCAGGGGAAACCTGGAATTTCTGATGTATATCACGGGATGAGGCATCCGTAACAGTTCGCCGCTGTTGGCAACCATTCTGAAATGCCGGTATATTCACAGGCTCCTGCCTGAAAGAAGCTATTTGACGCCAGAAGGAGATCGAGATGGGAAACAATGGACTTATGGGGAAAATGAAGATCGGGGTCATGGCCGTGGTCATGTTGTGCGGCACGGCCGGCAGTATATTCGCCGCCGAATATGTCAGCGTGGTCAAGGATGGGGTCAACCTCCGCTCGGGCCCTGACACCAAGTATGAGACACTCTACCAGTTACCTTCCGGCTATCCGCTCAAGGTCCTGTCCCGCCAGGGGAAATGGATCAAGGTCTCTGACTTCGAGAATGACAAGGGCTGGATCTATGGCGCGCTGGTGAGCAAGACACCCTATGTGATTGTGAAGGTGAAGGAGGGGAACGTGCGCAGTGGCCCGGGCAGGAACTATAAAAAGATTGGCAGCGTAGCCCGTGAGGTTATTCTGAAAAAAGTGGCCAGCAAGGGCGACTGGATCAAGATCTCCCATCCCCGGATCACCGGCTGGATCCACAAGTCACTGGTCTGGCCCTGAGCAGGGTCCCGCACACGACCCTGGCCGTAACTCCTCACAGGATGTCAAGCCATCGGTTTGTCCGGCCACAATGATGTAAGCGCTCTCAGGGGCCGCAGATTCGGAGTTTACGCTTACCTGTGCAGGCGTGCCTGACCCGCAGGTAAGCGACCGCAGGGAGACTCCGATAGCCTGCCTATGCGGGCAGGCACGACCGTACAAAGAGGTAAGCGAAGACTCCGTGCGGCTCCTGTGAGCGCTTATCACCGGCCCGGTCGGGGACGGGCAGGGTCGTGTGCTTTCAGATCGTAACAGTGCAACGCTGTTGCCGACGGCTTTGCGCTTCCTGGGTGTTTGGTAATAGTTCACCGCTGCCGGCAATCTCTTGAAAATACTGGTACTTTCAGGGTGTTTTTCTCAGGTCCACCAGATGGACCGTTTGGGCGGGTTGCCGTGTTTGTCAAAGACATCGCCCGATTCCCGCAGGACCTGGGCCAGTTCCTCCACCGTGAAGTTGTAACCGTCTGCTGCCGCCAGGGCGACAAATTCCTCCATGGTGGCCGGGCCGTCGTACTTGGCCCGCAGGTGTTTGTCCTCTCCGCCTGCAATGAGCAGGTTCTCAACGTCTTTCTTGGCCATGGGTGCTTGTTCCTTGTCAGAAGTCAGGTATTCAGGTTCCAGGTTCCAGGTTCCAGGTGTCTGTGGACAGGCATCTGTGAGCGCTTACAAAAAACCCGGTTCCATCCGGGTTCAGTCATCGGTTGGTGCCGAGGAATTCCAGGCGCAGCTCTTCATCGTCCCCCTGGGAGATACGGAACTCCTCGCCGTCAAGAAAGGTCATCGCATAGAGGCGCGCTGTCTCCTTGAGCAGGTCGATCGCCCGTTCGAGGATGGATGATTCCCCTTCGTAATTTCTGTGTATCCGCATGGTGTCCTCCTGATCGGTAAACTGCAGTATCAGACCGGTGTGGTTGAGAAAGACCAGGTCATCCCAGACGTGGCCGATGTCCATGCCCACTGTTTCGACAATGGTCTTCACCACCCCGAGTTTTCTCAGTGCCACTGTTGCGCCTCCTTGTCTCCTGCTCTCAGGCATTGCCCGTACCGCGGTCCTGGTCCACATTCTCCAGCAGTTGTTTCAGGCGCCGGGCCAGGTCCAGCATGGCCGGCACCTCCTCCATGGAGGGTGGTCTGATGGAATAGGTATCCAGGGCGCAGATCTCCTGGTAGCGGTCCAGTGCCAGCAGCCCCTCCCGCAACTCGTCGATGGCATCGGGAAAGAGCGCGTCCATGGCCTCGACGAGATCCGCCATGGTGTGGTTGTAGGGCAGGGCGCCATGGCGCATCAGTGCGGCCATGGCGAATTTTTCAATGGCCATGGCCACCAGGTTGTAGAGGATCTCCGGGGTGAAGATCTTCCTGCGCCGGGCATAACCGCCGGAGGCTGTCTTCAGGTATCCCTCACCCTGCCTGAGAAATTCCTGCCAGCCGCTGATCTCCGGCATGGGCCTGATATCCATCTGTACGGTCGTGTTCATGATCTCTCCTCATGGAACAGTTTGCCGATAGCGGCAAGTCCCTCGGAATACTGCTGCCTTTGCCTTGTCATTCCTTGTGGGCGTTATTGCAGGACTGTCGTCTCAGAAGGCCGGAGGCCGGTCGCATGGCGTCCGGCGATGCCGGAGGCCATTACGGGCCGGTTCCTCTCTTCCGGAGGCAGATGAGCCGTGTGCCTTGCCAGCCGCAGTGGCGGTAGAAGGCAAGGGCACCGCCGTTGTTCCGGTCGGCAAGGAGCTGCATCCGGTTAGCGCCCGCATCCAGGCTCCAGGCGGCCAGGGCATCCAGCAGTGCCCTGCCGATACCGCGTCCCCGCCGGTCGGGAAGCACCACCACGTCCTCGACCAGGAGTGCAGGACCGCCCTCGGCCGTGGAGATGACCACCTGGCCTGTACACATGCCGACAACCTGCCTGTCCTGCTCGGCGACCAGGATGGTGGCCCGGCTGGCGGCCAGCAGCAGCCGCAACCCCTGCCGGACCCTTTGTTCGTCAAAGCTGAAATCCTCCTCAATGGCAAAGAGGATCCTGAGCAGGCCGACCAGGGCGTCGAGATCCCCGGATCCGGCGCTGCGTATACTGATCCCGGCCGCATCGGATCGCATGGTTTCCGGCATCCGCGTCATGTCGATCAGCCCGGCAGCAGGTAGTCCCGGGCCGGAGCCCCATCCTCCAGGCCGTCGAGGATGGCATCGATGGCATCCTCGGAGTCCACGCCTCCGAACCACCAGTTTTCCGGCTGGATCACCATCACCGGGCCTTTTTCGCATTGTTTGAGACAGGTGGTGGCACTGACCAGGCAGTCAAGGCCACGGTCAAGCACCTCCTCCTCGATGTACTGCAGAAAACCGTCGGTCTGCTTGTGGCAGAGTCCTTTCTTGTCTCCGGCGACGCGGAAACTCTGGCAGAGGATGATCTGCCGCTCGGGTATGGCCATTGTTCTCTCCTTTGATGGGAAAACCAGGGGGGCAGGGCCAGGTGCCAGGTGTCAGGTACCAGGTATCAGGTACCAGGTGCCAGGTTCCGGGGGCCGGGAATCTTCGTGCTGCCTGCGGCGGGAGATGAAGATTGAACTCCCGGCGATACAGGCGACCGGCACGGGGGCAGAGCGATCTGCCGCACCTCGACCTCGTTGCACCGCTCTGCGGTGGAACAGGATACCCTCTGCCTGATTTTCATCGGTTGTTGTGCCCGCTCCTGCGGGCATGCTGATTCATCGGTTGCTGAGGCTGGTGGAGCCTGTTCACTGGTCACAGTTCACGAAACCCCTCACGGGGTGGCTAACCATCGGTTTGTCAGGCCACAATGGTGTAAGCGCTCTCAGGGGCGCAGATTTTGGATATTAGCTGGGCTGTTGCCCGGGTTTTTTCTTCTTGCCGCCGCCAAAGAGGACATCCACCGTGCCCTCGATGTTGTCAGGGCACACCAGTACCCTGATGCCGAGGCCGGCAAGAACCTTTTTCGGCGCCTCTCCGGCGTTGGCCACAAGGACGGCGAAACAGTCCTTCAGGCAACTGTCGGCCAGATGCTGCCAGCGCGCCACCCCGGCGGGTACCGGTGCCACGGTCCTTGCCTCCAGCAGGCAGGCAAGGCCATCCTCCCTCGGGCCATAGATCAGCAGCCTGGCGGCCTGGCCAAGGTGCAGGTCGATGTCCATGCCGTTGGAACTGGCCACCGCCACGTGGGGGCGTTGGTCGGTGGGGCCGGGCAGGCCATGCTCCCGAAGGGGCACAAGGTTTACCGCTTCGGGTGCCTCCGGAGGCGTCTCGGTCAGGGCCAGGTGATCGGCCGCCTGGCGCCGGGCCCTGGCCAGGGTGATGGTGTCGCAGGGGAGCGGACAGTCATTTTCGGCCGCAGCCTCGGGTGCGGCACCGGTAAAGGGCAGTACCATCATGGATGTCACCTGCCGTGATGCCATCTTGCGGGCGATCTCCGCCACGTGGGAGTCGTTGAACCCCGGGTAGACCGTGGTCGTGACACGAACCACCAGGCCTGCCCGGGCAAGAGCCCTGGCGCCGTCGGCCTGTTCCCTTGCCAGCTGCGCCGCAGCCTGAGCCAGGGGAATGGTCCTGCGTCCGGGCCTGATCCAGGCGTAGAGGCGCTGGATGATATCGATCTGCACCGCGTCCACCTGCAGGACCACCTCGCTGACGCCACTATCTGCCAGGCGTGAAGCCAGGGCCGCGGAACCAAGGCCGCTGGTGGTCAGGCGGATGGCCAGGTCCGGCTGCCTGCGGCGGAACAGATCCAGAAAATGGAACAGTTGCCGCGGTTCGGCCAGGGCATCCCCCGGCCCATGGATGTCGATCCCGCCAATGGAGTTTCTCCGGGCCTGCAGGTCGGCGAGCCATTCCATGGCCTGTTCCGGCGGCATCGGTCTGGTGCCGGTGGCGGCAAAGCGGATCCGGGTGTTGGCCCGGGGTGCCAGGGGCAGCGGCAGCCAGTCCACCTGCGGCGGCTGCCGGCTGCCGCGCTCGGGAAAAGGGAGGATCATGATCACTGTCCTTCCGGTGGTGGCGGGACCCTGCGGCCCGCCACGCGGTTTGCGGGAATCGGGCGAGGCATTACAGTACGAGCTCGAATTTCTTGTCCTCGTCGTCCCGGTCCTTGCGGTCCAGGAGGGCGGTGAGGATCTTCTCCAGCAGCCTGATGCCGCCCTTGTAGCCCACGGTGGGAAAGTACTGGTGTCCCTGGCGGTCAAGGATCGGGAAGCCCCAGCGTACCAGCGGGATGTCCTCGTCCCTGGCGATGTACTTGCCATAGGTGTTGGAGATCAGGAGATCAACGGGTTCGTTCTTGATCCACTGATGGAGCAGGAAGAAGTCGCCCTTGGCCTTGACGTTGACCTCGGCCGGCATGTCGGCGGTGATCTCGCGGATCCGTTTTTCGAACTTCTTGCCCGGCGTACCGGTGACGATGTGCACCGGCAGCATATCGATGGAGACCAGGAATTCGGTCATGCTGATCAACTGGTCGGGATCACCGGCCAGGGCCACCTTGCGGTGGTAGAGGTACTGGTGCATGTCGCTGATCATGTCCACCAGCTGGCCACGTTCGGTGAGCAGCTCATCGGGTACGGTGACCCCGGCGATGGTCCGCAGGGCATCGACGAACCGGTCCGTGGCCGCAAGGCCGAAGGGCATGTCCAGGACCGTGGCCGGCACCTTGTTCTTCTTGTCAAGCTGCCTGGCAGCGTCGGCGGAGCACCACTGACCGAGGGCCAGGGTGCCCACTGCGTCACCGGTGGCCTTCAGCTCCTCCATGGTGGTGCCGCCGTCGGGGAACATCCTGTAGGTGCCGGTGAGCGGTGCATTGAGCACGCCCGAGGTGTCGGGAAAGAGTATGGACTTGACGCCGAGCAGGCCGCACATCCGCTTGATCTCCTCCATGTCGCAGGGCTCGACCCAGCCGGGGATGATGTTGACACGGCCGTTTTTCTTGCCTGTGGACTCGGAGAACTCGGTCATCGCCTTGACCATGTTGGAAAATCCCGTCACATGGGAGCCGACGTAACTCGGGGTGGAGGCGCAGATCACGTACTTGCCGTCCGGGATCTTGCCTTCCCTGAGGGCCTTTTTCCTGATCTGGGGCAGGTCGTCGCCGATGGTCTCGGACAGGCAGGTGGTGTGCACCGCGATGACATCAGGATTGTAGACCGAGAAGATGTTGTTGAAGGCCTGCATCAGGTTGGCCTGGCCGCCAAAGACCGAGGCGCCCTCGGTGAACGAGCTGGTGGCCGCGGGAATCGGCTCCTTGTAGTGCCGGGTGAGCGTTGACCGGTGGTAGGCGCAGCAGCCCTGGGATCCGTGACTGTGGGGGAGACAGCCGTGGATGCCCAGGGCGGCGTACATGGCGCCTATGGGCTGGCAGGTCTTGGCCGGATTGATGGTGACCGCCTTGCGCTCGCTGATTTCTTTCGGGGTATGCCTGAGTAACATTGTCAAACCTCTGTGGTGTGAAGGGCCCGGCCTGGCCGGGCCATTGCTGAAAAGAAAATGCGGGAGTCCTACTCCCAGACATAGGCGGCCGAGAGCTGCGGGTTCTCCTGCCACGGGGCCTTCATGTAGCTCCAGACCCTGGAGTTGACCAGTCGGTCGATCTCGTGGTAGAAGTTGACAGCACCCCTGAATCCGGCATAGGGACCGCCGGAATCATAGCTGTGGAGCTGCTTCATGGGCACGCCCAGCTTCTGGATGGAATACTTCTCCTTGATGCCGGCGCAGAAGATATCGGGCTTCATCAGCTCCACCAGCTTTTCCGCCTCATACTGGTTGAGATCATCGATGACCAGGGTCCCTTCCTCCATCTCGGGAATCAGGCCGCGGTACTCCTTGAATTCCAGGCCCGCAGCCTCCAGGGCCTTGAGTTCTTCCTCGCTCTTGCGGGGCCGGTAGCGTTTCTCGTCCGCCTCGACCTCGATCTCCTCGATATTGCGGCTGTCGGCGTCCACCTTGAGGGTGGGCAGCACGTGCCGGCCCTCGTAGTCGTCGCGGTGGGCGAACTCGTAGCCGGCCGAGATGGTCTTCATGCCCAGTTCGCGGAACAGCTCCTGGTAGTGGTGGGCCCTGGAGCCGCCCACAAAGAGCATGGCGGTCTTGCCCTCGGTCCTGGGGCGGACATCGGCGATGGCCGCCTCCACCTGCGGCATCTCCTCGGCGATCACCTCCTCCACCCGGTCGATGAGCTCCTGGTCCTCGAAGTAGGCCGCGATCTTGCGCAGCGACTTGGCCGTGGCATGGGCGCCGATGAAGTTCACCTTGATCCAGGGGATACCGAACTTGGTCTCCAGCATGTCGGCCACATAGTTGATGGAACGGTGGCACATGACCGCATTCAGATCGGCCTGGTGGGCCGAGGCGAACTGGTCATAGGTGGAGTTGCCGGAAAAGGTGGCCAGGCAGGTGATGCCGCATTTTTTTAAGATGCGGTCGATCTCGAAGCCGTCGCCGCCGATGTTGTACTCGCCCAGCAGGTTGATGCGGTACTTGCCTTCCCTGGGGGTGTCGTCTTCACCGATCAGGTGGCGGAAGATCTGGTTGTTGGCGATATGGTGGCCGGCCGACTGGCTGACCCCCTTGTAGCCCTCGCAACTGAAGGCAAAGACATTGCAGTCGCCGAGCTTCTCCTTCATGTTCTTTGCCACCGTATGGATGTCATCGCCTATCAGGCCCACGGGACAGGTGGCAAAGACGGTGATCGACTTGGGGTGCATCAGGTCGTAGATCTCCTGGATGGCGGCGGCCAGTTTCTTCTCCCCGCCGAAGATGATGTCCGAATCCTGCATATCGGTGGAAAAACAGTAGTTCATGTACTGCTCGCCATCCTCGCCGGCATCGGTCTGGTTGCGCCGGGTCAGCCAGGCGTAGAAACTGCAGCCGATGGGACCATGCACCAGGTTGACGATGTCCCTGGTCGGGCCCATGATCACGCCCTTGCAGCCGGCATAGGTGCAGCCGCGCATGGTGATGATGCCGGGGATGGTCCGCACGTTGGCGGTGATCTCCGGTGTCTCGTTCTCCAGGGCCTCGTTGATAAGTATCTGTTTGGCGCGCTTGCGGGCCACCTTGGGCGGATACTTCTTCAGCAGCTCCGCCTTGACGTCGGTGGGATCCCACTGCACCATCTTTTCTTCTGCTGTTGCCATATTCTTCTCCATGACGTTCATGTCGTCTCAGGTGGATCTTCGGTTCATCTGTCCCTTGACGGGCGGCACGCGGTCAGGCAATGGCCGCCTCGCCACACTCGCCGGTCCGCACCCGTACCGCATCCATGATCGGCAGGACAAAGATCTTGCCGTCACCGGGCATGCCGGTCTGGTTGGTCCTGATGAGCGCCTGCACCACGTCGTCGACGCGGGAGTCCTCGACGACAACGGTGATGATCCGCTTGGGATAGAGCTTGCCCTTTTCGCCGAGAATGGAGGCCGCCTCCTCGTATCCCTGTTCCGCGCCCTCCAGGACCATGGGGTTGACAAACCCCTTGCCGCGCCCCTGGGCCTCGCGCGCGAAGTAGGCGTCGATACCGGCTTCGTCCAGGGCCTTCTTGGTCTGGTTCATCATGTTGATGCGCACGACCGCTATGACTTCCTTCATGCCGCGACCTCCTCGTCCGGGGCGGAGACTTCCTTGAGCCCCGAGCTGATGGTGTAGACCTCCTCCACCTGGCTGACAAAGATCTTGCCGTCGCCAAAGGCCCCCTTGTCTTCCGTGCGGGCGGTGTCCATGATGGTCTGGATGACGAAATCCTTGTCATCGTCGCCGACAACGGACATGAGCATGGTCTTGGGAATCTCGTCGTAGGTGATGTCGCCGATCTTGATGCCCCGCTGTTTGCCGCGGCCGGCGACCGAGTACTTGGTGACGGCCGGAAAGCCGGCATCCATCAGGGCGGCGAGGATGGCATCGGTCTTTTCCGGTCGGACAATGGCTCTGATCATAAGCATGGTGGTGTTCTCCATTGGCAATCGGGGAAAACCGGAAAGCGGCCCGTCCGGAGGATCGGGCCCCTGGCGCCGGTTTTCACCGCAGGTTGTAGTGGGTGTTGGCGTGTTGCAGGGATCAGTTCATGAGCCCGAATTCCATGAGCAGCTCCTCCAGCTCCTCGATCTCGAGTGGTGTGGGAATGACAAAGTTGTCGTTTTCGTCGATGGCCTTGGCCAGTCCCCGGTATTCCCCTGCCTGCGGGGCATCGGGTTTCCACTGGATCACGGTCTGGCGGTTGATTTCGGCCCGCTGCACGTCATTGTCACGGGGGACAAAGTAGATCATCTGGGTGCCGAGCCGTTCGGCGAATTTCTCGATCATCTCCTTTTCGTTGTCCACCTTGCGCGAGTTGCAGATCAGCCCGCCCAGGCGGACATCGCCTGACTGGGCAAACTTGGTGATACCCTTGCTGATGTTGTTGGCCGCGTACATGGCCATCATCTCGCCCGAGCAGACGATGTAGATCTCCTGGGCCTTGCCGTCGCGGATCGGCATGGCAAAACCGCCGCAGACCACGTCACCGAGAACGTCATAGAAGGCATAGTCCAGTTCTTCGTCCTCGTCATAGGCGCCCAGGGATTCCAGCATGTTGATGGAGGTGATGATGCCGCGGCCGGCACAGCCGACTCCGGGCTCGGGCCCGCCCGACTCGACGCACCAGGTACCGCCGTAGCCTGCCTTGCGGATATCCTCGAGTTCCACGTCCTCGCCTTCCTCGCGCAGGGTGTCAAGCACCGATTTCTGGGCCAGCCCGCCCAGCAGCAGCCGGGTGGAATCGGCCTTGGGGTCACAGCCGACCACCATCACCTTCCTGCCCATCTCCACCAGGCCGGCCACCGTGTTCTGGGTGGTGGTGGACTTGCCGATGCCGCCTTTGCCGTAGATAGCCACTTTCCTCATTGGTTCTTCCTCCTGTCTGAAATAGGATGGTTCATCCGGATATGTTCCGGTTGCTGTTGTTGCCGGACTGCGGGGAATTCGTTCCCTCTGCCCCTGGGAATGGCAAAGGGTGTGCCATGGATGGCGCAAAAGAAAATATCTTTTTATTCCAATAAGTTGTGATGAACGTGACACCGTTGCCACAGCTCGGGCCGATCCCCGGGGGACCAGGAATGTCCACAAGGGCACAAAAAGGTAGGGATGTGACAATTCTGTGGGTCCATGTATGGAGAAAAAACACAGGATCAGGAGGATAATCCTGTCTGCCGTGGCCGGGTCGGAGGGGAGGCGGGCCGCTCTGCGCAGGGATGCGGCACAGGGTGTGGCAAAAGTATCGGTCTTTTTAGGTGGTTGCCGGTGAACCGTTCCACAGGGCGAAAGGGAAGGTGCATGAAGCGGCAGTTCAAGGTCGTTGCCGATGGCGGTCGTCAATGTCGGCAACTGCTTTGCGATACGGAATTTTTACGTCTCCCGGCGGGAGGCCAGGAGCAGGAGCTGCTCTCTGTCCAGAGGTTCACCGCCTGCGCGGACCGAAGAGACCAGGTGCTGCAGCTGCCGCTGTGAGAGCTCGATGCCCTGGCTGGCCAGTTGGAGGTGGATCGCCCGTGTACCGGTTTTCAGGCCGAAGAGCAGTTGCCGTTGTGCCCCGACCCGACCGGGATCATAGGGTTCGTAGGTGGCGGGGTTCACGGCCAGGCCATGCTGGTGCAGGCCGGTTTCGCAGGTGAAGAGCTCCCTGCCCACCAGGGGATGGTTGCCGGCGATGGTCAGCCCTGCTGCCCCGGCCAGCAGGCGGCACAGGCGGGGGAGCTGTTCCGGCCGGTAGCGGTTGCTGCCCTGTTGCAGGGCCAGGAACCCGATCACCTCCTCAAGGCGGCAGTTGCCGGCCCGTTCACCTATGCCGAGCACCGTGGCGTCGAGCCAGGCTGCGCCCGCCTCGAGGGCGGCAATGGAATTGGCCGTTGCCATGCCGAAATCATTGTGACAGTGGACCCCGATATCGATGTCCACCGTTCCGCGTAATTTCCGGACAAGGGCGGTGATGGCGCCGGGGGAACAGATGCCCACCGTGTCAGCCAGGCGGACCCGGAAGGCGCCGCTTGTGGCGGCGGTCTCTGCCACCTGAAGGAGGAAGTCCTGGTCGGCCCGGCTGCCGTCCTCCAGGCCCAGCGCCACCCGCTCCATGCCCAGGCTGCGGGCCTGGTGGATGGATGCGGCCACGGTCCGCAGGACCCAGGCCCGGTCCCGTCGCAGGCGCTGGCTGATATGCAGGTCAGAAACCGGTATGGAGAGGGAGAGCACATCCGGGCGGCAACGGGCGGCAAAAGCGATGTCTTCCGGCCGGCAGCGGCTCCACAGCGCCAGGCGGCAGCCGCCTTCGGCCAGGCGCCGTGTCTCGGCCATCAGCCCCGGGATGTGGTCATTGGCAGGGGAGGCAATGCCCAGCTCGATCTCGTCGACCCCCACGGCCAGCAGTGCCCTGATAAGGGCGGTTCTGTCGCGGCAACAGAACCTCACCCCGGGCGCCTGTTCCCCTTCGCGCAGGGTGGAATCGATGATTCCTGAAAAATTGCTGTTCATACCTCTGTTCCTGTCGCCTGTCCGGGCGGAACTGCCTGTGGACACAAGTTATCCGGCTGATGGCGACGCCGGCTTGCATGTTTGCACAACGTTCATTCACTATATGTGCCATGGGGAGTAGGTAGCGATATGGGGCTGAATTCCGGACCCATACGTCTCGGAATCGGCCCTGTTGCCAGCTCATCGGCGGAATGTAGCAACAATTTTGTAAACAGTCGCTCTTTTCTGTTCCTGAAATTTTCAAGATTGTTAAAAAATGGCTGTTCGCTACTGGTTATCCCGGCATCGGCAGGATGTGAAATCAGGGCTGAAGGTATGCTTCGGCGTTTGTCGGGGTGATGTGCGCGCAGCAAGGGGTGGGCCGGGGCTGTGGATGTTGTTCCGGTATCGTGCCTGAACATCGTCATTCTTGTGCAAGTTGCCGCAGCAGTCTGTTCCCTGGGCCGGGCGAAACCCCATGTGTCGGCAGCAGGATGTTGGGGGAAGAGGAGAAAAGTCAGGCTGGGGCGGGAATGTATTTTGCAATTTCAGCAGGTGGTAAACGCCGACAAGGCCTGAGCAAATCAATGTGGTCAGGTCCGCAGCAAACAAAGGGAAATGGAGCCAACCTGCCGGAACCCGTCCTTGCCCATCACCGCAGGCGTCAATTCTTCTGGTTTCTGATATGAGAACGACAACGACCTCCTCCATCCGGGAGCGATCCACCACCGCAACCCTCGAGCTCAAGGCACTCTATCGTATCGTGCAGCTCATCGGCTCGGCCGTGCATCTCGATACCGCCCTGTCGGCGATCCTGAAGGTGCTCCATGACACCCTGCGCATGGAGCGGGCCACCCTTGCCCTGCTCGACGAAGAGAACCGGCATCTCACCATCCGTGCCTCCTACGGGCTCAGCGTGGAGGAGGAACAGCGGGGGGTCTACGGCCTCGACGAGGGGATCTACGGCCAGGTCTTCAGCACGGTTTCGCCCTTCATTGTTCCCGACGTCTCCAGTGAGCCCCTGTTCCTGAATCGTACCGGCGCCCGCAATGACTATACCAAGAGGACCATCTCCTTCATCGGCGTGCCGGTGGTGCTGGGTGAGGTGCCCGTGGGGGTGCTCAGCGTGGACCGGCTCTTTGGCATGGATGTCTCCTTTGAGGAGGATGTCCGTTTCCTGAGTGTCGTCGCCACCCTGATCGCCCAGTTCCTGAGCCTGAACCGGGCCATCCGCAAGGACCGGCAGAAACTGGTCCAGGAGAACCTCAGCCTCAGGGCCCAGCTCCACGACCGTCACCGCCAGCATTTCATCATCGGCCACTCCAAGCCCATGCAGGAGGTCTTCTGGTCCATCGAGCGGGTGGCGCCGAGCAGGGCCACGGTCCTGCTCCTTGGCGAATCGGGCACGGGCAAGGAACTGGTGGCCCGTGCCATCCACGAGGCCGGGCCGAGGCGCAGCAGGCCCTTTGTCAAGATCAACTGTGCCGCCCTGCCCGAGACCCTGCTTGAAAGCGAGCTCTTTGGCCACGAGAAAGGGGCCTTCACCGGCGCCGGTTCCACCAGGGCAGGTCGCTTCGAGCTGGCCGATACCGGCACCCTGTTCCTGGACGAGATCGGTGAGATGCCCATGTCCCTGCAGGCGAAGCTGCTGCGGGTCCTGCAGGAGCAGCAGTTTGAAAGGCTCGGTTCCAGCCGGACCATGACCGTGGATGTACGAATCGTTGCTGCCACCAATGTCAGTCTGGAGGATGCCGTGGCCGAAGGCAGATTCAGAAACGATCTCTACTACCGGCTCAACGTGGTCCCCATTGTCCTGCCGCCACTGCGTGCCCGACGCGAGGATATCCCCCTGCTCCTGGACCATTTCCTGGGGCTCAGCAACAAGCGCAACAGGAAGAAGATCCGCATGTCCAGGGATTTTCTTGACTATCTCACCTCCTACGACTGGCCGGGCAACGTGCGCGAACTGCAGAACCTGGTGGAACGGCTGGTGATCCTCTCCACCGATGACATCCTGCGGGTGGAGGACCTGCCGGACCATTTCTTCCGCCACCAGGCCAAAACGGTTGCCGCCCCTCCGGCCGCAGCCGCTCCCCCTTCCTATGGTGCGGGGGCCGGGGCCGGGCCGCCGGACGCGGCCAGCGGTCAGGCACAGACGACAACGGTCAGAAAGTCCCTGGAGGAGATCGAGCGGGAACAGGTCCGGGAGGCCCTGATCCGTAATGGCTGGGTGCAGGCCAGGGCGGCACGGGAACTGGGCCTGACCCAGCGGCAGATAGGCTACCGGATGAAGAAGTTCAATCTCAAGCGACCGGAATATCGCTGAAACAGCAAGGAAGCATGCGGTACCGCAGAGCAGTGCAACGAGGGTGAACCGTGGCCGGAGCAGTGGGGAGACGGCGGTCGCCCGCATGACTTTTACGCACTGCGGTCTTTTCGCTTTTGCAACAGTGCACCGCCGGTGGCAACCTGTTTGAAGAATAACGACTTTTTGTAACAGTTCTGCAGTACGTAAGCTGTGCGTGATCGCGCCTGGCCGCTATGCGGCAAGGCGCGAGCGCGTGCAGATGGCGTGCTGCTGAACTGTTACTCGCTTTTCAGACAGGCAGGGAGGAGGCGGCGGGCAACAGGGGCAGAGCGTTCTCCCGGGTGGCGGGCTCGGTTGCCGCACCCCTGCAGAGATGGATGTGACGGTCGCCGAGCTGGCGTGCCTCGTCCGCATCGTGGGTGACCATGATGACGGGGAGCCGGAGGCGGTTCTGCAGTCTTTTCAGTTCCGCGCGCAAAAGGGCGCGGGTTCCTCCGTCCAGGGCCGAAAACGGCTCGTCGAGGAGCAGGACCTGCGGGTCGGTGGCCAGGGCCTGGGCCAGGGCGGCACGCTGCCGTTCGCCGCCCGATATCTCATGCGGCCTGCTGCGGGCCAGGTGACGGATATGGAGCATGGAGAGGAGTTCATCGACACGCCGCGGATCCCGGCACCCATAGGCAATATTTTTCGCCACCGTCAGGTGAGGGAACAGGGTATGTTCCTGGAAGACATAGCCCACTCTGCGCTGACGGGGCTTCAGCAGGATCCGTTCCTCTGTACTGAACCAGTACCTTTCCCTGTACCTGATGTATCCGGCGTCCGGCCGTTCAAGGCCGGCCAGGGTACGGATCACTGTGGTCTTGCCCGAGCCCGAGGGGCCGGTCAGGACCAGGAGTTCACCTGCGGGACAGCACAGTCTGACATCCACCGTGAACCGTTCGCGTTTCTTGAGAATGTGGGCTTCAAACATGGCGGGAATTCCTGTTCAGGTAATTGACCAGCAGAAGAATGGTATAGCTGATGATTACCAGGATGAGAGAGAGCACGGCGGCCTCCCGGTAGCGCATGGCCTCGACATATTCAAAGATGGCGATGGATGCCACCCGGGTACGGCCCGGTATGGAGCCGCCCACCATCAGGATGACACCGAACTCGCCCATGGTATGGGCAAAGGCCAGCACGGCCGAGGCGGCAATGCCGCCGGTGGCATTGGGCAGGATGACCCGGAAAAAGACAGCAACCGGCGAGCTGCCCAGCACGTCGGCCATCTCCAGCAGGCGGCGGTCGATCTTTTCGAATGCGGTCTTCAGCGGTTGTACGGCAAAGGGCAGGCTGTGCACCATGGCGGCCAGGACGATGCCGCCAAAGGTGAAGACCATGGTCCCGCCGGAAAGCGCGGCCCATGCCCTGCCCACCGGCCCGTCCGGTCCCATGATCAGCAGGAGGTAGAATCCGAGCACCGTGGGCGGCAGGACCAGGGGCAGGTTGACCAGGCTGTCGGCCAGGAAACGCCCCGGGAAACGGACAAAGACCAGCAGGGCGGCAAGCGGCATGGCAACGCAAAGGAGGATGACTGTGCTGATCAGGGACAGTTTGGCCGACAGGTAGAGTGGGGTCAGATCCATAACAGAAATCAGAAGTCAGAAGTTCGTTGTTATCCTGCCGCCTTTACTGGAAAGATGAAGGGTGCAGATGGCGTGCGGCTGGGCTCGTGCGATCTCCGGCGGTCGTTCAGGGCCGTTCGTAGCCATAGCGCTCCAGGGTGGATGCGGCAGGATTCCTGCGGAGAAACCGGACCAGGGCCCTGGCCGCCTCCCTGTTTTTCGAGGCGCTGACCACACAGACCGCCTGGGCCACCGGTTTCGCCTCGTCCAGGGGCAGGAAGCAGCCTCCGGTTCCGGCGGCGGTGGTGGCGAGCGATGCCGAGATGAAGGAGAGGCGGGTCGCGCCGGTGGCCGCATACTGGAAGCTCCGGGCAACGTTGGCGGCAAATACCAGTCGCTCCTGCAGCCGGTCCCACAGGCCGGCGCGGATCAATGCCTGCCGGGCCGCCTCGCCGTAGGGGGCAAGTTCGGGGTTGGGGATCCCTGTTCTCCCTGCGCCGGTCTTCAGGAGATCCTGCCAGTTGCCGGCCCCGGCACACAGGTCGCGGTCGCGGCTCCAGAGCACGACCCTGCCTCTGACATAGACCTCGGGACGCTCGCACAGGCCTTGTTGAAAGAGCAGTTGCGGCCTCCGGGAATCAGCAGAAAAGAAAATGTCGAACGGGGCCCTGTTGCTGATCTGGGCATAGAGCCGGCCGCTGGAGGAGACCGTGGTCTGTACCGGTATGGCGCTTTCCCTGGTGAAGAGAGCGCCGATCTCCTCCACGGCCGGGGCAAAGTTTGCCGCCACCGCCACCACCAGGGGTCGTGCCGCCTGGCCGGTATGCGGCAGCAGGGCCAGGATGGCGAAGAGGCTGAAGAGCCCGGTCCGGTGTATTCGGCGGATCAACCTGTCCGGCCCGGAAGCTGGAGGTTCGTTTGCAGCCGGCACGATCGGGTCTCCTTCAGCCGCAGCCGCCACCACCACCGGCGCAGGCGCCCTTGGAGGCGCATTTGCGCATCCTTGCCTGCAGGCTGGTCAGTCCCTTGCCCGTGTAGACCGCCCTCAGGCCCTGTTCGATGAAGCCGGTCATGGTGATTGGCCGGATCCCTGTTTCCTTCAGTATTCTTCCCGGGGTTTCGCCGAGATCACAGACCAGGATGGCGCGGCAGTCGCCCAGGATCCTGCCGATGGTCTGCCAGCGCCGCACGCCGCCCCCCGGTGGCGGGGCCGGCCGTTCTTCCACCAGGCCGTAGCCGCCGTTGCCATCCTCCTTCCAGACCTGGAACCGGGTCGCCTCGCCGAGATGCTGGTTGACGAGCACGCCTTCCAGGGTCGCCACGGCCACGTAGGGCCTGGCGATTTCCGTGGTCGAGGGGAGGCTGGCGCATGCGGACAGGCAGCCCCGCATCTCGTCGGTGCGGTCCTCGTCCAGCAGGCCGACGGCGTCGGCGCGGCAGCGGGTGCAGTGACGCATCTGGGGCAGGAACGCTTCGGCCTGGTTGCGGATTTCGGCCATCTCGGATCGGGACGGTTCGACGATGTCCTCGAACCGGGTGCCGGCGTTGGGAAACATGGCCATGCAGTTGAGCAGATCGGCCCCCAGCTCCTGCATGGTCTTTGCCACCTCCATGATATGGTGGTCGTTGACGCCCGGGATGACAATGGTGTTGATCTTGACCGTGATGCCGTGTTGCTTGAGGGCCTTGATGGCGGCGGTCTGGCGGGCAAGCAGCAGTTCCGCACCCTGGACGCCCCGGTAGAGGATCTTGCCGTCGCGGACCCAGGAGTAGATCCGGGCGGTGACCTCCGGGTCAACGCCATTCACGGTCACCGTGACATGGGAGACCCCGATCTCTGCCAGTTCCGGAACGTGCGGCGCCAGGTCCATGCCGTTGGAGGCCAGGCAGAGGATGGTTTGCGGAAAGTTTTTCCGGATCAGGCGCATGGTCTCCAGGGTCTCTTCCGCATTGGCGAACGGGTCGCCCGGGCCGGCAATGCCGGCCACCGATATCCTGGGCTCCTTTTCCAGCACCTTGCCCATGTAGCGCAGGGCCTGCGCAGGGGTGAGTACAGTGCTGGTCACACCGGGCCTGGATTCGTTGACACAGTCGTACTTGCGGTTGCAGTAGTTGCACTGGATATTGCACTTCGGCGCCACCGGCAGGTGGACCCGGCCATACTGTCCCTTGACCTTGGCGTTGAAGCAGGGGTGGCGGTTGAAGTCAATGCTGGCTGTCATGGGATGCTCCTTTTGTGAGATAAAAAAAGACGACAATCTGTTACGGAAAAATATTGTAATTCAAATATGTTGCTGTGTGTGCGAACGATTGGGCTTCCTGGGGCGTCCTGTGCAGGCCGGCTCTCCGGACCGGTATTCTCCATTACATATAGGAGTAGCCCACCGGAGACTCGTCCTGCTTCCTGGCGATCAGGGCGTTGGTCACGGTGTCGAAGAGCTGCTGCGCGCCCCGGTAGCCCAGGTGGAGGATACGCTGGCCGCCCACCCGGTCGTGGATGGGAAAACCGACCCGGATCAGGGGAATATCCAGCCGCCGTGCGAGGGGATAACCCTTGGAGTGACCGACGATGAGATCCGGCGCGAGCTCTTCGGCCATGTCGCTGATCTCGAAGAAATCCATGCCCTCGTGGACCTGCGGCTGTTCGGCAAGGATATCACCGCTCACCGCGGCAACCCCTTCGGCAAGTCGGCCCGAGGTGCCGCCCGAGGCGCAGAGGACCGGCCGGATACCCATCTCGGCGAGGAGGGCGCAGAGCCCGACCACCAGGTCTTCTTCGCCGTAGATGATGGCCCGTCTGCCGAACACGTATTTGTGGCCATCCACGTAGGCATCCACCAGCCGGCCCCGTTCATCCCTGTATTTTGCCGGCATGGGACGGCCGGAGAGCTCGGCGAGCAGGGAAAAGAAACGATCGGTCTCCCGGATGCCCATGGGCAGTCCCAGCCGGTGGTTGATGATGCCGAAGCGCTCTGTCAGAAGGCTGCCGCCACCCTCCTGTTCCCCCAGGGTACGTCCGAACTCGATGGTGGCCCTGGCCCTGCCCATGGCACCGATCGCGGCCAGAGGGGTGCCGCCGGCAGGTATCTTTTCGTACTCCAGGCGGGCAGGGCCGTCCATGGTCTCGGAGAGATCGGGAAGCATGGTGCAGTCAAGTCCGAAATCTGCCATGATCTCTTTGAGATATCGGTAATCTGCCGAAGAGACGAAACCGGGCAGCAGGTTGATGGTTCGGTTACCGGGTCCACCTTCCGCCTTCCGGGCGAGGACCTGGCGTACCGCACCGTGGAATCCCTCCATGTGGGTGCCGGCGTAGCTGGGCGTGGCGACGTGGACCAGGTCCGGCAATCCCACCGAACCCTCGGTGTCCCGTCGGTATTCCTCGAGATACATGGCCACGTCGTCGCCGATGGTCTCGGTGAGACAGGTGGTGGCGATGCCGATCATCTGCGGCCGGTATTTTTTCGCCACATTGGTCAGGCCCAGCTTGAGATTGGGACCGCCGCCGTAGACGGCATGTTTTTCCGACAGCGAGGACGAGGCGATATCGATGGGCTCGTTGTAGTGGCTGATGATGTAGCGGCGCATATAGGTGGCGCAGCCCTGGGAACCGTGCAGGTAGGGTACGGTGCCTTCCATTCCCTTGAAGGCCAGGCAGGCGCCCAGCGGCCGGCAGAGCTTGCAGGCATTGGTGGTGGAGATGAAGTCGGGTGTCTTTTTGCCCATGGATCTGTCTCCTGTATGTTCAGGTGGTTACGGAGTGCCCGCTGTCTGCTCGGCCCGGCACGAAACGCCAGACCGGACTCATGACCGAGGAGTAGACCTCGCGGGCGAAGTTGAGCATACCGGTGAAACCGGCCAGGGCCTCTTTCCGTTCATGGTTGTGATCACAGAAACCGATCCCCAGCTTGTAGGCGATGGGCCGCTCCTTGACGCCGCCGACAAAGACATCCACACCTTTTTCCTTGAGAAACGAGGTCAGCTCCAGGGGGTTGGCATCGTCGACGATGATGGTGCCGGGATCGGTGATCGCGGCCAGTTCAGCGTAATCTTCCGGGGTTCCGGTCTGGGACCCCACCAGGACCACATCCATCTCCACCAGGCGGAAGGCCTTGACCAGCGAGAATGCCTTGAATGATCCGCCCACGTAGATGGCCGCCTTCCGGCCCGAGAGCGCCCGGCGATATTCTTCCAGTTGCGGCAGCAGGGCCGCCACCTCCCGGCGCACCAGCTCGCGGGTACGCTCCATGATGGCCGCGGCCTCCGGATCGTCCGGATACTTCTTCATGAAGAAGCGGGCAATGTCGTACAGGGCCTCGGACATGTCCTCGATACCGAAGTAGGAGACCCGCAGGGAGGGGGTGCCGTACTTCTTTTCCATCATGTCAGCGAGCTGCATGGTGGAACCGGAACACTGGACCACGTTGAGGGCGGCGCCATGGGCCCGGCGGAGGTGTTCGACGCGGCCGTCGCCGGTGATATTGGCCACCACCTCGACGCCCATCTGCCGGTAGTAGTCGCGGATCATCCAGATCTCGCCGGCCAGGTTGAAATCTCCCAGGATATTGACGGAAAATCGCGAGATTCCTGCCGTGTCTCCGGTGCCGATCAGTCGGGCCATGGCATCACAGGCCGCCTGGTAGCCGGCCCGCTTGTTGCCCTTGAATCCTTCGGACCGGACAGGAATGACCGGAATGCCGGTCTCTTCCTCAACCTGCCGGCAGACCGCGTCCAGATCGTCGCCGATGATGCCGACGATACAGGTGGAGTAGACAAAGGCGGCCTTGGGAGCATGACGTTCGATGAGCTCCATCAGGGCCCGGTACAGTTTTTTCTCGCCACCGAAGATCACGTCCAGCTCCTGCAGGTCGGTGGAAAAGGAAAGACGGTGCAGCTCCGGTCCCGAGGAGAGCGCGCCCCGGATGTCCCAGGTATAGACGGCGCAGCCGATGGGACCGTGCACCAGGTGCAGGGCGTCGGCTATGGGGTAGAGAACGACCCGCGAGCCGCAGAAAACACAGGCCCGCTGGCTGACCGCGCCGGCCAGGGAATCGGAATTGCATCTGATGGCAAAGGGTGCCTCACCCTTGCGGTGGATATGGTTCTGTCGATCCGGCAGTGCGATGGCTTCCATGCTGTTCCCCTTGAGATGAGACGTATGATGTCCTGTGTGCTGTTCCTACAGCAAGAGGTGTGCAATGGGAGGATGTTTGTTATATCTTAAGTTATTACAGTATGTTGAACGGAGTATTGCTGTCGGGGCCCGGCTGGCGGCAGGAAACGATATTGTTGGGAATGCTACAAAAAGGAAGGCAGGGAACAAATTGGTCTGTGCAGGGCAAAAAAAAAGCGGCAGCATGGAGATGACGCCTCCATGCTGCCGCAGATACGATTGCCGGATGGGGACCGGCTTGCAGGACTTAAGGCCGGATCAGGCCATGGTCCACATCCACCGGTGTACGCTGGTAGCTGATCTTGTCATTGTGGCACATCTTGCAGGTGCTGTTCTTGTCCGGGGTACCCGGGCCAGGGCCGTAAAACTGGGTGACCCCGCCCGTGCTGTCCATGAGGTTGCGCAGGTCACCGTCCGGCCGGCCGCTGGCATCCAGGTACCGGAGGTTGATCATGGGGACCTTGTCCTCCGTGCCCGGGGTACTGGTCAGTTCCCCGTGCCGCGCCATGGCCGGTGAGGGCGAGCCGTGGACATTGTGGCAGGCCGTGCAGCTCATGGGAGAGTCCGGCACGCCGTCCCAGTCGGAGTCCCAGACCGGGTCATTGCCGCAGTACCCCCGGCCCAGGATATGGCGGCGATGTTCATTGACGACATTGCCGTTTTCGTCCACGTGGCTGTCGTTGCGGAAGTTGGTCTGCAGTGGATACTGGAACATCTCGCCCGGTGAAGTGCTGTCACCAAGCACCTTGCTGCGGTCATGGCAGGAAAAGCAGAGGGCGAAATCATTGGTGGTGGCCAGGTCCTCCTTCGCGTTGCAGCCGGTGCGCGGTATCTCCATGGCAGGAACCGTCCCGCCGTCGGTTTCCACCTGCACCAGACGGTAACCGGTACTGTAGTTGGCCTGGTCTGCCTGGTAGGTCCGCGCCAGGGAGTCGATGTGACTGCTCCTGATGTCATGGCAGTTGTCGCAGCCGATCTTGTGGCCATTGACAAAGTAGCCATAGGAGAGGTCCTTCTTGTACTGGAACTCGCACAGGGAATTGACTGTCAGCGGCCACGGACTGACCCGGACCAGCTTGAGATAACGTACCGGAATGAAGAGGTCCAGGCGGGATGCATTCCAGCCGTTGTCCGGACCGGTCTTCCAGGCGGGCGCAGCGAAGATGATCGACTGGCCGAGCAGGATCCTGGTCCAGTTGCCGGTATCGGTGCTGCCGTAGACCTGCCACTGGCTTTCCTGGTCCGCGGTGGTGAAGAACCTGACATGGGAGATGTCGGTCACCTCGCCCAGGTCAAAGATGATGTAGGTCCCGTCGCTGGCCACGTTGCCCGTGTCGGTGTCTCCATCCAGCAGGTTGGCTGCACCGGGGAAGTCACTCTCCACCACTGCGGCGGGAGACCTCCAGTCACCGCTCATGGTTTTTCCGGCGATATTGGGTGCCGGGACCTCGTTGATCACCGCCCTGCCATCGTCGTGGCAGCCCAGGCACCATTTCTCCTTGCCTGGCCTGAGATGGCCCGTGTCGTCGTAGACGCGTGAGGCACCCTGGCTCCAGTTGTACCTGGCACCGATCTCCGGGTCGTTGACGCCGTCATACTGGCCGTCGGGACTGTGACAGGGGATGCAGTGGGAATAGTTGACCGTGCGCCTGGAGGGGTGCCCGTCATGGCAGGTGAAGCACCTGTTGCCCAGCTTGGGCCCCCATTCCTCGTACCAGTGGACATGGTGGGAGGCCCAGCCTCCGCCCATACCTCCGCCCATACCTCCACCCATACCGCCGCCCCGCATGCCCCAGGCGCCGGCCTGGCCCGGCCAGCTCATCCAGCAGAGGCTGAGGGTCGCTGCTGCCGCGACAGCCATCAAGACGTTCTTCATATACTGTTCCTCCTTTTTTTCTCCATCCTGGCAAGAAGCCGGAAGAATTTCCGCCTGCGGCGACTATACCGGCGATCCCGGGCAATGGCAAGACAATCAGCAGTTGCTCTGACGTGTTCCTGCCGTGTGGCCCGGGGAGATGGCCCGACAGTCCCGCTGTAAAAATATCCGGTTTGTAGGTGGTTGCCGATATAGGTGAACTGTTGCGCGCCGCTTTTGTATGGATTTCATGCAAACCGGGAACCAGAAAGCCTTACAGGGAATGTTTTCTGGAGTTTCCTGTTATTTCAGGACGTTGTCTGGACGGGTGGTGGTGAGGTGCCACCTGGTGAACTGGAGGGAAATGGCCTGGAAGGAGTGGTATTTTCCGGAAATAAGAAAAATTCAGATATCCGGAATAAGCGGTTTGTCACCTAAGGATCAGTTGACCTTGGGCACGGCCTGCTCGTCGATACGCTGCAGGCCCTCCATGAGGAGTTTCATGAAGTAGCCGATTTCCGGGACGTCGAAGTCTTCCGGCGGCAGGCCGGGGGTGAACTTGAAGCGGCCTTTCTTTTCGCGCAGGATCTCGTAGAAGGCGGCCTCGCCCTTATGGCCGGCATAGGATGCCTTGATCAGCGCGCCCTGGCGCAGGGAGAACCTGGCCGTTCCCTTGGGGAGCTGGGTGATGGTGAGAATGCCGGTCTTGTTGTTGACGTTCAGGGTCTGGAAAAGCGCCTCGGGCGGGATCTCCTCGAGTTTGCCGATCATGCCCGAGGCATAGTCGTCGGAACGGATCCGGTTGGAATCGGACAGCCGTTTGGCCAGGAGCTGGGTGAAGTAGAGCTGCAGGGAGGGATACTGCTGCAGGATCTTTCTGAACCGTTTATGTTCGGTGTAGATGATGTCGCAGTCTTCCACGGCCTGGACCGTGGCGCCGATGTTCTCCTCGCAGATCAGGCTCATCTCGCCGAACACCTCGCCCCTGCCCAGCCTGGTGATGGAGATGCCGGCGTCATTGAGGATCTCCACGGTTCCGGAGACAATGATGAAGAGATTGCCGCCGGGATCCCCCTTGCGTATGATGATCTCGTTCTTTGTAAATCGCCGCAGGTTGAAGAACTTGATCACCGCGTTGAGGTTGTTCTGGTCAATATTCCGGAAAAACGAAAAATTGCTCAGCAGGTGCATGATGCCGGCGATCTGGTTGCTGCCACCACCGCTTTCCTCCTCTTCGGCCGGCAGGCCGCGCTGGTGCTCCAGCCTGATGGAACCGGTGCAGCCGGAGCAGGTGATCATGCAGTCGGGGATCTGGTCGGCCCGTTCGTACTCGATGATGATCCTGGTCAGGTCGCTGCTGAGGATCTTGCAATGTTCCCGGCCCGCAGGCGAATGCACCACCGTGGTGCTGATGAAGGAGTTGTCTCCCTCGCTCTCCATGCAGATGGCTATTCCCGAGATGGCAAAGATATCACCGTAGCGGTACATGGGGCAGTGGCGGGTTTCCGTGACCCGGAATGTTATCTTTGGAAAACCCATGTCGGCTGTCTGGCTGCCTCCTGCGGCGCTTTTGAATCGTCTGGCGAAATGATGATGAATTCTCTCAAGGATTAGTCTATTATGCACAGAAAAAAGAAAAGGGTGCAATGAATTTTCTCTCGGGGTCCGTCACCCTCGGCATGTCGCCGTCCGCGGTCGGGCACGGGACTTTGCAGCCGGGGACGGTCCGGCCGGTCATTGCAGCCTGCGTCCTTCCTGGTCGGTGAAAATGGTCCATACATCTGTTACTCCGGCCGGCACCTTCCGTGTCGGCGTGCATAAACCCTTCTACGAGGTGGTCAACCTCCGGCACGGGGACGCCGTCGGTGCCCTTGGCCGCCTGGCGGACGGGACCGAGGTCGACAATCGGCGCAATTTTCCCGAACACGATGTCAGGGAGGAGGCGGCGCGCTGGATCTACGAGATCGCCAATGCCTTCAGCTTTCGCGGCACCACCTACATCGATTCCGTCTGGGCCCGGGCCAGGGCCGGAGACCCTGCCTCCATCCGCATCAGGCCGCGGCCCGATTGTTCGCTTCTCCAGCTCCTGGGCAATCACCTGGACCTTGACCAGGCGCGCAAGGTATTTGCCGAGCTGCCGCGGCCGCTGCTCTATGATCTTGCCGCCAACTCCACGGATCCCGAGGAACTGGTCCTGCTGGCCCGGGGCTGTTGCCGGATGGTGATGGGAGAGGATGGCCATCCCATGGGCCTGCGCTACCAGAAGGTCAAAGGTGGAGGGGTGCGGGCCGAGATCGATGACTTTGAACTGTTCGAGACCATAGCCAACAATCCCTTTCTTCCCGACACCTACAAGGAGGTCATGGTCCTGCGGCCCGGGGTGCAGGGAGCAAGCGAGATCGTGGGCGAATGGGAGAAGGACGGCAGCCATGTCTTCGAGTACCTGCGCCGCAATTCCTACATCCCCTGGGGCCATTTTGCGGCGAACATGGCCAACGACTGCATCCGCTATGCCACCGCCGACCTCTCGCCCGGTGACATGCGGGGATTGCGCCACCTCTATTACCAGCGGATCTACGTCACCCTGGCCGCACAACTGGGACTGGAGATCCCGGTCCGCCGGCGGAGCCTGCGCGAGCAAGAGCTCGAGGAACTGCGTGTCAGGATCCTGCAGGCAGCGGCCGCCCCGGACGCGAGGCTGCATACCGCAACCCTCTGGGGCTGGAACTTCGGCTATGATTTTTCCGGTTCCGGCTGCCGTCTGCATGCCTCCCACCAGATGATCCACCAGCAGTATGCCATGGTCCCCGCCAAGGTCGGGCTGACCGATGGCGGCACCATGGACAGCTACTCCTGCGGCGACCTGGTGGCCGATACGGTCCGTGCCTACAGGGAGGAACACGGGCGGGATTTCTTCACCGATTTTCTTGCCGCCATCCGCGGCAACCGGCGCACCGACGGGGGGGAGGGCGAGAGCAGCCTGGTGGTCTGGGAGGATGACAATGTCCTGCTCTTCGTACCCAAGGCCCAGGTCTCGCAGTGGGAGTTGCAGCTGATGGTGATCGCGGACAGTGACCAGGGGCCGGTGGGCAATGTGATCGAGGCGGACAGCGGCGTGCGGGCCTCCATCGACAGCGGAATCCTCATGGCCCAGCATGTCCTTGCCGGGCTCGGGGCGCGCATGGTCTCGTCCATTGAATACCCCAGACGTCTCGGCCTGGACAACGGCCAGCGGCTCCTCTATTCGTTCCTGCCCAAGCTGCCCTGGTCCATGGGTGCCTTCAGCGAGGCCCAGCTCCGGTTCATCAGCAGCCATTTCCCGGAAGATTTCGCCGTTGCCTGCCGGGGCGTGCTGGCGGGCGGACAGCTCGGAAAAACCAATGGTTAGGCATCCCGCGAGGGGTTACCTTGGAAATACAGGGACTCTTGCCATTATTCTGTAACAGTTCGCCGCAACAGCAACACGTTGAAACAATAACGACTTTTTGTAACAGTTCAGCAGCACGTCAGCTGTGCGTGCTGCTGAACTGGTACATTATTTTCAATGGATACCGATCGTATGAAAAAAGGATACTTTGGCCGCTGGGGAGGAACCTACATCCCCGAGGTGCTTCACCAGACCTTTGTCGAACTGCGGCAGGCCTACGAGGATGCCCGCCGGGATCCCGCCTTCTGGAAGGAATACGTGGAACTGATGGGGAACTATTCCTGCCGGCCGACACCGCTCACCCTGGCCGAGAACCTGAGCCGTCATTTCGGCGGCGGCCGGATCTTCATCAAGCGCGAGGATCTCAACCACACCGGGGCCCACAAGGCCAACAACGTCATGGGCCAGGGCCTGCTGGTGAGGAGAATGGGCAAGAAACGGGTGATCGCCGAGACCGGCGCCGGTCAGCATGGCGTGGCCACGGCCACCATGGCGGCCCGGTTCGGTTTCGAGTGTACCATCTACATGGGCGAGGAGGACGTGGCCCGGCAGCGGCCCAATGTCTTCTGGATGGAAAAGCTGGGCGCCACCGTGGTACCGGTCAGGGACGGTGCCCGGACGCTCAAGGATGCCATCAACGAGGCCTTCCGTGACTGGGTAACCAGCATGGACGAGACCCACTACGTGTTCGGCACGGTCTGCGGTCCGCATCCGTTCCCGGAGATGGTGGCCTGGTTTCAGTCCATCATCGGCCAGGAGGCGCGGCAGCAGATCCTTGAGCAGCATGGCCGCCTGCCGGAACGGGTCTTTGCCTGCGTGGGCGGCGGTTCCAATGCCATGGGGATCTTCCAGGGATTCCTGGAGGACGCCGACGTGCAGTTGGTCGGTGTCGAGGCCGGTGGCAAGGGGCTCGATACCGGCGAGCACGCCTCGCGCATGGTGGGCGACACGGCAGCGCCGGGCGTGGCCCAGGGCTACAGGTCCATGTTTCTCCAGGACGAGGACGGCCAGATGCTCGATACCCATTCCATTGCCGCCGGCCTGGATTATGTCGGTATCTCGCCGATACTGGCCGATCTCGGTGATTCCGGCCGGGTGCGCTTTGAGGCGGCCACGGACCGCGAGGTGCTTGACGCCCTCACACTCACCATGCGGACCGAGGGGATCATTCCGGCCCTGGAATCGGCGCACGCCTTTGTCCAGGCCTTCAAGGAGGCCCCGCAGATGGATGACGACCAGGCCCTGATCATCAATATGTCCGGCCGTGGTGACAAGGACATCTTCACCATTGCCCATGCCTTTGACGATCCCTCCTGGAAGGAGTTCATCATTCGCCGCGGCGAGGAGTACAGCAAGAGATAAGAGCCTGCCGCCCTTTCCTGGCCGGCGGCATGAACATTCCGGATATCTTATGAAATTACAAAGCGATTTGCTGCACCGTCTCGAAGAAAAACCCATCCTCCTCATGACCCACCTGGTGCTGGGCTATCCCTCCTTTGCGACCAACCGGGAGGTGATCCGCCAGATGGCGGACAACGGCGTCGACTGCATCGAACTGCAGATCCCCTTTTCCGAGCCCATGGCCGACGGGCCGGTTATCCTCAAGGCCAACCAGGATGCCCTGGCCGCGGGCGTCAGGGTGCGGGACTGTCTCGAGTTTGCCGCCGAGATGGTCGCTGCCCATCCCCGGGTCAATTTCCTGTTCATGACCTACTACAACATCGTCTTCCGCCATGGTGAGGAGGCCTTTCTCGAACATGCCGCCAGGATCGGTATCCGGGGTACCATCATCCCGGACCTGCCGCCGGAGGAAGGCGCGGATCTGCATCGTCGCAGCAGCGAACTGGGGCTTGCTCCCATCATGTTCTTCACCCCCACCTCCACGGATAGCCGCATGCGTGAGGTGGCGGACCAGGGCCAGGGCTTCATCTACGTGGTCGCCCGTCGCGGCGTGACCGGTGCGCCCACCGAGATGGACGCCGGTCTTGCCGAGTATCTCGGCCGGTGCCGCCGGGCCACGGACCTGCCGCTGGCCGTCGGTTTCGGCATCTCCCGCCGCGAGGACGTGGCCATGCTCACCGGCAGGGCGGACATGGCGGTCATCGGCACCGCCACCATCCGTCTGGTGGACGAGCAGGGCCCTTCGGCCGTGGGACCGTTCATCGCCGGCCTCCTGAAGAGCTGAGGCTGGAGGTCAGCATGGAAGACGGTATGGATCTCGGCACCGGCGGCGTGCTCTGGAACCTGGCCGACCTCTACGCAGGCGTGGACGATCCGGCCCTGGCGCGGGATATGGAGCTGGTCCAGGTCAGGGCCGAGCGGTTGGCCGAGGCCTGGCGGGACCGGGTCGGATCCCTGGATGCAGCCGGCCTGTTGGAACTTGTCAGGGAGCTGGAGGAACTCGATACCCTGCTCACCCGGCTGTCCACCTTTGCCTTCCTCAACTTCATTGTCCGAACCGATGACGCCGCAGCCTCGGCCCTGCTCCAGAAGGTCGAGGAGATCAGTGCCCGCGCCGGCCGGGTCACTGTCTTCTTCCGTCTGGAGTGGAACCGGATGCCGGCGGAGCAGGCAGAGGCACTGCTCGCCAGTCCGGCCCTGGCAGGATACCGCCATTATCTGGCCGCCATGCGTCGGTTTGCGCCTCATCAGCTCAGCCGGGCCGAAGAGGAACTGCTGCAGGAGCTGGGGCCGGTGGGCCGGTCGGCATGGAACGTTCTGTTCGAAAAACTCATGGGCCGGATGCGCTTCGGGGAGTCTGGCCGCAGCGAGGAGGAGGTCCTCTCCGACCTCTACAGCGGCGAGCGGGAGGTCCGCGCCCGGGCAGCGGCCGAGCTCACCGCCGGCCTGCGGGAGAACCTGCACATTCTCACCCATATCTTCAACACCCTTGCCGCGGAAAAGATGATCAGCGACCGGCTGCGGCGGTTCGGCTCCTGGATCAGCGCCATGAACCTGGACAACGAGCTTGACGACCGGACAGTGGAGGTCCTGATCGCGGCGGTGGTGAAGCGCTACCCCCTGGTGCACCGCTATTACCGCCTGAAACGCGAACTGCTCGGCCTGGACGAACTGCTGGATTATGACCGCTATGCGCCGGTTCCCGGCCTGGACGAACGGCCCGTTTCCTGGGAGACCTGTCGCCGGATCATCCTCGATTCCTTTGCCGCATTCTCGCCCCGCATGGCGGAGATCGCCGACATGTTCTTCAGCCGCGGCTGGATTCACGCTCCGGTCCTCGAGGGCAAACGGGGCGGCGCCTTTGCCCATCCCTGCGTGCCCGATCTCCATCCCTTTGTCATGGTCAACTACCTTGGCCACCTGCGCGATGTCTCCACCGTGGCCCATGAACTGGGGCACGGGATCCACCAGTATCTTGCCGCCGGCCAGGGGCTCTACAACAGCGATACCCCCCTGGTCCTGGCCGAGACCGCCTCGGTCTTCGCCGAACTGCTGGTCTTCAGGGCCCAGCTCGCCCTGCTGGATGATCCGGCCGCCCGACGGGCCTTCATCTGTCAGAAGCTGGAATCCATCTTTGCCACCGTGTTCCGCCAGGTGGCCATGAACCGGTTCGAGGATGCCATGCACACCGGCCGGCGGGAGCAGGGCGAGCTGTCGGCCAGCCAGCTCTCCTCCTTCTGGCTCGACAGCCAGGGGGCGATGTTCGGCGATTCCGTGACCCTGCGGAAGGACTATGGTATCTGGTGGTCCTATATCCCCCATTTTCTCGGCACACCGGGGTATGTCTATTCCTATGCCTTTGGCGAACTGCTGGTCCTGGCGCTCTATTCCCGATACCAGGAGGAGGGAGAGGGGTTTGTCGGCAGGTACCTGGACCTGCTCGCCGCCGGAGGATCACGATCCCCCGCCGAGCTGCTGGCGCCCTTTGGCATCGATCTCGACGAGCCCGCCTTCTGGCATGGCGGCCTGGATGTGATCGAGGGGATGCTGAGCGATCTCGAGACCGGGAGCTTCTGAGGAGTGGATGATCCCATGTGGCTGCTGATCAGGCAACTGCCGGTCCGCCGGTGGCGATTCTGGCTGCCCGTGCTTCTTCTTGTCGGCGTCGGTGCCTGGTGCACCGGTGTCTGCCGCGGCCAGGCCACTGCCGAAGACATCCACCTCACCGCCGAAGAGCAGGCCTGGCTGCGGCAGCATCCGGTTATCCGCCTGGCCCCGGATCCGGACTTTCCCCCGGTCGAGTACTTTGACGAACGGGGCAACTACCGGGGGATAGCCGCCGACCTGGTTGCCCTGGTCGAGAAGAAGCTGCCACTCCGGTTCGAGATCGTGCATCTGAAGAACTGGGACGAGGTCCTGCGCCAGGGAAGAAACCGGCAGATCGACATGTTCGGCGCCGCTGTCCCCACGCCCGAGCGGCTGCAGTACATGAAGTTCACCCGTCCCTTTGTCACCTTTCCCGCCGTGATCCTGGTCCGGGACAACATGAAGATTCCGCCACGGAAGGTCACCACCCTGGAGGGCCTCCATGTGGCGGTGGTTTCAGGGTATGCGGCCTACGAGTACATGAAACGGGCCTATCCCCGGGTCAAGCTCGAGGTGATGCCCGATATCTCCTCCGGTCTGCGCCAGGTCTCCTTCGGCAAGGTGGATGCCATGGTACTCAACCTGGCCTCGGCCAGTTACTATATCCGCAAGGACGGGATCACCAACCTCACCATCTACAAGGACACGGATTTCATGTACGACCTGTCCTTTGCCACCCGCAGCGACTGGCCCCTGCTCAACTCCATCCTGGACAAGGCCGTGGCCTCCATCAGCCCGGAAGAGCACAACCGCATCGTCGCATCCTGGATCACCCTGCAGAAGAGGAGCTGGTATCCTTCGAAACGGGTCCTTATCATCATGGGAGTGGCAGGGTTGGTGCTGCTGCTGATCGCTATCCTGGCCTGGAATATCTCGCTGAAACGCCAGGTCAGCGAACGGACCGCAGAGCTGAAGAACGAGCTGCAGGAACGGATCCGGGCGGAAAAGGAAAAGGAGGTGCTGCAGCGGGTGATCCACCGTTCCAAGAAGATGGAGGCCCTCGGCCTGCTGGCTGGCGGCGTTGCCCATGATCTGAACAATATTCTCAGCGGTATTGTGGGATATCCCGACCTGATGCTTTCCGGCATGGACCCGGCAGATCCCATGTACCGGCAGCTGGAGGCCATCAAACGTTCCGGTCTCCAGGCGGTGGCAGTGGTGGCCGACCTGCTGACCATTGCCCGGGGCTCTGCCTCGGAAAAAAAGCCTCTTGATCTCAACTCCCTGGTCCGGGAATATCTGGCATCCCCTGAATATCGCCAGCTGGCCGACCAGTACCCGCAGGTGGAACTGGTCCTTGATCTTGCTGCCGACCTGCCCGCTCTCCACGGCTCACCGGTCCACATCCGCAAGAGTATCATGAACCTTGTCATCAACGCCTACGAGGCCATGAAGGATCATCCGGGCCAGGTGACGATCCGTACCGGAATGCGGACAGTGCACACTGAGGAGGAGCGGGATCATGACGGGCCCGAGCCGGGAGAATACCTGGTGCTTTCCGTGGCCGATACCGGTATCGGGATCGCGCCGGAGGATCTGGACCGGATATTCGAGCCCTTTTTCTCCAAGAAACATCTGGCCAGGAGCGGCTCAGGCCTTGGCCTGGCTGTTGTCTGGAACACGGTCCAGGATCATGACGGTCATGTCCGGGTTCACAGTGACGATGCCGGTACCTGTTTCGAACTCTTTTTCAGACCCACGGATGCCCGAAGCACCAAGCGGGACGGGGAGGAACCGGCAGCCGGGCCGCGGGGCAGGGGAGAACGGATCCTGGTGGTGGATGATGAACCGTCGGTACGGGAGCTGGCGCAGACCATGCTGCGTCATCTCGGTTACCGTCCGGAAACAGCGGCCAGCGGCGAGGATGCGATCAACTATCTGAAGTATCACGAAGTGGATCTGGTCATCCTGGACATGATCATGGACCCGGGCATGGATGGCCTGGAGACCTACCGGCGGATCCTTGCTGACCGTCCCGGCCAGAAGGCCATCATTGCCAGCGGCTACGCCGAGGACGCCAGGGTCAGGAAGGCCCTGGCTCTGGGAGCGGGACGGTTTATCAGGAAGCCCTATACCATGGAGCTGCTTGCCAGCGCCATCCGTGCCGAGCTGGCCTGACTGTAAAAGTTCAGCAGCACATCATCTGCATGCGCTCGCGGCTGGCCGCATAGCGGGCTATCGGAGTCTCGCTGCGCTCGCTTACCTGACGGCCAGCCGCGATCACGCACAGCTGACGCACTGCTGACTTTTACCCAAAAGTATCGGTATCTTTAGGTGGCTGCCGATACCGGTGAACTGTTACCGCGCCCTTCTGCACCACCACCATGGCCATGAGGATGAGTGCCACCCCGGCCAGGGTGCGAAGGGATGGCAGGCCATGGCCGAAGATCCAGTCGAGGAGCAGGATATAGGGCGGATAGAGATAGCTGTAGGCCGTGACCCGGGTCGGGCCGAGGTAGAGGGTGGCAAGCTGGGTGAGAAAAAAGGTGACAATGGTGGAGAAGACGGCCAGGTAGACGATCCCGGCCCAGACCATGGGGGCGACCCCTGACCAGGAGATCGAGGCCAGGCGGTTGCCGGAGAGCAGCAGGAGCCAGAAGGTGCCGGTGACCAGGACCCAGAAGGTCATGACGATCATGGATTCGCCGCGGTGCAGGAGTTTGACAAGCGGCGTGTACAGGGCGATCAGCAGGCAGCCGGCGAAAAAGATCAGGTCGCCCCGGTTCAGGTCCATGGCCAGCAGGCGGGAGATGTCCCCCCGGAAGATGACCCAGATCGCGCCCGCCATGGCCAGCAGAAGCGCCATCAGCCGATAGCGGCCCAGTCGTTCCCGCAGCAGCAGTGCGCTGTAGACACTCGAGATCCCCGGAACAAGGGTGTAGAGCACGCCGGTGTTCAGGGCTGTGGTGTAGCGCAGGGAGAGAAACATCAGCCAGAAGAACCCCACCAGCACGCCGCTGATGAGCGAGTAGCGCACAAGGGCCCTCCCGCCGGGCAGGCAGAGGCCGAAGCGGCTCCGGACCCAGGGCAGCATGAGCAGGGCGGCGAGGAGAAAGCGGACCAGGGTGAGGACAGCAGGGTCAAGGCCCGGAGCGATGGCCTTGCCCACCGTGAACGAGGTCGAAACCAGGCCGGCGGCCACGAGCATCAGGCCGTGCACAGTTGCCAGGGAGAGCCTGGCTCCGGGAGGAGAAGGATTCACCGTTTTCGGCAACGTCCTTGCCGTCTGCCGTGTTGAGAGGCCTTCTTCACATCAGGTGAGCATGTCGATGAGCTGCTCGTGGAGCACGCTGTTGCTGGCCAGGATTTCGGGCCTGAAAGCGGAGTAGGGATTGCCGGCAAAGTCGCTGACCCGGCCGCCGGCCTCCTCCACCAGCAGCCAGCCGGCTGCCGTGTCCCATGGCTTGAGATCCATTTCCCAGAATCCGTCAAGCCGGCCACTGGCGACATAGGCAAGATCAATGGCCGCCGCGCCGGCCCGCCGGATATCGCGGACCTTGGGCAGCACCGATCGCAACTGTCGCAGTACCGTGTCCAGCCGGGCATGGATATCATAGGGAAACCCTGTTGCCACCAGGGCCTCGACCGGGAAACGGGTCGCGGTGACCGATATCCTGTCGCTGTTGAGCCAGGCCCCTCTGCCTCTGCAGGCGCAGAAGAGTTCGTCCTGCATGGGGCAGTAGACCACGCCGGCCAGGGGGACAGCATCCTCCACCAGGGCGATGGAGACGGCAAAAAAGGGGAAACCGTGGGCAAAGTTGGTGGTTCCGTCCAGGGGATCGATGATCCAGCTCCTGCCCTCGGGTTGGGACGGGCTGTCGCCGGCCGACTCCTCGGCCATGATGGCGATACCGGGGAGGTCTTCGTTCAGCGAGGCGACAATGGCGGTCTCTGAGGCCAGGTCCGCCTCGGTGACCAGGTTGATGGCCCCCTTCATCTCGATATTGTGCGGTTTGCCGTAGAGCTGCCTGATGATGGAACCGCCGGTGAGGGCCGCCCGGCCGGCGGCCCGGAGCAGACGGGCCAGATCGGCGTCTTCGCACTGGCTGGTGATGGTTTCGATTCGATTCATGATTTTTCCTGCGGAAGATGGTGTGCTGCTGAACTTTTACGTAAGCGCTCACAGGAGCCGCACGGAGTCTTCGCCTGCCTCTTTGCACGGTCGTGCCCGTCCGGGTAGACTATCGGAGTCTCCCTGCGGTCGCCTACCTGCGGTCAGGCACGCCTGCACAGGTAAGCGTAGACTCCGAATCTGCGGCCCCTGAGAGCGCTTACACCATTGTGGTCGGACAAACCGATTGACGGGTTACCCTTTTACAGGCCGAGCTCATCGGCAATGTCGCACAGGGCGGCCAGGGCCAGGTCGCAGAATTCGTTGACCTCAAGACCGAGATGTTCACATTCACGGATGATCTCCCGGTCTGCGCCACGGGCAAAGGCCTTTTCCCTGAACCGTTTGCGCACAGATTTCGGCTTGACCGAGGCCAGTTTTCTGTCCGGATAGACCAGGGCCGTGGCAATGACCAGGCCGGTGATGGTTTCGCCGGCAGCCAGGGCATGATGGAAGGGGGTGGAGCGCCTGTCGCCGTGGGCCTTCTCGTTATGCATGCGGATGGCATCGATGATCTCTCCATCCACGCCGCGCCCGGTGAGGATGCGCACGGTTTCGCTGGTATGCATGGCAAGATCGGGCTGGCTTTCCGCGTCCAGATCATGCAGCAGGCCGGCCAGGCCCCACTTCTCCTCGTCCTCTCCCAGTCGGCGGGCCAGGGCACGGAGCACGGCCTCGCTGGCCAGGCTGTGTTTAATCAGGTTCTCATTCTCCAGGTGCTCCCGCACCAGCTCCAGGGCCTCGGCCCTGGTAATGCCGTAACTCATACCGCTGTCCTTTTTCAGAAAATCAGAAGGCCGGAAGTCAGCATTCTTCATACCGCCTGCGGCGGAGAGAAGGAGATTACGCTCCCGGTGATACCGGAGACCAGCGTGGATGGAGCGCGAGGGACGTGCCTCAGCCTCTTCGTTGCATCGGTCTGCCGGGCAACGCCTGCACAAATCTGCGGCCCCTGAGAGCGCTTGCACCATTGCGGTCGGACAGACCGGTGGTCAGCCCTCCCGTGAGGAGTTGCGTGTCTGCGGCCGGTGGTCACGGCCAGGCCATGATCCCCCGGCCATGGCGATCGGTTATTCCCTGGATCTCAACCCAGCTTAGCACGATTGTCCGCTCTTGTCATGTCCGTCCTCGGGTTGTTGTGCCGGTTGGCCGCATTCGTTCCAGATGACAAGTGCCTGCTGATAGACCCGGGACCGGGAGACGCCCAGGTCCGAGGAGATCCGGCGGACCGCATCCTTGAGCGAGCTGCCGGCCTCGTCCCGGTACCACCTGATCAGGCCGTCCAGATCTTCGGGGCGCTCCTGAACCGTTTCCGCGGCCGGATGGATGATCAGCACCAGCTCTCCACGGATCCGCTGTTCACAGCGGCGAACAAGTTGTGACAGGCTGCCCTGCAGGCATTCCTCGTGGAGCTTGGTCAGTTCCCGAAAGAGCAGGGCGGAACGGTCACCGAGGACCTGCAGGCAGTCGGCGAGACACTTGCCGATACGGTGTGGTGATTCATAAAAAAGCAGCGGGCAGGGCAGGGCAACGAGGGAGGCGAGGTACTTCCGTCTGGCCTCCTGCCGGGCCGGCGGGAATCCGCCAAAATAAAAGGAACTCCCGGTCAGCCCCGCTGTGGAGAGTGCGGCGGTGAGGGCCGATGGGCCCGGAACCGCCGTGACTGGGATGTTGTTTTCGCGGGCCAGCCTGACCAGCACTGAACCGGGATCGGAGATTCCCGGTGTGCCGGCATCGGAGACCAGGGCGATGTCTTCACCGGCGTGGAGACGGTGCAGCAGCAGGGCGGCCTTGTGCTGCTCCCTTTCGCGGTAGTAACTGGTCAGCGGGGTTCCGATCCCCAGGTGGCGCAGCAGTTTGCCGGTGTGGCGGGTATCCTCGCTGGCGATGAGGTCGACATCGGTCAGCACCTGGATGGCGCGCTGGCTGATATCGCCGAGATTGCCGATGGGCGTGGCGACAACGTAGAGGGTGCCGGGCTTGCGGGACAGAGTCATGGCGTCACCTGCACCGGCAGGGATGGCATGCCTGGCCGGCGTGAGGAGTAAAAGGGAATCCGGTGGAAGAGCGGCAGTGGGTGCATGGAATGGTGGGCAGGCTTCAAAGTCGTTGGGGGCCAGTGGTTTTGAGTCGATGACTCCCATTATAGCGGTTCGAATCCATTCGACAACAGGGGATTTGCAGCGGGAGATCTTTTTCCGTTCCGGAGCAATGGCTTGATTTTACGGCAGGAGTTGACTAATGTCGACATCTGGTGGCCGCTGGCTCCGGAGGTTTGGCTTTTTCAACTCCCCGGCCATGGGGCATGGAATGTGACAGATGTTTGACGAGCGGAACAGCAACCACGGCATGGCGTCGCAACCGGCTGCCCGGGTGGACCTGCGGCTCTCTGCTTTCCGGTTGTTGAAACGGGCGGGAATATGGCGAACCAGATCCTGAATCGACTCAAGCGGTTGACGGACATCCTCGACCGGGAAGAGGATTCCATGGAGATCATGGAGGCCGCGCTGGCACGGTTTCGCGAGGTTCTCGATGTCGACCGGGCCTGTCTCCTCTATCCCTGCGATCCGGCGGCAGGGGTATGCCGGATACGATGCGAAGGCGATGGGCCTGTGTTTCCTCCCCTGCCGGCGGGGTCGGACAATGTGCGTGTCAACCGGGACCTGGCAGGGCTGATGGAAGAGATGCTGCGCTCCGAGGCACCGGTCCTGCGGTATGACGGGGCCGCCTGGGCAGAGTGGAGCAGGCAGGCCGGTGTGCCGGCGGTCCGTTCCGAGCTGGCCATGGCCCTGAAGATGAAAAATGACCGGGCCTGGGGGCTCTGTCTGCAGCGCTGTTCCGCTGACCGGCAGTGGAGCCGCGAGGACATGGACCTGTTCCAGCATGCTGCCCTCCGGCTGCGCGATGCCTGCGAGACGGCCAATCTCCTGGCAACGGTGAAAAAGGACATCGCCAAGCGGCAGAAGGTGGATGCCGACCTTGCCCGCAGTGAACAGCGGTTGCGCTCCCTTTTTCAGAATTCCTCCAGTTCGCTCTGGCTCGTTGACCTCTCCGGCCTGCGGCCGACGATCCGTACCCTCCGGCGGCAGAAGGTCTACCGTGCCGACGAATACCTGCGGCAGCATCCCGGCCTCCTGGACCAGGTGCTCGCCAGGATCCGGGTGGTGGATGTCAACCCGGCCACCCTGGAGCTCTTCGGCACGCCTGACCGGAACTATCTCTACGACAATCTGCCCCGATTGCTCACCCCGGAGGCCAGGGAATCCTTTGTCCGTCTTTTTCAGAACCTCTATACGGAAAGGCACCACTTTTCCCTGGAGTTCCCGTTCCTGACCCTCAAGGGCCGGGTCATCAGCACCATTCTCAGCATCGATGTCCTGCCGGCGCCGGAATCACACCTGGTACTGGCAACCCTGACCGACATCACGGCGCAGAAGGAGGCAGAGCAGCGACTGCTCGAATCCAGGGAACGCTACCGGCTGCTGCTGGAGACCGCCAATGATGCCATATTCGTTGCCGATGCCAAGACCGGTATTATCCTGGAGGCCAACAAGCGGGCAGCGGAACTGATCGGCAGACCGGTGAGCGAGATCGTGGGCATGCATCAGTGCGAGCTGCATCCTCCGGAGGACCGTGAACGCTACCGGCGTCGGTTTCAGGACCCGGAATACCGGACATCCTCCGAGGGACTGCACGATGTTTTCGTCCAGCACAGCGACGGTCGCAGGATCCCGGTGGAGATCAGTGCCTCCAGGACCAGTATCGGCGGCAGGGAGGTGGTGCAGGGGATCTTTCACGATATCAGCGAACGGTTCAAGACCGAGGAGCGTCGCCGTCTGCTTGCCGCGGCCGTCGAGCAGGTGGCGGAATCGGTGATCATCACGGACCTGCAGGGCAATATCGAGTATGTCAATCCGGCCTTTGAAAAGATCACCGGCTACAGTTACGACGAGGTGATCGGCAGGAATCCCCGTTTCCTCAATTCCGGCAAGTTACAGAAGTACCACTATCAGCTTCTCTGGCAGGACATCTCCAGCGGCAGAGTCTGGCGGGGTACCCTGATCAACAGGAAAAAGGACGGCACCCTGTTCGAGGAGGAATCCACCATCACCCCGGTCCGGAACAACGCGGGTGAGATCAAGCATTACGTGGCCGTGAAACGGGATATCACCCGGCAGGTCCTCCAGGAACGCCAGATCCGCCAGTCGCAGAAGATGCAGGCCATCGGGACCCTGGCCGGCGGGGTTGCCCATGACTTCAACAACATCCTCACCGCCATCCTTGGTTTTGCCGAGCTTTCTCTCCTGCGTGCGGCCAATGATCCATTGCTTGCCTCGAACCTGCAGGAGATCATCAGGGCCGCTGACCGGGCGGCCAAGCTCATCGACCAGATTCTGACCTTCAGTCGGCAGACGGAAAAACATGTCGCCTCTCTCCAGGTTTCCATGATCGTCAAGGAGGTGCTCAAGCTGTTGCGCGCCAGCCTGCCGGCCAATATCGATCTCGTTGCCGATATCGAGACCAGGGCCATGGTCCGGGCAGATCCCACCCAGATCCACCAGGTGATCATGAACCTCTGTACCAATGCCTACCAGGCCCTTGGCAACGATACCGGCTGGATCCGGGTCAGCCTCGATTCCGTGGAGGTGGACGCCCGCAAGGGTGTGGAGCTGGGTAATCTGAGCGGCGGCAGGTACGTTCGCCTGCGGGTGGAGGACAATGGCCGCGGCATTGCGCCCGAATACATCAACCGTATCTTTGAGCCCTATTTCACCACCAGGAAAAAAGACGAGGGCACGGGCCTGGGGTTGTCGGTGGTGCATGGTATCGTCAACGACCACGGTGGCGCCGTCACTGTGGAATCAGAACCGGGCCGGGGCAGTTGTTTCTCGGTCTACCTGCCCGAGGTCGATGCCGCTGTTGCCGAGCAGGAGGTGCGGGAGACCCATATCCGGAGCGGGGAGGGGAAGATTCTGGTGGTCGATGATGAACAGCAGATCGTGGACTACGAAGTGCAGGTCCTGGAGCAGGCAGGCTATGTCACCTATGGCCATACCTCGAGCCTGCAGGCACTGGAGGCCTTCAAGGAGCTGCATGCCGCCCTGGACCTGGTGATCACGGACATGGCCATGCCGGATATGACCGGTCTGCAGCTCTATGACCGGATCAAGAGGATTGAGCCGGCTATGCCTGTCCTTCTGTGTACCGGGTACAGCGAGCATGTGACGGCAGAATCGTCCCGCGAGATGGGAATCAACGGCTACCTGGCAAAGCCCTTTACCGCGGAACAGCTGGCCCACGAGGTGAAGAGGGTCCTGGAAGAACAGAGGGGTGGGAGCGTGTAAAGGAACTGTTCTTTTTTCAGCGGTCTGAAAGAGAAAAAGCCTTCATTTCACGAAGAAATGAAGGCTTTTTCCTGGAAAAGATTCGGCGGCGACCTACTCTCCCACACAGTCTCCCGTGCAGTACCATCGGCGCTGAGGAGCTT
>Ga0256833_1000101_pt1 | contig 64464 bp, 38 predicted proteins | sample 356284metaG_FD_190535 | JGI IMG/M metagenome (GOLD analysis project Ga0256833, IMG submission 190535) | Hydrothermal vent microbial communities from Mid Atlantic Ridge, Atlantic Ocean - 356-284 | ecosystem: Environmental > Aquatic > Marine > Hydrothermal vents | place: Atlantic Ocean: Mid... | reverse complement strand
CAGTATTATTCCTCGCTTCACCATGGGGAAAAGACAGTACTGGTACATTAGTGAGAATGGTAGATAGTCCAAATTTTTTAGTTCCTGCTGATGGTCAATGGCATGAATACACATTTGATTTTGCTGCCAATATTGGACGTCCATTGTGGAATGGAGAAATACCTCCCGGAGATTTCAGCCAAATAGAAGCGATATTATTTGAAACAGTAAAGTATCCGGGTAAATATAAACTATCATTTCAAATGGATGATTTTAAGTTGGGGCAAGCTGCTGTTCCACCTACTGTTTTGACTACATATACTAACTATTTTTCACAAGACGCCGACATGGATCTTTGGTTGGGAAATACAGGAAAACATCCTGACGGTACACCAATTTTTACAGTAGAGCAAAAGGATGGACATTTGAATTATACAGTTGATCAAAATGCATTTTGGGATGGACAATTCTTCAATTTTAAGAAGAATAAAAATATTGTATTTGATTTGACAGAAAATGGATTGATGAGTGTCAGATTAAATGTAGCACCGGGAGCGACTTATGATAGTGTAGCTGTAGATTCAGTATTATTCCTCGCTTCACCATGGGGAAAAGACAGTACTGGTACATTAGTGAGAATGGTAGATAGTCCAAATTTTTTAGTTCCTGCTGATGGTCAATGGCATGAATACACATTTGATTTTGCTGCTAATATTGGACATCCAATGTGGAATGGAGAAATACCTCCGGGAGATTTCAGCCAAATAGAAGCGATATTATTTGAAACAGTAAAGTATCCGGGTAAATATAAATTATCATTCCAAATGGACAACTTCAAGTTAGGAGCATCTGCTGTTCCTCCACAATTGTTGACTGGATATGAACAAGATTTTTCTAGTGATGTCAATATGGATTTATGGTTGGGTAATAGAGGTACACACGATGATGGAAGTCCTATAGTAACTGTGACACAAGAAAATGAAGAGTTGAATTACTCAATAAAACAAAAGAACTTTTGGGATGGACAATTCTTTAACTTTGCTGATAAAGATAAAATAGCATTTAATCTAACAGATAATGGATTGATGAGTGTGAAATTAAATGTTGCAACTGGTGCGACATATGATGGTGAGGCTGTCGATTCTGTATTATTTTTAGCCTCTCCTTGGGGTTCAGACAGTACAAATACCCTAGTAAGAATGGTAGATAGTCCAAATTTCTTAGTTCCTGCAGATGGGCAATGGCACGAGTACGTATTTGATTTTGATGCAAATATTGGTAAACCAATGTGGAATGGTGTAATACCTCCCGGGGACTTTAGTTACATCGAAGCGATATTGTTTGAAACAGTAAAATATCCCGGCAAGTATGAACTGTCATTCCAAATGGATGACTTTAGACTTGGGGATAAAGTATCTGTTGGGGTTAATGATATTATTGTAAATAATTTTAATATCTATCCAAATCCAATTGAGAATACGGTAAATATTTCTTCAGAAGATAAGATCTACAATATTACAGTTAATGATATGTTAGGAAATACATATATTAATAATGCTGTGAAAAACTTATATTCTGAAAAATTAAATACAAAAAATTTAGTAGCAGGTTCATACATTATAAGTGTGTATACAGAAAAGGGTGTAAGTTCTAAAGTTATGATTAAAAAATAGTGAATGTTTTTAATAGTGAGAAGGGGGGCAGTAATGTCCCCTTTTTTTATTTTAATTAGAATAATAACTAAGTTTTATTGAAATAAGTAACATGTTTATAATATAAAAATCTTTGATGACTTAGTTTGAATTTTTGCGAACTAGCGTGAAATTGAGGCTATATCATAAATTAACTTTATGAGAAAATATTCTTTTTAGTATGAAATTTTATTAAAAAATTTGGAGAGTATGGATTTTAATAGTACCTTTGCAATCCCTAAGAAAAAGAATGGTTGAATTAATGAATCAATATTGAATTCTTTTTATGATTTTAGGGATTAATATCGCGGGGTGGAGCAGTTGGTAGCTCGTCGGGCTCATAACCCGAAGGTCGCAGGTTCAAGTCCTGTCTCCGCTACAAAACAAGCCGGTTTTTTGACCGGCTTTTTTTATTATCTTATGTATATTCTCTTTTTTATGAATATAGGATATTATTATCTTTTATTTCTATCAATTCTAAATAATAAATAATATTTGTTAATTGAATAATTTTATTTCGATTTTATCCTTTAAGTATTATATTTGTCACTATCAAATTTTGAATTATAACAAATAATATATTTTGAAGAGATTTCCGTATGTAGATAGAGATATATCCTGGTTGCACTTTAATTATCGTGTGTTGCAAGAATCTAAAGATAAAAAAAACAATCCATTACTTGAGAGATTGAAGTTTTTGGCTATATATTCCAATAATCTTTCTGAGTTTTTTAAAGTAAGAGTTGCCCATCATAAAAGCTTGATAGGTCTACGCAAAAAACTGAAAAAACAGCACCATTTAGAATCAAAAAAGGTTTTAGAACATTTGTTGAAAATGGTGAATGAACAGCAATTGGAGTTTACTGATATATTCGAAAATCAGATAGTTCCTGAATTAAAACAAAATGGTATTGACATAAAGAAAAGACTGGAGTTAAGTCCAAAGCAATACGTTTATATAGAGGATTATTTTAAAAATCATTTATTGCCATATGTACAGCCAATGCTATTAGTGGGTAAAAAGATTAAACCTTTTTTAAATAATGCTGCGTTATATCTTGCAGTTGAATTAGAGGACAAAGAAGATAAGGTAATTAGATATGCACTTGTACAGATTCCTTCTGATAAAATATATCGCATTGTGATTTTGCCACCATCCAATCCCGAGATGCATGATGTGATTTTTCTTGATGATATTATCAGACACAGTATCAAAGATATATTTCCGGGATATAATATTATCCAATCTTACTCTATAAAACTTACACGTGATGCTGATTTGTATATTGATGATGAGTTTTCCGGAGATTTAGTTGAGAAACTTAAAAAAAGCCTTAAAAAACGCAAGGTAGGACCTCCGGCAAGATTGGTTTACGATAGGCAGATGCCAAAAATATTCTTAAAGTACTTGATGAATGTATTTGAATTGGGGTATTTGGATATAATTCCGGAAGGAAGGTATCACAATAATTTTGACTTATTCCAATTTCCTGACTTTGATAAGGAGTATTTGAAGTTATCTGCATTAGTCCCTTTACCAATTAAGGAGCTAGAAAATACAGATTTAATTTTCAATAAGATAAAACATAGAGATTATTTATTAAATGTCCCGTATCATAGTTATGAATCTGTAATTAGGTTCTTTGAAGATGCTGCTGAAGATGATACTGTCACTCACATTAAGATTGTACAGTATCGTGTAGCTGGCAAATCAAGAATTATGAACGCCTTGAAGAAAGCGGTAAGTAAAGGCAAACATGTTTCAGCCTTTATTGAATTGAAAGCAAGGTTTGACGAAGAGGCTAACTTATCTTGGACTAAAGAGCTTAAAAAAGTGGGCGTACATGTTACGACAAGCTTTCCCGGCATTAAAGTCCACGTAAAGTTAGCCCTTATCATTAGGCAAACGGATTTAGGTGAAGAAAAATACGCTTATTTGAGTACTGGAAATTTTCATGAAGGGACAGCTAAGATTTATTCTGATTTCGGTCTTTTTACTTATGACACTCGCTTGACGGAAGAAGCTGTAAAGGTTTTTTCCTTTCTTGAGAATAAAGTTATTCCTCGAGATGGATTTAAACATCTGCTAGTTGGACAATTCAATATGCGTCAAGAACTAGTTAAGATGATTGAGCAAGAGATACAAAATGCAAATGAAGGGAAAGATGCTTATATCATATTAAAGATGAATAGTATACAAGAGCCGAATATGATTAAGTTGTTGTATAAAGCTAGTAGGGCAGGCGTGAAGATTGATCTGATAGTTAGAGGTATTTGTTCATTGGTGTCCGGCGTTAGTGGTGTTAGTGACAACATTGCAGCTATTAGTATATTGGATAGATATTTAGAACACGCTAGAGTATTTATTTTTGGAAATGACGGAGATGAAAAAATGTATTTGTCCTCTGCTGATTTTATGGGAAGGAATCTTTATAGAAGAGTCGAGACGGTATTTCCCATATATGATATTAAAATAAAAAATACGATTAGAGATATAATTAATATTCAGTTAAAAGATAATATTAAAGCAAGGTATTTGGACTTTAAACTGTTAAACGAGTACGTTTGTAATGATAGTTTTGCAATACAATCTCAAAATGAAACTTATTATTATTTCAAAAGGATTCATAAGGTCGATGTCTGATTTATATAACAAAAAATAATAAAATAATGGTACTTGCAATAGATATTGGAAACACAAATGTTGTTATTGGTCTATTTGACGGAAAAGAATGGGTTGAGACATGGCGCATTGAATCTAAGAAAAATGAAAATTTGTTGTTTTATAGCTATAAGATTAATAATTTTTTGTGGGAGGCCGGTATAGACGTGAAAGATATTGAGTTGAAAGTGTTTAGTACTGTCGTACCTGACTTGAAAGATTTGTTTTTTGAACTGCTTGAGAATCTCAATGATAGTAAATTGGTTGTTGTGGATAAAAATGTTTTTGATAAGCTAAGAATAGTGATAACAAATCAGGATGAAATAGGTGCAGATCTGGTGGCAAATGCTGTAGGGGCTCATTATTTATATAGTGAAAATATCATTATAATTGATTTTGGTACTGCCTTGACTTTTACGGTAATCAATAATGCCGGATTATTGATCGGTGTGAATATTGCTCCCGGTTTGAAAACAGCTATTAATGCTCTTGTAGGGAATACGGCACAGCTACCCAAAGTAGATTTGATAATGCCGATGAACCCTGTTGGTACGAATACTGTAGAAGCTATTCAGAACGGAGTGTTAATAGGTTATGTGGGATTGGTTAAATATATGATTAAAGTAATAAATAGTCATCTAGAGGAAGACTTTAAAGTCGTTGTTACCGGTGGACTTTCCCAAGTAATAGCTCCTCATATTGGGGCTATAGATTACGTAGAGCCAAATCTCACGTTGTATGGATTGAAATATATTGCGGAGTCACTTTAATTATTTTTTAGGACAATCTTTCCAAACTGCTTTCCTTCTTCCATTTTTTTCAATGCGATATTTATGTCTTCTATATTGTACAAAGAATCCAAAATCGGTTTTATCTTGTACTTATTCACAAATCTAAGCATTTCTATGAAATCTTTTTCTGACCCCATTGTCGATCCTAATAGAGTGGCTTGTTTCCAAAATAATATTTGGGGGCTTAGATTTTGGATATTGCCTTGCGTGCCTCCGTAAATAACAATTCTACCGCCCGGATTTATTAGTTTTAGATAATTGTTGAAAGTAGTTCCTGCAGCACTATCAACTATAATGTCGATACCTCCTGATCTATTTAAAAGATCTTTATGCCAATTTTCTCTAGTATAATTGATTCCGTCTTTAGCTCCTAAAGAAATAGCTTTTTCTATTTTTTTATTACTACTTGAACTTACATATACCTCCAGTCCGGTAGCTAAAGCAAATTGCATTGCAAACAATGCTACACCTCCACCAATACCTGAGATTAGAATTTTTTCTTTTTTCTGGATTTTTGCTCTGGAAAATAAGGCTCTATAAGCAGTCAATCCCCCCAAGGGCAAAGCCGCAGCCTCAAAATCTGTCAAATGCTCCGGTTTAGGATGAATATATTTACTTTCGGTGTAAATAAAATCTCCAAATGTACCATTGTCTGGTAAGCCTAATATTTTAAAATTTTTGGATTGTACATTTTCATTAAAACCCCAATTTTGTCCGGGATTAATAATGACTTTTTCGCCTCTATATGTTCCAATTCCATCGGAACCTAATACTATTGGGTATTTTATTCCGGCATATTGACCTTTTATTATCCAAAGGTCTCTATGATTCAAAGCTGATGCTATCAGTTTGATTTTTACTTTGTTTTCTTCCTTTTTCAAAACAAACTCCTCATAAGAGGGTGGTGTATATGCCTGTTTTAATATAATTGCTTTCATTTTTTATGTTTTTCATTCAATTTCAATAAGAGCCAATCTCTTTTTTCCATCCATTTTAATAACAAAAGGTTTTTTGAAACGTATATGTTTAAAGTATTTATTTTCTTGAATAATATTGACGCTATCTAACAGCTCTAAATTCAAATAACTATTATCACCTATCATGATTGAAAAGTATGCAATGTTTAAACTTGTTAGATTGTGAAAAAAATGCGAACCATATGAAGCATCAAGAGGAAAGCCATCCAAATCTGTTTCGACTATTACTTTTGCCCCACTAATTTGAGGCCACGTGACCGGAATACCCAAAAATCTATCTCTTGTACCCCAACGTCCCGGACCTATCAATACATATTGTTTGCCTTGTTGAACCATAGTATCGTTAATACTGCTTATTTCATTTACCATTTCATTTGTTTTGGTATTGTCAAAAGCATCCGGTTTAACAAAAACAATGTCTCTCAGATAATCAATCTTGCCGTTTCCCATTATTTTTTCCGAATACAGAATAGTTTTTTCTTTAATGATTTTATTTGCATCAATGGAATAGTCTTTGACAGCTTTAATCAAAGGTTTTACCTGTAATAAATAAAATGTTGGTTTTTCATCTAGGTCGACTGCAAATTCTATCTCTACAGGAGTCCCAAACGATTTTTCGAAAACACCGAGCAAATAATTTAGTACATCAGCTAATGGAATATATTCTGTTTTAAGAATGCTTGGGAAATTAACAACAATTGGACCTTGTCTATTTGCTCCGGGGTAAAGTCGAAGATTATTTACATCATAAACAGAGACACAATGTGTAAGAGTGTTGTGACTTCGAGCATCATATATATCCACTTTCTTAATAGTTTCCATCGCGCCTTTGCTTAAATCATATTCTTTCTTATCCGTATCTAAAGCGTAAAAATATGTTTGTGTGTATTTAATTTGATCTTCAAATGACAAGACCTGTATTTGAGGATACATGGGTGAAAACCTATAAGCATTCTCTCCATTGACAACGTACATTCCCAGACCGAAAGCGATAACAGAAAAGCCGTCTTCAGGTTGCATATTGGCAAAAGGATAAAAATTGTATGATTGTGCTACACCACTAAAATGAGGATAATACAATCCATTGTGGTTTTTTCCTACCAATTCTTGTATGACAATTGCCATTTGTTGCTCTTCAATTCTCTGGTCTAATGCTTTGGCATAGTTTAAAGCTTTTTCTGAAAAAACAGAAGCAAACACTAATTTTATCGCATCTTGAATTTGGATGAATCTAACTTCAATGTCTTCGTGATTATTAGGAATAACATAGGTCTCGAAAATCCCGGCAAAAGGTCTTGAAAGACTATCCTCAAAGGAACCGGAGGATCTTATTGCTAATGGTTTTGTGAAGCAAGTTATTAGTTTTTTCAATCTGCTTTTCAATAAGTCACTCAATTCATTAGCTAAAAACTTTTCTTTAACTTCTCCATATGAAGGTATGTTATTATTGGTCAGATCTAAATCAATATTAGTAATAAATTCTTCAAATTCCTTAACTCCGATTACTGCTGTCTTTGGAAGTTTGATGATTATATCCGAAAACTTATTTTCTAATTTGAATTGATTGAATAAAGAATTTGCAAAAGTTAAACCTCTGCCTTTACCCCCATAAGCACCATTGAACAAAGATACAATATTGCCTTCTGAATTGCATTGATCAGATTCAATGGGTAAAACATTACCCTGAGATTTTTCGTCGGCATAATTTTTTATAGTATTGAGAAGAAACTCTCTTATTTCTGTAGGTGATGTAAAATCTGATGTCTTTTTTAAATTCAGTATTTTTGCTAATAGTATTTCGCTTCTGGCGAGTAACCATTGCGAAAAATCATCTTTGTGCGCATGGTACATGATTGTCTCATCTGATACGGATTTTATCATAGCTTTGAACTGCTTGATTGATTTTGCCTTTCCTATTTTTTCTCCATCTTTGTTTTTGAAAATAAAATCTCCGAAATTTAGATTTTGCACAACTTTTTTTCGCAATTCTTTATTTAAAAATTCTGTATGCTTATGAATAAATTCTACTTTTAGTTCCTTTGCTTTGTCTTTAGCTCTGTCTTCAGAAGAGATGACTATCGTTGGCAATTCTTTTTTATGTTTCTTTATCTCTTCGATAAGTTCAAACCCTGCGTTCAAATTTATTTTATTGTCTTTTTCAAACCTGACATCTGTCAATAAACAGTAAAGATAGTCCTTATACTCATTGAACAGTTCTATTGCATCCTCATAATTCCTTGCTAAAATCACTTTTGGTCGGATTCTTAATTTAAGCACCTTAAAAGCATTGTCTGTAGATATTTCTTCTATTACTTTGTTTGTCTGGTCAAATATAATTTTGTATATGCTTGATAAAAAGGCAGAATAATAGATCGGTTTATCTTCAACTAAAAGAATCAATCTTACCGACCCTATTTTTGTGTCGTTCTTGGCATTCATTTTGTCCTCAAGATATTTGATCATGGCAAAGAATATCTTTGTCTCTCCATTCCATTCAAATATCATATCAATGTATCCTGTCGGTAATTTTTTTACAAAATATTTTTCATAAGTTCTGTCATGAAGCAGGAAAAATATTGGTTTATCAGGGTACTTTTCTTTTATTTGCTTAGCCAATTCCATCGGTTGATCTTTATCTAACCCAACCATCAAGATGATGAGATCTATTTTTCTTTTTTTGAAATGCTTACAAACATCTTCAGAAAAAGAAGCCCCGGTTATTCGAGGTAATGATGACAAATTAAGATGACCATATTCATACAACATAATTTCGGAGAAACGTCCCTCTCCTTCTATTAAATATGCATCGTATAAATGAGAAACCAATAGAATTTCTTTTACTTTAAACGGCATTAAGTCATGGTAAATATCTCTGTGTTTATTTGCTCTATTTATAAAAGATTGTACAATATTATTATTATTATTATGTGACATAGTTTGTTAGTTTACTTAAAGTGAATACATAACCACAATGCATCTTTACTTGTAAAATCAACCCGGTGTACAGTTCCTTTATGAATAAGCAAATAATCACCTGAATTTAATGAAACTGTTTTATTGTTATTTTTAAATAAAAGTTTGGCCTGACCCCTCAATAATAATACCCATTCATCTGTTTCCTGATTGTACCATTGGTTTACAGGAGTGATGTGACCAAAAGATTTGATTCTTTCCAGTCTAAAGCTTTTTGTTGAAAATAATTCTTCAATTACTTCAAATTCTTTACCCTTAATTGTATTATCGTATATGTTTTTTATATCCATTGTTAAAAATTATAACAAATATAAACAAAAAGCCGGATAATCAAATTACCCGGCTCTAAATACCTATGAAATTAAGATGCTGTTATTTTATATAAACCATTCTTTTAATGGTTGATGATTTTTTTGTTGTTATTTCATAGAAGTACAATCCCGGTTTTCCTAGTTCTGTACCTGAAATTGTGATTGAGTTTTGTCCTTTTGAGTAATGCCTGTGTGTGCTTTTTAAAATTCTTCCGGTTGAATCCATTATTCTGAAATCTAAATCAGTTTCTTGAGGTAGATTTATAATAACTTCTGTATTATTTGAAAATGGATTCGGTATGTTTTGGCTAATAAATATTTCGTCGTTTTCGAGGGAATTACCATCAAACCTTAATTCCAACTCAGAAACATCAAGTCCGTCTGAATATATTTCCGATTTGGTTATTTTTGATGATATTCTTATGCTTTCACTAAGCAAGCCATTTGACTTTGCCATAAAATTAATTGTAAATAATTTACTCGCCTGTGCCAAATTAAAAGGATTTGCTCGATTCCAACTAAAAGTTATAATGCCATTTTCATTTATTACATTGTAATTGTTGTATTGTAAATCAATAATTCCATTCTCAATATTTACAAATTTCAATTTGCTTTGGTCATACTCAAGAGTAAATTGGAAACCTGAAACCATATCAATATCCTCTGCTTTAAGTTCCACAGGTACTAAATCTGATGTTTCAAAAGAAGTGTTTAAAGTACTTAAAAACTTATCTTCTGATCTTGATTCAATTACAGTACTAGAACTGTATGCATCGGAAGAGTGATTGATATCTCCAATTTTTATTGCGATAAAGTCAAAGCTATCTTGTTCAAAGAATAGGCTGTCTGTAATATACTTTTCTTCAAAGTTCCAAGGATGTGTCGGATTGTCAAATTCAGTCTTTGCTGTGATGAATTTCCATGATTTTTTTGATGGTAATTCATTCATTCTTCCCAATATTAACTTTCTCAATTGTAATATATCACTTGCCGTCACTGACTTAGAGTCATTGGCATCGGCAGCTATATACTTATAAGGATCGTCAAATTTCTTTATACCTAGCAAGTGCTTTTGTATAAGAACGATATCCAAAGTAGTAAGACCATCCAAAACATTATCGTTTTTGTCAGGAGCTACTTGATATTTATTGTATGCGCCTAAATTTTCAAGATAATACTGTCCGTCTACATTGGTTTCTGCAACATCCTCAACAACTTGATTCAATGTCAAGCCATTAACTTTGAAGCCTTCTATTCCGTTTAGCTTATCATCCATAATGGTACCTTTGACCATTACTAATGGATTTAGTGCGTCCGGACAAGCATTTTGACTATCCATGATGTTAAGTATCACTTTGCAGAAATCTTTATTTCCATCTAGATCTGTTACCCATACATCTAAATCAAATTTCTTACCTACTCCGTTATCCAGACTGTCACAAGTGTAGGTTCTAGTCTTATCATTAACATTTTCAGAGAAAGAAAATCTTAAATCTGTACCACAACCACAAGTTCCATAGTTATTTGGTGTACAATTATCAATACTACCATGGTTAAATATTTTTGCATTAACGGTTGTAGTTCCATCCACTCCTAGGGTTGTTGTGATTTTTCTTAAACACAAAGGGGTAGGAGGTTTAGTGTCTTTGACTCTTACATATCGTGTACAAGTTACCGAATTATCACACCCATCTGTTACAGTAAATACTATCTTGTGTCTACCGCTATCAAAGGTGCGGTTTATTATGTTACCAGTACCTGTATAATCAATAGTTCCGTCATTGTCAAGATCAATTTCGTAAGTATATTTAAGTGCATTATCAGGAGTGCAATCATCTTCGGCTTTTGCTTTTAAAGTTACGTTTGCTGAGCATGCTGTACCACTTGATATTGTCGTATCCGGTGTACAAAGAGTAAAATATGGATCTCCTCCGTCATTGATATAAATAAACTGTTTATATGTGATATAATCTGCATTAGGATTACACCAATCTCCTATAGTAAAAGTCCTTTCTATAACAACACAGGAATTGGAATTAATGGGATTATGTATAATCTTATCCGTGTGTGCAATTCCCAAGCTTTTACATGTAGTATTATCTATTGTTGGTATTCCTGTAACACTTTCACTATAATCAACATCTGGCCAACATCCACTCAATGTCTTGTTAGTAGGCCAGTGAATATCTGAAAATGTCAAAGGATGTTTATCGATTACAGTGATTATTTGAACACATTTATGTATTGTTTCCAATCCTGCTTTATCTTTAAGTACCCATGTCCTTCTTATCGTTCCAAAACCGCAATTATTCAAATTAGGACTATCTGTTTTAGTAGGAGGAAGCATTGAACAGTTATCAGTTGCTGTAGGTTTCCCTCCAGGAAAGAAATTTGTATAGCTTTGCTCACAGTCAATTGTGAAATTAGGTGGACAATAAGTCAAAACAGGTTTTTCTTTATCTTGTACATGTACTATTCCTGTACATTCACTTGTCAATCCATGAATATCGTAAACTTTTAGTTTTACAACAACATCATGGCCGACATCATTGCAGCACATATCTACGGATTCTCCGTATTGCAAATCGTGTGAATTTCCACACTTATTAGTGAGTCTTTTGATTTCAAGCTTTTTTATTCCGCAATTGTCCCAGCTGTGATTGTCCAATGAAGTAGCATAGAGTTTTGCATTTACACCAACGGTCACTACCGTATGAGCATCACATGCAGCTGTTGGTTTTTGGTTGTCTCTTATTACGACTTTTATATTTCCATATTCGAATAAACCGCACGCATCGGTTACTTTATAAGATACACATACTACCGTATCAACGGGAAGATTGTGTATTCCCCAATTGCCATTACTATCTTCATATAATCCATCTGTGGTAGAGTGTGTTGGTCCGCATAAACCAGTACTAGTAAAGCTATAGCCGATGACTTCCCATGTATATTCAGAACATTCCCAGTCCACTATTGGTTCAGGTAAAGGATAAGCTGTACCAAAGCACCTTTCAGGATCAGCATTGTATTCAGCTGTATTTGGAGGTAAGTGAAAAATAGGAGGAGTATCATCAATAAAAGATAATACTTGATCATATTGTTTATCCCTACCTGTACACCAATCTAGAATTATCCAATGTCTCAAAACTTTTCTGTTATAACCACAACCAGGAATAGTTAAGTCCTCATATAGAAATTGTATATTGCTACATGAAGCATATTGAGGATACCCAGTAATTTCAGGTGTTGGAATTGAATCTTTATATGGCCAATAGATAGATTCATTAGCATTTGGGTGATTATCATTGCATTGGAAGAACAATCTTCCATTCATTCCATCGTAGTGAGGTGGTAAAGTCATACTATCGAAATCACCCCACTTTTGTGCGATCAATTCAGTACAAGACCACCCATTTCCAGATGCATCTATTGCAGTCCAGGTTCTTTCGATTATGTACTGGTAATCATTTACCCCACAGACTTGGTCAATAACATTGTCTGAATAAACTAAGGTAAATTCACCACCACAATCACCCGGAATAGTTGCACTATATCTTCTATTATCAATTTTATGAACGGTTGAACCAGCAACTAGCGGAAAACCGACATTGGTATTTTCAGGGTCAATGCTTTCATCGCATTCTATCTTGATAGTGTCTGCTCTACAGGATAACATAGTAGCTAGATTGTCTTGAAATGCAATTCTACCCATGCACGATAGTCCGGAACATCTGTGGGTTACTACCACCATCAATGTATCACCCAAATCTTGCATGTTAACTATTGGTTCAGGTCTAATTGTATTATTTGTATTAAATACTGTTACGTCATAACTTGGATCAGGATATAATGGAGCTTCAATAATTTGATCTGCTCCAATTGTATCTCTACAATTATTGTCCAATGCTACCAATACCAGCGTGTTGCAAGCCATAACCAAATTCGACTTTTCAATATAAATATCCAAAATCTCTGTATTAGTACAACCTGCATTAGTCTCAGTCATCTTTAGACAGTAAGGTCCTGTTCCCGGTAGGCTATCCCATTGTATGGATACACTTGATGTCGTATTGTCATCAGTAGTATTTAAAATAGTACCGCCGCCGCACAATGTCCAAGAGATTGTGCTTCCGGTTACCGCTGATCTTATAGCTTGATAATCTGTAGTCGACTCTGCGCACACATAATCCTTGCCATCGTTTTCAGCATCGGAAATTTTAGTATCACACTGTGCTTGCATTGAAATAGCAAACAGAGAGAATACTATTAAAGTAAGTGTAGATTTAAACACTTTGCTTATGTTTTGTAAATAATTTTTCATTTTTTATAATTTTATTTTATTTTAATAGATTGGGATTTAGGAGCGCTAGCTTGTGATAAGCTAACACTCCTTATAAATCGGTTCTATTTTATTAAAATCATTTTTCTAATTGCTGAATATTCTCCTGCTTCAAGTTTGTAGTACAGTAGTCCTGTAACATTGAGAAGATCATTTGTCAGTTTAATTTCGTTGTACCCTTTGTCAAAATCTTTATTGATTTGATAAAGCACCTTTCCTGTCATGTCATATACTTCAAGCGATACAGTTTCTTCTTGTGGTAATTCGAATCCAATTACTGTTTTTGAATTAAATGGATTTGGAATATTTTGGAATACCTTGAAAGAATAAATGTCTGCATTTCTGTACTCTAAATTCAATTCATTCTCTACAAAATCATTGTTTTCCACTGTGTAAATTTCCGCTTTAGTGATTTTTGAACTAATCTTTATTGAATTGCTCAATACACCATTTTCTTTTGCTGTAAAGCTTATTGTAAATAAATTATTGTCTTTCTCTATTTCTTTGGCAATTGATTCGTCAAAAGAAACCATCAATAAACCTTCACCTACTTTGGATTTGTTTATGTTTTGATCAGATGTTTTGAAGTATTCACTCTCAATATTGTTAAAAGATAACTTATCCGGATCAAATTCAAATGTAAACTGTGTTCCAATAGTTGACAAATCATCAACAACCGCAAATTCTATTTCGACAGCGTTACCTTGCTTGTAGGATATGTTATTTGTCAATAACGCTATTTTATTTTTGCTTCTGGAAGCCAATTCACCACCTGTTATTGCTGACTGATTAATATCACCGACTTTTATTGCAATTAAATTTTTATTTGTATTTTCATTTAATAGACCAAGGTTAACTATACTTTTATAGTCAAAAGGTCGGTTGTTATTCTCAAATTTTTGATCTTTATCTATAAATACCCAAGAATCTGCTTTAGAAAACTTGTTTATTTTTCCAAGAATCAGTTTTCTAAGCTCTAAAATATCAGAAGCTGTAATGCTATTTGATTTATTGATATCAGCAGAGATGTACTTATATGGTTTATCGAATTTTTTAATTCCCAATAAATGTTTTTGTATGTATACGATATCCAAAGTAGAAACACCGTTTAGATAATCTCCATTTCTTTCAGCCTTCAAGTTGAAGTTCAAATTATCTGCAAGATGATCAAATACAAATTCACCATTTTCATTAGTATTGACTTCAGCGCTGTATTCAGGATTTTCATTTGTCAAAAGAACCTTGATATCTTCCATAGGAGATTCATTTGGCTTTTGTACAATTCCTGCTAGATTATAAAAAGTAGTGTCGTATACAGGAAGAACATCTTCACATGCATCATTATTATCTTGTAATACTATATATGTATTGCAAAAATCACCGTTGTGAGACTCATCCCAAACCCATATAGTTAAAGGAATCGTATCTATGATGCCATTAGCAATATTTGCGCACGTTAAAGTCAAGTCTCTTTCAAATCTATTGCTTGAGAACGAGAATGACAAATCTGTCAAACAACCACAAGACCCATAATTGCTCCTTGTACAGTCATCAGTACTGTGTCTGTTGAAGTCAGCCGCATGTATAGTAATATTTCCACTTTCGGGCAATACTACTGTAACTAAGCCATCTATACATTGTGGAGTGGGTGCTTTCTCATCAGTAACTGTAAAGACTTTAGAGCATTGTCCAATATTTCCACAATTATCTTCAACGTACCAGGTTATTTTGTGTGTACCTTTTGATAAGACAATATTAAATTCATCGGTAGTGCCTTCTACCACATCCGTTGGTGAATTGTCTATGTTTACTTTATATGACCATATTAAATCTGTAGAACTTGTGCAATTATCATCTCCATTTGCTTTGAAATGGTATCTGTATTGACAATTTCCAAGAGGAGTAATGTCAATAGGAGTACACCCATCTGTTACAGTTGGATTATTATCATCGGTTATCATAATCGTTTGTACATGTTCCCAATAGCCATCGGGTTGATATGGAAGATTTTGATTGTATACGCACCAATCAACGACTCTCCATGTCCTTATTATTTTGTAGCACATACCTTCAATATGTTCAAAGATCAAATCGTCATAGTCCATTGCTATTTGACTGCAATGGTCATCACCCAATATTTTGGGCCAACCATGAGATTCAGGTAAATTGTCCGGCAGTATGTTATCGCCAAGACAACCATTAAACGAATAATCAGTTGGCCATCTTAAATCGTGAATATTGTTAGCATCGAAAGGTTGGAAATCTATTACTTTAATTGTTTGTGTACAAGTATTTGACTTATTTCCATAGCTATCAGTTGCTTGAAATCTTCTGATTATAGTTCCAACACCACAATCATTAATACTGACTCGTTTGTAAACCATTTTTGCTGTAACATCACAATTATCAGTAGCAAATCCATCTTTACCGAAATAATGATGATTGCCACCGTTTTCAGGGTCATTGACATATATTTTCTCAACGTCATCTTCTGAGTTTCTCACAGTACCGAAAACCGATAAGTCTGAATAATCAAATTTGCAACTTACTGTACCATTTGAAGGACAAGTAATTTGAGGTTTTTGATTGTCACTTACTATTACCCATGCCATACAACTGTTTGTATATCCTCTGCTATCTGTTACTTTTAATTCTACAGCTACAGAGTCTTGTCCTGAATCCACGCAACAGAAGTGTACACCTTCTCCCCAAGATAAATCATCGTGATTACAGACTCCTGTCATCCTTCTTACTTCCAAAGTAACTTCGGAACAATTATCAAACGAACCATCGTCAAATGAATATTTACTCAAGTAAGCTATTCCCAAATCACTTAAAGTTACTGCAGTATGTTTATCACACACAGCTTGAGGAGGAAGATTGTCTATGACTTTGACATAAATAATTCTTTCTTTTGTATTTCCACAAGGATCTGTAGCAGTATACTTTACTCTGGCAAATCTATACGGAATATTTGGTAGAATAAATTTGCCTCCTGTTTTGTGTAAAGTCGTATATGGAAATGTAGGATCAGGGTAATTGCCATCAGCATCAGCTAATTGATATCCTACCGTATACTCATGAATATCTTGAATACTACAATCTTTAACTTTAGCTACCGGTAATTCAACATTTGCTCCACAATTGTAATACTCTGTATTGACTACAAATGTATTCCCGTTTGTTAATCCGCCTATTGAAATAATAGGTTTTTTTGTGTCCATTATAGCAATTATTTGCAATGTATCAAAGCCATCTCCTGTACACATATCCATCACCGTCCAATTTCTTAAAACTTTGTATGATTGACCTCCTATATCGTCGCAAAGGTATAATCTTTTATCAGAATAGTTAACCATTAGGTTTCCGCAAAAAGGTCCGGACGGAGCACCTGTCTTGCTTGGGTCAGGATTACCATTAGCATCTTTAGGATAGTAACTACATGCTTGGATAAAAGGATTGTTACCTGGTAGTCCATCCCAATTTGTAGGATAGTTAATATCTGATAGTCCGGTTCTTTCTATCTTGATTGTATCGATACATACACTTGAATTAAATGAAGCATCATTGACCCTCCAAGTCCTATAAATAGTAGAAGTAAAATCAGAGGAACATGATTCCTCAACAACTTCATCACTGTAAATTAATGTCATATCACTACATCCACTTGTGCCTTTTGCAATATACTTAAATGGGTTTGATGTTTTTTGTATCGAAGTATAATACAACAGTGGGAAACCATCCGTTAAATCTTCAGGTTTTATGCTCTCAGAGCACTTGATAGTGTCAGCGTGACAATTTAATTCAGGAGCGCTTTTATCCAAAACCAACATATATGACCAACACATATTTCCACTACATTTGTGTTGAACAGTTATAGTGTAAACTTTATTTACCATATCTTTGCTTAGCGTGTCTTGATCTACAAGATTACCATTAGAGTCTTCTATTATTATTTGATATGAACTATCTTCATAAAGTTGACCTTCCAGAAACATATCTGCCGTCAAAGCTCCTGCACAATTTGCATCCAATGATATTTGTACATCATGATTACATGCCATAGTGATTGTATCTTCAATCTGAACTAATATAGAGTCAGATACTATACAGCCATTAGCATCAGTCTCTTGCAATTGCAGTTTGTGAAACTTATTATCCGAATTGTCATCCCAAGATATTGTAATAGGATTGATATTATTGGCAGTAGTCATTGTGCCTCCATGAGCTCCATCATTGGTAAGAGTCCACAAATACGAGCTTCCTACATTGGTGTGTGTAGAATAATCAGAAACCTGTCCTTCACAAACAAAATGATCCCCAACTATCTTAGTTCGAGGATATACACAATGTCCAGCAGCTATTTCCAACTCGATTGTATCTGTACCATCTGTCAGTTTAACCCAAAATCCAAGACTATCTTCATGAATCGCATTCAATTCATAAGTCTCTCCAGCAGTATTTGTTAATGTCTCTCCCGCAGGACCGGTAACAAAATCCGTTGGAGGAGCAGGTGGTGCAGCACTAGTAGTACTATATAATCCTCTAATAGAATCTAAAGCAATATACCAAGTATTTCCAACACCTCCGTTGGTTATCCTCAATAGTGTTGCAAATTGTCCATCTCCACAATAGGTTTGATTGCTCATGCATGTGCAATCTTCTACAATTGTACCGCTTGGTACTTGGGCAGACAAATTAATTGCCATAATAATAATGGCAAAAACGGTTATAAAAGGCTTTTTGTAAACCCTAGATAACCTCCTTCTAGCATCTTGTAATGGTTCTCTCATCAGCTTAAAATTTAATTTCATATTATTGTTTTAATAATAAGATCATATCACAGCAATACGCTATGATTCTTCTTTCATTACTTCAATAATTTCAATAAACATACCAAAAAAATATTGGTATTATCTTTAATTTTAATGTGTTATGATATGATGTTTTTGTTTAATTTGTTTTGATTTGAGATTTAATATTAAATACATTTTGTATCTTTGAAAAAAAAATAAAATATTTTCCGGTATTTTTTTTCTTCTTGGATAAAAAATAGATAATGGGATATTTTTACGTTTTTTTGTGAGTTTTGGAAGCTTTCGATAAACTCAGCATTGGCTTTATGGAAAGATTTTTGTCTATATTGTAATTGTGTAAAAAAAATATAAGCTTTAGGCAGCATTTTTGAAAAGTTTACGTTTGAATATATAGAGAAACAAAATACATGGATTATTCTTTTAAAATATGGGGAAATGAAGAAGGGCTTATAGAGGGTATCTTGAAAAAGAAAAGATGGGCTCAAAAACAGTTGTACGAAGAGTACTTTGAAGTGCTAATGCCTATATGTTTGAGATATGCAGGGACAAGAGAAGAAGCTGAGGATGTTTTGCATGAGAGCTATATAAAAATATATAAAAGTATAGATAAGTATAAACCGGGTACTTCTTTAAAGGGATGGATGAGTAGAATAGTGGTAAATACCTCTATTGATCATTACAGAAAGAGAATTAAAAAGAAAACAGTAGAGTTGGATAATGTATATCATCTCAAAACAAGAGAAGAAGATGCATTGCAAACACTTTCTGTAGAAGAGATAATAACGGCTATGCGTCAATTATCCTATATGTATAGAACTATATTTAACATGTTTGTTGTGGAGGGTTATCCTCATAAAGAGATTGCAAAAACACTAAAGATCAGTGAGAGTACTTCTCGTAGTAATTTGGTGAAAGCAAGAAAAAAATTAAAAGAAATACTTTTATCTAAAGATAAGTTTTATGACGAATAATAATTTTGATAGAGAGATGGCGGGTATATTAAAGAGGATGAAAGTTCCCTATGATGTAGGATCGTGGGATAGACTGGAGAGCAAATTAGAAGAGAAAGAAGGAGAGGATGCAATCTTTGATATGGTTATTGCAGATAAATTAAAATCATTTGCAGTACCTGTAAGTATGTCTTCTTTTGATAAGCTAGAATCAAAGTTAGATACCGACGATTCTTTTAGACGTGATTCATATAAATATAAGAAATTAGTCGGTATTGCTGCTGCGATATTTTTATTGGTGTCTGGATTGATTTTCATTAATAACAATAATACTCCTAAACGGTCTTCAATTGCCACGATTTCAAAAGAAAATGATTCATCTTTTGTAAAAAAAGGAAAATCCATTACAATTGATAAGATAAAGTCCTCCGAAGTACTATCCAAACCCTATGTTTTTAAAAAACACAATAAAATTGAGACCGTAAAAACAAAACCCAATTATTTGGGAGATTTAATATTACCTGATTATTCCAATATATCAATTAATAACAATTATGGACTGTCAATGGATAGAGTAAATAATTTGTATTCAAAACAAATTTATCATAATGAAAGTTCAAAATATTATAATACCTTAAGTTCCGGTATTGTTTTTTCGGTTAGACTTAGTGTAAGTAGTAATAATGCATTTGCTTCAAACAATAATCCTCCTGTTAATAGAAAAGATAACACAGATTATTTTGAAAATAGTAATTCTAAAAGTTTAGATAATGAAATTGCATTTGATGAAAAACAAAGTAAATCAGAGAAGATTATTATAGATAAAAATATTATTCATGGTGAAGCAAATGATGATTCTAGTATTCAATTTGTTTCTCCTAGTAGAAAAGTGGATAATGGTCTTTCTTTAAATGCACATATATTTCCTAGTGCCAACTTAATAAAAACTCCCAATGATATTATATTCAATATACCGGGTTATAATCAAGTTGAAAAGGGTGTTGGAGGAGGATTGGCGATATCTTATAAAAAGAATAAGCATGAAATAGAATCAGGTCTGGATGTAGTGAATCTTAAATATTCTCCTCGCAAAATTATATTAAAGCACAACTCATCTTCATTTTTTCTGGATAAAATAGAGTATCTCCAAGTTAGAATACCACTAGTACATAAATACCATATTGTTGAAAATAAAAAATGGGATATTTATACAATAGCGGGTGTAGCAGTTAATACTATGTTGGAATCTAATTATGTTTTTACAGAAAATACTTTGGATCAAGAAGGAAATAAACATATTTTATCACATCTTGCTTCTGATCTTCAGGAAAATTTCGACTTTAAAAATACTTTGTATTACAAAAAAGAATACAGAAAAGGTGTAAATGATGGGGCAAAGTTAAATGACAATTTATTTGTATCAGCAAATATCGGATTAGGCTTAAAAAGAAAATTGCACAAAGGATATTCCATTACTTTTGAACCGCAATATAATTATAATTTTAAAGGCTTAGGTCCGAATAATGATATGATTAGTTCATTAGAATTTAAATTGGGGATAAGCAAATCAATTAATTTGTAGAATTCTTGTTTTAAGTCCAACTTTTACACTTCACCGCTTTCTGCTTTTTTAGGAGAGTAAACCTCACTAAACGAAAAAATGAAATATATCTTTTATAGATTTGGTTTATGTATTTTATAAATAATTGTTACTTTTGCAACAATTATTACATTATCAAATAAAAATAAAATATGAAACCAACTTTAGTTGTTTTGGCGGCAGGCATGGGTAGCCGTTACGGTGGTTTGAAACAAATGGATGCCTTTGGTCCAAATGGTGAGACAATTCTTGATTACTCAATTTATGATGCTATTAAAGCCGGGTTTGGTAAGGTGGTTTTTATAATTAGAGAGTCTTTCTTGGATTCTTTCAAAGATTTTTTTAAAGGGAAGTTTGACGATAAGATCAATGTTGAATTTGTAACACAAGAGCTTCATAAAATACCTGAAGGATATGGACCATTTGACAGGAAAAAACCTTGGGGAACGGGGCATGCAGTACAGATGGCTGCTGATGAAGTATCCGAACCTTTTTTGGTTATAAATGCTGATGACTACTATGGTAAAGACGCGTATTTTGTAGCTGCTGATTATTTTAAGTCAAATCCTGAGGGCAAAACAAAGGATGGCAAGGATGAATATTTTGTGATGGGATACAAACTGAAGAATACTCTCTCTGACCATGGTGATGTTAATAGAGGAGTTTGTCGAGCTGATGAAAGAAACAATCTTGTTAAAATTAAAGAATGTAAAAAGATTAGAAGGGATAATGATGGCGTGGTTAGATATCCTGAAGGTGATGAAGAATTGAAAGATGATACATTGGTGTCTATGAATATGTGGGGTTTTTATCCGAGTTATTTTGATTATTTTGATACACAGTTCAAAGAATTTTTGGAAAAGCATGGAAATGAAGAAACTTCTGAATTCTATATCCCGGATTTGATAGATTGGTTGATAAATGAGCAAAAAGCAGTAATAAAAGTACTTAGTTCTGATAGCGATTGGTTTGGAGTGACATATCAAGAGGATAAACCTTTTGTAATGGAAAAAATCAAAGAATTAATTCGCAAAGGAGTTTATCCCGAGAAACTGTGGAATTAGTGCCAAAGGATATTGCTCATGTGTTTTTTTTATCGATTTTTTGCAATATATTTAGCTTTTGAGCAAGGTCTATACCTTCCTGCAAGCCACTGATTTTAAAATAAAAATCTGTTGCTTCTTCTATTCCTATATTTGGATAGTATCTATCTCTGGTATAATGTAAGTATTTCATTAGTAGAAAGGCATCAAACCATTGGAAAAGACGCTTTTTGAATGCATTAAAATCTTTAGTGTTGTTCTTGATTTGTAAATATCTTTTTTCAAAGCCAACTGAAGTGAAAAACTCTATTACGGGTTCGTCAAAACTGTTAAAAACGGCATTGAAATTCGTATATAAAGCTTCAATCTTGTCAGTAAAGGATTTTAGTGCGATAAAAGACTTGAAATTGTATGTATCCGGTGATTTTCCTAATGTGAGAATATCATATAATGCTCTCCCCGTACCGAATGGCACTCTTTGAGATATTCTGGCAGCAGGAAAAACCGTTGTACTATTGATATTTTTAAATTGTCCTGTTTTAATGAATTTTTGTAGAAAATAAAAGTCTTCACCGGCTTGTCTTTTATTCATTCCAAATGCTTCAGCATAAGCAAAAGCCTTCACAGCCATAGCACTTCCCATTATTTGGTAAGCAAATGGCAGTTTTAAAAACCTTTGCATATTGATGAAATAACGGAGGTGCAGCTCATAGCTGATTATGGCCAATTTGTTCTCATTTGTCAAATCATCTGACAATAAATGTTCAAAATGAATACTATAAGCTTTTATTTTATTTCTTTTTAGTGCTTCCTTTTCTATTTCGAATAAGTAGTTTTTTTCTACAATTGTGTCAGCGTCCAAATTGCTAATTATCCCATTAAGATTGCCTGCTTTTTCGAATCTTTGGAAAGCTTCATCCATAGCTATTTTTCTTGCCATACCTGCTCCTGCTTTTTTATCATCAATATTTTTTATGTAAATCGGATAAAACGATAATTGTCTTGTTTTATTTTTTTTAGACCAAACCAGTAGTTGTTGATGTTGCTGATGATGAAAATTGCTGATTTTTTTACTGCAACTTTGATTCTCGTTGATAACAATAATCACTTCAATATTTGAACTGTAACCGGTATTTTCTGCCAATGAATTTAATGTCAATAAGATATCCTTTTCATAATAAGCAGGTATGGCTATTATTACCTCCAACTTGGAGGGTAGGGGATCTGTGATAAAAGCTGTCTCAAATTCAAAATTTGTGTACCTACGCATGGTGTTGTTTTAAGAACCGGTTGTGAAGATCAATAACTGTGTGAATCAAAGACGTATGCCCATCATTATTGATAACAAAATCAGCGAGAATTATTTTTTTGCTATCCGGCAATTGATTATTGACCCTAGACAGTACGTCTTCTCTAGTTATATTGTCTCTCTTGATTACCCTGAAAATTCTCAACTCCAAGGGAGCTGTCACCAATAAATTATAATCAAGATTTTTATAACTACCGTTTTCAAATAATAATGCTGCTTCTTTCAATACATATGGAGAGTTTTGTGTTTTTGCCCATTTTTCAAAATCAATATTTACAGCCGGATGAACCAATTTATTTAAAGATTCTAGTTTTTCTTTGTTATTGAAAATAATGTCAGCTATATAGCTTTTGTTTAAATTTCCATTAGAATCATAACTATTACTCCCTAATAGCTTTTTTATATTCTTGATAAGCCGGTCATTTGACACCATCAGTTTCTTAGCCATTAAGTCAGCATAATATACAGGTATATTTAATAACTCAAAAAGGCTGCAAACTGTAGTTTTCCCACTACCAATTCCTCCGGTAACTCCTATTTTTAGCATATTTTTATTTTTAATCCTTCTACCTTTTCATCTTCCTTAATGTCTTTGATATCTCTGTTAAGGATAGCGGAGTAGATCGTTTTTACAAATTCATTTGTTTTGGATTTGCGAACTTTTAATATAATTCCGGGTAGAGTGTCAAAAGTGTTTTCCAGTACTTTTACTCCAAAATTATTCACAATTCGCATAATATCTCCCATAAAAATGTATTCATAATCAATCCTGATTTTGTCTTCAATTAATCTTGTGATAATCTTAGCATTCTCTAAAGCATCCTTAGTTGAGGTTTTATAAGCTCTGATCAGACCTGGAACTCCTAATTTTGTTCCTCCAAAATACCTTACCACTATAATGCCAATATTACTTAGATTATAACTTTTAATTTGGTTGAATATGGGAAGACCTGCTGTGCCTCCGGGTTCACCGTCATCATTGTATCTATACAGCTCATTTGAAGGACCTATTGCGTATGCATAGCAATGATGCCTAGCTTTGAAATGTTCTTTTTTTATAATTTCCAAATAATTTTTAAATTCATTTTCCGAATTAATTTCACGGGCATAAGCTATGAATTTACTACCTTTTTCTTTGTATTCACCGATTGCAGGAGATTTTATTGTTTTATATGAATCTATAATTTCCATATTACAAATTATCTATTTCTACTTTAATCTTTTTTGTGAGTCCCTTATACACCAATTGATAAGAGGTTTCAATCATTTCCCCTATCATTTTGTCAGGCACATCTGACTCCAATTCTACAGTATTCCAATGCTTTTTGTTCATATGAAATCCGGGTTTTATCCCTTGGTATTCCTCTCTCAAAATCATATTGTATTCAGGATCTCCTTTAAGATTTACACTTGGCGCATCAACATCATCCAATCCCATCAATGCAAACATTTTGTTTCCAATTTTGAAAACTAATGTAGACTCATCAAAAGGAAAACTCTCTTCAACTCCTTTTTTATCTATACACAACCGTCTTAATTGCTCTATGTTCATATAACATCACATTTCAATTTGAATAGTAGTATTTTTTTTAAGCCAAAATTTTGAATCTTTAAATTTTGGGAGACCAAACAAACTTTTCACATTATTAGAAGTCCCTGTTTTTTCAGAAGGGATATGTAATATATTAAAATCCATTTTACCATTTGAGTTTTTGTCATGAAAGACTGTTATCGCATATACCCCTCTTGTTAAACCGGAAAAAATGATTGTCGATTTATTGTTTTCAATAATAGATATTTTACGAAAAATATATTTTTTCGGAAATGAACTTTCATTATTATGAAGATTGCAAATGATTTGTCCCGTACTTGATTCTAGACCGGTAACATAAACAGTCAAAGTATATGATTCAAGCGGTTTTGACGTGCTTGAGCCGAATAAAAGATAAAATACTATTGTAAAAATATTAGTTACTAACATGGATTATCTTTTTTGAATAAACAATGCCTCTGTCACTTACATAAATCACATACAAACCATCGGGAAGATTATTGAAATACAATTTCATCCTGCTAGAATTCATTTTTAATCTTTTTTTCAATATTATTCGATTGATATCGGAGACTATCACTATATTAGTGTTTTCTGAAGGTATTGTACTTTCTCTCTCTACAATTATTGAATTTGAAAAAATTGTTGGGAATACTTTAATATCACTATTATTCTCTTCAAATACAGATATCGGCATATAAAATTCGGTGCTTATTGAGTCTTTGAAAAAATTGCCGGGAGACGAGGATATTAATAGAAATTGGTAAAGGCTGTCCTGAGAAAAATCGCTTGGAGCAACCGTATAAGAAGTATCGGTTAAAGTACTGTCTATCAGAATGTATTTAGTATTGAAAGTCCTGCTATATAAATCATAAGTTACAGGTCTGCCAAAGTCAGGATTAGAAATACTCCATTTAATAAGGGAATCTCGATTCCATTTTGTATTAGGGTACTTAAATTCTATAGCCTGCTTGTTATATGTATGTAATAATTCTCCAAACCCGAATCCTGTGATGTTTTCGTCACCAACTTTTCCTTTTATTTTTAATGGCCCTTCATAAAAGTTAAAAGGATAACTCGGCTCACAATTTGGATTAGATATTTCCACTTCTAAATTAAGATCTAATTTAGGTTCAGTAAGCAAAAACTTTTTGCAATAGACTCTTGCAGAATCAGGAGAATAAAAATAATCTAACCTTTCTATTTTAAAATCATAAGTATTTAATGAGGTATTATCATCAATATAACAGTTGAATTGTTTGTAATCCGGGGTTTGGGGTACTTGAAAGTCTTTATTGAAAATTTCCCAAGTATTGATGTCAATACCATTAGAAAGTTTTAGACTTAGCCATTCGTATTTTTCTTCGACCTCAGGATGAAAATTACCATATTGTTTGTCAAACCAGGCGATTCCCTCAACCGGTTCTGTAATTCCGTTGAGAGTCAATTCGCCATTGACTTCAATTTCTGTAAATGAGTAATAGTAAGTGTAATTTTTTGAGCCTTGATATAAAAAACCTGAATCAGCCAATATTAAAGGTCTCTTAATAACATTGTAATCAAGATTTATCGCTCCAAAAGCTGCTTTTGCTTTCAATTTGTAATTAAATGGAATCAATATGCCATTAGAATCAGCTTTTGTTTTCCATGTCTCAACTCTGTTTTGACCGTATATTTTAGCTTCTATATTGAGGTAATCAACAGAGTTGGTATTGTAGTTTACAGGTTTAGCATCGTGGAAGAACTCTTTAGTAGTTTCATTTGAGATATTAAATATTCTCAAACCATCAAAGAATAATGTGTCACGATAAAAAAAAGTGAACATTACAGTATAATCATTTCCGGTTTCCTTTCCCTTTAATTTAGCAAATGTATACCACCATTCTGTTTTTTCATTTGTATGCAATCCTTCATCTTTTGGAAATGAGATTATACTATTTTCAGGATTGTATGGATAGGTTTTCCACTCCTGAGCTGATAGATTCATTAAAATTAACGGTAATATAGCAATAAACAAAATTATTTTCATAGCAATTAAAGGTTAAAAATATAGTTTTTTACAAAAGGCAGTACTATAATAATATACAATACCGCCTATTCCAATCTTTATTAATATATTAAGTTATCACTTAAAGTAGCTACCATTACCGCTTTGATAGTGTGCATCCTATTCTCTGCTTCGTCAAAGACAATTGAAGCGTCAGATTCAAAAACATCTTCAGTCACTTCAAGACCATCCAAACCAAATTTGTCAAAGATATCAGCTCCTACTTTTGTTTTTTTATTGTGAAATGCGGGAAGACAATGCATGAATAATGCATGTTCGTTGCCTGTCATTTCCATTACTTTAGAATTGATTTGATACGGTTTTAATAGCTTAATTCTTTCTTCCCAGACCTCTTTTGGTTCTCCCATTGAGACCCATACATCAGTTATCACAAAATCGCATCCTTTTACCGCTTTTTTGACATCTGAAGTCAATTGAATTTTAGCCCCTGTTTCTTTTGCTATTTCACGAGCTGTTTTTACTAATGAGGATTCAGGCAAAAGACTTTTTGGTGCTGAGATTCTAACATCCATACCCAATTTAGCACCCATAATCAATAATGAGTTACCCATATTGTTTCGGGCATCTCCAAGGTAAGCAAAGCTTATTTCTTTATACTTTTTGCCGGAATGCTCTTTCATTGTCAATGCATCTGCCAATACTTGAGTCGGGTGAAATTCGTTGGTGAGTCCATTCCAAACAGGTACACCTGCATAATTACCTAAGGTCTCCACTATTTCTTGTCCAAATCCTCTGTATTCAATACCGTCATACATCCTACCCAATACTCTTGCGGTGTCTTCCATAGACTCTTTATGTCCTATTTGCGTTCCGGATGGTCCCAAATATGTCACATGTGCTCCTTGATCGTGCGCAGCAACTTCAAATGCACATCTCGTCCTTGTGGATGTTTTTTCAAAAATTAAGGCTATATTTTTTCTTTTTAAATTTTTTCTTTCTTCATCAAAATATTTATCCTCTTTCAATACATCGGACAACCAAAGGAGATATTTGATTTCTTTAGATGAGAAATCAGTAAGTTTTAAAAAATTCCTGCCTTTTAAGTTTTTTGCTATTTTTTTCCTTGTTTTTTGATTCATTTCTATTGTTTTATTTAATGTATTTTAGTAAATAGTGTATGTCTATAAAGTCATTAAAATTTAAAACTAATCTTTATTTTTTCAAAAATTAAGCACTTTATAGACGGGCACTATATAATTATTAGTCATAATTTAAAGTTATTTTGCTTCCAAAACTTTTGTCTTCTAATTTTGTCGCTTCAGTAATAATACTTTTTTGTCCTCCTTTTTCAACAAAACTTACAGCTGCCTTTATCTTTGGCGCCATACTGCCTTCTCCAAATTGCCCTTCTTTCAAATATTTATTTGCATCTGCTGAATCCAAATATTCTACAATGCGCTGTGTAGGTTTATTGAAATCAAGATATATATAAGGAACATCTGTCAATATATATAGTTCATCAGCTTTTATTCTTTGAGCCAAAACGGAGGATGCCATATCTTTATCTATAACGGCTTCTATGCCGATTAAATTTCCATTATCATCTATATAAACAGGAATACCTCCACCTCCTACAGCAATGACAATAGTACCGTTTCTAGCAATTTTTGAAATGGTCTCTCTGTTGAAAATAGATATAGGAGTAGGAGAGGGAACAACTCTGCGAAACATACCTTCTTTTTTTGGCGTTTTTCTTAATTCCCAATTTTTTTCTTTTTCTAATACTTCAGCTTCTGCTTTTGTGTAGTATTTACCAATTCTTTTTTTCGGATTTAGAAATGCCGGATCATTTTTATCGACCACTACTTGCGTTACAAGCGTAAGAATATCTCTATGAAGATTCTCTTTACGCAAAAGATTTCTTAGCACTCTTTCAATCAAATACCCAATGCCTCCCTGCGAGTCAGCTACACAAATATCTAAAGGCATTTGTGTAATATCGTAAAGCTGCTCACCTGCATCATTTCTCATAATTATATTGCCAACTTGAGGGCCATTTCCATGCGTAATGACAATATTATAGCCCTGTTTAATCAAATACACAATATTTAGTAAAGTTTCTTTGATATTTTCCTCTTGTTGTTCTATTGTTCCCTCTTGATCACTTCTTGAAATAGCATTTCCTCCAAGTGCAATTACTGCTAGTTTATTCATATAATAATACTTAGTTTTATTATTAATCCTCTTAAAATGTTTGCGAAAATATCTATTTTTATCTTACAACTAAAATTATTTTATTTTTATTATTTTATTTAAATTTATAAACGACTTGTAAATTAGCATTATATAAATTTTCAATATTTAATATGTTAATTTAGCACCAAAAACATATTAAATCATTTTGCAATATGAAAAATATAATTTACCTTTGTGTCGAAATGTTAAGCATTTTAAAAAACAAAGGACATGGGTTTAGAAAACAAAAGAAAAAGGAGAAGCAGAAAAAAGAAAAAAGGGTTCAGCTTTTCCGATGAGAGGATCAGAAAGATTGGAGGGATATCAATCGTTTTGGTAAGTATATATTTGACAATTGCATTTACTTCCTATTTTTTTACATGGCAAACTGATCAGGATCAAGTTTTGGAATTTAGTACAAGTATATTATTTAACGGGGATATTGTTGTAAGCAATTGGTTAGGTCGATTAGGAGCATTGGTTGCAAATGCATTTTTCTATTGGGGTTTCGGGGTTGCGTCAATATTTTTTGTTATAATATTTTTCAAATTAGGTTTTACAATCCTGTTTAAGGGTAGCATGAGAAAATTTTTCAATTTTTTAATCTATGCTCTTTACGGTATAGCATTTGTTTCAATTGTACTGGAATTTGTTTTTAAAGATTCTTCCTTCAGTTGGGGAGGAGTTTTTGGTGAGGCAACAAATATTTGGTTAAGTAATTTTATAGGTGATATAGGCCTATTATTATTGTTGATTTTTGCTATAATTACTTTTGTTATTTGGCTACTTAATCCAAAGCTGGAAACATTGCATTTCAGTACCGGGATATTTGATATTAAAATGCCGGTGATGTTCTTTAAAAACAGATTGAAATTTAAAAAATCTTCAACGCCAACAAAGGAAGATAAAGGTTTTGATTCTATAACAGAGGGGAAAAGAGAAAAATCAACTAAAGATAAAGCAACTTCGAGTTTTGCACCTAATTCGTCGATTGAATTTAATATTTCAGATACTCCAAAAGTGAAAATTGAAACTTCCGGAGAATTAGAAATTGAAATAAATGAACCTCAAAAAGTTCAAGAAGATACGGTAAGAATGCCAGGAGTTATAACTGAAAATAAATTGATTCCTGATGCTGATATTGATACATTGAAGGTTATTACTGACAATGATGAAGAAGTATTTATAGAACCTTATGATCCAAGAAAGGAGTTGTCCTCTTATGTTGCACCGGGTTTGGAATTACTAAATGACTATAATTCTGACAATATAACCATAAATAGAGAAGAGCTTGAAGCTAACAAGGATCAAATTATAACGACGTTAAGGAACTATAAAATTGAAATTATTAAGATAAGAGCGACTATTGGACCTACTGTCACTCTATATGAAATAATACCTGCCCCAGGAGTGAAAATTAGTAAGATTAAAAATCTTGAGGATGATATAGCTTTGAGCTTATCTGCTTTGGGAATTAGAATAATCGCGCCTATCCCGGGAAAAGGGACTATTGGTATTGAAGTCCCCAATAAGCATAAACAGACAGTTGGGTTGAAAGATATAATTAAATCACAAAAATTTAAGGAAACCACAATGGATTTACCCATTGCATTGGGTAAAACGATATCAAATGATGTATTTATTGCTGATTTAGCAAAAATGCCTCACTTACTTGTTGCAGGAGCTACAGGACAGGGAAAATCAGTTGGTATAAATTCTATAATTGTATCTTTATTATACAAAAAACATCCTTCTGAAGTAAAATTCATTTTAATAGATCCAAAAAAGGTAGAGTTATTCCCTTATAATGGCATGGATAAGCACTTTTTAGGATTTTTACCTGATGAAGAAGAGGCAATTGTTACAGATACTGATAAGGTCGTATATACTTTGAATTCATTGATAATCGAGATGGAAGATAGGTATAACTTACTAAAAGCTGCCAAATCAAGAAATCTAAAAGAATACAATAAAAAATTCAGAAGTAGGAAGCTAAATCCAAAGAAAGGTCATAGGTTTTTACCATATATAGTACTTGTTGTTGATGAATTTGCTGATTTGATTATGACTGCAGGTAAAGAAGTAGAATTGCCAATTGCAAGATTGGCACAGCTTTCGAGAGCTGTGGGAATACATTTGGTTTTAGCTACTCAAAGACCATCAGTAAATATTATTACAGGTGTCATTAAAGCCAATTTTCCCGCGAGAATTGCATTTAAAGTTACATCAAAAGTGGACTCAAGAACAATTTTAGATGGAGGAGGTGCTGATCAATTGGTAGGTAGAGGAGATATGTTATTATCTTTGGGTGGTGCCAGCGTTGTGAGATTGCAGGGAGCATTTGTTGACACGGATGAGATAGAAAGAGTAGTGGACCATATAGATAAACAACAAGGATATCCTGAACCATTTTACTTGCCTGAATACAAAACTGAAGATGACAAGTCTGACTCTTCTCTAAGCTATTCGGATCTTGACGATTTGTTTATTGAAGCTGCCACTATGGTAGTAACAGAACAATATGGTTCGACTTCATTATTGCAAAGAAAAATGCAAATAGGCTACAATAGAGCAGGTCGAATAATGGATCAAATGGAGACACTTGGTATAGTAGGTGGTGCTAACGGATCAAAACCACGTGAAGTACTGGTTTATAGTGAAACTGAATTGATTGAGATGATAAATAGATTAAAAAATAAATAAATATATTTTGCGAAGTCCCAATAACCGATTTTCGGGTCTTTGCAGAAATTTTAGTTTTCTTAGAGACCTTTGTTTTAGAATAGACCTACGCCGGTAGGTCTATTTTTTTATATGATGATATATATATAAGGCTTAATCCTATAAATAGGAAAGCACTAGAAAACAACATATATAAATTGAAATTTCTCATAAAATATGTATTGCCAAACCACAATAGAATTCCTTGACCAAATAGAACAAATTCTGTTAGAATAAAACCTATTAAATAAGTGTAAATGCCCAACTTTAGATATAATGAAGTGCTAAATAACTTATTGTTTATATATAGTGATAATAACATAGGTGTTATAAATCCTAATGTCACTAGATGTATGTAGCCTATTATAAAATAAGATTTAAGATCATAACTTATTGATGCAAAAACAGGAATCGATTGGAACAGCTGAAGTATAGATTTTAATAAAAACATAAATAAACCAAACCTGAGTAAAAAAGCATAATTGTGATTTTTTTTATTAATACTTTTGTATGCTCTCCACAAATAATATAATCCTACTATAAGTAATATAGAGCTGATAAATGCTATGTAATTAATGCTAATATGTGGCTTTGTCCATAGGACAGATTCTGAATAATTAAGGATTGTTCCTATTAATATATATTTAAATGCATTCTTTAAATTGTCATTTATTTTATTAGATTTATTTTCTGTTTCACTATCCAAAAAAAGTAGTCCGATTAGCGATAATACTATAAAACCATTATATAAAAAATGTAAATAAAAGAATATATCATTATAATATAAGGCGGTTTTCTTATATCCTAATGCCATGATTGGACCAAGTGCCCAAGGTGAAATACTGGAAAGCAAGTATAAAATAAATGCAGCTTTAATATATCTATAGCTAATTGTTTGTTTTAAATCGGTTTTTATTGATTTTACCATATAATATAGTGAATAGTAAGAAAAAATAAGAAATAGAGATAAGAAAGAAATAGATATGAAATTGTATCCAAAAAAGGGAAAACTAATAGTCATTCCTCCAATGAAAAAGCATAGTAATAGTAAAATATACTTTGTTTTCCTAATATTAAAGATATCCGGACTACTGTATTTTTTTAATATTAAAATGTATACAGCTATAAAAACCCAACCTAGAAATCCGGTATGTGAGTGAGATTGGAGAAGTCCGTAAAAATATGAATTGTCGATTAAATTTTGAAAAGGAAGGGTTCTGATTATTAATCCTAGCATGGATGTAATCATTAAAAAAAATAATGAAATTTTACTCCAAGAATGATGATTTATCTTCGCAATCATAATAAAGTGTTAAATAAAAAAAGGCTTGAGCACTATAACTCAAGCCAAATTAATAGTTAATTACAAAAGCTATTCTTTATCAAGTACTTTTTGAATAGCTTCCTCAAGGTTAAATCTTGGATTAACAGCTGCTATTACTCCATTTTTATCCACTAAAAAAGTCCTTGGAATACTTCTAACACCATATAATGCTGCTGCTTTGCAATCCCATTTATCTAAGTCACTCACGTGATTGTCCCAAGTTAAATTGTGTTTCTTAATTGCATTAATCCATCTTGATTTTGAATTTTCTATAGCCTTTTTGAGAGCCTCAGGAGTCTTGTACCTCTGCTTAGCTGTTCTTTGGTCAATTCCATCCAATGAGACACTAAATACAGTAAATCCTTTGTTCTTATATTTGTTATAAATTTTGGTCAATTCAGGAAAAGATCTTACACAAGGGCCACACCAACTTGCCCAAAAATCAATAAGAACTATTTTGCCTTTCAAATCTGATAATTTTCTAGTCTTGCCATCAACGCCTGGCATAATTATTTCAGGTGCGGGTTCTCCTACTTTTATTTTAGCTCTTGCTTGTTCTCTTTGATATTGTTTTAATAAATTTTCAACTATTCCTTCATATTCTTTAGTTAAATAATTATCAGGATATTCAGTTTTCATCTTTTTTAGCATTGTCTCATGCAAAAATGCATAATTAGATTTTGCGCCGAAGGTTGAAAAAAGAAGAATCGATCCTAATAATGGGTTGGATTTTTTCGATACTTCTTTGACACTCATTATATTGATTTTTCTGTCTTTCAAGTCTTTCAAAATGCCATCATATTTCTCGGTGAGTTTTGAGCCGGTAATATCAACGTAACTATTATTAAATTTGGTGAATTTACCCTTTATATCAATGTTATTCTCCTTACCATCAAGCATTAATAAAACGGAATTTCTACCGATTCTTACTTTGTACAAACCAGGACCGGGATGTTGAGCGACATTTATATCAAATTCTCCACTATTTGCTTTGACTTCTTTGATCGTTTCATTGACAGAATTGAAACTAGTCTTTTCAAATAGTACGGGTTTGTTCCTTGCTCCTTCTACGACTCCCCTTATGTTGAAACCACTTTTAGAGCTTGTTTTGCAACCAATATTCAGTATGGTTATTGAAAGAAGCATTATTAGTACAATGTTGATTTTTCTCATAGTTATATTTTTTTAGTTTACAAGTAAAAACGAAATTATAGTTATGCTGAAATATATTTATTTAGTAAAAAAAAACTTATCATTTATTGCAGCACAATTAAAATAATTAACATCAAGAATACTGAACGTTATTTGATACAAAAAAGTTTATCACTTGCTATATATTAAAGAATAAATTGATAAGATGATGTAAAAAATAATAGTACTTCTTATATATTATATGGAAAGGCTGAAAAATTTACGATTTTTTTTTATTTTTTTTTAGATATTTATTAAAATATATTGCTTAATTTGTTAATATATATATATCGTTTAAATAAGTATAGAATATATGAGATATTTTTATTACATTAATTATCACTTTATTTTATGTGTTTTTTATGTTTATTTAGTGTATTCAAATTATTTAAATTGAAAAATTAGTACGATATTTGTATAGTTATGTAATAATGTTTATTAAAATCAACCTTGGTGATTATGAGAAGAAAAATTTTACCAATAATACTTGTGTTAATAATTCCTATGACAGGACTGTTTTCACAAGACTTTCATTATAGTCAATTTTATAATGAACCATTAAATTTTAATCCTTCGTTAGCCGGTGTGATGGACGGTGATAAAAGGATAATATTTAGTATAAGAGATCAATACAGAACTACTCCAATCCCGTATTTTACATTTTCTGGCAGCTATGACATGAAATTTATACCCAATAAGCCGAGTCTCGGGTACTTTTCTGCCGGCGCTGTTTTTAATTACGACAAGCAAGGAGATGCAAAGTTTACTGTTTTTAACTTTAATGTTGCCGGTAATTATACATTGGTAATTAATAGAAAGAATTTTTTATCAGGAGGAGGTCTCATTGGTTTTTCAAACCGAGGTTTTTCTGAAAATGATCTGAGATGGAATAGACAATATGACCCTGGAAGGGGTACATATGATCCTACTATAAATTCGGGAGAATCATTTGAGTCTTATCGTTTTAGTTATCTAGAGACAGGATTAGGTTTAAATTATAAGTATCAACATACAGAAAGAACTAGTCTTGTTTTAGGAGGTTCTGTATTTCACATAAGTACTCCGTCCCAAAATTTTATAAAATATGGAACTGACCAATTGGATATGAGATTTGCATTTATGGCTATTGGCAATATAAAAATAATGGATAATTTAGATTTTCAAGCTAATTTTTTGTATCAACAACAAGATGTCTATAAAGAAAGTGTGATTGGTGGTATTGCGAAGATCTATATTAACAAGAGAAGAGGGAAGCAATTAGCTTTGCATCTTGGATTGTTAGGTAGATTTGGAGAAGGTTGGGCTCCCAAAATTGCGGTTGAATACAATGAGTTTTACTTAAGTATGAACTATGATATTGCTACTAAACCTGTACTTTCGGAGATTACTAACTATAGAGGGGGGCCGGAATTGCATTTTATATATAAAATTAAAAAAGTAAAACCGCTTAGCGAATTTAAAATATGCCCGATATACTAAAATTTTAAAATCTTGAAAACAGATTTGATATGAACAAAAAAAATATATTTTTTATAATATTGATTTTTCTAGCAGCCAATAATTTGGTTAAAGCTCAGTCTTTGAAAGCATTTTTGGTTGCTGCAGAAAAATCATTTGAGGATAAGAACTTCGGTTCTGCTCTCAAATATTATCTTGCTGCCAATGAGTTTAAAGACGACAGGTATGATTTATTGTATAAAAGTGCAGAATCAGCTAGAATGTTTAATGCATTTAATCTTGCCGAGACCAAATATCAGGAGCTTATAGATTCTGATAGTACGAATCAGTATTCTCTTACCTCTTTCTGGTTAGCTGATATAAAACAAAGACTTGGCAAATACAACGAAGCTATTGATTTATATAATATCTATCTTTCTGAACACGGAGGGGAGGATGAGTATTTTATAAAAAGGGCAAAGAAAGAGATAGAAGCATGTAATTGGGCTTTAGGTCTGATAGAAAATCCGAGCGAAAGCATCAAAATAAGTCATATGGAAGGAGACGTTAACTCACCATATTCAGATTTTGCCGGTATGGAAAACGAGAATATGTTTTACTATACCTCAATGAGATTCAAACGGAAAAAGGATTCCAATAATCCACCCAGACCTATTTCAAAAATTTTAAAAGTTGAAAATGATGTTAGTGTTTCTGCTGATTCCACTATAAATAAGGGTGTTTATTTAAATGCACATTTGACTTACAATAAAGACAAATCTAAGGCATATTATACCATTTGCGATTATAAAGGCGTCGCTGAAATAAGATGTGATATTTATTCTGTTGATGCACACAAAGACGGTACATTTGGAGAGGCGGTAAAATTGCCTGATTTCATTAATGACCCTGACTATACCAACACACAACCCAATATCGGGTACAATAGTATTTTGAATAAAGAGATTTTATATTTTGTTTCAGACAGAAAAGGCGGTAAAGGTAAAAGAGATATTTATTATTCTATCATTGACCAAAACGGTAATTATACGAGACCGGTAAACTTGAGTTCAATCAATACCAAGGAAGATGATATTACACCTTTTTACTATACAAATTCCAATTCACTTTATTTTAGTTCCAAAGGATATATGAATATGGGTGGTTTTGATATCTACGCTGTACCATTTGAAGAGGAAGAGTTTGGAACTCCTGTGCATCAGGGATTTCCCTTAAATAGTAGTTATGATGATATCTATTATTGGCTTTCAGAAGATGGTTCTAAAGCGTATTTTTCTTCAAATAGAGAAGGTGCATTGTATTTGGATCCTCAAACAGAAGCTTGTTGCTTTGATATATTTGAAGTTGATATAAAACCTATTGATATTGATTTAAAAATATTAACTTTTAATAAAAGAACATTGCAGGATTTACCCGGTACAACGGTTAAACTTTATGATGCTAATACAAATGAATTAATTGGAGAATTAACAGAAGTGGCTAGTAATGAGTCCCACTTTAAATTGTTAAGTGGTCGTAATTATTACGTTATTGCATCTAGATTGGGGTATGAACCGGATACGATAAGGTTTAATACACTGGGAATAAGTAAATCAGAGACGGTTACTAAAAAAATGTATTTAATACCAATGGATCTGAATCTGAAGGTTTTGACATTTGATAAAACAACTTTGCTAAAACTCAAGGGAGTTGAATTAACATTGGAAAATTTAACGGATAAATCTGTTGATCCGGTTGTGATAAGTAATATCTCTGATAATGATTTTCATTTTGAAATTTTACGAGGTCACAATTATAAAGTAACTGCGAAAAGGAAAGGATATCAAAGTGTCAACTCATTTATTAATACCAATGATTTTGAAGGAGTAGAAATCATCAAGAAGTTATACTTACCTGATTTACTCAATGCATATTTGCCATTAGTTGTTTACTTTGACAATGATAAACCCGATATTAGATCAAGAAAGAAATATACAAAAAAAACATATACAGAAACCTACAATAGCTATATAAAGAGAAAAGATACATTTGTCAAGAGGTATACAAAAGACATATCTGAAGATTACCTTATAGAACAGGCCAAAAATGAAATAGAAAGTTTCTTTGATTATGATGTTAAGGCGGGAAAAGAGAAGATTGAGTTCTTCATGAGTACATTATTGGCGGTATTGGAAAATGGTCATACAGTTGGAATTCGCTTAAAGGGATTTGCAAGTCCAAGGGCAGATTATAAGTATAATTTGATTTTAGCACAGCGTAGAGTGAGTTCTTTAGACAATGAAATAAGAAAATATAAAGGTGGAGTATTTTTACCTTATATGAAATCAGGCCAATTGATTATTACGGATGTTTCTTACGGTGAATCATTGGCACCAAAAGATATAAGTGATAGCTTGAAAGATGAAAAACATTCTATCTATGGAGTGAAAGCATCCAAGGAGAGAAGAGTGGAGGTTATACAGATTAATACAGATTTAAATGAAAATAAATAATTATAAATAATTCAATTATGATTAATAAAATACTAAAACTTTTATTGTTTTCCACATTCTTGTTGCTTTTGTCTACTGAAAGTAAAGCGACACACATGGTAGGTGGAGACTTTACCTATAGATGCTTGGGCAATGGATACTTTGAAATCAAGTTGACGATTAGAAGAGATTGCTATTTGGGGGCGGATGATGCTGAGTTTGATGAGAAGGCGGTAATTGCTATTTTTGATCAATATAATGGTCCTCTCAAGCCTAATCAAGGAGGTCTTCTCCTTTTGACCTATACAGGTAGTGATACATTGGATGAATCATTGAACAGGAGATGTGGAGTTTTGGGAGATGATGTATGTGTACATGAAGCGGTGTATATCGATACAATAAAATTACCTAGACCTCTCACGGGAAGAGTGCATAGATTGTATTATCAGAGATGTTGTCGTAATGAAAGTCTTTTGAATATTGAAAATCCTTTAGAGACAGGTAATTCTTATATGATTGAAATAGATGAATATGCTTATGACGAGTGCAATAATTCACCTGTATTTAATGATTGGCCTGATATATATATATGTGCAGGAGAGAATTTGAATTTTGATCATTCCGCTAGTGATATTGATGGAGACTCCTTGGTATATAGTTTGTATACACCATTTTTGGGAGGGACTATTGCAAAGCCAAAACCGGAAGTTCATGCTGATTTTGTGCCATATCTAAATAGACAGGTTACTTGGAAAAATGGCTTTAGTGAGAATAATGTGTTTGGAAGCACAGATCCTTTGAAAATAGATTCTGAAACAGGATTGATTACAGGAACTCCTGAAAATACGGGGCAATACCTAGTTGGAGTGCAAGTTTCAGAATACCGTGAAGGTGAATTAATAGGTGTTGTTAGAAGAGATTTTGAGTATAATGTAAGAGAATGTGTAGAACCACCACAAGCAATTATTGAAAGTGTTGACGCAATTTGCGGATCAGCACAAACTGATACACTCGTACTGAAGAATGTAAGCCTATATGCTGATAGCTATACATGGAGTATTTATACCCATTCGACAGGGCAAACGATAACTTCAGCCAATCCTGATGAATTTGATCTTGTCTATACTCTTCCTTCTTCAGGTAAAGATACATTTGATGTCACACTAATAGCTTATAGTCAGATTGCAAATTGTTCAAACGAAACCACTAAAAGAATAATAGCTGTTAAAGATGAATTGATTGCTGATTTTGATGTTGAAATAAATGAGTGTTATTCGGATTCATTGGACATCACATTGAATTTGAATGACAAATTTGACCTTTTGAATCCGTTGTATACATGGAAAGATAGTAAATGGACTCTCAATTTTTCATCATTGACATTGAATGCTTCAGGAAAGATTGTCCAGATTACAATTCCTAAAGAAGATAGTGTTAGAATTATTTTAGATGTAGATACTGAGGAAGGATGTCAGGCGAGTATTGAAAAAGTGGTACTTCTTACTTTTGCAAAAATAGTGTTTTTGGGAGATCCTATTGTAGTTTGCAAAGGAGATACTAAGAAAATAGTTAAGAATCCAAATTCAGCTTGGACATATACATGGAGTACCGAAGAAGGCTTGGATTTTGGTTCTGACCCTAATGATAAGTCTAATCCTACTTTTGTTTTAGATAGAGACATGGAATATTCCGTAACGGTGACAGATGGTATATGTACGGATTCCGGTACGGTAAAAGTGGTCGTTAAAGATTATTTTGATGTTAAGATAGAAGGGGAAGATACAGTTTGTGTAGACTCTGTAGATCTTACAGCTATTGGTGATGGTAGTGCAGATAATGTATACCAATGGTCATTTTCTAGTACATTCTCTGATATTATAGCAGAGGGGGAACATGTTACTATTAAATTAACCGGTATCAATAATAAGATATTCTTGAGAGTAGATCCTACGACTGCCTGCTCTAATAATATAGATAGTATTACTGTAGTAAATGGTACACTAAAATTAGATTATAAAAAAGAGATTTGCTATTTGACAGACTTTAAAACTAAAATAGAGATAAAAGGTCTAGATTCAAAAACTCATATAAAATGGGACGTAAATCCTATAATAATAAGTGATCTTGATTCAAATATAATATATATTAAAACAGAAACAATCGGAGATTACTATTTGGTATTTTATGCAACTTCTGATTATGGTTGTGAGCTTACAGATACTATTCATGTTTTTGCAGAACAAGGCCCAGAACTGGATATAGCAAGTTATTTGCAATGTGGTTCTTATGAGATGTGCTTTGATGTAAATAATCCAACAGCTGCAGTGTTAAGTGGTTTTCACTGGGATTTTGGAGTTTTGGATATCACAGGTGATACTTCTAATTTTATTAAAGATTGTTACACATATGCTGAGCCCGGTAAGTATTTGGTTACATTGGAAGTTAAAATAGGGGATTGTGATGATAAATCAATTTTGGAAAAGGAAGTTGAAGTTCCTGAAATAATTGATGTGACAATAGATAATAATAGTGACTCATTGATTTATTGTACAGGTGATGAGATTACTTTGATTGCTAAAACAAATGTTGAAACAGTTGAATTGAATTGGTTTGAAGGACAAAATAATTTAGGATCAGGGGATACTCTTAAAATATTTCCCAAAGGAGATATGGAAGTTTCTGTAATTGCCGTTGATGCTTATGGATGTTCAGATACAGCAAAAATATTTTTACAGGAATATGTATTTGATTTGACATATGATGATCCGGGTGTTCGTTGCAAAGGTGATACATTGCAATTAAATATAACAAACAATACATCTAATAATTTAAGTTACCATTGGTCTGGAAATGAAGTAATCGCAGGCGAAGATACAAATACACCTACAGTTGTAGTAACTGAAAGTACTGATTTTGAAGTGCTGGTGACAGATTTAGGAGATGTAGGTTGCGACTCTTTGTTTATAGTGTCTGTGATTGTTAGTGATATAGATATTTATGTAGAAGCAGATACTGTTGAATTGGTGATTACTAATCCAACAAACATTACAGTTAATAATGTGCCTGACAATTCAACAATATTGTGGAGTACCGGAGAGACTGATGTTGAGACAATAACAATCACTCCTACTTCAGCTGACACAGGAAATAAAGATTATTGTGTAACTGTGACAGATGAGTACGGTTGTACAGATGTAGATTGTGTCACAATTCACGTGATAGATCCTGCTTGTAATGAAGATGATATCTATATACCAAATGCTTTTTCACCCAATGGTGATGGAGTAAATGATACTTTCAGAGCAAGGGGTAAATATTTGAGAGGAGTTGATATATATATATATGACAGGTGGGGAGAATTGGTTTTTAAAGGAAGTGGTGATGAATATATAAATTGGGATGGTACATTTAGAGGCAAACCTTTACCTCCCGACTCTTACACGTACCGTGTAAATGTAGAATGTGAAGACTCAGATAAATACACACAACAAGGTAATTTGAATCTTGTAAAATAAACAAAAAAAGCTGCTCGTGCTCACGAGCAGCTTTTTTTCTATTGATTTATTAAATTATCTACGATTTTAATCATTTTCTTTCCGCCCCAATTTGCTGCTCCGGTTTCTTTCAATACAATTTTTCCATCCTTAGATATTAAAAATGTCGTAGGGATACTTCTAACTCGAAAAGGAATAGGAGTTTCTCCAACCGAATGAAAGGTAGGAAAAGTGTACTCTCTTTTTGTGATAAATGATTTAATCTTGCTGATATTATCATTTGTAATAAGAAAAAAATCAATATTTTTATTATCTTTAAAATGGTCGTACAACTTTTGAATTTCAGGCATTTCACCTACGCAAGGAGGACACCAAGTAGCCCAAAGGTTGATAAATATAACTTTACCTTTAGATTTTATGAGATCTATATTCTCTCCTTCTTTATTCTGTAATTTCCAGTTTAAATCTTTGTCAGAAAGTATATCACCATCAACTTTAAGGCTGGGTTGTACAAAAATAGCTTTAATCCTGTTTATAGCACCTCCAATAGCAAGTCTTCCTTGCGGAAATAACATTGCTACGACAAATACAATAAAAAAAGCATCGCCGAATTTGGAAAAGGCAGATTTAGTTCTCCAATATTTTTTTATCCTTTCTTTCATTTATACAATTTAATTATTACTCTAATAAAAAATATAAACTATTAAAACCTGAGGAAGTTCAAAATATAATCAGTTTTGTGCTCGCATTACACTAAAAACATACTTAAAGAGGCTATGGTCTCGGTTTGTGTTTTATTTGCAAAGAGGTCAAGAGACCTTTTGTTCGGAGGTGGGTAAGGAAATCACAGGCTTGCTAAGTTTGAGCCTGAGCAAAAGCGGGTGAGCAAAACTGCTCTATAAAATATATAGCAAAATGTTAAAATATTAATTTTAATATAAAATTCACATTGAATAGTTTAATTTGTCTTCAATATGACTTACCTTTGCAGTATATTAATTTGTTTATCGATTTTGGTTGACCATTCCGAATTCGGTGATATTTTTAACTATACCAAAAAAGAAATTTTTAGTGTTTATAGCTCCCCCAATATAAACTCTCGGAAGCGCTCTGTTTTGGTATCAAAAACCAAAAAAATGAAAAAAATATTTACATTGTTAGTGGTGATGAGTTCATTATTTTTTGCTGTCCAGATGAATGGACAAGGATCTGAATCGTTCGAAAATGCTAATTTACCAAGTAGTTATTCTGATGGTTCTTTTGTAGGGGATAATAGCGTGACATGGAATTATGTTCAATCTAGAGATGATGCTGGATTTAAAATTACGAATGAAGGAATAATGCTTCGAAGATCTAGCTCGAATAGTAAAGTATATTCTGATGCTGTGGCTGGCGGTTTAGGAGATTTTTCTTGTGATTTGAAAAAAGCATATACTGGCGCTGGAAATAGGCAGGTTGAACTTTTTATCAATGGTGTTTCAAAAGGTACTTCTGAAGCCTTTGATGATACTAATGTACATAATTTTTCCGTTAATGGTATTAATGTTTCCGGTAATGTTACAATTGAAATAAGAGATATAACAAGCAAACAAGTAATAGTTGATAACATTAGTTGGACTGGTTTTTCTTCTTCCAACGATGCTGATGCAGAAGCTGCTGACACTGGTAGCCAACCTACAGGTACAACAATTTCCTCCACAGGCAATGATGATTCCAACAATCCTGTTAGTGTTTTTGAGATGACTTTTTATGATTGGGGGGCATCCGATGGATTGCCGACTCATGTGACTAATGTCAGATTAAAACCTAAAAATACCAACACTGCGGATTGGACAAACAATATAGGCGGTTTGGTATTGGATGACGGCTCAGTTACTCTAACACCCAGTAGTGTAGATATACAAGATACTTATATAGATATAGCGTTTAATAGTGGAGACTTTGATGTAGCTGATAATACTACAAGGGACTTATATATTGCTGTATATCTCAATACTTCAAATATTGAGGATGGCAAAATATTATCTTTTATGGTCGATGTGGATAATCACGGTTTTACGGCAGATCCGAGCGGCACACAGTTCAAACCCGTATTTAGCGGAGGAGACTTTTATTCCAATGATTTTACCATAGATGTAGAGGCAACAGAGATGCAATATCAACAACAACCTACTGATGTTGAGGTTAATACAGTAATGTCTCCTGCTGTAACAGTTGCATATACTGATGTCAATGGCAATGTCGATGTGGATTATAATGGTTCGGGATTTGATGTCACGATGACTACTACGGGTACTTTTTCTGGTTCTGCTACTACTAGTGTCTTACCGGTATCAGGAATTGCAACTTTTGATAATCTGATTTTTTCAGCTACGGGAACGGGTGTGACAATTACTGCTGATAATGGTGGTTGGACCGCTCCTCAAACGAAAACATCAGATGCCTTTGATGTAACACCTGCAGCGGCACCTATTTGTCACGAAGAGCATTTTGATGGTGGTGTGCCTGATGGCTGGACAAATAATGGTACAGCGAATGAAACTACCGGTACTCATGCAGGAGCTGCTGCCAACTGTAGAGCTATTGGAAGTGGAGATGATATTTTTTCTCCGTCATTCAACTACCCTGAGACATTAGAGTTTTATCAGGATGCTAGTGGTGGTGGAAATAATCAAACAGCTACTTTAGAATATAGGATTGGTGATGCAGGAGAGTGGACTCAATTTTATAGCTTTAGCGCCACTACTGCCGGGAAAACAGAATCAGTAGATCTTACAGCTATTAATACCGCAAATGGTGATGCTTTGTCATCAAAACAGTACGTTCATTTTAAATTTCTTTCTGCTTTCAATACATGGTATTTGGATGATGTAGTAATCAGAGGTAGTAGTTGTGCTATTCCTATCGAGCTTTTAGATTTTTCTGTTAAAAAAGCCGGTAATAATACTCTTGTTGAGTGGTCGACTTTGTCAGAGGAGAATAGCGATTATTTTGTGGTAGAATGGAGTATAGACGGTGTTAATTTTGAAGAGATAGCAAAGATAGATGGGGCAGGTAGTAGTAGAGAAAAGATAGAGTATAGTTATACACATGCTAACCCTTCAATCGGAGTCAATTATTATAGACTTGTGCAATATGATTTGGATGGTAGAAGCGAATCCTTTGGTGTACAGCAAGTGGTATTTGTTGCGGACAAAAAGGATATGTTTATCACACCTACGCGCGTTGAAAATGATATTAGAGTTGGATTTAGTGATAAAGTTGAGAATGGTATTCTTAATATATTCGATATGCAAGGAAAAGCGATTAAGACTATTGATGTGCCGGACGGGGTTGACTCTGTAAATCTTGATGTGTCATCATTATCATGTGGTCAGTATATCGTGAGATACATTGATAAGATTGGCACTATATCTAAAAGATTTGTAAAGCTATAAACATACTATAAAATAAACAAAAGAGGTGCTTCCTGATTATGGATGCACCTTTTTTATTGCTCTTGTTATTTCTCGTTTTCCCGGAGGTCCCGGAGGATTTTCTATAGTTAGTCCAAGGCTTTTTAATGCTCTTTTGAATGAGCCTTTAGCACCGTAAGTTATAAGTACCCCATTATGATTTAGAAATGAAGTTGCTAAATCTAGAAAAGGTCTTTCCCAGAGGTAACTTTGTTCGTTGGGACTAAATGCATCAAAATAGATTATATCAAATTTAATATCAGTTTCAAATTTTTCAAATTCAATATTATCTCTGGACAAAGTGAATTTGTCGTGTATAATCTCTTGTAGCATACAATCTTTTTGATGCATTTTTTCAAATTCCCTACTTAAGTTATTTGAATCGGTCTTTGAGATATAGTTCAAATATTTTATTTGCTCCATGCTCACCGGATATGCTTCCAGAGCATGATAAACTAGATTAATATCCTTTTTAATAGCGTATTTCAATGAAAGCAATGCATTCAATCCTGTACCAAATCCGTATTCAAGAATACTAATTGAGTTTTTGTTGTTGATGTTGTGGTAATACTTTAACCCGTGATTTATGTATATATGATTGCTTTCCTGTATCGCTCCGTGGGTAGAGTGATATGTAGTCTTAAATCTATTAGAAAATAGAGAGTGGGAACCATCATCGGTCAATATTATTTTTTTTCCTTGCATGATTATTAAAGAACTTCAAAATAAATTAGTAATTTTACAAAAGTAAACTATTTTTTTATGTTTGAATTGGAATAGCGGAATAGTTTTTGAAGTAAAAATAGCACAAAAAGATTATTTTTATATTTTGATAGCTTATTGGACAGATGCTGAAGATGGCGAGCTTTTATGTAGAATAATGAATAGAAAGTCAAAAATAATATAGCAAATTAACAAATAGAAAAACAAGTAATCACAAAAATATATTAGATGAAAAGAGTAATTTTATTAATGATGGTATTAAGTTTTGCGATGGTTTCTTGCAAGCAAAATTCTAAAACTTTGGATTCAAAAGACACAAATAAAATACAAGCTAAAAGTACGGAGTCTAAGAAAGATGGGAAGATCTATAGATTACCTCCTTTACCGCGACATATTTATGATGATATTTATAAGTATTCTGATTATCTGGATGTCTTATTTGAGGATTTAGATTTTTCAATGAGTCAAGACAATAATGCATCTATTAGAACCTTTTTGCAGAATATTAATCTTAAAAGGACGGCAGCATTGAATACAGCTTGCAAGCCAATGGGTCATGTTAGTTTTATAAAAAATGGTGAATCGATAATCGAGGCCGATTTTTATCATGAACCCGGATGTTACTACTTTATTTTTTATTATGAAGGAGATCCGCCTATGTTTTCCAATAGCATGAGTGAAACAGGAATTCAATTTTTCAATAATTTAAAATCAAGAAGCTTTAAAGTAAGAAAGTAATGTATGCAGCAATTGATCTAGGGACTAATACGTTTCATATGATTATTGTTGATGTACACAATGGTCGCTCCACAGTAGTATACAGAAAGCGTTATTTTGTAAAATTAGCATATGATAGTGTAGAGGAGATAGGTGCAAGTGGTTGGCAACGAGGATTGAATGCTATCCTAAGTTTTAAAAAATCCTTGGGTAGATTTAATATAAAGAAATATCGGGCATACGGTACTTCTATTTTTAGGATTGCAAAAAACGGGAAGGACTATGCAGATTTTTTAAAAAATAAGTCGGGTATTAATATTTCAGTTCTGTCAGGGAGTGAGGAAGCAAAGTTGATTTTTTATGGAGCTAAAATGGCAGGGATTACAGATAAGGGCAGAAATATGATAATAGATATAGGAGGAGGTAGTGTTGAATTTATATTGACACGTGGAGGAGATATGATTTTTGAACAGTCATCTCAAGTTGGTATTTTAGAGTTGTATCATCGGTTTGATATAAATAGTGCTCAGACGGTAGAAAGTTTAGCTGCAATTGAACAGTATTTGTACATAAACACAAATGCTTTAAGGGAGAAATTAAAAGGAGTGGCTATTGATAGTCTGATAGGTACAGCAGGATCATTCGATGTATTGAGCAGTTATATGCGTGCTAGGAAGAAACCAAATCGTAATGAACTGAGCTTGAATTATTTTAAGAATATTTATAAATCTATTGCTTATACTACTGATGAGGAAAGGGAGAGAATCCACTGGGTGCCACAGGAAAGAAAAAAATTAATTGTTTTTGCTTTTGCTATTATTGATTTTGCATTAAAGATATCGGGAGCTAATTTGATACGGGTTACTCCATATTCGATGAAGGAGGGGATGATATGGGAGATGATGAATGAAGATAAAAATTAAATATTGAGTTAATGAATGTAAAAATAAAGACAGCTCGATTATCAATTTTTTCCAATCTGTTTTTGATTGTATTGAAAATGGTAATGGGGATATTTACAGGTTCGGTGAGTATGATGTCGGAGGCTATTCATTCGGGAATTGATTTATTGGCTTCGATTATCGCTTTTTTTTCGGTAAAAATCGCATCAAAACCACCTGACAAGGATCATCCATATGGGCATGGTAAATATGAAAATGTGTCAGGAGTACTTGAGGCATTATTGATTTTTATAGCTGCATTGTGGATTATTTATGAAGCGGTAGATAGACTTCAGCATCCCTCCATAATTAAAAATATTCATTATGGTATTTTTGTAATGCTTGTGTCGATGGTAGTTAATATATTTGTGTCAAGAAAGCTTTATGTCGTAGCTGAGGAGTATGATTCTATTGCTCTCAAAGCTGATGCGTTGCATTTGAAAACTGATGTTTACACATCAATGGGGGTCGCAATAGGATTTTTGTTGATATATTTAACGGGATACACTTGGCTTGATTCAATAATAGCTATTTTAGTCGCTTTACTTATCATTTATGAATCTTTTGAATTGCTGAATAATGCATTTTCTCCTTTGGTAGATGCACAGTTGCCTGAGGAAGAAATAAAAATGATTAGTAAAATCATTAGCTCAAGCCTTAAGGAAGATGCTGAAATTAGTTACAGAAGGGTTCGAACACGTAAATCCGGTTCTCAAAAGTATTTGGACTTCATCCTTTCATTTCCTAATAGCACTACGGTCAAAGTTGCACATGATTTGTGTGACGAGATAGAAGATGCCATCAATCATGAATTTAAAGAGATTGATATCAATATACATATTGAACCGGTAGATAAATGAATGACTTTAGTTAGTGTCTGTCCATAAAGTGCTTGATTTTTGAAAAATAAAGATTTTTGATGAGATTTTAATCTTTCTGAGGATTAGTGATGCCTTAGCATCAGTAATTTGAATAAAGTAAAAATATCGCGAAAAGATTATTTTTATATTTTAATGACTTTATGGACAGACACTAATTAGTGTCTGTCTATAAAGTGCTTGATTTTTGAAAAATAAAGATTTTTGATGAGATTTTAATCTTTCTGAGAATTAGTGATGCCTTAGCATCAGTAATTTGAATAAAGTAAAAATACCGCGAAAAGATTATTTTTATATTTTAATGACTTTGTGGACAGACACTATTTTGTCGATTTAATATTTAGTCTTGTATAATTATTAATTGTCTTTGCAATTTTTTACTACCTTTGCGGTTTGTTATATTGATTCGTATTGATATTTGCATTTATTAGATGGGAAAACAGCTATTTATTTAATTGAACGAATTTAATACGATTTGACATTAATCTACCATAAAATATTATTAGTGATATGAGTTTATTAGTATTTATCTTTGTTTTTTATATACTTTTTAGTATAAGTTTGTATTTTCTCTTTCCAAAGGCGAATGTAGAGGCATGGAAAGGACTTGTTCCTGTTTTGAATCTAATAGAAATATTTAAAATAATTGGTAAACCTACGTGGAAGGTTATTTGGTTTTTTGTACCTATTGTTAATCTTTTTGCATTCGTGTCTATGGCAATTGACTTGGTGAAGTCTTTTGGTAAGTACGATTTCAAATGGAGTGTTCTGTCGTTTTTTTACGCACCGATTGCTTTCTTCTTAATAGCATTTGATAAAAATACAAGCTATGTGGGACCTGCGGCGAAGCAAGAAAAGGAAATTAATAAGAAAATAGTTGAAGCTCAAAAAAGTGGAAATAAAAGAGAGTATAACAAATTAATGCTTAATAATCCTTTTAAAAGGCCATTGTGGAGAGAGTGGGTTGAGTCTTTGACTTTTGCAATATTTGCTGCAGCTTTCATAAGAATGTTTCTTATTGAGGCATATGTAATACCGACACCTTCTATGGAAGGTTCTTTGGATGTCGGGGATTACCTTTTTGTGAGTAAGGCGCATTATGGTATTCGTACTCCTATGACTATTGCAATGTTTCCATTGCTCCACAATAGGATTCCATTTATCAATACAGAGTCGTATTTGAAAAAGCCCAGTTTGCCTTATTTTAGATTTAAAGCTATTGAAAATGTAGAAAGAAATAAGCTGATTGTTTTTAATTGGCCTGCGGGAGATAGTATTTATCTCACATCCAGACGATCATATTCCTATAATCAAGTTCATCAGAATTTGACAGATTACTTGAAGTACGATCCTGAATTAAGAGCTAAAGTCAAAAATAAAGAAATAATAGTGCGACCTGTTGATAAAAAAGACCACTATATAAAGCGTTGTGTGGCACAAGCAGGAGATAGTCTTCAAATAAAAAATAGAGTTTTATATATTAATGGAGTTGCACAAAAATCACCTATTCACAGACAGTTTAAATACATAGCAAGGAGGCCTCTGAAGATTAATAGGAAAAAACTGGAAGAGTGGGGTGTGAAAAGTGCATACGGGCGAGGTATGATATATTTTTTAAATGATGGACAAGTGAAAAAAATAAAGGAACTAAGTGGAGAAAATGCGATAGAGGTAGTTAAGAATGAAATTGATCCTTCGCTTTTTCCAAATAATAAAAAGTATTTTCATTCATGGAGTTTAGATGATTATGGTCCTATTTGGATACCAAAAAAAGGTGTTACCGTAGATTTAACAGTAGAGAATTTGCCGTTGTATCGTAGGGTTATTGATGCATATGAGCACAATGATCTAAATGTTAAAGGAAATGATATTTACATAAATGGAAATAAAGCGGATAAATATACTTTTAAGCAAAATTATTATTGGGCTATGGGGGACAATAGACACAATTCTGAGGATTCACGATCATGGGGATTTGTGCCTGAAGATCATATTGTAGGCAAGCCATTATTTATTTGGTTTTCTACTAAGAATAATAATATGTCTGAAGGGATTAACTGGAACAGGATTTTTAGATCAGCAGAGAGTGTTTCAAAATAGCATTATTTAAATTATGATTTATACTAAGAGGGATAGTTTTTGGGGAGGATTTCTTCTTGTTTTGAGCGATACGATTGCATCTTTTGTTTCCGGTGATTTTTCCATAATTAGATTAGTGGGGATGTTTATTGTAGGAGCAGCCTTATATGCCGTAGAAATACCTCATTATTTCGCATGGTTGGAGCGTTTTACAAGAAGGAGACTTGATGGTATGAAAAGAAAGTTGACCAAAACCGTTGCGGTAGCTTTATTTTTTAATCCGCTTTGGATTTTTAGACACTTTGTATTTATCTATCTACTATTGGGAAAAACGGATTTGATAAATGGTGATTTATTCCATACTGCAATACTATCATTTGCTTTTAACCTCCCTTTTTCATTGATAGGAAACTATATTATTCAAAATAAAATATCATTGAAATGGCGTTTTGTATTTAGTTCAGTTTTTTCTGCAATGATTACACTGTACTATTCATTAAGTCCAATGATTTTTGGTTAGAGCCTATTATAAAATACTTGATTTTTTTTAAATAAAACTGCTCATCATATATTAATTCTATGATGAGCAATTGATATTATTTATTTATATTATCCAAGTGGTATTCTTTAAAGTGTACAAAATCGCCGAAATGTCTTGGGTATTCTTTTTTGTATTGATACCAAATAACATCAACCAAAGTCACTATTCCTACCAAAGTATTGTCATCTTCAACGATCGGAATAGCTTCGAATAGATTTTCAAGAAATATTTCTGCTACTGAGCCCACTTTATCTCCGGGATTAAGCTTTGCCACGCGTTTTGTCATCACGTCACCAACCTTGACTTCCTTGTATTCGTCACGAGATTTGTCCAATTCCCACAAGTCATAGAAAGATAAAATGCCAATAAGTTTATTGTCATCGTCGATAACAGGTAAATGCTCAATTCTAAATTTCTTTAGGATATTTGTAGCTTTTTCGATACTATCATCTGCTTTGACCGTGATGGGGTCGGTTGTCATGATAGATTTTACTTTTTCGTTCATCATAATTCAAAGGGTTTTATTTTTTATAAAAGTACTATTATTTTCTTAAAATCCAAAATATAATATGATAAATTTATCAAAATTTCGGACAATTTATTGGTGTGTTTTTTGGAATATCGCCCCAAACATACGCTAGAGAAAGCTCAAAAGCTCCTCTATGACCAATAGTATTGTTTAATTCTGACACAGTTATGTCATAATTTATATTTAATTCAAATTGATTAAATTCAAAACCTGTAGAAAAAGATATGCTTTCCAAAAAAATACCGGTTATTGAATTAGGAAGTCTTGCCCATACTCCAATTCTAAATGCATTATTCTCTTTTGAAATATATTGATATCTCAGGCTACTTCCAATAATTATATTTAAAAACGATTCCTGCACATTTAAAATGGTAGAGGGGAGGAGACTTATATTTCTATTTATTGAAAATTCGCCTCCTACTATCCCTGTATACAATTGATAAATATCAGAAATATTATCTTTAAGAAGTGAAATATTCGGTTTGTTGATATGTTTAATATTTGCTCCTAGGTAAAAAGAGCTATACTTGCCCGAGATATAGTACATAAGTCCTGTATTAATATCCGGATAAAGTCTTGAATTTAATAGTGATTCTCCTGTAGGGGTATCAGGATCGACTTGTTGTTTGCTTTTGTCAAATTGCACGCCAAATAAATAAGAACCACCATCAAAATACCTTTTCCCATAACCAACTTGAAACCCAAATGTCAAATATTGATTCTGTCCTGTATATTTATTATTGTATAAGTGTTTTGAATAAGACATACTCAACAATCCTGAAGCAATTCCAAGCTTGATTCTTTTTGAACCTGAGATATCATCCATTAATAAGATACCAAAAGAAAAAAAATCATTTTTTACAGTATTAATTTTCATATCGGCAAATATACTTTTAGTATTGTAAAGTGCATCTTTTGAAATACCGATCCATTGCTTCCTAATACCCGTTCCTACCCGATATTTTCCGTTAAAAGAACCAGTTAAAGCTCCTGAGGTATATAGCGGATTGCTACCGAGGTTGGTAAAGACAACATCTTGAGCTATGAACGGTGTAGTGATAAAAAGCTGTAGAATCAATATATAGATAATCCGTTTACACATTATTCATATTTTTATCTTATCAAAGTAACAATTCCTTTATAATTTTGAAACTTACCTGCTTTATTTTTTGTTTTTAGAGTCCAAATGAATGAAGCTGCATTCAATGCGACTCCTTTGAAAGTGCCGTCCCAACCCAAAGATTCATCATTGACCATAAAATTATCTCTTTGGTAAACTTTTCCTCCCAAACTATTGTACACCTTAAAAGATAAAACGGTAATCCCATCTTTTCCATAAACAAAGAGATGTTTATTAGAAATGACATTGCTATTGGGTCTAAATGCATCCGGAACAAATATATCATTATTGACTTTTACAGCGATATATTTATCTCCAATTCCCGAGCAATTGAGACTATCTGTTATTTCTAGTTTAGCTATAAAGTTAAATAAAACCTCTATTTCGGGGGAGTAACAATCCACACATCTGATGTTCACGCCTGATGGTACAGTCCAATTGTAAGTAAATGGAGGTATAGCATTCTTAATCTCAGGAGTCAAAGTCAATTTATCTCCATAATCCACGATAGTATCATTTCCTAGATCAATACTGATAGGATTTGGCTCGGAAATGATAATGTTTTTTATAGTATCTGTACAACCGTTTACATCTTTAGTTACGGAGATATAAGTGCCCTTCTTTAGCCCTATTATTTTTGATCCTGAATAATATTTGTCTCCTATTACTTTATTAGAGTATGGAGGTGTTCCTCCTGTTGTACTAAAAATCAGTTGACCATCAAAACCATTGTTGCATTTTGTATCGAATGATTCAACTATTGAAAATACTGAATCTTTTGGTTCTGTAATAACAGTAGAATCATTTTTTTCACATCCATTTATATCCCTAACCAATATAAAATATTTTCCTGCTTTGACATCTTTCAATACATCTTGGTTAATATCTTTATTCCAAGTTATAAAGTATGGAGCACTTCCTCCATTGATCAAAGGTTTTGACTTGCCATCTGAACCTTTGAAACAGCTTACAGCGCTATTATTAAAATTGATTGAAATAGGGTCAGGTTCTTTTATGTAATACAAAGCTTCTTGTTTACATCCTTTTAAATCTGTTACCGTAAGTTTGTAAATACCTGATTTTAATTTGTGGGCATAAGGTTTATTATTTGTGTTTGCATTTGCACTCCAATTGTATGTATAATCGTTATTTCCACCAGTATTTTCTACTTCTATTAATCCATCATTGTAACCGTAGCAAGAAACATCTTTTTTATCAGTTACCTTAATCTTAATTTCCTGTGGATTTCCAATAGTTATACTTTTTTTTGCGGTACACCCAAAACTATTGGTCGCAATTGCAAAATATGTTTTTCCTCCTTTGAGGTTGTAGGCATATTGACCATATTGAGTAGGATTAGAACTCCATGCAAAATTCATTAAGCTGCTATCCGTTTCCCTTGCTCCATAAAAGACTTTGGATACCCAGGCAGAGCCATCCTCATAATCATGACATGACGCATTGGACTGTTCCAAAATCATTGTAAGGCTATCGAGTTGGATAATATCTTCACTGATGATTTTTTGGCATCCTATATTATTATCTGTAATTGTAACTTCGTAGTGTCCTTCAGCCAGATTATCTTGAAATGTTCCTGTTGCTCCATTACTCCATGTGACTTGATAGTTGTTGTTGGGAGGCAATAGTAGTTCAATGCTACCATTTGATTCACCATAACAAAGAGAATCCTTTATATTATAATTTATATCAAGGCCATCTGCAGGTTCAGTTATTGAGTAGGATTTTATCACTTGACAATTATTATCATCAGTAACAGTTAAAAAATATTGTCCAGACGGTATACCGGTCAAGTCTTTTATTGTGCTATTTCCAAGAGGAGTATTCCAATGATAAACATAAGGTGGTGTGCCACCGTAAGTTTTGAGCCGGATCTCCCCTGTATTTTCTCCTTTACAAACTATATTAACAATTGAGTCTTTTACTACAATGCGGCTTGGGTTGTCAAGGGTTATTGAATCTATGTAGGAGCAAGCATTGTCATCTGTAATAGTAATATAATATAGTCCATTTTTCAAATTACTAATGCTTTTAGATGTATATACTTTATTATTAGACTTTTCAAGCCATTTGTACTTCAAATCCCCCTTTCCTCCAAAACCATTGGCTGTTATTGTACCATTTTTTTCATTGTGACATTTTATTTTTTCAATTGTGAAGTCAGCGCCTATTTGATTCGGCGAACTTATTGTAAACACAAAAGGAATCGAGCATGCGTCACCATCAGTAATAAATATTGTATCAGTACCTGTCGGTAAGTTATTAAAATATCCTGTATTATTTACTTGGTTATGATATTTGAAAGAATACGGTGCTTTAGTTCCTGAAGCCTCCAACTTTATCTCGCCATTTGCATCTGAAAAGCATTTGTTATCTACAACAGATACTATGTCAATAGTAGGAGCGGGACAAGGGTAGGTAGTACATTGATGAAAAAACGAGGTGTTAATACAATCATCGCTTTTAATCCTTATTTCGAAATTGATCGTCTCTAAAAATCCTAGTCCTGATTGTGAAAAATTATTTTTTGTTATTTCTTTCCACTCTCCATTGTTGACTTTTATCTCATAAGTTTCACCGGGAGTGTTTATTCCCCATTTTATTCTGATGAAATCTGTAGATATAGAGTCGCAATCTACAAAAGGGATAGTTTTAAGTTTTTTGATTACCGCTCTTAGTGAATCTGATGAAGAACAACCATAAGAGTCAGTCAGGGATATTTTGTAAAAAGTGTCTTTTTGTGGGTAAATATCAGGAGACAAGCAATTATTGCAGCTGATATTATAGCTTGGAGTCCAATTGTAATCAATCGTATAATTTGATTTAAAAGCGATATGCCATGATTTTAATTCACTTACAAAACCTTCTTCATCATTAACTATTTGCAGATTCCAGAATCCATTTGCTTTTTTACCCGTAAGGTCATCAAAATACCCTTCCGGTTTGAACTGCCCTGTAAATGTGGGGTTTAGAGGATCAAAAGCTCCTTGGACATAGTTGCCGTTATTTATAGGTTTAGTAGCTGTTGGAGTAAAACATGTATTGATCATTGTGTCCACATCTTCCAAATCTCCATTTTTGTAGCCATTATCAGTGCTCAATTCCAATTTTATAGTATCCGGTAAAGGAGATATAAGATATATGTCCAAATCTGTCAACACTGTTGCTATAAGTGTGTCGATACAAATTTCCTTGAGTTTCCACAATTGGATATCATCAGGAAAAATTCCACTAACAGTTATAGGTGAATTAATAGTTCCATTTAATTCTTTTGGAATTGTATAGTTTTTATTATTGCGGAAGTATTTGTCTTTTGACGAATTACTATCTGATGATAACTGAGCATTTATATTGACGGTGTCACCTTGGCAAACAGTTAATGAGTCGGTAATAATTATATTAGCTAAATCATTATCCGAAATTTTAATGTATATCGTATCTTTATTGCAAAGATCTTTTTGGTATTCCAGAGCGATAATTTCTTGATTTTCGATTATGTTATCATCTAGAGCGGTAAAGTTTATAATAGCGGATTGTTGTCCCTTTTTTATGGACGAGGTTGTATTGAGATTTGTGGTATAATCTATATCGTATGTGGCCAAATTACTAATTGAGCTATTTGTCAATAAGCGAAGATGGAGGTCGTATTTATCAGATATAGGGTTGTCAAAATTGAAAATTAATGAGGCGTCAGTACATCCTTCGGCAATTGTACTATCGTGGCTAGCTGTAATCAAATCTGTTTTTAATACATTAGTGCTAAAACTCTTTGCTTCTAAAAAAACTGCGGAATCATGGGACTTGTCTTTGACATCTGCAATGGCTATTTTTATTTTATAAGTTTCACAAGGTACTACTTTGGCTTCAGCTGTAAATATATTTATGTATCCGTCATAAAACATTTTATATGCTGATTCCGGTGCTAAAGGTGTGTAGTATTCATCGTGAATAGGTGTGCAATATGGTTTCCCCCCTTCATTGTATTCCGGATGAATGTTTTTAATTGAAACAGCGAGATTCGTTTCCGGTATTAGGGCTATGTTTTCGTAATCATAAAACCCACCTGAGGGGTTTTGTCCCGAAATAAAAAAACCAAAAACATCATTGAATGAATCACAAGAGAATTCGGGATATTCATTAGAAGCAAAAACATACCTAAATGATAGAGAGTCTGAAAAAGGTCTGAATGTTATTTCAAATTCACATATGTCATATAGTGGCTCAGAAGTTTCTGCTGCTTTTCTCAGGTCTTGATCATCTCCCAAACCTGAGCTATAACTTGATTGTTTTGAAGTGCTGTTTGGAAAAGAAGCCATCGCCGCCTCTCCTGTAGTCAATAATATTCCCTTATCTATTCCGATTACATCACCTATATTTGAGAATTTTCCTGAAGAGATATATTCTCCGGTATACTTAACATCTAGGACTTCTACTCCATCCCCAAGAAATTCATTTAGAATTAAATCTGTAGGAGTAAAGTCTGTATTGTTGCATACTTTTATCTTCACTTGTGCATTTAACGAAAATGCAAACAGGAACAAAACGAATATAGTAAACGATTTTTTCATAGCTTCTAAAACAAAGATATTATATTTTTTTTGCAAACACACAAAATAGTAAGAAGTTTTATCGAATTCTTTAACAAGTTTATCTATTATATTATTTAATTCAGGATAGAATAAATACATTTGTGGCTTATAATTAAAAAACAAGTGAAATGAAATCATTTATAGGTAAAATTTTTGCGTCATGTCTAGGGACACTACTTTTCTTTTTATTGTTTATCGCAGTATTTATGCTCTTTGGTGTTTTTTCAGATAAAGCTCCAAATGTAAGTTCAAATTCAATATTGCATATAAAATTAAATGGAGTAGTCAAGGAGAGAGTTGAGAAAGAGGATAAATTTAAGGTACTGTTTTACAATGAGAATTCTACTGACTTAGGCAAAATCGTGAAAGCGATAAAAGCGGCAAAGACAGATAGTAAGATTAAAGGAATTTATTTTGAGCCTGTTGCTCCATCAATGGGTTATACCTCCGCCGATATATTTAGAAAAGCTATACAGGATTTCAAATCAAGCGGTAAGTTTGTCTATGCATATAGTAATCTGTACACACCTTTGACGTATTATATGGCATCTACATGTGATTCTGTTTTCTTGAATCCGGGAGGAATGATACAAAAAGCAGGGTTTGCCAGAGCTTCAGCATTTTTAAAAGAGTTTATGGACAACATTGGTGTAAAGTACAATATATTTTATGCCGGTAAATTTAAAAGTGCTACCGAGCCATTGAGATTGAATAAAATGAGCGAGCAAAACAGACTGCAATTGCACGAATTTTACAATGGACTATACGAACAAACCAGAGACACCCTTTTAGCAAGTAGAGTATTGTTGAATAAAGATAGTCTTGAAGTTTTTGTCAATGATTTTAAAGGACTTTTTGCGTCAAATGGAGTAAAATATCATTTGGTTGATTCACTGCTTTATGATATTGATTTTGTGAATTTATTGAAGGAGAAAATAGGATTGAAAAAGAGCAAAAGACTAAAGTTAATTAATATTTCAAAGTATGCAAGGTCAATAAGGAAAAAAGAAAGTAAGATATCTAAAAATAAGATTGCTGTTGTATATATGGATGGTAATATAGTGAACACAGGTAAAGGTCCCGGAATAATCTCACCTGAAAAGTATGCCAAAACATTTGATGATATATTGAGAAAAGATAAAATAAAAGGAGTGGTAGTAAGAGTCAATTCTCCGGGTGGTAGCGGTTCTGCTTCTGACGATATTTTAAGAGCTTTGGATAAAATACGTGAGGCTGGAAAACCCGTAGTTGTTTCCATGGGGGATTATGCTGCTTCAGGAGGTTATTTTATTTCATGTCATGCGGATACTATTGTTGCGTCTCCTAATACATTGACAGGTTCAATTGGAGTTTTTGCTGTCATACCCGAACTAAAGAAACTATGGGAGGATAAGCTTAAAATTCATTTTGATTCTGTAAAAACTCATAAGATGGGCTTGTCATTTTCGACATCAATGGGAATGGACGATAATGGAAAAGAGCTTATACAAGCATACATTGATAAGTTTTATGAAGATTTTCTAAATAGGGTGGCTAAGGGAAGAAATATGACAAGAGATCAAGTACATGAAATAGCACAGGGACGAATTTGGTTGGGCTCTAAAGCTAAAGAGCTGGGTTTGGTTGATGTATTAGGTGATTTGGATGACGCAGTAAAAATATGTGCAGATGTTGTCGGTTTGGATGACTATTCTTTATCCACTTATCCTAAAATCAAAAGGAATATTGTGCAGGAATTATTGCAGGAAATAATGGAAAATTCGGATATTGATTCAAAGATATTGAATTCAAAATACATAAAAGAATTTAAACCAATGCTAGAGGTTATCAATGATAAGTCGTTGATTGCACAGCCTCAAGCGAGAATGCCATATGATATAGAATTCAGGTAAGTTATTGATTTGAAAAGTACTGAATTTTAAAATTAAGTGCTTTTCTTGCATCTATCTAAAATGCGGATTTAAAACCATATTGATGCACCCTTTAAAGTCCTTATCACACTACACCTTATTTAAAAATAGTGTTTGGCGTCTTGGGTGTATTGAGTCTGAGACTTTGTGGTTGATTCGAAAAATATTTATTACGTACATCTTGTTTCAATTTGGTAATACACTTTGATTTAATTACCTTTGCGCTTCAAAATTAAAGAAAAGATATGGAAATCCCTACAAGATATGATTCCTCGATAGAATCAAAATGGTATGATTATTGGATAAAAAACAATTATTTTCATTCGGAACCTGATGAAAGAGAACCTTATACGATTGTTATTCCCCCACCAAACGTGACAGGTAAGTTGCATATGGGACATATGTTGAATAATACAATTCAAGATATCCTTATTCGGAAGGCAAGACTTGAAGGTAAAAATGCTTGTTGGGTACCTGGAACGGATCATGCATCTATTGCTACCGAGGCTAAAGTGGTAAGAATGCTTCGCGAAAAAGGTATAAAAAAGTCTGAAATATCAAGAGAAGAATTTTTAAAATACGCATGGGAGTGGAAAGAAGAATATGGCGGTATTATTCTGCAACAATTGCGAAAATTGGGAGCATCATGTGATTGGGAAAGGACTTCTTTTACCATGGATGAAGTACGATCTGAACATGTGACAAAAGCTTTTGTTGACTTGTATAACAAGGGAAGTATTTATAAAGGACTTAGAATTATAAATTGGGATCCGGAGGCTAAAACAGTTTTGTCCAATGAAGAAGTCATATACAACGATGAACCCGGTCACCTTTATCATATAAGATACAAAATAGAAGGTTCTGAAGATGAATATCTGACAATTGCTACTACTAGACCCGAAACAATTTTGGGCGATACAGCTGTTGCGGTCAACCCAAAGGATGAGAGGTATCAACATCTTGAAGGAAAAAAAGTGATTGTGCCTATGGTAAATAGGGTAGTGCCGATTATTTTTGACAGATATGTGGATATAGAATTTGGTACAGGTTCATTGAAAATAACACCTGCTCACGATCCAAATGATTATGAGATCGGTCAAAGGCATAATCTTGAAACCATTGATATCTTCAATGAAGATGGTACTATGAGTGAGGAAGCGCAGTTTTATATAGGAAAAGATAGATTTGAAGTAAGGAAGTTAATAACTGAAGACTTGGAAAAATCAGGGCATTTAGTGAAAATAGAGGAATATAATCATAGTGTAGGTCGATCAGAAAGGACGAATTCAGTCGTCGAACCAAGATTGTCGGAGCAGTGGTATGTGAGAACAGAGGAATTGGCTGAGCCGGCGCTTAAATCTGTGATGGAAGATGTCATTGAGTTTTTTCCAAAAAACCAAAAAAATACATATAAGCATTGGCTTGAAAATATTCGTCCTTGGACAATTTCACGCCAACTGTGGTGGGGGCATAGGATTCCCGCTTGGTATCTAGAGGTTGAAGGAGAGACTAGAACTTTTGTTGCAGAAAATGCTCATGAGGCACTTAATATAGCTATTAAAGAGACAGGTAATCCTGATTTGACAGCAAACGATTTAAAACAAGATGAAGATGCATTGGATACATGGTTTAGCTCTTGGTTGTGGCCGATTTCAGTATTTAATGGTTTTTTTGATCAAAAAGAAATAGATTATTATTATCCAACTACCGTACTTGTGACAGGATGGGATATTATATTCCTATGGGTAGCAAGAATGATAATGGCCGGATATGAATGGAAGAAAGAAAAGCCTTTTAAGCATGTTTATTTTACAGGTATGGTAAGGGATAAGAAACGCAGAAAGATGAGCAAATCCCTTGGAAATTCTCCCGATGCATTAAAACTGATTGAAGATTTTGGAGCTGATGGAGTTCGTTTTGGAATGCTTAGTAGTTCGCCTGCAGGGGGAGATTTGCTTTTCGACGAAAAGCTGGTCGAACAGGGAAGGAATTTCAGTAATAAACTCTGGAATGCGATGAGATTGATTAAAGGCTGGGAAGTTGATGATACCTTAGCAACTCCAGTTGAGAATACTCTAGCTTTGGATTGGATGAACAATCGCTTAAATCAGGTTATTGAAGAGTTAGAAGAATTGTATGAAAAATACAAACTATCAGAAGCTTTGATGACATTGTACAAATTCATTTGGAATGATTTTTTTTCATGGTATTTGGAAGTGATAAAACCAGCGTTTGGACAACCAATAGATAAAAATACCTTGGATACAACTATTGAACTATTTGAGACAACATTGACCTTGTTGCACCCCTTTATGCCTTTTATCACAGAGGAAATATGGCATTATATAAAGGAAAGAAAGGATGGAGAAGATTGTGTGGTAAGTGATTATCCCAAATCTTCGGGTTGCGATAAGGATTTGCTTGATAAAATAGAAAAAATAAAAATAATAGTAACCAAAATCAGAGAAGTAAGGAATTCGAAGGGACTTAAACCCAAAGATAAACTTAAACTATATGCTAAGAAGTCAGATTCTATTTTGGTTCTGTTAAATTCCAATGAATTAGCAGGTATAAAAGAGACAATATTGAAGCAAGCTTTTATTTCAGAGTTTGAATTAGTCGAAGTAGATGAGGTAGAAAATACGATCCCTTTCATGGCAGCAAATGAGAAATTTATGCTTGAATCTAATGTTGAGATAGATGTGGATGCAGAAATAGAAAAAATAAAAAAAGAAATAGAATATCAAAAGGGATTTGTTGCTAGTATAAATAAAAAACTTAGCAATCAAGGATTTGTAAATAATGCTCCGGAAGCGGTTGTTGGGATGGAAAGGAAAAAACTATCTGATGGAGAAGAAAGAATAAAAATACTTGAAGATTCACTAGTGGCCTTGAATGGTAAAAAGATTGATTAAGTTATCTTGGCCAATAGGTCAGGAGGTATTAGCTTGCTCTGATCTTGTACTGGGAACAACATATTGGTAGAGATATTTTGAAGCCGGCTTTGAAGTCATGATAATCTGAAGAGTTCTTTAAAGCCTTCAAAATCCTCAAGGAAATCGCTAGTGTTACAGTTTTGAAAAAATATGTTAAAGGGACCTAAGTGCAATTTTCAATGATTGTCCTGATTTGGCAACAGCTGTTAGAAATGACTATTATCATAAAGGTAGCGTTCATGTAATTCATTACGATTTGTGGTGGAATCCGGCTGTTGAAGCTCAAGCAACCGACAGGGCTTTTCGTATTGATAAATTTTAATGCAAAAAGAACGTTTTTCAGCCAAAATGCTCCTATCTGTGTAGTTATATGATATAACGAAAAGATTATTTTTTCAATTTTGACGACTTTATAGACAGACACTAAATAGACACCGAGAAAATAATTATAATTCTTTATATATTTTTATATATTTGCACATGATAATGAAATCGTTTAAAAATTTTTATTAATTCAAATTATGTATTTATGAAAAAAGTATTGTTTCTATTGTTAGGCTTAATTGTTTTTAATCCTGTATTTTCTCAAAAAGTAAAATACAAAAAGGATAAAATACTTGTAGACAAAGTTAAAAAATATGATTTTATAAGAACTAAAAAAGGAAGTTTCATTAAAAGGGGCAACTTTGTTTTGAAAGATAATGATGGAAATGATATTTTAATAATAAAGGATACTTCTATATACTACACTCAATTGCCAAATGAAACTAAACCACGAATTGCCTATTATACCTATTTATATATTGCTCCCGGGATAGATAAAAAAGCGATACTTCCTGATTTTAAAACATTTAATTTTAGGAAATACCTTACAAAAAGATTAAAAAAGGCAGGTTTTTTCAAAACGGATCAAATGACAGATGCTATTTTTGAAGAAATAATATCCAAAAGATTTAACATTAGACAATTGAAAAAAGATTTATCGAAAATTGAATCAATAAATAAAACCAGATTGGAAAATTATAAAGCTACTGTAGGAAAATTTGGAGATATGGTAAAAAGAGATCCTAATTTTAGTATAATGAGACTTGATGAGAGTCTTAAAATTTATGATGGAGGAGAAGTTGTTGGTGCATTTATGTATAAGCGCAAAAAAAAAGGAATTACTACATACAATATTTATAACAGATTAGGAAAATTATTAGGAAGATTTGTGGTTAATCCTAGTATTCGTAGTCTTTCTGTTCTTATGGCTGTTCCAGGTGTTAAAGACGCTCATGCTGAACTACATTATTCAAATACTGATAAATATGGAAGAGCTAAAAAATTAAGTTTTGATATAGTAGCAGAATATTTGGTTTACCACGGATTTTTATAAGTTATTCCAAGATATTTTCTTGTATATTTTTATTTATAAAAAATCCTGTTTAATATCAATTGCCTACTCCAAAATTAATACCGGGTTTAATTAATATTTTTGCATTATTATAAATATACATCTTATGGATTTGCGCATTAGCGTTTACTTCAGGATAGTATTTATAAAATCCCGGCGGTGGGATTGTTACATTGTCTGTTACTCCGGGAACAAGATTGTTTGACCAATTTCCAGCTGTATGCCAATCGTGACTAATCTGTCCCGTCCAATAAATACCGTATTCATAAGCACCTTTGTCTATTGTTGATAATAAAGGTCTCGGTATGCTATCCCGGTCAGTTTTTAAGCCATTATTTGTTCCTGATTCTATGGCAGGTGATGTACTTGTCAAATGCAAATCCGGTGGAAACGATGAAACATTTACTAAATCCGGATTACTGAAAATAGTATTTATGTCTTGCCCTGTGCCGCTTTGCCAATTGCTAAAACCCGTATATGATGTATTTTGCCATTCAAATTCCACATCATCTATTCCGATAGAATGATAATAAAGGTTGCTGTCGAGATTGACATTGACCGGTGAGGTGGTAGAATATTGTAATACCACTAGATTATCCGTGTTTTTAGCATAAATAATATTATTACTTACACTACAGTTTTCAGCGTAACTGATATTCAGTTCCGCTTCGTAATCATTCAATGTGTCATTATCAAACAAAGTGTTGTTGTAGATATATACATCCGTAACTTT
>Ga0256833_1000100_pt1 | contig 64627 bp, 68 predicted proteins | sample 356284metaG_FD_190535 | JGI IMG/M metagenome (GOLD analysis project Ga0256833, IMG submission 190535) | Hydrothermal vent microbial communities from Mid Atlantic Ridge, Atlantic Ocean - 356-284 | ecosystem: Environmental > Aquatic > Marine > Hydrothermal vents | place: Atlantic Ocean: Mid... | reverse complement strand
ATCAGCATCGTAATGAGTGTATATGTGAACGCTTTCAGCTTTTCTTATTAACTCAGCTGCCTTAACTGCTTCAACTCTTAGCATGTCGAGCATAGATTTAGCGTTACCCTCTCAGTTTTAACTCTTATCGCTCAGGCTAAAATTAAAAATACTGATTAAATTTCTATACAGAAAAATATTTTACTTATATTAAAATTACTACCACTTCTTGTAGGGTAAAAACTTCCCGTTAAAAGTTATTATAACTCTATCTCCTTTTGGATCTTCCTGCTTCTTTATATCTATCGTGAAGTCTATCGCACTCATTATTCCATCTCCAAACATTTCGTGAATAATTTCTTTTATTACTATTCCGTAAACCTGAATTATCTCGTACAGCCTGTAAATTGTCGGATCTCTTGGAATGTCTTCTAAAATCTTTCCTCTATATGGTGGTTTTGTGAGCTCTTTTACTATATTTTCATCAAGGTCTAACAGTTCTTTGAGTTTTTCTGCCTCCTCCTTAGATGCTGTCGCTTGCCTGTAAAATAGTGCAGCAACTCACACAGGATTTCTACCCAACTCTTTTGCAATTTGTTCAAATGTTAAACCCTTTCTCTCCTTCGCTTTAAGCAATTTCTCTGTTACATCATTCATACCTTTGAAACAATAACTTGAGTTAAAATTTTTTAGGATTATTTCAGAAAACTTATGATTCTGCTCGGTAATTGCTTAGTGATTATCTATGTATTTACAATTATCTATATAAAGAAAAATTATTAAATTTTTTATATAAATTATAATTATAAATTAAATTATAAAGACAATAAATCAGAATAACGATTAACGAAGTTTAAGAGTTACATTATCGTGCAGTAAAGACCGTGTGTTAAGAAATCAAGATAACTTAAAAAAGTATAAATTACGATAAATCTTCATAAGTATTGTTGAAGTTTTAGCGGAGGTGAAGTTTTGAAAATCATTGATACAGTTTGCCCGTACTGTGGTGTTGGTTGTGGTGTTGGTTTAATTGTTGTAGATAATAGAATAGTGGGTGTGGAGCCAACAAAATTTCATCCTGTAAATGAGGGTAAGTTGTGTATAAAAGGCAGGTATTGTTTTGAGTTTGTTCATAGTGAAAACAGGTTAAAAAAGCCCTTAATAAGAAAAAATGATAAATTTCAAGAAATTGCATGGAATAAAGCAATTTCAATAATTGCTGAGATGATTAAAGAATATAAGGATGAAATTGGATTTTTTGCTTCTGCAAAATGTACAAATGAAGAAAACTATGTTCTTCAAAAGTTTGCAAGAGTCTTAGGCACTAACAACATCGATCACTGCGCAAGACTTTGTCACGCTCCTACTGTTGTAGGTTTAGGAGAAGCATTTGGCTCCGGTGCTATGACTAATTCGATAGAAGATATTGAGGAGTCTAATTGCATATTGTTGATTGGTTCAAATACTTTTGAACAACACCCTTTAATAGCAAGGAGAATATTGAAGGCTAAAGAGAACAACTCTAAAATTATAGTGGTTGATCCAAGAAAAACACATACAGCAAGGTTTGCAGATGTATTTCTTCAGATATATCCCGGAACGAATGTTGCCCTCTTAAACGGAATTATGAATGTAATATTGAAGGAAGGATTATACGATTATGAATTCATTAAAAAACGAACAAAAGGATTTGAAGAATTTGCAAAATCTATAGAAAAATATACACCTGAATTTGTTTCAAAAATTTGTGGTATTAACTCTGAATTGATTGAAAAAGCTGCAAGAATGTATGCTGAATCAGATAAGTCTTCAATAATCTATTGTATGGGTGTAACTCAGTTTAGTCATGGTTCAGATAATGTTAAAGCTTGCTGTAATCTTGCATTACTAACTGGAAACGTAGGAAAACCCGGAACAGGTGTTAATCCGTTAAGAGGGCAAAATAATGTTCAAGGAGCGTGTGACATGGGGGCTTTACCGGACGTTTTTCCGGGTTATCAGAAGGTTACGGATAAGAATATACGGAAGAAGTTTGAAGAAATCTGGAAGTACGAATTGAATGGCGATGTTGGTTTAACAGTTACTGAAATGATTAACGAAGCTGGAAAAAGTATAAAATTCTTATATATAATGGGTGAGAATCCAATTGTTTCAGATCCGGATGTGAATCATGTTAAAAAGTGTCTGAAGAAATTGGATTTCTTAGTAGTTCAAGATATATTTCTTAGTGATACTGCGGAGTTTGCAGATGTAGTATTACCAGCTTGCTGTTGGGCTGAAAAGGATGGAACTTTTACGAATACTGAAAGGAGAGTTCAGTTGATAAGAAAAGCTGTTGAGTTACCTGATGCTTTACCGGATTGGGAAATAATAAAAATGGTTGCTAAGGAAGTTGGGCTAAGAGGTTTTAATTATTCATGTGCTGAAGAAATATTCAACGAAATTAGAAAAGTCACACCTCAGTATGCGGGTATTACTTACAAAAAATTAGAAATAAATGGAATACAGTGGCCCTGTCCTACAGAAGATTATCCCGGAACGCCAATTCTACATACTGATAAGTTCGCAACATCCGATGGTTTGGGTAAGTTTACTATAGCAGAATACAAAGAACCTTTTGAAAAGCCAGATGATGAATATCCTTTTATTTTAACAACTGGTAGAATAATATTTCACTACCATACTGGAACTATGACAAGAAAAAGTGAGCATTTAAAAGGAGAGATTAACGAATGTTTTGTTGAAATCAATTCAGAAGATGCCAAGGAATTGGGAGTAAAAGATGGGGGTCGTGTTAAAGTAAAATCAAAGAGAGGAGAGATTTTTGCAAAAGTTAGGATTAGTGATATAAAAAAGGGAGTAGTTTTCATTCCTTTCCACTTCGCAGAATCTTCAGCAAATAAGCTTACAGTTTGTGCTTTAGATGAAAAGTCCAAGATTCCTGAACTTAAGTTATGTGCAGTTAAAATAGAGGTGGTTCGATGAGTAAATACGTTTTAGCTTGGGCAAAAGATGAAAAAATAAGGGAAAAAGGGAGATTTGGTGGATTTATAACATCCTTATTGAAATTTATGCTTGAAAAAAATATTGTTGATTACGTTTTAACTGTAAAAAAAGGTGAAAATTTTAAATATACTCCAATATTAACTTCTAATCCTGAAGAAGTCGTAGAATGTTCTGGATATATAATATATGCTACACCAAATATCGCTAAGCTTGCAATGAATGTTAAAGATAAGATTGCTGTTGTTTGCAAACCTTGCGATGCAAGAGCGATAATAGAATTAGCAAAGAGAAATCAAATAGATATAGAAAATATATTTATGATTGGGCTGGAATGCTATGGAACATTTTTACCAATGACACTTGAAAAAATACTTAAAAATTTAAAAATACAAAAAGAAGACATTAAAAATATTGAAATAGTAAAAGATGAACTTTCAGTATTTATAAAAAATGGAGATACAATCAAAACAAAGTTAGAAGAGCTTGAAAAAATGGGGCTAAGTATAAGAGAAAACTGCAAGCGTTGTGAATTTATAATTCCAAGAATGTGTGATTTGGCTTGTGGTAGAAGTACTGAAGACAAGACTACATTTGTTGAAATATGTTCTAAAAAAGGAGAAAAGATAATTAAAAAAGCACTTGAACACAACATAGTTGAACTTAAAGGAGTAAACGAAGCAGAAATAAAAGCAAAAGAAGAGGAAGAAAAATTTGCAGTAGATATGGCTAAAAAATGGCAGAATTACTACTTTAAAAATGAATCTCTTGAAGAGAGAAGAGATTTTTGGTTTGGAATGTTTAATAGATGTATAAAATGTTATGCATGTAGAGACGTTTGCCCGATATGTTACTGTATTGACTGTATATTAAATCCATGGAGACCATTAATAGAGGGTGGAAAGGTACCTCCAAGCCCATCTTTCCACATAACGAGAATTATACACGTAGCAGAATCATGTGTAAATTGCGGTCAGTGTCAAGACGTTTGTCCAGTTGAAATACCAATATCCAGAATTATGCACAAGTTAAATAAAGATGTTCAGGAAAAGTGGGGATACATACCCGGAATAAGCTTGGATGATAAACCCCCAACACTACGCTAAGCACAACCAAAAATTAAAAATACCTTTCAGTTAAAATTAACAACGAGCCCGGGTAGCTCAGCTCGGGAGAGCGTGCGGCTGAAGACCGCATGGTCGCCGGTTCAAATCCGGCTCCGGGCACCATTTTACACTCTTTTGAGGTGGTACAATGAAAGCTGTGGTTCTCGCATCGGGTCAGGGTTCAAGGATTGGCTATAAAACTAAACCTCTGCTAAAAGTTGCGGGAAGGAGAATTGTTGACAGAACGATAATACTATTAAAACAGCACGTCGAAGAGTTTATTTTCGTAGTTAGACAGGATAACGACGAGTTAGAAAAACATCTGGAAAAGAATTGGAAAGGTAAAATAAATTACAAAGTAGTAAAAAATCCAGTTCCAGAAAGAGGAAACGGATATTCTTTTTTTCTCGCCAAAAATGCAGTAGGAAATTCAAAGTTTGTGCTTACCATGGGTGATCACGTTTACTCAAAGGAATTCGTGGAAAAGGCAGTAAAACTCGAAGGATTGATAGGTGATTTCAAACCGAAATACGTTGATGTGAGTGAAGCCACAAAGGTAAAAGTCGAAAAGAAAAGGTTGAAAGATATAGGAAAAAATCTAAAAGACTTCGATTGCGTAGATACTGGCTTTTTTGTTTTAGATAACAAAGCTTTTGAAGCGGCAGAAAAAGTTGCAGAGAGAAAAGAAGTAGTAGAATTGTCTGAAGTTATGAAGGAATTAAAGCCCGTTGTAAGTGAAGTTTCAGGCGAGTTCTGGATGGATGTGGATACCTCAGATGATTTAAAAAAAGCAAAGAAGTTGCTGGTAAAACTGAGCGTTAAAGGTAAGGGGGATGGTTTAATTTCGAGAACGATAAACAGAAAGATATCCACTAAAATTTCGGAATTTCTTGTTGATTACGTAACACCAAATCAAGCCACGCTCTTAGCTTTTTTCGTTGGAATTCTATCTGCTTTTTTAGTCTTTTTGAACATAGGTTTAGCAGGAGTAGTTTATCAGTTTAGCTCGATATTGGATGGGATTGATGGAGAAATAGCGAGAGCATCTTTAAGAACTTCGAAATTTGGAGAATGGATTGATTCAATACTTGATAGATACGTGGACTTTGCTTTTTTGCTTGCTGTTGCTATTTACGCTTGTAGAGAGGCAACGTCAACGAAACTTCTGATAATATCGATGTTTGCTTTAATTGGATGCGTTATGGTCAGCTATTCGACCGAAAAATTCAAAGCTGCTTATGGTTTTAGTGCTTACGTTTTGAAAGAAATGAAGTATTTATTTGGAAAGAGAGACGAGAGAATATTTGTTGAAATGATTTTTTGTTTGCTTAACATGCCTGTAATCTTGTTATTGGCAATAGCCCTAATAGGAAATATTAGAGTTGCATCTACTATTGCAATAGTTTATAGATATACAAGAATTTCATAACGCTTACTTTAACAAAAATGTGGTGAACTCATAATTAAAAATTTAAATCCTAATTGAGATAGTACAATTGTGAGAGTTTTAGCTACGATATTAGCAGCCCTGATCGTATCTGGGATTCTCATGGGTTGCGTTAGCGAAAGCATATCGACTAATACAGATGAAAAAGGATGGCACTGTAAGTTTAATTCGGCTACTGGTGTTAGAGATATAGCATATCCAGTAAAAAAGGGTATGAACGTTACTTTTGTTGCGAACGTTTCTGGTGGGAGTTTACTAACGACTTTAATGTTAAATGGAAAACTCGTTTTTTACAAGTGGTTTAATAAATCGGGTGAGCGAGGTGTTGTCAACTATACTGTTAACTATACAATTCCTGAAACAGGAGTATGCATAGTTAAAATTTACATTAAAAATGCTACTGGAAATTTTGATTTCTTAATATGACTAAAGGGATTCGAGAATACTACTCATCTTGTTTACGTAATTTTTTATGTCTTCTAACTCTTTCTTCAAATCGTTCAAAATTCCGTAAGCGTCATCTCTAATTATTGCCCCGTATTGAGTCGGCTCTATTATCCCGGATTGCTCCAAAACTCTTAGAGAGTATCTGATCTTGTGTCTCGGCATATCCATCAGTTCTGCAAGCTTGAATATTCCTATTGGTTGATTTTCCATTACTGCCTGCAATACTTCGAGGTGTCTCAACGCTATTTCAGCTTCCTGTTTCAGCTTTTTTAACACCATGCCATTTGATAACCCGTCTAATATAAAATGTTTTTGAGTTTTTGGTTTCTCAGGGTAACGTTATATACTGGAAAAATACTCTAAGGAACATGTTTCCGACAAATCCCGCACAGCTAAAAAAGATGATGAAACAGATGGGCATAGACATAGAAGAAGTTCCAGCAGTGGAAGTGATAATAAGGACAAAAAACGAAGAGTACGTTTTTAAAAATCCAAGCGTAACTAAGATGTCGGCTAGAGGAGTTGAAACTTTTCAGGTAACGGGAAGTTACGAGATTAGAGAAATTTTGGAAATTAGCGAAGAAGACGTTTCTCTTATAGCTGAGCAGGCTGGAGTTAGCAAAGAAGAGGCGAGAAAGGCACTTGAAGAAGCTAAGGGAGATTTAGCAGAAGCTTTAATGAAATTGCAGGAAAAACATGAAAGTTGAATTGCCCTTAATTCTAAAAGACAACAGAGATAGTTTTTTGATCAGCGATTTGAAAGGGGAGTTGCACACTCACAAGGGAGTTATAGACCTCAGCGAAATTAAAGGAAAGAGTTACGGTGATGTTGTAAAAACGCATAAAGGTCACGCTTTCAAAATCCTGCCTTTTACACCGTCAGATTTCTTTAGGCACTTCAAAAGAGGAGCTACTCCAATAATGCCAAAAGACATAGGTGCAATTGTGGCTATGTGTGGATTAAAGCCAGACTCACTTATACTCGACGCGGGAACTGGAAGTGGTATGATCGCAGCCTATTTAGCTTACTTTAACAAATACGGCGAAGTAGTTACCGTTGAAAAAAGGGCTGAATTTGCAAAAATTGCGAGAGAAAACTTTAGGCTTGCCAAGCTTAAGAACGTACATCAAATAATAGGGGATGTACACGAAGTTGCTGAGGGTTTTAAAAAAGAATTTGACCTAATAGTGCTTGACATGAAAGATGACTACCTTTTTATACCATCTGCAAAAAAATTGCTGAAAGTTGGTTCGTACATAGCAGTTTACAACCCCTATATAGAACCATCGAGAAGAGTTTACGAAGTTATGAAAAAAGAAGGATTTACAGACTTAGAATGTTTTGAAATACTGAAAAACGATTACGAGTTCAAAAGAGTTGGAACGAGACCGTTAACGAGGGTTTGGCATACCGGATTCATAGTAATAGGTAGAAAGTGTTGAAATATAAGTAGATTGTTGGTTTAAAATTCTACACCGTAAACCTTTTCCACGTTTTTGACGCACACTTTTTCTACAAGTTTTTCGTCGAAACCAATTCTTAGCAACTCCTTAACTTTCTTTGGGACGGTTTTTGGTCCTAAAACAGCTCCGGGTCTCGCTGGATCGTCTATGTAGTCAGTTTCGAGTGTAAACCTATCTCCAATAGTTGCCGCTTTAATATGGTTATCGCCCATAGCTATTACGGAGGGAAATATCCCCACTTCTTCAAACTCGTCTATTTTCGGAGGTGCAAAGTGCTTCACTACTCTATAAAGTTTTATTTTTGCTTTTTTTGCCATTTCTGCTATCTCTTCTATGTTTTTTCTGCTGTAGCTTTCAGTATGGAGTTGTAAAGCACAATTAACGTCTCTCGCAACTTCAAAGGCGTGGAACATAACTTCATTGCTTAAATCCCACACCTCTCTGCTAACACTGTAGTGGGGTCTTCCACTCTTTATTGCAACAGCTTTACCTTCTTCAACGTACTTTCCTGCCAAGTCGAGCGCGTCCATCATTACTTCTGCTGCTTTTCTGTATCCAATCCTTTCCCCTAAGATCGTTATTTCTGCTGGATGAACACCAATTACTGCATAAGCCGTAACTATCTCGTTCGCCTCTTCAACCATTTTTATGTGTTTTTCAAAAATTTCTTTAAAATCTTCCCCTCTTTTTGGGTTTACGCCGTAGTTCTTGGACAGCAAATTAACTAAGAATACGTGAGTTCCTCCAGCTCTCTTGAACTCTTCTATAGCTTTAAGGCGGAGGTGCTTGTATATATGCATGTGATCGTCTGTTATTATCATATCAATCCCTCATTTTGATATATGCCTTTATAACCCTCACTCTCTCCACTTAGTCTGAAAAATACGAGTTGAACTATTCTTGCATTTTTCTTTATCCATACGCCTCTGTACACGGCTAATCCCACTTCACTCCTTCCCCTATAGCCAGCATCCCACACTGCAGTAAGAACGTTAACTCCACACCTGATCATAGTACTCCTTGGCCTAGCGAGAGCAGCAACATCGTTTGGTAAGTTTATTACTTCGTTAATTCTGGCTTTGTAAAACCCTTTCTCAAGGTATATCCAGTCGTTTTTAAATTCAAGCTCTTTTACTTTTGGTAGCACTCTTTCTTTATTGTCGAAATCTATTCTTCCTTCTCCGCTTAAAGAGTAGATGGAGTGCAGCGTACAATCAAAACCGTTCGGTTGCAATTGCTTTTCTAAGTCTATGTAGTTTTCAATTAACTTTTTTTCAAGTATTAGTTTTCTTATATCTTCCTTGCAAAGCATACTTCGAATTTCCCAGCAATTCTTTAACGTTATCGCTTCTTTTTAGTCATGAAATCCAAATAGTAAACGTCGTAACTATCGTAAGTTTTCATAATCCTCGCAAGCTTTACAGCTATTATATGTGCACACATACTCCTCGCCTTCAAGTTAAACTGAAAGTCCATGCATGTGCAAAAATTTCCTTCAACGACATACTCGTTTTCACCGACGACTACAAAAAAATCTTTGTATTTTTTTACTCTTTTTTCCTTTAAATAAAAAAATGCTTTTTCTCCTCGTTTTCCATAAGATAGTAATAGAGCTTTATATAGCTCGTAATTCAAACCTTTTTTTGCAGCTTTTATGACTTCATCGTTTAACTCAAACATCTTCTGATGAGTCTATTTCTGTTAAAATTATAGTGGCGTTTATCGCTTCTATACCGTCAAGCCAGTTTATAATTATGCTCTCTTCTGGAACTTCGAGCTCTTCGGGCAACTTCTCTCCCTTAAAAACTTTTGCACCCATCCTTGCTATTGTGTCTAAAGCCCCCTCTATATCTCCTTTCTGCTCTTTTTTCAAAGCGTCTTTAATTAATGCACTAAAATTCTTTTTGCTGACTTTTCCTTCAACGCAGTAAATTGCTGAGCGAATGACTGCTTTTAACCCTTCTCTGATAAACTCGAAAAATTCGTTTTTTATACTTTCTTCAAATTTGACATCACTCATCAAAATTTTTTCCATCTCTTTTAGCTCTTTTACAGCTTCTTTTTTCGTCAGCTCTCTGTCTTTTACAGCTCTTATAACGTTTAAGCACGCTACGACGAAATCGTCAACCATTCTATCAAATACAGTTAGAGATTCAGCGTCGTTTAAGTCAATGTCTGCGTCTCTTATTCTCTCAATCCAGTTGTTGAACCTTTCGATTGTGTAGTAACTCATCACTTCTTGCACTATTTTCAAAAGAATATAATGTTTTTGCCGTTTTTGAATTGTTCGAAAAAACAACAAGGTTTATATTACTGCTGAACGACATGCAGGCAAATGAGTTCACTCAGGTTGGAAGCCGAGAGTAAACTGGACGATGCTGAAGAACTAGCCGATAGAATTTTCAGAAACTTGATTTCGAAACACAGCGTTGAAGATTTGATGAAAATGATTTCTGGGAATAGGGACAAAAACTTGTTTCTCGTTGTTTCAAGAGACAGTCCGGGTGAAATGAACATCGTTGTAGGCGGTAAGTATTCCCGTGGTAAAGTTCTTGCAATACCGATTCCAAAGAAATTTGCAGTTCTTGAGCCTGATAAAAATTACTTTGAGCAAACTCTGAAAGCGAACATATTGTTGGCTGTAATGGGTGCAGAAGAAAAAGAGTTACATAGATAGGGATATATACTGCAATTCATTTCGAAAAATATATTTCTATGCTGATCGATATAGTTTATGCTTTCGTATTTGCTATTGCCAATAATAGCCTTTGTAATATCATTTGTAACCTCTCAAGCCGGAATTTCAGGTGCTTTTTTACTATTACCGGTTCAAATTAGTTTTTTAAATATTGTATCTCCAGTAGCAAGCTCAACTAATTTATTGTACAATGTGATTTCAATACCAAGTGGTGTTTACGGGTATTGGCGCGAAAAGAGATTATGTCTTAAATTGGCAGCATCCATTCTTTCTGGGACTATACCCGGTATGTTAACTGGAGTTTACTTGAGAGTTAAATACTTGCCAAGTCCTGAAAAATTCAAAGTTTTTGCGGGTTTTGTCTTGTTATATATGTCTTTTAGATTGTTGTATAAAACAGAAAGAAAGTCTAAGAAAAAAGTGAAATCAAATCTAAGTTTAAAGTTTAAGTTTGGGAAGGAGTACTACTCAGTAGAAATTTATAAACTGGTACCTGTTGCCTACATCATAGGTGTTGTAGCTGGAGCCTACGGAGTTGGAGGAGGAGCTTTTCTTTCACCATTATTGATCTCTATCTTTCAGTTTCCCGTTTACTATGTTTCTGGTGCTGTTTTACTTTCAACTTTCGTGACATCCATAATAAGTTGTTTTTATTACTCAAGTTTTGGATACTATCCAAACTTGATTGTTGGTTTAATGTTTGGTCTGGGAGGCATCTTAGGTATGTACACCGGTGCCAAATTACAGATTCGTTTTCCAGAAAAGTTTATAAGAACCTCTCTTGCATTGATAGTCCTGTTTATCGCAATTAAATACATACTATCTCCTTTCTTCCATCCATTTTCTTAACTTACAGAATGCACACACTTCTGCAGTTGTTACCTCCCCACAGATAGTACAATGTTTAAACTCTAAGTTGGTTTTTCTGTTTAAATATTTAGGCAAATTGGCTACAAAATTTCTTTTAAACCCCGGTTTCTTTTTTTCAATATCATATATTATCTCTTTCCAATCATCTTTTGGGGCATAGGGGCAATTGTCTTTTGTAAATGGTAATTCTTTACATAGGCAGTAAATAGCGTTCTCTCTTTCACTCATTAGATATAGGGGCTTCACTCTTGTAATTACTTTATCAAATCCCTCCATTCGCGGTAAAAATTTCGTACTCCATTCAAAATTTCCTGAAAGCCAGTTTTTAAAGAAGAAAACAATTATATCATCCAAGCAGTGGCCTGTTGCAACACAATCAAATCCATTTTCTCTTGCAAATTTATTCATTATGTATCTTTTTGCAGTACCACATACAGAACATTTCTTTTTTCCTGCTTTACTTAAATATATACCATACTCAGAAAGATTAACAACATTTAATTTTACATTTAACTCATTACACAGTTTTTTTACGTTCTTTAAAGAAACATCTGAATAATTTTCAATTTCTAAATTTATATAAAAAGCTTCTATTTCAATTTCTTTTGAAATAGTTTTTAATGCTGAAAGCATAGCAGCACTATCTTTTCCACCAGAAATGCAGACAAGAACTCTCTCTCCACTCTTAAAAACTTTATACTTTTTTACAGTTCTTTCCACCTGTTTTTCATAAAATTTAACAAAGCACTCTTTACATAAATTTAATTTGTATTGTCTCAATCTCTCTACTGCTTTTTTACCACAAATACTGCACTTCATTCCGAACCCCCGAATTTATCGACCAAAGCCAAGTATTCTTTCAACATTCTCGGAAACTTTGAAGCTTCAACGAATCTCAAACCCATTCTTTCACTCCACTTTCTTATTCCAGCGTCACTGCTAACTACCCCCGCTTCTAACTCTTTTGCCAGTAAAAGCACATCGAGGTCAGGAGAGCTGTCGAGAATACCTTGCCTCATCGTCGTTTTGTACTTATCCCTAAACTTACCAATTAAGGAGCCGATTTCTCTCTCAACAGCTTCCTTTTTCTCGTTTTCGTTACCAGAAATAATAGATGAAGTTACAGCTGAACTTTCCCATATATACTCTTCTGCAAGCTTCCTTCCCCTGTTTATTTTTTGTCTCATTGTTAAAACGTACTCGTAAAATATTGCGGCAGGTATTTTTACTTCGTACCTATTTGGAGTCTTCTTTACGAGCCAAGTGTCCAATTTAACGAAAACGTCCTCACTGCAATTGTACCTTCTCAGGAAGCTTACGAGTTCTCCGTAAACAGTTGGGTAGGGTATGTAACAACTTATGTCAAATTTTAGTCTTGCTATTGCTATTAAGTCGAGTACTTCTTGAGCGGACTCGCATATGTTCTCATAGCCCTCCCTAAGTCTCAAGCCCGTATCGGTTATCGCTGTGGTATCCAATACGAATCTCTGCTTCATTAAACTTGAGCTTACTTCCTAAGATAAAGCAGTTTTGAATAGCATAATAACCGTTACACTACCGAGAATTACGCCAATTTTACTAATTTTTAATAAGTTTTAACAAATAAATTATTTGTTAAATTTGTTTAAGTAAGTCATCATCACTTTTCACAAGAAATCATCAGACGCTATCTTTCAATGAAAGGAAGATAATTATTTCCGATAATTTTGTGCTTAAATTTCATCAAAATCGAACTCTCTTTAATATTCCCGAAATCATATTTTAGAAATCGCTAAAAAATAGAAAACCTTATATTCTGTCTTGGTTGCCTTTGCGTATGCCGGTTTCTATCACGTTTTCGACGACGTGATAGTAGGAGGTGATTCGATGGCATGGTGGTTCTGGCCTTTGTTCATGTTTGTGTTTACACTGCTGATAGGCATAATATCGCCGGTATCTGGTGTTGGAGGTGGAGTTCTCTTCGTACCGCTATCTACAATAATAACGCCGTTTAACATAGACTTCATAAGAGGTGCAGGATTGGTAATGGCAGTAACTTCAGCTCTCTCGTCAGTGCCTTACCTTATAAGAAAGGGTCTTGCGAACATAAGGATTTTTGCAATCATCGCACCTGTGATGGTCATAACTTCCGTTGTCGGTGGTTGGGTAGGCCTTTGGGTTACAAACGCTTATCCCAATGGAAAGTATTTGATAAAAGTCCTACTTGGTGCAATAATATTACTGGTGTTCTTTATAATGGTATCTTCAAAGAGAGTTGAGTTCCCCGAAGTCAAAGAAGAAGATAGAGATTCTCTGTCGAAAAAACTGAACATATGGGGTGAGTACTATGAACCTGATCTCGATGCGATAATAGAATATACGACCAAAAATACGCCAATTGCAATAGTAACTTTTGCGGTAATAGGCTTCGTAGCAGGAATGTTCGGTCTCGGTGCTGGTTGGGCAAACGTTCCAGTGTTGAACATGCTGATGGGCGTTCCGATAAAAGTTGCGACAGCTACGAGCATGCTGATTATAACCGCAAACGCTCCAGCCATAGGTATTTACCTTACTAAGGGTGCGATACTTCCACTCATAGTTGTTCCGTCCATACTTGGAATAACTATCGGTGCAAGAATTGGTGCAAAAGTTGCAGAGATAATAAAACCAAAATTCGTGAGGTGGCTTGTTTTGGCAATACTGTTCATAGCTGGCGTTCTGAACATAATTAAGGGTTTGCAGGGTATGCATGTAATACCTCCAATACTTCCGGGGGTGTGAGCAATGGGGAAGAATGAAAGAGAAATAAGAGTTGACGAAATGGGACTGGCTTTTGCCAAAACTATGATGATATTTACTGTTATAGGTATAGTCCTGATGGTACTGCCTGCAATAGCTTACTTCATGGGGATAAACCAGTACGTGCCTTTAACAGAAGCTCACAAGTACTGGAGGTTGAGTGCAAACGACTTTTGGCTCAACGTTACTGGTAGAACTGTAACTGGCTACTCTTGGATTTTCGACCACTTAGATAAAACAGACTGCTTAAGCATGATTGGAGTTTTACTTCTAATGATTACACCACTGCTTTCGATGCTCGCTGCAGTCGTTAAAGCTGAAGATAGAACTTATAGAGTACTGTTGTTAATAGCGGCGTTGGAATTCATAGCTTCTATACTTGTTAAATCGCTTGTAGCTGCGGCAAGCGGTGCTAAAAAAGTCGTAAAGAAGTAATATCTTTTGAATTTTTTTATTTTTCAATTCATTTTTGCTATCGAATTTTTAGTTTTTAACGACGCCTACTTTGAAGTTTTCAGTGGGGTTTCTAAAAATTTAGAAAACTTTATATTGTACGTCGTTAATAACTACATATACGCCGGTGTATAGTTCGGTATAAAATACGGCGTAAAGTAAGGTTTAAAGGGAGGTGGAGGATTTGGACTGGTTGATGTGGGTGCTTGCTTTGTTTTTCATGACGCTCGGAATAGGTATTGTAGCTCCAATAGCCGGAGTTGGTGGAGGAGTTTTGTTTACACCTCTTACAATGGCTTTCTATCCTTTCAGTACCGACTTCATAAGAGGTGCTGGATTGGTAATGGCTATGACTTCAGCTCTATCCTCAGCCCCACACTTCGCTAAAAAGGGCTTAGCAAATCTTAGAATTCTCGCTCCAGTAGTTATTGTTAGCATTATTTTCTCGATACTTGGAGGGATAATAGGTCTCTGGGTTACTAACGCGTTTCCACAGGGTAAGAGCTACATAAAAATCGGCTTAGGTCTAATACTATTTGTCGTATTCTTGGTATATCTGTTTTCTAAGAGAGTAGAATTCCCCCAAATAGCGCATATTGACCCAATATCTGAAAAACTCGATATACACGGGATGTGGTATGAACCAAGCTTAAACAAGGTTGTCGAGTACAGAACTACTAATTTGCTGTACGCTCTGCCAGCTTTTGCAGGTGTAGGTTTCATAGCAGGAATGTTCGGTCTCGGTGCTGGTTGGGCAAACGTTCCAGTGTTGAACCTCGTTATGGGCGCACCGCTTAAAGTAGCAACCTCTACAAGCATGATGATAATCACCATAAACGATGCTGCAGCTTGCTGGGTTTACATGGCAAGAGGTGCTATGCTCGCGTTGATAATCGTTCCATCTGTTCTTGGAATAACTATCGGTGCAAGAATTGGTGCGAGAATTGCAGTCAAATCCAGACCAAAGTCGATAAAGTACCTTGTGATGGCAATCATGCTCTTTGCGGCGATAATGGACATATGGAAGGGACTCCACGGTCTTGGACTCGCTCCACCTATTTAAGGAGGTGTTTTGAATGGCCGTTGTAGTTGAGAAGGAGAAGGAGGAACTCGGAACTGAACTTAAGGAAGTAATAGTGGAACCTATGAACTACGTATTTGGCAAGATAATGGAGATACTGACAATAATAGGCTTAATTGCAATGTTCGTTCCTGGAATAATATACATAGTTACGGGAAAGGGTTACCTCAGCAGAGATGTTGTAGTGAAGTACTGGGGACTTAAAGCAAGTGCTTTCTGGAAAAAGGTCATGGGAATAAAAGTTTTTGGCTACAGCTGGTTCCTTTCACACCTTACCGCTACAGACTGCTTAAGCATATTCGGTGTTTGCATACTCGCAGTAACTCCACTCATCAGTCTTATTGGAGCTGAAGTAAAAGCTGATAAGAAGTACAAAGTTCTCATAGGAATACTAATAATAGAATTCCTATTCGCAATATTCAGACCAATACTCATGGGACACTGAATGTCTTAAAATTTAAAATTTTAATTTTTTAAAAAAATAAAATTTGTGGGGGGGTTATGTCATGAGGGGTTGTGATGTAGTCTGGAAAGACGGATATTTAACGTTTTCCGAGGAAGTAAAGGGAGAAGTGGGTATTTACTATGCGGGAATGAGGTTAAGGGATTACACGATGATAAGGAAGCATCCGATGCTTGCACTTTACACGATCTATGTCGGAGATCAAGCAAGGTATCTCAACTACTTTAAGAAAGAACAGGAATTCAGGGGAAGTGCTGTAAAAATTCATCCTGTATATGGAGGATACTTTTTAGACGACAGTGAGGAAGGAATAGTCTTTTTCAGGTGTGTTAGAGTTGGAGATGAGTATATAGTACCTTTAACAGGGATGAATGTTTACGTTGGTGCGGAAAAAGATGGCTGTCCGCACGTTAACTACGGTAGAGAGCTGTTGGTTTCCGGAGATTACACTGTCAAAGTTAGGAGATGCATACTCGATGCGGGAGTGGATGTAACAGAGGAAATTGGTAGAAACGATGTTGCTTGGAAGCCCGTAAAAGTGGATGGAAAAATAGTCTGTTTCAATGCAAAAGTGATTGGAATTCCAGAGGAAATTAAGAGAGTTGCAGTAAAGAGAAAGAAGATTAGAATACTATCGGATGTCACTTTCGCTTTGAGTGAGTTATACGTTATGCTCAAGAAGGGTTTGAGAACGAAGTACAAGATAAAATTGAAAGTGCAACCAAAATATTCGAATAATTAATTTTTATTATTAAATTTTTATTTTATTTTTTAAGAGGTGAAATTGAATGAAAAATGGAGAGGAGGTTGACGACATGCTGTATTGGTCTGAGGAAGAGGTAAAAGAAAAGATACTTGAAATTTTATCTTCAACAGACGGTCCGTTAGCAACATCTGAAATAGCTAAGGTATTAGGTTTGAACAGGAGAGTTACTCTTAGGGCTTTGCAAAAGCTTGCGATAGAGGGGAGAATTAGAGGTAGAAGAGCGAGGGTAGCGAGAGGATTGTGGTTATGGTGGATTGAAAAGTAAACGCAGAAAAGTAAACGCAGTCGATTATTTCACAAACTTAAAAGGACACGGAGTGAAACAGCTTAAGGCTATAAGAAATGCTATGATTCCGAACACGTATCTCTTTTTGTCTATTTTTGTTTCATCGTCAACGGGTGGTGGGTGAGGTGCAAAAGAAAAGAACAGAACTATTAAAGACCAGACTATCCATATACTACCAGCTCCACACATAACGTCAGATATATAACCTACTGCTAAAACTAAGAGAGGCATAATTCTTGAAACTTGATCGCTCGCTTTGCCTATCATCGCTCTCAAAACGTGTCCTCCATCAAGCTGTCCTGCGGGAATCATGTTTAAACACGTTAGAAACATTCCAACCCAGCCAGCGAATGCTACTGGGCTAATTGCTTTTCCATTAAAGTGCGCCAGAATTTCTACCGCTTGGAATAGAGGAGGTATTCCTATTTCTACGTAACCTTTTCCTGCAGAAGCTGGCATTCTTAGGCCAATATAACTTACCAATATGGAGGCAACTACCCCAACCATAGGTCCAGATACTCCCATGTCAAACAGAGCTTTTCTATTTGGGCAGTTACTTTTCTGCTTTATTACAGCTCCAAAAGTTCCCAAGATGTTTGGTGCGGGAATAAAGTATGGTAGGGATGTTTTAATACCCCATTTCTTGGCTGTAAAGTAGTGCCCCATCTCGTGACTTCCGAGGACGAACAGAATTGACAGAGAGAAAACAATACCTCCCCATAATTTATTTTTTGTATAAAAGCTCATACCAACATACGTCGTGGATAGGAATGTCAGAATTAGTAAAAGTAAATTTATCCATATTCTCTCTTTTTCAGGTTTTTTCGGTTTTATTTCTACGTATTGTTCCCCTAACCTTTCTTTAAGCGATATTTCCCATTCAGGATACCTAATAGCGATTTCTTCTATAAGCTTGTAATCTGGATTTAGGACGTATAGCTTTAGATAATCTTTATCTTTTTCGACATGATAGACTTTGAAAGCAGACTCTACTTCTCTTTGAATTTTTTCTAAATCTTTTTCTTGAGTCATTTCTTTACCCTCATTACAGCAAATTCTCCTCTATCCTCTATTTCTGCTCTGTAAATGCCCGGCTCAAGTTCGAATAAGTCTGGACTCGGAGAGTCAAATAGTGCAATACCAGATATAACTGCTCCAGCAGCTATTATACTTTCAGTTCTCCTATTGACTATTGCAATTGGTGCTAATCCTTCCTTAGACAACTGCAGCATTACGTAAGTCCCAACAGTCGAACCCCTACCTTCCGGAAAAGCGAAAATTCTACCCGAAATCTTTGCACCTACGACATCGCTGTCATCAGCCACTACATAGCCAGATTTTACGTCTCCAAGAAAAGAGATCGGCTTTTTAGAGAGTATAAGTTCACTTTCAATTTTTTCACCCTCCCAGAATATTTTACGCAACTTGTACATGTTTCACCTCTCGAATTATCAATTACCTCGCAAATCTGAGCTTTACCACGTTTTTTCCGTTGTAAACAGCTACTATTCCCGGCATAGGATTTAAGTTCATTTTCTTCTGAAATTCAGTTTGAGATTGCCAAGTGCTTGAGTTGACTACAAAAACTCCTCTATAAAATGCAGTTCCAAACGTGTGTACATGTCCGGAATGCAAGACGTCTGGCACTTCCTCTATAACTAAGTAGTCTTCCTTTTCAGGAGCAATGGGGCTTTTCTTTCCATATTGCGGTGATAGGTGTCTTCTCTTAAGCAGTTCTATAAGTGCTTCTTCTGGCTTTTCGTAGCTAAGCCTTGGAATGTCTGTTATTAAGTCGTCTATGCTTCTTCCGTGGTATATCTGGACTTTAACGCCGTCGAGCGTTATTAAAGCAGGATTCCCTACATGAATAACGTTTTTCGGAAAGAGTGAAGCAAACTCGTCTGGAAGTTTTGGTTGGGGTTCTGCCTGCCTAACAGCATCGTGGTTTCCGGGTGAAATTATTACTTTAACCTCAGAAGGAATCTTTTCTATTTGTTCGGCTGCAAATTCGTACTGTTCGTATATGTCAGTTATTTCCAATTCGTTTTCTTGTCCGGGATATATACCTACTCCGTCAACTATGTCTCCAGCAATAATTACGTACTTTATACTCTCCGCTATTTTTTCAAATCTTTCATCGCTTACTTCGCAGTTCATAAAGTTAACGAACCTCTGCCAAGCCTCTCCCATAAACGTGTTGCTACCAAAGTGCGTGTCAGAAATGAAAGCTATGCTAAACCCCCAATCCTTTTTATTGCCGTTAATAGGTACGTCTGGAAAAACTATTCTGTCAGCTATTAAATACCTTCCATTCCATAATCCACTTACAGCAATAACTTCGTCTCCGAGGAGCTCTGTTGCACAATCCTTTAACTTTCCGCTTGCAATGGCACATACCAAGCCAGTTTTGTCTTCGAGTTCGACTATACAGCTGTTGTTAGTCTCTCTAACATCGTTAACCATTCCTATCACTTCTACGTTCTGAGACTTCAATTTCCGTAGAGCAGATATCGGAACGGGATTTATTCTCTTTTTAAGTATCGTAGCTAACTTGTCGTATCTGGAGTTAAAGTAAGCTACGAAATCTTCTATCTTTCCCTGACAGCATGAATTGCCGCTCACGTCTTTAATAACTTGAATTTTTTGATTGTTTGACTGATTTTTTATTTTTGGTTCTATTTTATTTTTATTCGAGTATTCAGTTTTTTTAACATTGCTATGATTTCTAATTTCAAGCCTACTTTCAAGCACTTTTTTCACATCTTCTGCCGTTATTATGAAAGAGCTTGAACAGTTTTTGCATATGCTTTTAATCACTGAATCCAACTCCGAAGGATCCATAGTTTTCAGTAGCTCTATTGCAGATGGATGGACGTTAAATCCCTCAAATGCAAACTTCTTTACTATCAGTTTAGCGACATCTTTAATTACCATTGGTTATTCCTCCGGCATGGACGATATACCCGGTATTGTTAAAGACTTCGCTTCTGCACTAATTATTGTTGCGGTAGTTCTCGGAGTTGGTTATGCACTAACGGGCGTGTGGCCATTTATGGTTGCAGTCGAATCTGGAAGTATGGTTCCTCACTTAAACATAGGAGATGTAGTTATTTTGACGGCAAAAAAGCACCCCATAACTTGGGTTGAAGGCAAGAAAAAGGACTACAAGTCATTTGGCGATTACGGTGATGTAGTGGTGTACTATCCAAACGGAGATAGAAGTAGAACGCCTATAATTCACAGGCTTATAACATGGGTTAATAAAGGTCAGCCGATAGTCGGTATAAACAGAAGTAACGGTAAGCTTGAAGAGTTGAGGTACTACCACGGCATGCTTATTCTGACTAATAAGTCGATCGGTAAAGTGATAGTAGCTACCAGTTCTGGCTATATAACTCAAGGGGATCACAACCCCATTCCAGATGAGCCTGAGTTAACTAAGCCAGTAAAACCGAGCTGGATTCTTGGCGTTGCAGTTTACAGGATACCTTATGTTGGATATCTCAGATTAATACTCCAGAAATTGATTTGATCAAATTAAGAATTTCAATAATTTCAATAAATTTTATAATCAAATTTCAATCGCATTGTTAATCACGTTTCCAATCACGTTCGATTCCAGCAAGAAAAGTTTAAATTAATTCTGACAGCCGGATTAGCGATGAAGAGTAAGCTTGAAAAGTACTGGCATTTTGCATTCATAGCTGCTGCATTCGCTGTTAGCCTGTACTTGAGAATAGTGAGACCATGGAAAGCAGTTTTTAGGTGGACTACTTTATTAGGAGGTAACGATCCCTGGTATTACTACAGGCTTATAATAAACTGCATACACAACTTTCCGCACAGAATATGGTTTGATGCGTTTACTCACTATCCCTACGGGACTTACACGCACTTTGGCCCGTTCCTCGTTTACACAAGTGCAATTGCTTCCATTCTCGCTGGAGCACGCACACCTGATCAAGTGAGGACAGTAATAGCTTTCATTCCTGCAATAGGAGGTACTTTGTTAGCAATACCAGCTTATCTACTTGCAAAAGAAGTTTTTGACAAAAAAACAGGTGCTTTAGCCGCTTTTCTCGTAGTAATAGTTCCGGGACAGTTGTTAGCGAGGAGTTTGCTCGGCTTTAACGACCACCACGTCTGGGAAACTTTCTGGATGACGCTCTCCTTAGCCTTATACGCTCGCTCTCTTAACGTGTGGAAAGGCGGAGAGACTATGGAAAACTTGAAGAGCAAGAAGGTTATAGCTCCGATAATAGCTGGATTAGCTTTTGGCGGTTACTTAGACACTTGGGCTCCGGGCTTCATATTAGCTCCAATAATAACGCTATTTGTGTTTCTCCTTTACGTTGGCTATAAGTGGTTTGAGAAGAACAACGCTGCGATAGCTGGAGCTGTAATGTTTGCGACTGCTGGCTTGATTTACTTACCTTTTGCGTTCAAGTATCCCGGATTTAGCACTGTTTACTACTCACCATTTCAGCTCATGGTAGTTCTCGGCTTCGCTTTGGTTTTGGTAGCGTTCTACGCAATCGATTTACTGTTTAAAAAGAGGGGATTGCAAGAGCAATACGTGCCATTAGCAATAGCCGTAACTTTTCTCGCAATAGCAGGACTCGCTTTTGCTATAAATCCGAGCTTCGTTCACGATCTGTTAAGCATTGTTGGAGTTATACACCCGAAAGGAGGGGCTTTGACAGTAGCAGAAATACAACCGTTCTTTTCAATGGGTGGTCAGTTTAGCTTAATTCCTGCGTGGCTAAACTTTGGAGTAACTTTCTTCTTCTCAATCCCCGGATATCTATGCCTGCTTTACTGGATTTACAGAGAAAAGAAGGAAACTTACCTGTTAATGCTCGTTTGGGCAACTATAATGTTTATAGCTCTCTGCGGGCAGAACAGGTTTGCTTACTACTTCGGTGCCGTGACAGCAATACTCTCAGCTTCGTTCTTGGTATTCCTATTAAAAGCGTATGTTAGGTATTACAGTGAGGGTTTAAACACGAGGCTTTACGCAGTAACAGCTCTCTGGGTATTAGCTCTTATAATAATAAGAATAAACGCAAACTTATTCCCGTACGCCCTCGCAATAGCTCTTCCAGCAGCAATAGATGGAATGTTAAACTTGAACAGAGAAGTTGAACTGAACCTCGTAGAAGTGATTTCTGGTCTCAATTCTAAAAAGCAGAGTCTTGCAGCAATAACGTTGGTTGCTTTAGTAGCTTCATCGCTATTCTTAATAACACCCACTCTTGGAGAATCCTACATTCAGAGCCAGTACGCAGGAGGAATAAACTATCAGTGGTATCACGCTCTGACTTGGATGAGAAACAACACGCCTTATAAGTCCTTTTACGATAAGTTCTTTTACGAGCTTTACAAACCGGGATACGTCAAACATCCAAAGCCTTATCCATATCCTCATCCGACTTACGGAATTATGAGCTGGTGGGATTACGGACACTGGATTGAGGCAATAGCACACAGAATGCCTATTGCAAATCCCTTCCAGCAGGGTATAGGTAATAAGTATAATAACGTTCCCGGAGCGGCACCGTTCTTTACAGCGTTTAACGAGAGTTATGCTAATTCAATTGCGAAGAAACTTAACGTTAAATTCGTTATAAGCGATGTAGAAATGGCTACTGGTAAGTTTTACGCGATGGCTGTGTGGGCGGAAGGCAGTCTTGTAAAAGCAGGAATGACGTATTTCTCCGGTATAGGATATCTATATCAATACAATGGAAGGGTTGGACTCGCTTTAAATCCTGAACAAGTCCCATTGGGGGCTAAGATATTCTCCACCATACAACTACCGAGTGAGAACTACTTCAGAACTATGGAAGCGAGGTTTCACATAATGGACGGATGTGGTTTAAAGCATTACAGAATGATTTACGAAAGTAAACCCGTAAGTAAGAACTCAATGATGGGTTTGGAAGAACTGATTTACCGCAGTCTTTTCGATAACTATTACGCTTCTAAGCTTGGAATGCCAAAAGTTAACATTACAACTACGGGCTTTGTTAAAATATTCGAATTCGTCAAAGGTGCAAAAATAGTAGGTAACGCGTCCAGTAAGTACGTAACTATTGAATGTACTGTGAAAACGAATCAGGGAAGGTCTTTCATATATGTGCAGAAGTGCAAAGTTAAGAATGGACACTACGAATTTATAGTGCCATACGCTCAGGAAACGAAGTGGCCAGTTAAACCCTCTCCGTACATAATAAAATCTGGAAACGTGGAAAAGAAGATAACCTTAAGCGATAAAGATGTTGAGCAAGGAAAAACAATAGTCGTCAACTTTACTTGATTTTTTCTTCTATCTCCTTGCAAATTTCTATAATTTTTTCGTTTGCCTTTTTTATAACTTCTACCGGATTCATTCCATCTGTTTTAACGTACAGTTCTGGCTCCCCGACTAAGGGGTGGGGTATATTGTACTTGGCGATAACGACGCCTTCCTCCTCTAACAGGTAGTGTTGTAGTAAGTTTAGAAATGTGTGGTCTTCTCCTTTGACAACGAGCTTTATGTAGTTTTCACCCATTTCCAGTATCTTTACTTCCATAGCTGGCGATTGTTTTGAAGGTTAAAAAGCTTACCACTCACCAGTTCCGTAGTCCTTAGATATTTTCTTAAGTTCAACTTTACCGCAGTTGGGACATTTGAGTTTATCTCCTTCTTTTACCATTGGTGTTTTACAAACACTGCATATAGAATGTATAACGCCCATTTCCGGTTCTTTTGTTGAAAGAGACAGCCTGTTTTCGTCCACGACTCTTGCCTTTATTATGTCCATGTAGCCTACGGAGTTACTCAAATCTTTTGTATATCCGTCCTGGACATTCGAAATGTGTAGAGTTGCAATTCCTGTGTGCATAAGTTCTCTGTCGAAACCTTTCTTCCTCACTATTTCCACTAACGCCATTGAATTCTTAACGTCAACAACTCTGCCGAGAACGACATCGCCTTTAACGATTTTCGGTAACTCTTTGATAGGTTTAACTTTGAGAACTCTATCCTCAACAACAGTTTCTCCAGCGACAGCTGCGAATAATTCTCCATTTTCCTCGTAAACTCCCTCACCAGCAAGAAATTCTTCTGCATAACCTACTCTATCTCCCGGCATAACAAACTTGCTTTTTACCATTATCTTACCTCGTTCTCTCTATCCTAAATACTTCTACAGCTATTCGCTTAAATTCTTTTTCGTGGAAATCATAAGTTTTCTTAAGGGGTATTAGATACCTCCATAAATGAGTAACTCTGAACCCACTTCTTTCACAAATATTTTTAACGAATTTCTCGCTTCCAGCGGAATGAATAGAGTAGATAACATCTCCAAGTTCGAGGGCTTTCTTTAAAAAAATTCTGTCAGCGTGTTTTTTCTGAATTCCGAACGGAGGGTTCATTACTACTGTAAAAGTCGTTTTGGATTCGAAAAATTTTACGTCACACAGAACGAAGTCGGGATCGACTCCCGCCCTTTTCGAGTTCGATCTTGCAATTTTAAGGGCATCTAAATCTATGTCCACGCCAACGCCCCTAAATCCAAGAAGCTCGAAAGCTATTGTTAGCATTCCAGTGCCGCATCCCAAATCCAGAACTAAGTCTATGTCGTCTAATAAAGAGGCGTTTACAGCTATCTCTGCAGCTAAGCTGGGAGGGGTTAAGTACTGTTCTAAGAAAAGTTTTGGATTTTTAAAGCCTTCAAGTCTTTCTAATTCAATTGCGAGTGATTTTTTGGAAATTTTTTTCACGTCCCTTATTAATCACTACTGATTTATATATCTGAGCGTATATAGTTTTACAATGGTAGTTGGAATAGATATAGGTGGAACGAATACCGATGCGGCAGTAGTTAGGGATGGAGAGATTCACTCTTTCAAGCTACCAAATGAGATGGGTATAGAAGCTGTTTTGAAAAAAATCTCGTCTGTAATTGACCTTAAGGATGAGAAAGTAGTAGTTAGTACGTCTCTACCTTTGAACGAAATAATAAGCAGGTTTCATAAAATTCCAACTCTCGTACTTTTAATTCCGGGTCCGGGATTGAACTACAGTAGTATAGGTTACTGCCTTAGAGGGTGTGTAAATCATAGAGGAGATGTCTTAGAGGATGTGGACGTTAAAGAATTGGAGAAAATATCTTTTTCTAATTATGATAATGTTGCTATAGCAGGTAAATTCTCTATCAGAAATCCAATCCTCGAAGAGAAGGTTAAAAATTTTATATTAAATAAATTTGACGAAAGTAAGATTAGTTTGAGTTACCATTGTTTATCTTTAAATTATCCTTTAAGGATAAACACGACAATTCTTAACGCTAAAACTAAGATGTGTATCGTAAAGCTTAGAGAAGTGCTAAAAAGCTACTCTAAAACTTTCTTTTTCTACAAAGGAGATGGAGGAGTCATTCCTATTGATTTTGCATTGAAAAATCCGTCTTTACTTTACAACTCCAGTCCCGCTGCAGTTGCAATAGGGGCTGTTTACTTGACGGGAATTAAAAATGCAGTCGTTGTTGACATAGGCGGTACTACTACCGACTTCGTTTTAGTGAAGAATGGTAAACCAGTTTTAGTCGAAAACATGGTGATAGCAGGTTTAAAAACGCTCGTGAGGTGTGTTGAGTCTTTTTCAATACCGTTTGGTGGAGATTCAATTGTTGATAGCTTCATAAAACCGGAAAGAATGGATAGTCCTATAGCTTTTGGCGGGAAATACTTTACTTTAACCGATTCTCTTAATTGCTGTGGTTGTGAAATAGGTAATTACAGAATGTCAAGAGAAGCTTGTAACTCGAAAGGTATAGCAGAAAAAGCGATAGAAGACTACGTTTCGATGATTGTAGAAGCGTTAAAACACTACGAAGAGAGGGAAGTAGTTGTTACGGGTTATTTGGCTGAGTACATAGCTCCTTACATAGAGGATGTTGGTATCAGGTGTACAGTTCCAGAACACAGCGAAGCTGTCAACGCTATTGGTGTAGCCGTATCGAGGATGAGTTTATCCCTTTACGCGAGGTTTGATACTGCGAAAAAGAGAGCTGTTTTTAACGGAGTAGTAGAAGATTACGATGAAAGAGATGACGACGACTATTTAATTGAACTCACTATGCAAAAGCTTAGAGAGTTAGCACTTAAGAATGGAGCTGTTGAAGAGGACGTTAAAGACATAAAACTCGTTTACTTCAACTCCTACGACGTCGTTAGAGGCGGTGTAACGAGGGGAAGAATTGCGGATGTAGTAGTTCAAATAGAGCCGGGAATAAGCTCCTTTTTTAACCGAGAAAACCTCTGAGCTTAGCACTTTGCAGTATTTTTTCTGAAAGTAAATTTATTCTATTCTTCCTGAAAGCGTCGTAGATCTCTTCAGCTAATTCGAAGTTATCGACTTCAAAGCCAAACTCTTTGAGTTTTTTCCACCCGAATATTTCACTGAAACCCAGTTTTTCACAAACGTTTTTACTGAAAAATCTTAACGCAAATTCTACTTCATCTCTATACAGTTCGAGTAATTCGCTCAAGTATTTGTCTTCAAGCAAACCAAGGCCTATGAGTTCTGGGGGTATTCCAAGAGAGTAGAGAGAACAGCAGAAAGGTATCGCTCTTGGTAGAGATATTCCGTTTACTTCTCTTGAGTAACCAAATAAGCCGATGTGAAGCTTTCTGGCTCTCCTTCTTGGAACGTGTACTGACATTGCGTTAACTATGTCTGCAAGTTTTACCACGCTCTTTCTGTAGCACTCAGAATAGCGGTTAGCTATTTCTAATTCTTCCGCTTCTTTTGCTCTCTTTAAAGAAGGCTTAATTAACTTTATATCTTCTATCCCTTTTACAACTTTCTTTTCCGGATAGTCGTACTTGAACGCTGATTGAATTGTTAAAGTGTAAACCTCTCTCCAATCTTTTGCTATTTCTTTGGCGTTGTTAGGCCTTAAATTTCCTCTGAAAGGTGGTGAACCGAAACCTACGATTGGATAAATTTCTATTCCTGTTTCCTTTTCCAATAATTTTAACTTGTAAAGAGCAGTTTTTAAGTAAACGTTCGAAGAAAAACCTCCGTAGTTCATAGCTAAATCGGATTTTGCCAGAAAAACTCTAAAATAGTCTAATTCTTTATCTGATATAAATTTTTTTATAATAGAATCACAGTTTAGAACGTAATTCTTATCTTCAAACAACGGTATTACGTCTATTTTTTCCGGTTTGAACTTTCCCGTCCACTCTTCCACAGTTATGTCTGCCACTAACATCTTTGCTTTTCCGACTACGAATCTTAGGTAGTACTGGTAAATTCTTTCCAGTTCAAAGTGTGATGAAGTCATTGGGAGTATTACTTCGAAAACTGGGGATGTGTCTTTACCGTAGAAGATTTCTGCACAGTCGTAGCTTCTCGGTATGCTTTCAAGCACTTCGAGTGCTATTTTTGCTTCTCCTCTTTCGACTGATGGATTTGGTATTCTGAACGTTAGAAACACGTCTTTACCAAGGATGTTGTCAAAAAAGAATTGTGAATACCTCGATAGCAGTTTTTTAACGACGTAAACGTCAACGTCTTTTCCTTCGTAGTCCCACATCTGCTCTTCACATCCAAGATGAGAGTACGCGTAATACGCCTCTCTTACTTCTTCATCTCCTTTTAGAATGGAGGATTCGGAGAAGAAAGGTATGTTGACGTTGTCTGGATGTTGAGTGCTCATAGTTCTTGGAATCTTTCTGTTAACCATTACAAAATTCGGTTAACAGTAGTTATATAAACGTTACTGGAATTTCAGCAAGTGGCGATGGAGTTATATAGAGCTAATACACTTGCATGAAAGAGGGGTTGCGATGGACAGAACGAGGAGGTTCGAAAAAAGCAGAGATGCTAAGAAGAAAATTGAAAAAAAGCTCGAAGATTACGCATATGTTTTAGACTTCCTTCCGTACGGTCATCCAGAAGACAAAAGGCCAATTCACAAAAGAGAGCCTCTTGCCCAGTTAGTTGGGGAAAATCACTTTACTTTACTTGAAGTTAGCATAAAAAAAGATGCATCGCCTCTAATAATGGATAGACTTTACATAGGTAAGGGAGAAAGAGACGTCGTTAACAAGATAAAGAGGAAGTTGAGGTATGAGGAGTTGACACCAGCGGCGAAGTCTGAATTGCCCTACGTCTTAGAGCATATAATAAAGCAGAACGAAGAGAGGTTTGTAGAGTTCTTTAACAAAGCCGAATCCATCACTACTAAGCTTCACCAACTCGAGCTTTTGCCGGGGATAGGTAAAAAAACTATGTGGGCAATAATAGAGGAGAGAAAGAAAGAACCCTTCAAAAGTTTTGACGATATAGTTAGTAGAGTTAGAATTACTCATCCAGCTAAGCTTATAGCGAGTAGGATAATTTACGAGTTAAAAACACCAAAAGTAAAGTATAGACTATTTACATGAAACTTTACAGGTGTAGAGGTCAGCACATCTTAAAAAATAGAAAAATTGCAGAGAGAATGGTAGATTACGCTGAAGTGCAAAGTTCTGACCACGTATTAGAAGTAGGATGTGGTACTGGAATTTTAACTCAGTTTTTGCTTGAAAAAGCAGAGAAAGTTACTGGTGTAGAAATAGACGAGAGATTCGTAAGTTTGCTTAAAAAGAAGTTTAAAAGTTATCTGTCTTCTGACAAATTTAAATTAATATGTGGGGATGCTTTAAAAGTTAAGTTTCCAGAATTCGATAAGTTCGTGTCAAACATACCGTATTCGATTTCCTCTCCTCTTACTTTTAAAGTTTTAACTTATAGAAAAAAATCAGTAATAATGTATCAGAAAGAATTTGCAGAAAGGATTGTTGCCACTTCTGGTAGGAAGTACGGAAGGCTAAGCGTAATGGTAAGAGCTTTTTCAACTCCAAGAATTGTAGAGTTTGTTAGCAAAAAGAATTTCGTTCCAGAACCAAAAGTTGATTCTGCAATAGTTTTATTCGAACCAAAGCCAGAAATTAGCGTTAAAAACATAGATATTTTGAAAAAAATAGTTACCACTTGTTTTTGTGCAAGGAGAAAGAAGTTACTTAAAGTTTTGAGAAAAATGAACGTTGATGAGAGCTTATTAAAAAAGTACGGTGAAAAGAGGGCTGAGGAGATAAAACCTGAAGAGTACGCAGAAATTGCTAATTCCGTTCTGCACGTTGAGTAATAACTAAATATTTATGTTTTGAAAAAGATGTTAAATTATGGGGTACATGGGCAATATTTTAGACGTAAACTTGAGTGAAGGTAGCGTTAAAGTCGAAAAAACTGACATGAGTATAGCTGAGAAATACATTGGAGGAAAGGGATACGCAACAGCAGTGCTATACGAAACACTTAAAGAGTACATGAAAGAAGGTATATCTCCAAAAGACATCAACGCTCTTGGTGAAGAGAACGTACTCATTTTTGCCACAGGTCCAGCAACTGGAGTATCTCGCTTTCCTTCAGCTGGTAGGTATCACGTAATGGCTCTTAAATCTCCTCTAACTGGCTCAATTGCGAGCTCAAATTCTGGAGGTAAGTGGGGTCCTTATCTAAAATTCGCTGGATTTGACGCAATAATAATTAGAGGTGCTTCTCCAGAACCCGTTTACTTAGAAGTAATAGACGGAAGTGCCGAAATAAAGTCGGCTTCAAACTTGTGGGGAAGGACGACTTTTGACACGACTAAGATACTTAAAGATAAGTGTGGCAAGTGTAGCGTGGCGTGCATAGGCCCAGCTGGAGAAAATGGCGTTCTTTTTTCGGCAATAATGAATGACAATCACAGGGCTGCTGGCAGGACAGGCGTTGGAGCTATAATGGGCAGTAAGGGTTTAAAGGCGATAGTTGTTGGTGGAAACGAAAGGCCAGAGCCTGCAGATCAAGAGAGGTATAGAGAAGTCGTTAAGAAAGCAATAGAAAAGATTAAGTCTCACCCAGTTACGAGTGAAGGTTTACCGAGGTATGGAACTGCGGTTTTGGTGAACATAATAAACAACGCTGGTATATTTCCTACGAGAAACTGGCAGACTGGAGTAAATCCCAAAGCTGATAAGATAAGCGGTGAAACGCTAAGGGAAAAATACCTCATAAGGAACGGTGCATGTTGGGGATGTCAAATAGGATGTGCGAGAGTAACGAAAGTTGAAGCTGGGCCATATCAAATAAATTATTCTGAAGGGCCTGAATACGAATCTATATGGTCTCTTGGTAGCTCTACTGACATAGAAGAGTTGGATGCGGTTATAAAAGCAAACCACCTCTGCGATGAACTCGGCATTGACACGATATCCATGGGGTCAACGATAGCTTGTGCAATGGAATTGGTTGAGAAGGGATGCATTCCAGAAGAGTTGCTTGAGGGAATCGACTTAAGGTTTGGTAACGCTTCTGCAGTAGTTGAGATGGTGTGGAGAACTGCTTACAAGAGTGGATTCGGAAAGTACTTAGCTTTGGGAAGTAAGAGACTTGCCGAAATGTTTGGATGTCCTGAACTTTCTATGAGCGTTAAGGGGCTTGAACTTCCTGCATACGACCCAAGAGGAGCTAAAGGTATAGGCTTGAACTACGCAACGGCGAATAGAGGAGGTTGCCACGTTACGGGATATACTATATCTCCGGAAATACTTGGATGTCCGGAAAAGATAGATCCACTCAGTTACGAAGGAAAGGCAATGTGGGTGAAAGCTTTCCAAGATTTAACGTGTGTTGTTAACTCAGCGGTTAACTGTCTGTTTACGACTTTTGCATTGGGAGCTGAAGACTACGCAGTTTTACTTTCTGCAGTTACTGGAAGAGAGTTAAACAGCGAAGAAGTAATGAAAATTGGTGAGAGAATATACAACTTGGAGAGGCTAATAATGAACATGTACGGCTTTGATGGTAAAGATGACGTACTGCCTGAAAGATTGTTAAAAGAACCACTACCTGAAGGACCAGCAAAAGGAGAAGTAGTTGATCTCGAAAGGTTGAAGGAGGAATACTACAATCTTAGAGGGTGGATAAACGGAAAGCCAACTGAGGAAAAGCTAAAAGAGCTTGAAATAAGTTGTTTAAAGGAAGTTGAAATAGCTTAATTTTCATACTTTTCTTTTATAAGGCTGACCAAATCTTTTGGAGAAGATACGCACGAAAGCTCTTCTTTCATGAGAAATACAACTGAAGAAACACCTTTTCTTACCTTTTTCTCGACTATGTAAGCCGCTTTAGCTGAAACGACCTCAGAAACTCTTCCTATTAACGCAGCTCTTTTCTCTATTTCTCTTACTTGTTTAATTCCCGTTAGTATAGGTTTCTCTTCAGAAGAAACCTCTGATACTATATCGAACGGTGCGTGTTTGACTGCGTATATGTTAAGACCTATTTCTTTTAACTGCTCCACTATCTCAGCTTCGCTCTTCTCCAAATTACTCGTATTTTCTTTATTTTCAATTTTTTCTAATTCTACGAAATTCAACAAGTCTATTCCTTTAACCACGTATTCTCCAAGCAACTCTTCTAATTTTGCAGCATTTTCTAAAGAAGTATCGCTCCCCTCTTCATACTTCTTTACAACTCTCCTCGAAACACCCAACATTCTCGCGAGAGTGCCGATTGTAAGACCCTTTTTCTCTCTCGCATCTTTTATCTTTTCACTGTCGAGTTTTACGTAGTAACCCCCGGGAGCTGAGTAAACCATCGGAGGTATTCCTTCTACTATGAAGTCGTAAAAAGTAGCTGTGTTTATTACTGGCAAACCGTATCTGTTGTAAACGACACCTCTTTCGAGGTAATCGGACTTGAACTTTTCTCCTATTACTACTGGTGAAGCGTTTAATATTTTTGCAACTAACTTCATATCTGAAGCCATTTCTTGCTTTAAAGAATCGGCATTGTAGAGTACCTTTATAAGCAATATCGTGTCTTCTTTTCTCGCTACTATGTCAAAACACCTCGGCTTAGTTTCGATTAAATCTGTAACTCTATATCCCGCTTTGCACAAAATTCTAAGAGCAGATTCGACGATAGCTGTATACATCCCATTTAGTTTCTGCCTAAAATATATATAAGGGTTGCTATATCATCAATAAGTTAACGCCATTTCGAATATTTCTCTTGCAGCTCTTTCGTCTATCTCTGGTCTCATAGCTACCAACCTTTTAATGCTCATAGTCGTCTTAACGAGCTCGGGTATGTCGTCATACCCTATTCCCAGCTCCGATAAGGATGGTAGCTTAACTCTTTTTCTTACGTCATCTATACTCATAATTTTAGCAATTCTTTCAACTTTTTCCTTAGTACTGTCTAAGTTTTTCAACCAATCCATTAAAGCTTGTCCAATTGAAGAAACGCAAACTCCGTGAGGTGCACCGCTAAGTTTTGCTATTGCGTATGATGCTGCATGTCCAAAGTGAACTCCTGCATTTCCGAAAGCAATTCCCGCAATGTTACTACCAATAGCAATTTCTCTTGCGTAATTGTAGTTGCTTACGTATTCTGGTAGATTTCTGAGCATTTTAAGAGCTTTTAAAGCTAAGGTATCTGTAATCTCATTTGAACCTGAATAAAAACTGAAATTAACTTTCTCCGATTCTATGCAAGTGTAAGCTTCAAATGCGTGCATAATTGCGTCCATTCCTGATGAAGAAGCAACACTTTCAGGGGCTTTTATTTCCCAGTCAACTATCGCGTAATCTGGTAGGAGAGATTCGTGGAGAAATCCTTTTTTAATGCTACCTACTTTTATTACCGAAGCACAAGTAGTCTCGCTCCCAGTACCAAAAGTTGTCGGTATTACCACTAATTTCACGATTCTTTCTATTTTATCGCTTTCAACATCTTCAATTTTTTTACCGGTACTAACCATTTTCGCCGTATCTATTACACTTCCACCGCCAAATGCAACTATCGCGTCGTGGGATTTAACGTATTCTACACCTTCGTTAACCACTTCTCTATCCGGTTCTCCGTGGACTATATCTATCACCGTTACATCTCCGTCAATACTATCTATGCTCTCCAATACATCTTTAAAGTAAGAAGTTTTTCCAGTATTTTTTCCAGTAATTACAAGTACTTTTTTTGCTTTCAACTTTTTCAGTACTTCTCCACACTTTCTCCTTGCCCCTTCTCCATAAACCGTTTTAGAAACCCGGAGGAAAAACATAACATCACCTTATAAAAGCTACAGTATCTCCTTGCGTAACTTTATCTCCTTCTTTTACGAGAATTTTAGCAACTTTACCATCTACTGGAGATACAACTTCGTTTTCCATTTTCATCGCTTCTAAGATTATAACTGGTTGACCAGCTTTTACTTCATCTCCTTCTCTCTTCAACACTTTTGTTACGACACCAGAAATCGAAACCTTTACTTCTACCCCCTCTTTAAACTCTATAAGCGGATCTCCTTGCGTAACTTTATCTCCTTCTTTTACGAGAATTTTAGCAACTTTACCATCTACTGGAGATACAACTTCGTTTTCCATTTTCATCGCTTCTAAGATTATAACTGGTTGACCAGCTTTTACTTCATCTCCTTCTCTCACCATTACCTTCACTATCGTTCCAGACATTTCAGCTGCTAACACGTTTTCGGAAACGTCCTTTTTTTTCTTTTCAGCTACGTTTAAAACAGTTTTTTTTCCGTTTACCGATACTTCGAAAATTGGAGGGTCTGCGTTCAGAATTTCCACTTCGTATTCTCTATTGTTGACTTTGACTTTGAATTTCATACCCTCCTTTTAAATTTCGGTAGAAGATAAGTTTAACGATGTTGAAGTGTAGTAATCTTGCTGTGGGTCATAAAAAGACTGTTCTTAGTAGTTTAAACTTTGAAATTAAACGAGGAGAAGTTACTGCAATTCTTGGCCCAAACGGGGCTGGAAAAACGACGCTGTTGAAAACACTGGCTGCTATACTAAAGCCAATTTCTGGTGTTGTTTACTTAGATGGAAGAAATGTTTACGAGATGAACAGATTAGAGCTGGCAAAAAAGCTCTCCGTTACAACTACTGAGAGGATAGATGCGGGATACATGACCGGATTTGAAGTTGTTGCTCTTGGAAGGTATCCGTACACAGATGCGTTGGGTAGGTTGAGCAATAGAGATGTTGAAATCGTGAACGAATGTCTTAAGCTTGTAAACGCTTTAGAGCTTTCAGATAAACCTTTCTCCCAAATGAGCGATGGAGAAAAGCAGAAGATTATGATTGCAAGAGCTTTAGCTCAAGAACCAGAAATAATGCTTCTTGATGAACCAACGAGCTTTCTCGACGTAAATCATAGAGTAGAGATAATGCTTCTGCTAAGGAGAATTGCAGAAAAAACGGCAGTGTTTTTTACAACTCACGATGTAGAGTTAGCTTTAAGGATTTGCGATAGAGTTCTTTTAGTATCTCAGGGTAAAATCTTAAAACAGGGAACTCCCGAAGAAGTTCTGAAAGACGAATTGGTAAGAGAAGTTTATGGAATAGAAAAAGCCAAATTTAACGAATTGACTGGGGCTTTCGAGCTTTTTTGCAGCGGAAAAAGCAAGCTTCACGTCGTTTGTGGTGGTGGAAGTGGAGTTAGAGTTATGAGACTTTTGTCCAAAATGGGAATACCATTTACGGCTGGAGTCCTTCATTGCGGTGACGTTGACTGTTGCGTAGCACAATCTTCAGCTGTTAAATGCGTAACAGAAAAAGCTTTTAGCAGTATAAAGGAAGAAACAATAAAAACTGCATTAAAGCTGGCAAAAGGCATTGTAGTAGATACAGCCTTTCCAATAGGCGATATAAACGAAAAAAACGTTCAATTGTTTGAAGTAGCGGAAAAAGTAATTTCTTTTAGAAAAAAAGAAGAATTCAGAGAACTTGTGGATAGAGATGCTATCTTTGTTGACTTCGAAGACTTTCGACTTCTATTAAAGAAGAGTTTACAGCATCTCTAATAACCCTTGCCCTGTGATTTTTTATCTCTTTCAAACACTTTAAAGCAATCTCATGCCTAAAAGCAAGGTTTTTCAAAGCCTCTACTGCCTCTAATAAAACAGGAATGCTGTTTTCCTTGTTAAACAATTCTCTTAACGCTATAACAGCTTTTTCGCTACCTATGTTTTTTAAGATCCTTATGGCGTTTATCTTAAACTCGTCAACTCTATGGTTCAAAGCTAAAATCATTTTTTCTTCATAGCTTAGAAGTGAAAACTCGCCTATTTTGTAACCGCAATGTGGGCATACTTTGCAATTCTCTTTCACTTCTTTCCAGCACTTAGGGCAGAAAAACGCCGGCATTTATCATCCTGCAAATAGAAGCTACTGCGTAATAAGAAAACTCCAAACTCGAAGTTCCAAGGTATATACTTCTTCTAAATCCACCATCCGAATTCTGCAGTTCCGAAATGTATCTCAGTGTTCTGAAATCTCTATACTTGTAGTTGGAAAAGTAGAGGCACTCTATAGCGAAGTACGTGTCTTCTATGTAAGGTGGATAGCTGTTGGGAACTTTACAAAATCCCCCATCTTTCCACTCTCTTTCCATCACGAATTTCACGACTTTATCGTCTCCTCCTTTTATTGAAACGCAGTAGTAAGTTTCTTCGAGATTTGGATTCTTTACGCCATACCCTCCGTTTTTTCTGAAATTTTCGATGAATTTCTTAGCTTTTTCAACTTCCCTACTATTTACTTTTAAAAGCCTTAAAACTGTTACGAGAGAGTAAATTTCTCTTAAAACGTTTGGCATATCAAAAGAGTAGGTTGCTGTTATTCCCGACTCAGCTTCGTGCAACTTTTCACTACTAACGACTCTACTCATAGCTTTGTTTAGTCTTTCAATAGCGAAGTTGCTAACATCTGGTAAGTTTTCCCTTAACAAATTCAAAGTTTTAAGTACAAAGTAAACGGAGTGTGGATTCATTCTTAGTGATGAATGAAGATAGCTCACAAGTTTTTCTTTTTCTTCGATTTCTTCGTCGAGAGTTTTGAGTATAAACACAGCGTAGTAAGTTTCGGGTAGAGAGGATGGCAGAGGATAGCAAAAAGCAAAACCACCGTCTTTTGCCCTTTTAGATAAAACGTACGACTTTAAGGATTCCACATCAATTATTTCTTCAATCACGTCAATCATGTTTTTTTACTTTCGTGTTTACTTCAATCCCACTAACTTTTCTAATTCGTCGAGGTGTTTTGAAAGCGTTTCTACTTCTCTTCTCTTTTTCTCTATTAGCTCTGCTACTATGTCTTTGAGGTCTATAGTCAACTTGTAACTTTTCATTGGTCTGCCCTTACCAGTTCTTTTTAACTCTCTCTCCTTTATCCACCCCCACTCTTTTAAATCCTTCATCGCTAAGCTTACTTCTGGTTGCCTCAAACCGGCGGCTTTCTCAATATCTCTCGAAACTGCCTCACCAGCCCTTGATAGAAACACAACTATTTTTGCAACACTTCTGTTTAAACCAGTTTCTATCAAAAGTGATACGATACGCTCTTCTTTTTCGGATAACTCTTCTACCATAACCATCCCCCGCTAAACAAATCAATTATACCTGTCTCATTTATATTGATTGGCTTATAAATTTTTTCAGTTGTCTGTTTTTACTAATTTCTGTTAAAACGTTTTGTAAAAGCTGTAATTACATCATACCTCTTTGATTTAGTACAACAACTCTTAAAGTAATTTCGTCACCCGAACCCCCACTGTAGCAGTAAACTTCAACGCTTCCGTTCTGTATTGGTTCGAGGTATACCTTAGCTATTCCAGAAGAATTCGTGTACGAGTAGATGGTGTATCCCATACTTTTTGTATAGTAGCCGATAAGTTCAGCAACACTTGAGTTGTTAACTCCAAAGTAAACAAGAGCATTTGCAACTGGTAATCCATTCTTTGTTACTTTAACGTATAGAGGTATTTCACTATAAGCATAACCATATACAGTCCCTCCTTTGTTAATCCATTTAGTCGTGTAGAATGATGGAATCTCTCTTACGGTTATGTGATACGTTACTACTCTTCCAGATGCGTTGAAAACTACTTCAGCATTACCTGTTTTTTCTGCAGTAAAAGTGGTTGTAGCTATCCCTTCAGAATTCGTCGTTAACTCTCTACTACTCACTATTCCGTTTTTCACGGATACGTTGACCCTAACTCCCGGAATAGCTGTCATCAAATTTTCGTCAACAGCTTTAACGCTTAGAGTTATGCTTTGGTTCAAAGCTAAGGATATATTCGTATTACTTAAGGGTAGAAGAGTCAGGTTAGCCTCGTACTCCTCTGAGTTTTGTGCGTATCTGTAAACGTAAATTTTAACGTTTTTTATTACGATTTTAACTGTATTTCCGCTTACGTAAGCGTAGTTTTTCCATCCTTCAGGACATATAGAGTTAAAAGTAATTGTTAAATTTTTTGCGTAAAAACTTCCTTCAGAATTAAGTGTAAATCTAACCGGTATTGCTGAATTTGACGTTACTGTATATTTTTCTCCGTCAATTATCGTGAGACTTTTATTCTCAGGAGATATTTTTACCATTGTAATGTTATTCTCTATTTCAAAAAGAGCTCCATTTTCATATACGTATTCTATCTGTGGATAGTAAAAGTAGTACGTTTTAACAACGATCCTTGTGTTTGTGATATTAAAAGTTCTACGTCCAAAGGATGTATTGTAGCTAATGTGCATTGTGTAAGGTATAAGTTCCACGGTAATAGGGGGTGAGGGTGGAAAATACAGGAAAGGATACTTTTGGTAGTGCACACTTTCAATTACTGCTGATGTGCTTTTACCTTCGCTTAGTTCATTTGCAAGTTTTTCTAAGGACTTTTCAATTAAAGCAGCATTTCTCTCCTCCTGATTTTTACACATAGATGGAACAAGCTGGGATTGAAATAATGCAAGTAGCATTATTAGCATTGCGAACAACATTACTGCTCCTATTACTGGGGAGACTCCTAACTTCGAATTCTTCATTATAATTTACATTATTATGATGACATATTTAAAGCTTTTGATAATTTGGGCATAAAAGGCGTAATAGCGTTAAAATAAAACACTAAAATAAAATCATTATAAAACCATTCTTATAAGATAAAACATAATATCTCCTACGAACACAGCTACGATAAATCCTGCAGTTATAAAGCAGATAAACGGTAAAGCGGGAGTAACCCAAACCTCTTTTAATCCCGCTTTTTTCAGTTTTTTAATCTCTTCCTCGTTGGCTTCAATACCTCTCAATCCTCTATGGATTTTTCCGTTTTCAACTCTTTCGAGGAGGTTGTGGAATTTCACTTCCTCCAATTTTTTCTTGTATCCTATGAGACAATATGGAAATTCTAAGTCTCTACTCAAAACGTTTTTAACAAAAATTAGAATTACTAAGGCTGGAGCTACAATTACCGAATTTGCGAGAGTGGAAAAAGCAAAAATGTTCAAACCTCTACCAAGTAAGGGAAACGAGTAAAAGAATGGATAGACCGGAAAAGCAAACGATAGACTCATAAGGGCTTTTGCGTCCGCTCCTCCATAAAGTCCAAGCCAGTAAACTGCGTAACTAAAGGCTGACACGAAGATGAACTGCAAAATCGCAAAAGCTAAGCTGAACGGCCTTATTACGTACTCTAAAACGTTTAGAGGGGCAAAAATTAGGATCATGTAAACCCACAACTTGTTTGAAACGAGCCTTTCTCTAATATCTCTCCTACTCGCTTCAAGTAGAAACGCAAAGGCTACTAACACTTTAACTACGTGCAGTACTTCGATAGAATTCATCTGCTCACCTCGCAAGAATAAATCTCTATTAGGTCGGATATTACAGCACTTGCAGTTTCCGTACTTCCAGCTCCTCTACCTATAACGAAAACCTCTTTTGCTAAGTCAGTCTTTATCAAAATTGCATTTAAAGTCCCGTGGATGCAGAGAGGATTGCTTAGGGGAATTAACTTTGGACTTACTCTAAGCGTACTTCCATCGACTTCTGCAATTAGCCTTATCGTATATCCTTTTTCAAGTGCTATTTCGAAAGCTTCAGGTGTTATGTTCGTAATACCTCTAACTTCAACGTCTTCAAATTTTACGTCCATGTCCATTAATGAATTCGCTAATATCACTAACTTAGCGGCAGAATCTATTCCTTCCACGTCGTAACTTTCGTTTGCTTCAGCTATTCCAAGCTCCTTTGCTTCGGACAAAATAACTCTGTAAGGTAATTTCTCTTTCTCCATTTTTGAAAGTATGTAATTGCAAGTACCGTTTAAAATTCCTTTTATTGATAATATCTTATTTCCAGCTAAATCTCTTTTTATCAGTTTTATTACGGGCATAGCCCCGCCAACAGTCGCTTCAAACATCAGTTTTACACCGCTTTTCTCTGCCATTTTTGAAAGTTCTTTGTAAGCTACTACGAGAGGCCCTTTATTAGAAGTTACTACATGAGAACCTTTTTTTAAGCACTTTTTTATGTGAGTCAATCCCGGCTCACCCGTGTCTATGTTTGTGGGAGTTAACTCTAACGCAACGTCGAATTCGACCTCATCTATTATCTCTTCCACGCTCATTCCTTTGGGCAATCTACCTTTTTTTTCTTTAATTTCTAAAACTTCTTTCAAGTTAACGCACTCTGAAACGATGGAACCCTTAGAATCCGCAACAGCTACAACTCTGTACTCTCCTATCAACTTTTCCATTCTTCTCCTATCCATTAAAACTTTTGCAACTCCCCTACCTACCGCCCCAAAGCCAAAAATCGCTATCCTTATCATAACTATCACTCAAGCGGTTCTATGACCATAATACCTTTTTTCTCACAAACATCCTTTAGCCTGCTAATAGCGTTTTTCAACCCCTCTTCGCTAACAGCAGATATAGTAACCATGGCTGTTGAAGGCTCTTTGAGACAAGGCATTGATATGTGCATTTCCACGACCTCTGCAAATCCAGTTCTGTCAACGGCATCTATGGTATTGGCTAAGTCCGTGTGTATTATGTGGCCTATCAACATTATAGAAGTAGTTGACGTTAGCCTTTCTTCGTTAAACCTCTTAACGACAACTCCCTGAGATTTTAGCATTTCAAGAAGTTTTTTCACGTTTTTTTCTTCTATTTCTATTGAAATTTCTACTGGTACTTTCCCAGCTGTTGTTTCTTCTCTTCTGTGAACTATGCTGATTATATTTCCTTTACACTTAGATACGGGATCTATTACTTTTGCTAACTGTCCGGGCTTGTCTTTGAGCTCTACGACTAAGGAGACTACAGCCATACCTCAAAGTACAGACACCATTTAATGAAAGTTGCTATCGCAAAACCGTAAGACAATGATAAAACAAAACAAAAAGCAAACGGACCCGGCGGGATTTGAACCCGCGATCCCCGGCTTAGAAGGCCGGTGCTTTATCCATGCTAAGCCACGGGCCCTCTGCAAATACCTATGGTTCTTTGCATTTAAACCTTGCCCTGCGGGATAATAAAAAACGTTTTAATCCTGTTCGATCAGGATGGCATCATGCCCGGTAAAGCTAACTCCTTAGAAAAAGAGTATAAAGCGAAAGAAGTTGAAGAAAAATGGGTAAAAACGTGGAAAGAAGACATGTACTTTTTTGACTGGAACTCTAAAAAACCTCACTTCATAATAGATACTCCCCCGCCTTATCCAACTGGCTCTTTTCACATAGGCAACGCTCTGAACTGGTGCTACATAGACTTCATAGCGAGGTACAAGAGAATGAAGGGGTACGAAGTTTTGTTTCCTCAAGGCTGGGATTGTCATGGATTACCAACTGAAGTAAAAGTTGAGGAAATACACGGCATAAAGAAGAGTGAAGCCGATAGAGACGAATTTAGAAAGCTCTGCATAAAGTTTACGGAAGAAAACATAGAGAAGATGAGAAAAACTATGAAAAGACTCGCTTTTTCAATAGACTGGAGCAAGGAATACATAACAATGTATCCTGAATACTACACTAAGACTCAAATCTCCTTCGTTAGAATGTACAAAAAAGGACTTATATATAGAGGTTATCATCCGGTAATAGTTTGTCCGAGGTGCGAAACGACAATCGCTTTGGCAGAAATAGAGTACAAGAAGGGTTTGACTAATCTGAACTACATAAGGTTTGGCGATGGTGAGAATTCCATAGTAATAGCTACTACGAGACCTGAGCTTATACCAGCTTGCGTGGCAATTGCCGTAAATCCTGAAGATAAGAGGTTTAAGGATAAAGTTGGGATGAAAATAAAAGTTCCTTTAACTGATTACGAGGTTGAAGTAATAGAAGATGAAGATGTTGATCCAGAATACGGAACTGGAGCTGTGATGATATGTACTTTTGGTGATAGGCAAGACGTTAAGTGGTGGAAAAAGCATAATTTAGAACTTAGAATCATTCTCGACAGAAATGGAAAGTTAAACGAAAAAGCAGGAAAATACGCTGGAATGAATGTTAGAGAGGCGAGAGAAGCAATATTGGATGATTTAGCTAAGGAAGGTAGGTTGTTAAAGCAGGAAACAGTAGAGCAGAACGTCGGAGTTTGCTGGAGATGTAAGACTCCAGTGGAAATAATCGCTGAAGTGCAGTGGTTCGTAAAAATTGACAGAAAAAAAGCTCTTGAAGCGGCGAGAAAGGTAAAATGGATTCCTGAACACATGCTTTCTCGATTAGAAAGCTGGGTAGAAGGTATGGAATGGGATTGGGTTATAAGCAGGCAGAGAATTTTTGCAACCCCTATACCCGTCTGGTATTGCAAGAAATGTGGAGAAGTAGTAGTTGCTGAAGAAGAGTGGTTGCCTGTAGATCCAACTAAGGACAAACCGAAAAAGCCGTGTAAGTGTGGGAGTGAGGAGTTTGAAGGAGAAAAAGACGTTTTAGACACTTGGATGGACTCTTCAATAACTCCGCTTGCTATAACAGGTTGGCCATACGACTGGAAAGACTTTGACTATCCAGTTAGTCTAAGACCTCAGGGACACGACATAATAAGAACTTGGGCTTTTTACACGATACTCAGGTCGATATCCCTCGTAAACAGAATTCCGTGGAAAGAGATTGTAATAAACGGAATGGTGCTTGGAGAAGATGGAAGGAAGATGAGCAAAAGTCTTGGGAATATAATTCAGCCAGATGAAGTTATTGAGAAATACGGAGCAGATGCTATGAGGCAGTGGGCTGCAACAGGAGTTATAGGCAGTGACGTCATATTTACTTGGAAAGAGGTCATAGCAGCATCAAGATTTCAGCAGAAGTTCTGGAGCGTTATAAGGTTTACTCACTCCCACTTGATGGGAGAGAGGGTAGAGAAAGCTGATTTGAGAATAGCTGACAGGTGGATACTTTCAAAATTAGCGAAATTAGTTAAGTCCGTTAACGAATTCATGGATAAGTACAGATTTGATGAGACATTAAAAGCCATAAGAAGCTTTACTTGGTACGAATACGCTGACAATTACCTCGAAATAGTTAAGAACAGGCTTTACTCCGGGGAAAAGCACGAAAGAGATGCGGCAAGATTCGTTTTGTACACCGTAGCAGATACACTAATTCGATTGATTGCCCCAATAACTCCATTTCTTGCAGAGGAGTGCTGGAGCGTAATAAATGGTAATGGCAGTGTACACCTTTCAAGCTACCCCGAACCGGAGGAGTACGAAAAGTACATTGACGAGGAAGCTGAAAAGAGCGGAGAGCTTATGAAAGAAATAGTGGCTGGAGTTAGAAGGCTTAAACACGAGAAGGGATTAGCTTTAAACGCACCAGTGAAGCTTGTAAAGATATATCCCAGCTTAAAAATCGATGAAAGAGATGTGGCTGGAGCTTTAAACGCTAAGGTTGAAGTATTAAGCGAAATGCCGGATGTCGAGGTAAGGATTAAGGAGATAAAACCAGATTTCAGCGTTCTTGGCCCAATGTTCCGAGACAAGGTTAAAGAAATAATTAAAGCAATCGAAAAAATGAGTGAAGAGGAGAAGTGGAAGTTGATTAGAGAAGGTTTAAAAGTAGAAATAGGTGGAGAATTAATAGAATTAAAGCCAGAGTGGTTTAAGGCTGTTACAGAAAAAGTTGTGAGCGGAAAAGTTGTTGACGTATTAGAGATAGGGGAAACAATAGTTTTCGTGGAGTTTTAATTCTATTATTCAATATTTAAATTTAATTAAAACTTAAGCATTAAAACTTAAGCCTCGTAACCCCCGCGTAAAGCAAAGCAACGGATAACTCTCCCTTTTTGCAAGGATAATCCCCATACCTAACTTCCATTTCTGGAGAAAGACTTTCGAGTATTGATATGCACGCAAAAATACCGTCCATTGTTATCTCTTCCGGAGAGCCAGAAAAAACGAAAAGAGCACTTCTGGCAGATTCCTCATCTATGCCTATGCTCAAGTTTTTGTGTGCCTCTTTTAACAAATCTACCATTCTCTGAGCTCTAACTCCTTTAATCTGATAGTCTTTTTTCATAAACAGTTTTCTTATTATTGGATGAGGTAATTTAACGCTCGCACATCCAACAGCAGCTATGCCCGGCTTCATTAAAGCGTTGAATACATCTGATGTGTCAACAACAACTTCTCCCGTCTTACCTTTTTTCATGTCAACTTCTCCGACGAGAGCTATTAAGTTCATCGAATTAGAAATTTTCTCTTCTACACCTTCTTGTTCTTGAAACAGTATTAAGATGTCAACTTTTTTCCTCAACTCTTTTATCCTCCTCCTAACTTCTGCAACTTCTCCACCAATAGTGAGGGTTGCAAGGCCTATGATGGGATCCTCCATAGCTTCTTTTACTTTTTCTGCCATCTCTATTCCGAGAAAATAGCTAAAATCCTCGTCGATAGAAGATATAAGCAAACATCCTTCAAATATCTCTGGTTTTTCCATTATAGAATTAACAATTCCTCCGACGTCACTTCTCGATTGTGGGACTGCTATGTGAAACCTATCAATTTCAGGTATGCCTTTAAGGGATTTTAGAACTTCTATTTCATTGGACACGGCATAACATTTGAATAACTTTACACCGTTAACTTTAACGCTTCTCTTAGCTATCACGTCAGCAATCTGACTTCCCCTCGTACCAGAACCTATGGTGAGTAATCTCACGAAGTTAAATCTGAATAATGAATTATAAAGGTTGTCAAAACAAAACCTCAAAAGCAAAACCGGCAAAGTTAAAACTTCTGTAGTTAAGGTGGTAAATCATGACTGCAACAATAGTCGTTGGTGGATTCTGGGGAGATGAGGGAAAGGGTAAGATAATCGCACACATAGCGTACTCTGATAAGCCGGTAATAATTGCGAGAGGCGGAGTTGGTCCAAACGCAGGACACACCGTAGAAGTTGAAGGCAAAAAGTTTGGAGTGAGAATGATACCTTCCGGCTTCGTTTATCCAGAAGCGAAGTTAATGATAGGGGCTGGAGTTTTGGTAAATCCAGAAGTCTTTCTTAAGGAAGTGGAATTGCTAAACGTTAGAGACAGGGCGAAAGTAGATTATAGGTGTGCGATTATAGAACCAAAGCACATAGAGGAGGACAGGTCGAGCGAACACTTAAAAGGAAAAATAGGCTCTACCGGCACTGGATGTGGTCCCGCTAATAGGGATAGGGTTATGAGGATAGCTAAGCAAGCAAAAGACGTGGAAGAGCTATCTGAGTTCTTAGCAGATGTGCCACTTGAAGTTAATGAGGCAATAGATAAAGGCGAGTTCGTATTAGTTGAAGGTAGTCAAGGTTTTGCCTTAAGCCTTTACTACGGAACTTACCCATACGTAACTTCTAAGGACACAACAGCTTCAGCAATAGCTTCTGACGTTGGAATTGGCCCGACAAAAGTTGATGAAGTAGTCGTAGTTTTTAAAACGTTCCCGACAAGAGTTGGAGCTGGCCCATTTCCAACGGAAATGCCTCAAGAGGAGGCTGAAAAACTTGGAATAATCGAATACGGAACAGTAACAGGCAGGAGGAGAAGAATAGGTTACTGGGACGGAAAGTTAGCGAGATACTCTGCGATGGTGAATGGAGCGACTCAGGTAGCCATAACTGGAATAGACAAGCTCGACAAGGAGTGTTATGGCGTTACTGAATGGGAAAAGCTAACTCCAAAGGCTAAGGAGTTCGTAGAGAAAGTTGAAGACGACGTAAAAGTTCCGGTAACTTTAATCTCAACCGGTCCTGAGTTACATCAAATAATAGATTTAAGAGACGAGAAGCTTTAAAATTTTTTAAATTTTTAGTCGAGGAAAATGATAGAAAAAAAGGCGGCGTTAGAAGCAGCTTTAAGAGTTTTGAGGAGCAAATCTCTGGATAAAAAAGAAGTCGCAAAAATTAAAAAAGAAGTTAGCAAGGAGTTTGGGCTTAGTAGAATACCCGGAGATGCTGAACTACTAAAAGCTTACGAAGAAGAATTTGGAAAGGATGAAAAATACGAAAAACTTAGGGAAGTTTTGAAATTAAAACCGGTTAGAACTATTTCTGGTGTATCGGTCGTTAGCGTAATGACATCTCCTGCTAAGTGTCCTCACGGTAGGTGTTTGATGTGTCCGGGAGGTGTTAGTGTTAACACTCCTCAATCGTACGTAGGATTGGAGCCAGCTGCTCAGAGGGGGAGACAGCACAACTACAATCCGTACGATCAAGTTATTTTTAGGCTTATTGAGCTAAGTGAGATCGGTCATTCAGTTGACAAAGTAGAAGTAATAGTTATGGGTGGAACTTTTCCTGCAAGAGATAAGAGCTATAGAGATTACTTCATAGCAAACGTTTTCAAAGCACTAAACGACTTTCCAGAATACAGAGGAGAAGTAAAAGATGCTAACGCTGAAGTTATAGAATTTGAAAAAATTAGAAATGAAAACGCTAAAGCGAGGTGCGTAGGATTAACAATAGAAACGAGGCCGGATTACGCAATGGAATACCACATCATGGAAATGCTAAGTTACGGTGCTACAAAAGTTGAACTTGGTGTACAAAGCATTTTCGAAGATGTGCTAAGGACGATAAAAAGAGGGCATGGTTTAAAAGAAATAGTAAGGGCAACAGAACTTCTGAAGGATTCAGGATTTAAAGTAGGATATCACATCATGCCGGGATTGCCAGATAGCAACTTCCAAAAGAGTGTAAAGAGGGACGTTGAAGTTTTTAAAAAGCTATTCGAGGATGAGAGGTTTAAGCCAGACTACCTCAAGATATATCCTGTTTTAGTCGTTGAAGGAACGGAGCTTTACGAGCTTTACAAGAGAGGAATTTACAAACCGTACACGACTGAAGAGGCTGTAGAAGTGATAGTTAGAGCGAAAAAGTACATTCCCGAATACGTTAGAATTCAAAGAGTTCAGAGAGACATTCCCGTAAAAGCTGCTATTGGTTTAGATAGAGGAAACTTGAGGCAGTTAGTTAAAGAGAAGTTGAAAGAACTCGGCTACAGCTGTAGGTGCATAAGGTGCAGAGAAATAGGGCATAGAATTTTAGAGCTTGAAAGAGAAGGCAAAAAAGTCAACATAGACGAAATTTTAAGTGAAGCTGAGCTTAAAATTAGAAGTTACAGAGCTTCTGGAGGGAAGGAGTTCTTCATATCTTACGAGGTTGAAAGCATAGATGCCTTGGTTGGATTTATAAGGCTTAGATTTCCAAACAAACCTTTTATCGATTGCTTAAAGGATTGCGCTCTCGTTAGAGAATTGCACGTTTACGGAACCGCTTTGCCTATTGGCTCTACTGGCAAATCTGCCCAGCATAGGGGGTTTGGAGAAAAACTGCTTAGTACAGCTGAAGAAATAGCGAGAGACGAATTTGACAGAATTGCCGTTATAAGTGGCGTGGGTGTTAGGCCTTATTACAGAAAGTTAGGATACCATAAAGAATTTGAATATATGGTGAAGAAATTATGCTAAAAGAAAAATTAGAGTTATACAAGCTTTACTGTAGAATGACTGGCTTAATTCCAATAGCGAGGAGGTACTTCATAATTGGTTACTTCGACGGGGCTTTGACGATCTTGGGCCTTATAATGGGCGCTTATCTGAGCGGAAATGCGAGTGCTAAGATCGTAATATCTGCCGGAGTCGCTACGGCAATAGCTCTTGGAATTTCAAGTGGATGGGGTGCTTACGAAGCAGAGAGAGTTGAACAGATCGCGAGGAAAATGGAAAAAGATAGAGCTATGTTGAGGAGCGTTGGAGGAATCGTTGAGAGAGCACACAAATTTGCGATACTCGTTAGCTCAGCAGTTCACGCAATCTCACCCATCATTGCTTCATTGATACCCCTTTCTTTTTACGTTCTTCTTCCACTTAACGAAGCTTTCCCCCTCGCCGTCGTTACTGGGTTGTTTCAGCTATTCGTAGTTGGAGCTTTCATGGGAAAAATATCAAAGACCAACGTAATCTTTTCTGGCTTGAGATTGGTTTTAGCAGGATTGATCACTCTCGTAATAGTCCTCGTTTTGAGTCCGAGCCACGTAATGTAGTGGCGAGTAAGTTAAGCTCCGAACTTTTCCATTCTGTCAACGAGGTCAAGGGCTATTCTGAACAAGTCTAAACCTCTTATTCTGCACAACCCACCTTTCCAAGCTTTAAGCTCTGAAAACTCTTTTACGTCATCAACCCTAACCCCTTCGTGCACGACGACGACAGGGACTGGATCGCCCGTGTGCTCTTTAACTTTTACAGGAGTTGAGTGGTCAGCAGTTAATATCAAACATACCTCTCCAAAATCGAGGCTTAGCAAAGGCTCTATCGCTCTATCAACTTTTTCTATGAACTCCTTCTTTCCTTCAAAATTACCGTCGTGACTCAACTCGTCAGTAGCCTTTATGTGCAGTAAAACGAAATCGTATTCCTTTATGGCTTTTAAAGTTTCTTTAATTTTGTTTTCCAAGTTCGTGTTTTTGTTTCCCGTAGCCCCCTCGACATCCGGTACGTATCCTTTCAGTAGTCTACCAATTCCCTTTATCAAAGTCGTTCCTGCAATAACTGCGAGCTTCATTCCGTGCATTTCTTCAAAAGAAGGTATGTGCGGGCACTTTCCAACTCCTCTAAGTAAAACTGCGTTTGCTTTTAGTAAACCTTTTTTCTCTCTCTCTGCGTTAAGGGGATGTTTTTCTAAAATTCTGTGGCTCTGCTCCATAAAAGAGTTTACTATTTCGGCTGTTCTCTTCGCCTCTTCTGTATCTTCTAAGGGTTTACACTTCTTTACTTTTTCACCAACTTTGTGGGGATCCGTATCGCTTACCTTATCTGAAAGTCCTACTTCTGTATTTCTCAAAACCAAAGCTCCTCTATGGCCACTACCTCTCCTAAATACGAAGTCAACTTCAAGCTTAACTCCCTCGTTTATCGCTTTTTCTAAGGGGTCAGTTTCACTAATCCTACCAGCTCTTCTATCAACAACGACTTTTTCAAAAACGCTCTCTCCTTCTCCTTCAACAGTTGCGAAGTTGACTCTAAACGCAACGTCTCCCGGCTTAACGTCAACTCCCGTTCCCGCAGCTTCTATCGGTCCTCTGCCGGTGTAGTACTTGTAGGGATCGTAACCGAGAAGGGCTAAATGACCAGTGTCGCTCCCCGGCCTTATTCCCGGAGATATTGTATCCATAATTCCGTTTATTCCCATCTCAGCAAGTCTGTCCATGTTCGGGGTTTTCGCCTCGCTTAAAGGCGTTTTTCCGTTAATCGGCCTATCTCCAAGACCGTCTAAAACGACGAGCAAAACTTTGCTCATAGTCGTAGAATTAGGTGGCGTTATAAAACAGTAGCTGAGGATGGGGCCGCCGAGATTTGAACTCGGGTCTCCGGCACCCCAAGCCGGGAGGATAACCAGGCTACCCTACGGCCCCTCGCACGAAATCAGGTTTCTCGAAATTTAAAAACTTTGCTTATCTCCTCACTAAAGCACTTAGGCAGAATTACGCTTATAACCTTAAACTTTCCAAGTTTTTTTACGATGTAAATATATTTTTCATCTGAAAAATATGAGTGAAAGTTCTTCCAAGAGTGAAAAGCGTTGTTTATGTAAAGACCTCTATACGTAATTCTGTAAGTTTTTGGTTCCAAGATGGCGATTATAGATGGTAAAAGGACAATTACTGGATAGACAAGCCAAAAAATTGCTAAGTATATGCACTCTTTCCAGTAGTGTTTAGCCAAGGTTATAGATATTGTTTGTAACGATATCCAAAGTACAAGTAAAAGAATTAGGGCTTTTTTTCCATACTTAGTGTAGTACCTCCAATACGCATAAGCGTTAAACTTAGCATCCGCCTTAAATTCAGCTTTCATCGTAAGGTGTTGTAACCAATTCTCTTATCTTTCTTGCGGTTTTTATACCGACGTTTGGAACTTTTGTTAATTCTTCTTCTTTTGCAGTAACTATCCTCTCTACAGTCTTAAAGTGTTTCAGTAAGTTTTTAGCTGTAACAGTTCCTACGTTAGAAATTGCAGAAACTACGTACTCTTGCATTTCTTTAAGGCTTTTCTTCGTTTTTCCATCGTGCAGTGCAGGTTTTCTATTTCTAAGCACTTGTTCCCTCTTAGCTATTAAAGCTATGTATTCTGCTGTTTCATCTGGACTTTTAGTTTGTATTACGGGTATTCCGAAGTCAACGGCAATAGTTGCTATAGCTCCTTTAAACGCCGAGGGATTTATTCTAACAGCATCTTGTCCTTCTATAATCAATACAGGTCTAGAATACAAGCTTTTCAATCTTAAAAGTTGAGAAAAAAGATTTCTGTCCTTTTTCACTATTGAATCTACGAAATCTCTATCAGTTTTTCTTTCAACAGCAACTCTGTCGCTGAGAACGTAATCTCCAGCTGGTAAATTTTTTATTTCTACTTCTACACCCATGTCCAAGAGCTTCTTAGCGATTCCAGATTGAGATTCTCTCGAATCTACGAGTACTTTTACTCCCGAATACTTTTTCTCGACTCTTTCTTTTTCTTTTTTTTCTTCTCTTTTCGTTTCTTTGTCTAATCCATAAAACCAGTCTCTTTTCTTTTTCATTAACTCTTCTCTCAGCTCGTATAGCTTGAGGTACATATTTCTCTCTTTTCTACTGCTGACGTAGTAGTAAGCTTCATCTCTCGTACCCTTCGTTATCAAAACTACTATTTTTCCTTCTCTCGCTCTACCCGTTCTACCTTTTCTCTGAATCGCTCTGATTTCAGAAGGTACGGCTTCGTAAAAAACTACGAGGTCTGTATTGGGTATATCCAATCCTTCCTCACCAACTGAAGTTGCCACGAGTACCTTTATTTCTCCCCTTCTAAACTTTTCTATAACTTCTATTTGCTCTTTTTGACTCATTCCTTTCTTTTCTCCTCTTTTAGCCTGTCCGACGAACCTTTCAACGGAAAATCCTTCTTCTCTTAGCTTTTTTACGATCGATTCTGCAGTATCCCTAAAATTCGCAAAAACGATTACTCTCGAATCTGGGTTTTCTTCGAATTGTTTTTTCAAAACTTCTACAAGCTTTTTCAGCTTTGGATGTTCTGCTTTGCAAGACGAAACTTTTAACAGCAACTCTCTAAAATATGGGTCAGCTAATATGTTCCTTGCGGCTTTACTCCCTCCTCTTGATTTACCCTCGCTAATTAATTTTTTAAGGTACTCTTTTAATGCTTCAACTCCTTCAACTTCTATAAGCTCTAAAGCGTGGTACAGCTTTAAAACTTCTGCGAGAATTGATACCGCCTCAAATAACTCTTCCTCCTCAGAAGCTTGAACTTGTAAGCTTTCCTGTAAAGCCAATAACTCTTTTTTTGAAAGATTTGAAGCTTTTATTCCAAGTTTTTCAATTTTTTTAAGTCTTATTTCTATCATTTTGTTTATCAAATCTCTTATTTCTTTCAACTCTTCAGACATTTCTACTTTTATCCACTGAATTTTTCTGGAGTGAACGTAAGGTTTAACGTCCTCGTCACTCTCAGTTCTAATCTCTATAGCTTCTATCCTCAAGTTCTCTATTACTTCTCTTATTCTCTCCAAATCGCTTCCGGGACTGGCAGTTAAGCCCAGAACTAACGGTTTCCTTGCCTGTTCAAAGTACTTCTTTGCGATGTAAACGTAAGAGTAATCTCCAACTGCTCTGTGTGCTTCATCAAAGGTCACGTGTACTACGTCTTCTAAGCTAATTCTTCCTGCTATAAGGTCGTTCTCTATTACTTGAGGTGTAGAAACTACGAGTTTAGCTTTATTCCATAGTTCAGCTCTTTTTTCAGGTTTAACTTCTCCGCTTAGAGATACTATCTCTTCAATTTTCATCGTTCTTTTGAAAAAAGATGCATGTTGTTCAACTAAGGGCTTTGTTGGAGCTAATACGAGTGCCTTACCTCCCTCGTTTAGCAACCTGGATGCTATTACCAACAAAGCTATTGCAGTCTTCCCAAGTCCTGTGGGGAGTATAACTAAGGTGTTGTACATTAAAGCAGTTGCGGCTATTGCTATCTGGTAAGCTCTTCTCTCCACAGTATTCTCTTTTATCAGGGGGTGAGTTACGTACACGTTAAAACAACTGAAGTGAGAGTTTTAATATTTCTGCATCAAAAATTATTTATCCAACCTTTTCACAGTAAGTATGATAATAATGAATATCAGAGAATTCGAAAGAACAACAAGTGGTATTGAAAACTTGGACAGAATTCTTAGGGGTGGTATAGTCGTTCCAAGTTTAGTTCTCGTTTTGGGAGATGTAGGTACGGGCAAATCCGTTATATGCCAGCAATTTATATACAAACAGGCAATCTTAGGGTTTAAAAGCGTTTACTTTTGTATCGACAACCAGCCTGAAGATGTAGTAGAGAATATGAAATCCCTCGGTTGGAACGTTGAAGAACTCGTAGAAAGAGGGGTTTTAAAATTCGTTAACATGTTTTCGAGTGCACAAAGTTTTGAAGGCTTGATTGCGGAAGTTCTTAGAGAGATAAGTTTGTGTAAGAGGTTTGTTTTTGACTCCATTTCTTCAATAGCTTTTCTCTACGGTGAAAGAAACGCTTACGATTTACTCAGGAAGGTAAAAGTGCAGTGTAGAACTGGAGGGAGTGTTGGAGTTATCAATGCTGTTAAAGGTATGCACACGAAAGCTTTTGAGATAGCAATACAGCAGGTATGCTGTAACGTTATATCCTTGGAGATGAGGAGCGACGGTAGATTTCTAAGAGTCCTTAAAACTATGAAAACGGGACACGATACGGAGGAATTCGGTATAGAGATAGAGAAAGGCAAGGGAGTAGATTTGATTTGAAGTTACTTTGAAATTTGTCGAATTCTTAGCAAATCAAAAAAGAAAGCAAAAACTAAAAACCTTAAAAGTTAGAGATTTAAGCGTAATGGAAAGAGAGCTTTGGGTTGAAAAGTACAGGCCTAAAAGGCTGGAGGAAGTAATAGCCCCAAGAGATATAATAGACAAAGTTAAGCTGTGGGCTAAAAAGTGGGAGATGGGAGAACCTCAAAAACCTCTTTTGCTCGCTGGCCCACCGGGAGTTGGTAAAACTTCTCTCGCACACGCTATAGCTGGAAGCTTTGGATGGGAAGTCGTAGAATTGAATGCCAGTGATCAAAGAAACTGGAGAATTATAAACAGAATAGTTGGAGAAGGTGTTTTTAACGAAACCATAAGCAGTGAGGGCGAGTATTATTCGAGTAGAGAAGGAAAGTTAAAACTCGTAATTTTGGATGAAGTTGACAACATTCACAAGAAAGAAGATTTGGGCGGTGAAGGTGCCTTAATAAAGCTTATAAAAAGCAAACCGAAACAACCGATGATTTTAACGGCTAACGACCCTTATAACCTCTCTGCCGAATTGAGGAATCTTTGTGAGATGATTCAGTTCAAGAGATTGGACAAAAGGAAAATAATAGCCGTTCTTGAAAAGATATGCTCTAAGGAAGGTATTAAGGCTGATAAAAAAGCATTAGAAGCTATAGCTCTTAATGCGGGAGGGGATTTGAGAGCGGCAATAAACGATCTTCAGGCTATAGCAGAGGGTAGGAAAGAAATAAGGGTTGAAGATGTCGTTACTGCCAAGAGAGTTAAGGAATTAGACGTTTTTACAGTAATGATGAAGATCTTTAAAACAAAAATTCCAGTTTATGGAGATGTAATGCTTTTAGATGAATCTCCTGAAGACTTTATAGTATGGATTGACGAAAACTTACCACTTGAGTATAGCGGCAAAGAGCTTGAAGAAGCTTACGATTACTTATCGAGAGCAGACGTCTTTCTTGGTAGAGTTAGAAGAAGGCAATACTACAGGTTGTGGAGGTACGCAACTTACTTAATGTCCTGTGGGGTTCAGCAGGCAAAAAAGGAGGCGAAGAAAGGATTTACGAGGTATAGAAGGCCTGCTATATGGCAAATGTTGTTCCAGACCAAGAGCAAGAGAGAAGCCTTAAGGAGAGTTTTGAGTAAGATCGGTAAATACAGTCACATGTCCAAAAGAAAGGCAATTGATATGCTACCTTTGATAAGAATCCTGCTAAATCAGGAGATTGAGATAGCAGCAAGCGTAGCAGCTTTTTACGACTTCGACTTAGACGATTTGGAATTTCTCTTGCAGGATAAAAAGAAAGCTGAAGAGATCTTAAAGTACATGAGAGAGAGGGGCTTGCACAGAATAGAGGACGAGGAGTTTTTCTTTAAAGAAGTTAATAAAAAAGAAGTTAAAAAAGTAGAAAAAGAAGAAGCTGAAAAAAGAGGTGAATTAAAAGAAGGAGAGGAGAAAAAAGATAAAGAAGAAACTAAGGAAGAAAAGAGCAAGAAAAAGAAAAGAAAGAAAACTAAAAAAGAGTCACAAAAAATGACCTTGGACGAATTTTTGTAAATTTTAACTTTACTTTAACTTTACTTTAAATTTTAACTTTTTAATTTTAAATTTTAAACTTTTCCCGAAATCGCAACCTTCATGCACTCTTCTAAACTGCCAAAGTATGCTTTCACTCCTCTAAGCTTTGGTAAGTACGTTAAAGCTTTTCCCGAATCTACCATTACGCTTTCAAACATCTCCGTTGCTGGAGAGACGACCATACAGGTATCGCAGAAAACTTTACCTCCTCCTTTTTCTATCAAATCCTTAGCTCTTGCTATGACATCGTTTTTTAGCAACCTTCTACAAGTAAACACCCATACAGGTATCTTAAAACCCTTCTTGGCGAATTCAGCAATTTTGATAATTTCCCCAGCATAGCAGTGAGGACATCCAATCGCTATCAGCTCCGGTTTTTCCACAGGATACCTTTCTCTTCTAAGCTCTTCTATTTCTTCTCCAATCTCTACAGTTTCCTCTGGAATTTTGTAACAATCCCACTCAGGAGTCTGTTTTTCTACGTGAAACATAGCTTTACCACCCGTAGCAGCCATAGCTGCACCCATAGCTTTCATTTCACTCTCTCTTAGTTTCCTCGTAACTATGTACGGCACTTTACACTCGAGTTCACCTATTAAACACCCAGCTATTGCCGCATCTCCTTCTCTTTTAAGTTCTAACTTCACTTTTAAGTCTGCAACTCTGTTCTCGTCGAGATGCATCCCGTACTCTGGAGTTAAACCCGTTACAGCGGAAGCTATTGCAGTTATTCCACTCTCTCTATTAGTTCTAACGCCAATAACGGAATTAGCGTAAATTACCGCATTGCTTTCCGCCCAAGCAACTCTATCCCCAATTTTAACTCTTTCGAAGTAGTAAGGAGTGCAACTCATTTCGAGTTTTGCACCCATTCTTTTTAAGGCGTTAAGAATTCTCATCTGCTTTTCGTAAAATTCCTCATCTATTCCCATTTCTCTCCATCTCTCTATGTCCATTCCTGCAGGATTTACAGTAGCTCTAACTTTGAACTTCGCAGTTCTACTTAGCTCTTCTATCCACTCAAGTCCTGCATCTCCTATGTTCTGGTAGGATATTCCCGATATATGTACCGACTTGACTTTTACCATTCTTTTAGCGTCAAAAGCTTTTCCTACTGCAGAAAGAAGTTTTAGGCATAACTCCTCTCCCGACAAATCAATCACCTAACTCTTTCAAAAGCTTCTCTCCTCGTTATATCCATAGTTGCATCTATGCCGAGTTTCGTAGTTATTCCGTCTTTCGAAGAGGGGTCGAGAGAGCTACCTCTCGCACCTTTTACCATAACCAGGTCTTTATCAGCCTGAAACCTCGTGGCTATGGCGTATTCAATGTCTTCTGGGTTGAAAATATCTATGTCTTCATCCACTACTACTACATGCTTTAGACTGTGGTGTGCAGAAAAAGCAGCGAGTATCGCATTCTTTCCATCACCCTCGCTATGTTTTTCTATTTGAACGATTGCGTGGAAGTAATGCATTCCCCCTTTACTCATTACTACGTTTTTTACTTTGCAAACTCTGGAAACGCTTTCGTATATCACCGGCTCGTAAGGTATTCCCATTAAAACTTGATGCTCACTACTTGCTGGAGTTATGGAGTAGTAAATAGGATTGCTAACCGATAGTATTTCGTCTATTTCTACGACTGGCTGCTCTCTAACTACGTCGTAAGTTCCAGTTATGTCAACAAAGGGTCCTTCTCTTTCCATTTCTGCAGTAATTCTACCCAAGATTACTATTTCTGCTGGTGGTATAAGTAATTTTCCATATTTATATAATTTTAGTTTACCTCTTAGTAGTGCATTAGCATATCTAAATTCTTCTCCCTCCGGCACTCTCGTCGCTGAAGCAAATAACACGAGAGGGTGTACTCCTATTGCTATTGCAACTTCAAGCTCTCTACCTTCTCTAATAGCTTTTTCCCAGAGCAAGTACGTATGTCTTGGCTTTACAAGTCTTGCCACGAGTCTGTTATCTTTAACCATAAGTCTGTGGATGCATGCGTTACACTTTCCATTGAAAGGAGCTATTACAACTCCCGCGGTTATGTATTTTCCACCGTCTTTTGGAAAATACTTAATTATGGGTAAATCTTTTAAGTCAAGCTTTTTTTTCATGCCGGTACTTTCGAAATCCTCCACCTCGAAGTCTATGTAGTCTAATGAGGAGAGGTATTTAGCCAATTGATCTCTCTCTATGCCGAGGTATCTACACAACCTTTCTCTCGTAGAAACGAAGTTCATAGCTACTTTTTTACCTTCTACGTTTAGAATTAGTGGCGTTTTATCGTATCCCATTTTTTTTACAAAAGAAACTACCTCGTCATGTTTGATCTCTCTATCAATTCTAATTACGTCATCTGGTATATCTTCAGACAGGCGCATAACTTTTCTGATATAACGTAGTATAGAACACTTTTCGTTTCATTATTACCTTTTAAACTTCTGATGTGTTTAAAATTTTACTTATACGATTTTTAGTAATAATAAGTAATACTCAAATACAATATAAGACATAATGCGTTTGCGTGTAGCAATAGTTATGAAATATCCGCAAAATATTTATTGTTGCAAAATCAACCAACGAAAAGTGGAGAGTGTAAACTCAATCAATCTAAAAGGGGTGATTTCATGAAATTTGCATATTTGCTTGCTGGTGGTTGCGGTGGCTGTGATATGGCAATTGTAGATCTCTCAGAAAAATTAGTAGATGCACTGGAACACCTCGAAATCGTTTTTTGGGCACCAACCGTTGCGGATGTCAAGTACAAAGACCTGAAAGCGATGCCAGATAAGTCTGTGGACATAGGCTTCGTTTCTGGAATGGTGAGAAATAAGGAAAACGAAGAGCTCGTTAAAGTAATGAGGGAGAAGTGCAAAATACTCGTCGCTTATGGAATATGTGCAGCACTTGGAGGTATTCCCGGAATGGCAAACCTTCACACCAAGGATGAGCTCTTAGAGAACGCTTATATAAAATGCCCGAGCGTTGATAACCCAGATAACGTATTGCCTTCCCCTGTATCTGAAGTTAACGGTTACAAGCTAACTCTCCCAGAATTACTCGACTACGTAAAGCCTGTCAGTGCCGTCGTGGAAGTCGATTACTTCGTTGGCGGTTGTCCACCTCACCACGACCACGTTGCTAAAATAGTTGAAGCAATTGTAAGTGGGAACCTTCCACCCAAGGGTTCTTGGATAACTGACGGTAAGTCTGTATGCGATTACTGTCCGAGAAATCCAGCTTTGAAGGGTAAAACGAGAGACTTCATAAAAGAAGTAAAAAGAATGCACGAAGGCAAAGTTGACGAGGAAGAATGCTTGCTTCAGCAGGGATACCTCTGCTTAGGCCCTGTAACTCAGGGGGATTGTGGAGCTTTATGTACTAAGGCTGGGATTAGGTGTGCTGGATGTGGTGGTCCAATACCTCCTACGAAAGATTTCGGACTTAGAGCTATAAGTGCGATAACTTCTCTGTTTGAAAACGAAAAAGTAGCCAAACAGGCTCTGGAGAAGTATCCTGTTTTTGCAAAACTGATTTACCGATACTGTTTGCCCGGCTCAATGCTTGGGGAGAAGATTGAAGTTTTAAAGAAAAAAGAAATAGTTAGGTGAAGAGGTGATTTAAATGAGTGAAATAGAAATCGAGCCAATGACTAGGTTAGAAGGACACGGTAAAATCGCAATTTTTTTGGACGATAAGGGTAACGTTGCGGACGCTTTTTACCAGATCGTGGAATTTAGAGGTTACGAAACTTTTGTTAGAGGTTTACCAATAGAAGAAGTTCCGAGAACAGTATCGACGATATGTGGAGTTTGTAGAGGTGTTCACTTCACAGCTTCAACGAAAGCGAGTGATGGCGTTTACGGCGTAGAACCGACTGAGACCGCCAAAAAAATAAGAGAAATGTTTCTGTGCGCTCATCAGGTTGAAGATCACGCGGCAATTCTGTACGCTTTGGGATTGCCAGACTTTGTAGTTGGTCCCGAAGCAGATCCGGCAGAAAGAAATATTGTTGGAGTTGTAAAAAAGGTTGGAGCTGAAACTGTTAAAGAAATACTCAGGAAGAGATTTGCGGCAGTAAGAGTAATGGAAATATTAGGTGGAAAACCCCTGCACTCCGTAACGGGTCTTCCGGGTGGATGGGCAAAGAGAATTAGCGAAGATGAAAGAGCTGAAATAGAAAAGCTTGCAAAAGAAATGGTAGAATTGGGCAAGATAACAATTCAGGTGTTTGAAGATGTAGTTCTCAAAAACGAAAAGTACCTTGAGATGATAACTTCCGACTACTACAGAGTAGTTGTTAACTACATGGGTACTGTTAAGGACGGATGCATAAATTATTACGATGGAGTTCAAACTGTCATAAATCCAAAAGGAGAAGTAATTGACCAGTTTACGGCGGATGAGTATCTTGATCACGTTTCTGAAAGAGTAGTTCCTTGGAGTTACGTTAAAATGACTTACCTCAAGAAACTTGGCTGGAAAGGATTTGTTGAAGGAGACACATCTCTCTACAGCGTAGGTCCTCTTGCAAGGGCGAACATAGCTCCACCTTCAACACCTCTCGCAAGAGAAGCATACGATACGATGTTTGACACTTTAAAAGAAAAACCAACACACTACATCTTAGTTTACCACTGGGCAAGGGCTGTGGAACTCCTAAACGCTGCTGAGAGAGTTCTGGAGTTAGCACAGGATGCTGAAATAACGAGTCCCGATGTTAGGGCTGAGCTAAGTGAAGTTAAGGGAGAGGGTGTTGGAATAATTGAAGCTCCAAGAGGTACGCTGATACACCACTACAAGACAGATGAAAAAGGAATAGTCACGGAGGCTAACATGATAGTTGCAACGACTCACAATCACGCTCCAATAAACTTGGCAATAAAGAAAGCGGCTCAGCACTTCATACACAACGGAGTTGTTGACGATAAACTGCTGAATTACGTAGAAATAGCTTACAGACCTTACGACATCTGTCAGGCTTGTGCAAGCCACGTTTTACCGGGTAGAGATACACTTGAAGTGGTAGTTTACGATAGCGATGGAGAAATCGTGAAAGTTCTCAGAAACTTCTAATTTTTTAACATTAATTTAATATAGTCCTTTTGATTACCAATACTCATGGTATATGGTGGCTATTCTTACCTTGATTTAGATTACGAACCGGGCAAAGAAGACTTCGTTGTTTTGTTCTACATTTCTGGAAAATACGAGTTAGAAAAGCTTGCAGAAGCCGTAGCTTCTGAGTCATCCGTTGGTACGTGGACTGACATAAAAACTATGAACGACTACGTTTTCAAGCATTACAGGGCAAGAGTTTTCAAAATTTTAAAGGTTAGAGAAAATGAAGGCTTCGTTTACATAGCCTACCCAATGGAGCACTTTGATTTAAAGAACTTCAACCAGTTTCAAGCGTCAGTACTTGGAAACATATTCGGAATGAAAGAAATCGAAAGTCTGTACGTTTTAGATATAAAGTTCCCGGAGAAGTACCAGAAGTTGTTTAAAGGACCAGCAGTGGGTTTGGATGGAATAAGAAAATACGTTGGAACTGACAAAAGTGGGAGACCACACGTTGGTACTATTGTAAAGCCGAAAGTCGGGTTAACTCCAAAAGAGTTTGCAGAAGTAGCGTATAAAGCGTGGGCTAACGGTCTTGATCTGGTTAAAGATGATGAAAACTTAGTAGATCAAGACTTCTGTAAATGGGAGGAGAGGTTTAACGAAGTTTACGATGCCATGGATAGAGCAGAAAAGGAGACAGGTGAGAATAAAATATACTGTGTGAACATAACAGACTCTTCAATTGAAAGAATGGTTGAGAGAGTAGAAAAAGTTGTAGAGAGAGGACATAACTGCGTTATGTTGGATGTTTACGTTCTTGGTTTTACGGCTTTGAACTACATGCTGGAAATAACGAGAAAGCACAAATTGATAGTTCACGCACACAGAGCTGGATACGCTGCTTGGCATAGAGGAAATTACGGCGTTAACTTTCAGATCTTAGAAAAACTTTACAGAATGTTTGGTGTAGATCAACTTCACATAGGCACTGGTGTTGGAAAAATGGAAGGTGGAGCTCTCTTAATAAAGAGAATGCACGAGCTTGCAGAGTTTATGGAAGGTGAAGAAAAGTTTTATCTCGGTTCAATGGACTTCAGTTTTTCGGAGCACATAAAGCCTATTATGCCCGTTGCCTCAGGAGGTTTAGATCCTACTAAGGTGGATGCATTGGTAGTTATACATGGAAACAACGTAACAATTCAAGCTGGAGGCGGTGTTCACGGACATCCGAATGGAACTGAGAGTGGTGCAAGAGCTTTGAGGCTTGCTGCTGAAGCTGTTGTTGAAGGCGTTAGCGTTAAAGAATACGCCGAAAAACACGAAGAACTTAAGAAGGCAATAGAGAAGTGGGGATATGTCAACCCAGAAGACGTTAAAAAGAGATTGGAGTTCGAAAGTTACAGAGAAGAGCTGGATAGGTTAGCTCTTTCGAAAGGAATAGAATTTATAAAAAATGTTGCATGGCATATTTAATTTTTAAATATTTAATTTTTCAATTTTCTTATTATTAAAGCTAATACTACGCATACTATTTTTACCAAAAATGGTAGCGGTTCTTTCTTTTCTTCTATCAATCCAAGCTTAGCAAGCGGGTTTTCACCTACGCTCATCCACTTTTCGTTGAGACTTTTTACTGAACCCTGATTTCCGAAGATTTACCACTTTTAGCAGGCTTGTGCTTTAACATTAATACGTCAGCTCTAAGTCTTGCCCACCACCACTTGTAGGAAGAGAAGTCTTTGAAATCACTACTGCTTAAATTACAGTCTTTGAAGACTTTGCTCCAGTTAAAGCCTATTACTATAGCTTTTGCGTAACCGCTTTTAGTCATTAAAACGTATATTCCAGCTAAGTCTCTGTATTTTGGCTGTAGTTTATTTGGTGAAACATACATAACTGCCATCAATCTTTTTCCAACTGTAGAATCGAAAACTTCTTGAAACAAAGTAACCAGAAATTAGACCGGGACAAACGTGATTGTGCAACTCTATTGCGTTTATCATGTACCTTGTAACGTTTGGGTAAAAGCTTCAAACAGTAGCGATCGTAATTATGCTGAACTCATCACCTCCTAACTTTTTACTTTCAAAGTACTCATTCCAACTTTTAGCACCACTCTTAGTGATCAACTCTTTGGGATTTATTTTAACTTTAACTATTTTAAATTTTGATGTATTTTCTACTTCTATGTAAATACATTTATTATTTTTCTTATCGTAAAAGGCAAATCAAAGCTTTGCATATATCGGTCTGTTGACTTGTATTAAATTCCCCATACCGTAACTCGTGCCACTTCCGTTCATAACACCATCGTAAGCTCTCGCTGTAGTCTCATTGTTAATTATTACGTGTCCGGCATCAGTAATTATGAGTAAGTCTTTGCTACCCGGTGAAACGTTTAAGTCCTTTAGTGCTATTTTTGCAGCTTTATACCCTATGAATTTTAGTGGTAAGATATAAAATAGTTACGTTATTTGTTTTTTGTGTTACTATGACTGCACTTTTCGTTAATTTTTTCATAATTTTTGCTGGGTTATGATTTTTTTATTAAAAATATTTGGAGGCTTGTACAACTGGAAACTTAGAGTTTGACTTTAATTTCTTGTATGCTTTAAATTCAAGTTAATTTCTTTTTTTATTGTGTTGTATATTTTTTAGGTTATATTAGAAAATTGAGAAATTTATATTTATTGATTTCGGTAAAATAAGTTCGTTGATTAGATAATCAATATCAAACAAAATGTCCCAAATAATGGAATTAAAAAAAGAAGGGAAAGTAAAGTCCTGTAAGCAATTATGGATACTAATGCTATAGCGATTGATGCTAGTAAAGATGTAATAAAGCAGATTGAAATGAGAAAAGATGCTGCTAAGGTTGTGCCAGACTACCCAGTAAAGCTTTTCGACTTAAACTGTAAAACGAAGTTAAGGTTATTCAAGGTTTTGCAAGAAATTAAGGAACAAAAAACAAAATACATTGAAGTTACACTTAGAATAGATTTGAAACTCATTAGAGAAGAACTGAAGGATCTCTAATGCCCGTGGTGAATTCTTCTCTTCTCATATATCTGGGAAAAGTCGGAAAGTTGTATTTGTTGAGGGAACTCTACGGTTCGTTAAAAATTCCAACTGCCGTTTACCACGAGGTGTAATAAAAGGTGATGAAAAGGGGTTTAAGGATGCTTTAAGAGTTAGTATTGGAAATAGGCAAATCTTTATTCGTGCACGAGCTTAAGGTAGAAACGGTAAATATTGTCAAAGATTATCTAAGGAAATTAGGTTTTCAAATTGAGTATAGGAGAGATCGAATGCATAGTTATGTTTAGCCTTCAACGATAGAGTCCTTCTGTCAGATAATGACGATGCAAAGAGATTTTGGAAAAGCTGTCGAATAAGGCGAGTGTTATCATCGTCACTTACAGTCACAGGAAGTACATGGAGGATTGTTTAAGCTCGGTTCTAGTAAACAACTCGTTAGAAGTAATGAATTTATTGAGAAATCAATTCTTCAGGTTAAGTTAATTAAAAATTCTTAAGAACTTAGGATATAGTGAAGGTAACAATTTAGGAGTTAAGCATGCTAAGGAAAATTATGAGTTATTTTGAATCTTATACTTATGGAGGAAATGTTATCTTTAGATGTAGAAGTGTAGAAAAATGGTAGCTATAATTCTCGGCACTCGCCCTGAGATAATTAAAATGAGTCCCGTGATGAGGGAATGCGAGAGAAGGGATTGGACTACTTCATCTTGCATATGGTAGAAAGTTTATGAATTCGTTTATAGGTAGTGAACACGTATACTCGTAAAAATTAGAGAGCTGAATTACATTTTGAGAATAATGAAAAAAGAATGTCGAAAAAAGGTACGGTAAATCGAATCATGCAGAGCATATAGATAAGATTATAATTTATCTGTAAAAATTATATGTTTAGGTGGACAGGCGTGGATGAGTAACTTATCAATGACTATCAATGACTTTCATTCTTTGTCTCTATTACTTAATTCTTTCAATATACCTCTAACTTCGAAATCAGAACCAAAAACTTCAAAAGCTAAGAGAAATCCGAATGATAAAGCATTAAGAAAGGTGTGTTAGCATGAAGTTAGTGCTGAAAAATGGAATAGTTTTTGACCCGGTAAACGGAATAAATGGAGAAAAAATGGATATTTATATAAATAATGGAAAAATCGTTGACAAAATTAGGTTTGGTGCTAAGGAAATTGATCTAAAAGGAAAAATCGTCATGCCGGGAGGTTTCGACATACACACTCACATAGCGGGTGGTAAGGAGAATGTGGGCAGAATAATGAGGCCGGAGGATAGTTTGAAAAACTTGGTTGCAAAGAGAGGTAAGCTGAGAGCGGGAAGTGGTAAATCTGTTTTAAGCGTTCACATAACCGGGTATGAATACGCAAAAATGGGTTACACAACTGCTTTAGCTCCGGCTACGCCACCGCTTATGGCGAGACACACGCACCACGAACTCAACGAAATACCGATATTAGACAAAGCTCTTTTCCCACTTTTCGACGGTAACTGGTTCGTTATGGATAAAATCGCAGAAAAAGATTACGACGCTGTGAAAAATTACGTTGCTTGGTTACTTCAGGCTACTAAGGGTTATGCTGTAAAAGTCGTCAATCCCGGTGGTACTGAGGCGTGGGGGTGGAAGAAAGAAATAAGCAGTATAGATGAGGAAGTTCCCGAATTTGGTGTTACTCCGAAAGAAATTCTCGAAGCTCTGATTTCTGCAGTTGAAGATTTATCTCTACCTCACTCCGTACACCTGCACTGCAACAACCTCGGTGAGCCGGGAAACTTCGAAACCACCATAGAGACAGTAAAATTAACGGGAAAGTTTGAAAGAGGAGAAAGACCGGTTTTACATCTTACACACTTGCAGTTTCACTGTTATGCTGGAGATAGTTGGAAGAACTTTGAAAGCGGTGTTGAAGAAGTTGCAAAGGTTGTGCTGAAACACGACGTAACAGTTGATACTGGAAACCTCATGTTTGGTGATACGACGACTATGACTGCAGATGGACCGATGGAGTACCACTTACAGCTTTTGACTGGAAGGAAGTGGGCTAATAAGGACGTTGAGTTGGAAACTGCTCCGGGCATAACACCTATATTTTACAGCAGTAAAAGTCCTGTAAACGCTGTTCAGTGGGCGATAGGGTTAGAGATACCCCTACTATTACCGGCTGAAAAAGTCATGATCACAACCGATCATCCAAACGGAGCACCTTTTACGAAATACCCCGAAATAATAGCTTTGCTTATGAGTGAGAAGTATCGAGAGGAGATGCTTTCTAAGGTGAATTCTGCCGCTTCGAAGAGAACGATGCTTGGTAGTATTGATAGAGAGTATTCTCTTTACGAGATAGCCATGGTTACAAGAGCAAATCAGGCTGTAACTGCGGGTTTTAAGGACAAAGGACATCTCGGAGTTGGAGCTATAGCAGATATAGCGGTTTACGACTTACCAGCTGAAGTTGATACGAGAAACTATAAAGAGATAATCAGGGCTTTTTCCAGAGCATATCTGACTATAAAGAGGGGAGAAATAGTTGTTAAGGAAGGAGAAGTCGTAAATCCCGTTGAGGGAGTAACGAGGTATTTAGATTTAAGCTACGACAGGTGGATAGAAAAAGAAGTTAACGAATACTTCAAAAATTACTACACTATTTCGATGCAGAACTATGTTATAGGTGTTGATGAAATGAGGAGGTGTGAGAGTGTACAAATTCATTCTTAAGGATAAACCGGGAGTTTGTTTAGAGGTTGATTCTTTAATTCCAGAAAAGCTGAAGGATTTAAACGAAGGGGAAGTTAGAAAAATCAAGATAAGGGAAGGTAAACTCGAAGTTTGCGTAGAAGAATTTTTTGACATAGAAAAAACAAACACTCCAGAAATCGTTTTTGAAG
>Ga0256833_1000099_pt1 | contig 64666 bp, 63 predicted proteins | sample 356284metaG_FD_190535 | JGI IMG/M metagenome (GOLD analysis project Ga0256833, IMG submission 190535) | Hydrothermal vent microbial communities from Mid Atlantic Ridge, Atlantic Ocean - 356-284 | ecosystem: Environmental > Aquatic > Marine > Hydrothermal vents | place: Atlantic Ocean: Mid... | reverse complement strand
AAGAGGATAGCTAGAATAGTGGACGCGCCGCACCTCCCAGAAGGCGAGGCCGTGTTCGTGATAACAGACTACGGGATAGCCGACCCGGAGGACTAACGCCTAGCGCTGCAGCAGCGCTAGAGCCCCTCTTCAATGGTTAGAGCCGCTGGTGCTGCCTACCTCTGCACATTTCTTACACTCCTTGAGCATTGCTGCGTCTAGGTAGAACCTTGATGCCCTCCACATGGGCCTGACCCTGCACCCGTCTATGACCAGAACCGGCGCGTGCACATGGTGCCTCAACCCGCTCATAGCGTCCTCCACGCTAATAGCCTCGCGGAGTACCCGGATCGAGGAACCGATACAGGCTATGAGGGTCTTCCTCAGCCCCCGTGCCGTCTCGAAGGCTATCGCCTGGTATTCTGAGCCGTTGCAGCGTATAGGAGCCACGTAGCGGCTTAAGGTCCGCTCCGCGGTGTCTATGCTTCTCGACTCGTAGGGCAGCCGCAGGGCCGGCAACGCGTTCCTCGCTGCCAGGCTCTCTATGCAGCTCTTCAGGGTATCCTTCTGGCTCTGTGGCGTAACTGGGGCTTTCTTCTTCCTCACTGCTGCCTCACCGTCAACCCAGCTGGGGAGTGTATGATAAAACATCCTCTAGCGTTTTGCACCCCCTTCTTCCCGGATATGGGTAGAGGGCAAGGTGCATGCTGATGAATGTGCCGCCTTCGGCGTTAGTGGCTTTCGCGGGGCTAATGTTGCTCAGCATCGATGATATAAGGAGGAGAGAGATTAGCGAGAAACACGTCGCCGTCCTCATAATAATACTTGTGTTGGTTGATGTAGCCGCGAGGCCGTGGAGGATACGGTCTATCCTTCCGCTTGGCGTGTATCTTGCCCTAAACTTGGTGTTAATGGCTGGGCTCTCGTTAGCCGCCTTGCTGGGTATGCTTGGGTGGGGCGATGTGGCTGCTGCTGCAATAATGCTGATCGCTACGCCTACGGTGCCTAGAGAGGGCTCTATCCTCCCCACTCTAATGGTAGTTCTCTTCTACTATCTAGCAATAATGCTTGCATATATCCTCTACAATCTTGCGCGTAACATTGTGGCTGCGAGGGAAGAGTTGAAGAAGCTGCCATCATTTAGCAGAAAGCTATTATACGCGATGATGGCTAGGCCTAGGAGAGTTAAGGATATTATTGAGAGACCTGGCTGGTGGTATCCTCTAAGCCTCTGCGGCAAGTACAGCCTACGTTTCAACATATACCTGGATCCCCCGGATATAGCAGAAATGGTTAGAAAGGCTGTAAAGAAGGGATGCGTGAGCCCGGATAGCATGGTCTGGGTAAGTTATGGTATACCCGCAATACCTCTGCTTGTCGCAGCCTATGGGTTAGCCCTACTAGTGGGCGATAAGCCCCTCCTCGCTCTGCTATTCTCGCTTGCACGCATTGTTAACAAGAAAAATCCTAGCTTCTAGGCAGAGGCTAGGGTAACAGAGGGGACGGCCCGTGGTTGACGTGATATATGCACCGTGGCGCTACAGCTATATCAAATCTACGGTGGAGCGGAACGAGGTAGAGGCGTGCGTGTTCTGTGAAGCGCCCAGGAAGAGCGACGACGAGGCACTCATACTTGTTCGCGGCAACCACGCCTATGCAATAATGAACCTCTTCCCCTATAATACGGGCCACGTAATGATAGTGCCATATAGGCACATATCAGACTACAACGAGCTAACAGCAAGCGAGATAACTGAAATGCACGTCATGGCTAAAAGCGTGATAGAAGCAGTGAGGCAAGTGCTTCGGCCCCACGGCTTCAATATAGGGTTTAACATAGGCCGGGTGGCCGGTGCGGGTATAGATAAGCACATACATCTACACATAGTGCCACGGTGGAGTGGCGACACAAACTTCATGCCAGTAATAGCCGGCACCAAGATAATATCGCAGGATGTTAGAGAGACATACAGGCTGCTAAAACCACATGTACTGGAGTTCTGGGAAAAATACCAGGAACAAGAGCCTAACAATAGATAGTGCGAGGCGCTCCGCTGATCTCCCGCTTGTCTATCCCGACCTCATCTGCCGGACCTGGCGGCCAGCGAGCCCCGCAGCGCTACGAGGCCGGAGAGTATCCTATCACGCGCACGTGATAGCCCACGCCTACTACGCAGCGAGATAACCCTGACACGTAGGGCGTGCACATAGCTGTAGAGCAGCCTGGCCTGCTCCACCTCCTCCCCCGCAGCCAGAGGTGACTCCTTTAAAATGCCGATAAGCCTCATCAGGCGGTCTTCGAGCACACCGCTTATAAGGACGTCCTCGAAGCCGGAAAGCACGAGCCCTATAACGTCATCTATCTCTCGTGTGATATCGTCACGCTTCTCCGGCACACGCCCCCCTCTTCGCCCGGAATACCATCCTCCTGCCCTCATAGTCCGGCAGCCTCTCCACAAGGCCTCTCCGGACCATCTCTCCAACTACTCTTCTAGCAGTACGCCGGTCTTCAAACTCTTTAAGCAAATCCTCTGCACTGAGGGGGGTGGAGGCGCGGCAAAGCCTGGCCCGGATCCTCTCCGCAATCTCTCCTGCTCCGCGGCTGGTCATCGTGTGGCACCAGGCCCCTCCAGGCCTACGGTGTGCGCATATAGAGTAGTGGCTCCTAGTGTGTTTCGGGCCAGCAGGTGTCGGGGGCCGGACGATGAGTGGAGAAGACTTTAGCCTGGAAGTGGTTGAGGAGTACGAGCTCCTCGGCGAGAAGAGGTACCGTCTGCGGATAGCCGGGACAAGCATATACATAAATGTTGCAGCGTCTTCGCAGGATGAGGCGTTCCGGAAGGCCAGGGAGATGATAAGGGACCTGGAGCTCGATAAACTGGCCAACCTTCTAAGTAGCGGTAAAGAGGGATAACGATGATACTATTGCGTTTTAGATTACCTTTCTCTTCATTCTTGCACGGCGTAGTTCCTCGAACTCCCTGATAACGTCTCTGGCCGCTCTCTTAAACTCCTTCTCGTCGACACGTTCAACAAATAGTTTAAAGAATTTTGCGAGGCAGGTCTTGCTGTGGAACGCAAGCTCAACCCCGGCTCTCTTGATAACGATGCCCTGGCCTTCTGGGAACTTGCGGCCACAGACGATACAAGTATACTGCTTCCTCTGCATCCCGCTCTCCAATGCCGCCTCCCGTCCAATCCCTAGACTATATTAAACCCTCTCTGCTTGTGGGGATACCTTCCGCTAGGGTTTCGCGGCTAGGTGAACTAGGTGAAACTCCCTCCCCGGTACTCCCTAACGCGGAATGGTCGGGCATAGGGGCCCGGTTCGGGAATGTGACTAACTATGGGTGGGATGGAATCCGACTGGAGGAATGATACTAATGAGTAAAGCGGTAGCCGTTAGAGGCGACGCCAGTGTCTCCCTCGGACGCCTCCATCCAAGCATAGTTAGGTTGATAAGAGAGAGGGGTTGGCGCGACCTCACTGAGATACAGCGTAAAGCGCTAAAGCCTATTCTCGACGGCGATAATGTAGTAGTTGTGGCGCCCACGGGTTATGGGAAGACTGAGGCAGCACTGCTGCCGGTTTTCTCGCAGATGCTGAGCATGGATGCAAAGCCTGTCTCGCTTCTCTACATCACGCCGCTGAGAGCGCTGATAAACGATATTTACAAGCGGATAGAGTGGTGGGCTGACAGGCTTGGTTTTATAGTAGCCAGGAAGCATGGTGATGTACCGCACTCGGAGCGTACGAGGAGGCTGAGAAAGGTCCCACACATACTTGTCACGACTCCGGAGAGCCTCGAGATAGACATAGACTGGGCTACCAGGTTTAGGGAGCACTACCGTAACCTGAAATGGGTTATTGTTGACGAGGCGCATGAGGTGGTTTCTAACAAGCGTGGCGTCCAGCTGGCGGTACTTCTTGAGAGGTTCCGCAGGCTCGCCGGAGACTTTCAGGTAATCGTACTCTCCGCTACAATAGGTTCTCCCCTGGTTGCAGGAAGGGTGTTTACGGGAAGCTCCAGGAGAAAACTGCGCGTAGTCACGGTTTCTGCCCGTAAATCGCTGCGCCTAGAAGTGGATGCGGTGAAGGCGGCTAGCACCGAGTTTTGGCGTGTATCTGCAGAGAAGCTTGTAAAGCACATGGAGCCGATGACTATCGTATTTGTTAACTCTAAGTTTGTTGCAGAGAATCTCCACAGAGAGCTAGAGAAAATGGGTATAGAAGGCACGATAGTCCATCACGCATCCATATCGGCGGAGGAGCGCCACGAGATAGAGGAGAAAGCTAAGCAGGGCAAACTAAACATGATAATAGCTACAAAGACGCTAGAGCTGGGTATAGACATAGGTAGTGTAAAGAAAGTCGTTCTGTTCCGGCCGACTGGTCGCGTGGCGTCCCTAATACAGCGCCTCGGCAGAAGCGGCCACAGCCTGGACGGAACCATAAGGGGCGTGATAATAGCCACCGATGAGATAGAGCTTCTACAGGCACTAGCGGAGGCCCGCCTAGCTGCCAAGGGCAAGGTAGAACCACCGGAGCTACCGAACAAGCCTCTGGATATGGCGGCTCGTGCGATACTTGGAATGGCGCTTTCCGGCATGTATACTGTCGACGAGGCTTATGACGTGCTGCGCAACGTCGTGTACTTCAACAACCTAACCAAGGAGGACTTCACGCAATTAATTGAATATCTAAAGCGCAACAAGATGATAAAGATAGCCGAGGACGGCCGACTGGGTATAAGTGCGCAGTTCTACCGCATATGGAGGTTCAACGCGGGAGAGAGCCGCTACACCTGGTGGGTGAGGAACTTCTCAGAGTTCTTCACTACAATGGGCGAGCGCAAGGGCTTTATAGTTAAAACAAACGATGGAAGAGTGATAGGTGAGCTTGATAGCGACTTCGTAGTCAGGAGTCTACGTGTCGGCCACGTAATACGGCTGGGGGGCAGGAACTGGCAGATAATAGGCATTGACGAGCACACTAACAAGGTAATAGTTGTGGAGACGGAACAGGAAGCCACGAGCATGCCCTTCTGGCGTGGCAGGGGGCCAGAGACGAGCCGGCTCGTGCTTGAAGAGATCGAGAGCGTGCTACGCGGGCTACATGAGAGAGGCGAGGTAGAGCTGCCGCCGGAGGTCACCATGAGCGATGACGCAAAACACGTACTCAGAACAGTGGTAGATGACGTGAGGCGCCACCGATACCCGTTCCCTAGACACGACAGCATCATAGTAGAAAGAATCGGCAACGAAGAGATATACACCATGCTGAACAGTATCCGGGTTATAAGGACGCTTGCATACATAGCATTGATGGAGGCGTACCGCGTATCCAATAATGCCTACGTCAAGGTATCCCAGTACGGTTTTGCAATGCCGTCGTCCCTGGAGTTCAACCCCCTAAGTTATCTCGCATCACTCTCCAGGGAGGAATTCTATGAGCGCGCCCGGGAGGCCGCAGCCCGCTCGCCCTACTTCATAGACGTTGCGCACAACATACAGCTGGTGTTCGGCGTAACGCAGAGGGTGAGGCCTAGCAGCGGCCTGGTTTACGAAGAAGCGCTCAGGCAGACACTGGAAGAGTACTTCGACGTGGACGGCGCGTGGGAGATAGTCGAGAAGATGAAGAAGGGCTTGGTGGAGGTAAAGCCTAACCCGCGCCGCACCTCCATATATGCTAGAGAGGTTGTGAAGGAGGCGCCAGAGAAGCCATGGCTAGGCAACCTGGACGAGGTAATAGCTGAAACCCTGAAGGGCATGGCATTTACTGTGGAGGAACTTGCAGACGCCCTAGGTGTGCCGGAGAAACTGGTGGAGACAAAACTAAAGGATATGAGCAAGCCTGGCAGCGTGTACCGCGTGTTCAGCTTTATAGATATAGATAGTGGTGAGACACGGTGGGCGCTCGTGGAGGACGCAAAGACGCTGGCTGTGTCGGAGGAGTTCTCCGCCTCCTTTACGCCGCCGGACCGGGACGCCCTCTATATGGTGTTCGTTAAGAGTGATGGAGGAAGCCTGGTGCATGTAATGGTTAAGCTGTCGGAGCTGCTCGACAGCCCCGACAAGCTGGCAGAGCAAATACCCTTTAAGGAGATACATGAGCTGCGTGTAGTGCCTCTAACCGGCTATTATGAGGGCAGAGTCCCGAAGTTCAACAATGTGCCGAGGGATATAGTGCCCTACCTGGTGCTAAATGCAGCCACGCTAATACAGGTAGCCCAGATGAATAACCCCATCATATAGCCGGCTCCCCCGGGGGCATGTCCGCAGCCGTATGCCCCGCGTTTTTACGTAAGGCGCGCTGCGACGATAACCCAGGGGGCTGTGAGGAGTCGCCACGAACACCGAGCGCCTGCTGTGAGGAGGGTCCGTGTTTCCGAGCCCCAATGCAGGGATTCACGGCGGTGAAGAGTGCGCTCTCTCCGACGCCGATAGGGAGTATGGGGAGGTTATCCCCGGCTGAGCCTCCACAGGGCTACAACAGCTTACCGGCAGGTAGGGTGGAGAAGCGTGAGCAGATGCGGCCACGTACACCCATACGTGGTTGTGGTGATGGTGGTACGCCCTGAGGTAGCATTCGTAACCATAGTTGAGCGTCTACGCGGCCTAGGCTTCACCATAGTAGACTACGACGAAGTAGAACGCCGGCTGGTTCTACGCGTGCCTGCCGCCTCTGCACCGCGGCTCGGCGACGTTGTAGGAAGCTACGCTAACAGCGTAGTATTTGAGGTAAAAGCCGTGGCGCAGGTCTTCGGGGTCTTCAGGCCGCCCCGGGAGGCTAGAAGCGTGAAATATGGGGAAAGGTTGCTGTTCTACACTGCATGTGGTGATGGGAAGCTAGGCGTCTGGGGCGAGCACCGCCTCGGGAGAATTCTTCTCCGGCTCTGCCGTTCGGCGCTGGCCGTGGATCCTGCCCAGCTGCCCCCTACCCTCTGTAGTTTCGGCCTAGACTATCTAGAGAAGCTTCCCTATCTGCTCGATGAGGCTGCGCGATGTTTCCACAAGATCATCTGCAGTGCTCGGAACGGGGCTGAGAGGCGGATGAGATAGGCTTAAAGAGCAGGCTATGTGGAGGGGGCTCCCTGTGCTCGGAGAAAGGGGTTAGGCGCGTTTCTAGCATCCGTCAACGTAGGAGGTGTCTGCATAGTGCCCGAGGAGAACGTCGTTGTAGTGGGACGCAAATCCCTGCCCGACTACGTGCTGGAGGCAATACTGCTTTTCAACGAGGGCTATGACGAGGTAATAATACGTGGCCAGGGCCCCAATGTCGGCAAGGCCGTCGACCTGTATAACGCGCTACGTCGCCGCCTGCAGGGCGGTATCGAGCTTGTGGGCGTAAAGATAGACAGCATTGAGCGGGGGAGAAGGCTGATACCTATCATAGAGATAAGGGTTAGACGGACGATAGCCTAGTAGCCTAGCGTGCTACACCGTGTGTTACACCGGCTGCAGGTGGCTATCCCCGCTCTCTGCGGTTGCAGTGCCGGCCAGCTTGCCTCCTATCAGCTCTTCTAGTTCCTCGACTAGCTCTGCTATGAGGCGTAGCGGGCTCTCTCTCCCCTCTGAAACGGCCTCTATCTCTTCTAGCAGTTTCCTTGTCCTATCCTCTGACACTAGTTGCTTGAAGTTGCTATACAGGTAGTCGTGGACCTCGATGCCTAGCTTAGTTGGTACGAGTTTCTTCCGGTACTTGCTCTCTATCACGTAGCCGTGCCTTTTTATCGAGTCTATTATCTTTGCATAGGTGCTTGGCCTCCCTAGCCCGCGCTGCTTCATCAGCGCGACTACGTCGCCGTGGCTGAACAGCTGTATCGTAGAGCCTCTCTTCACGTAGGCGTCTACTACCTGGAGCCTTGCGCCCGCCGTAATAGATGCAAGCTCGTGTCTAACCTTAATGCTGGCCACGTTTACCCAGCCGTCGCGTATAATTTCGACCGGCGTGTCCAGCCTGGTTTCCTGCCCGGCGACGTCCAGGATAGCGGTGAGGTGTTTTATCCTGGCAGCGCTCATCTGGCTGGCTACGAACCTGCGGAATATGAGGTCGTAGAGACGGTAGTGGCTCTCCCGCAGCGTTACGCTCAGCTTCAGCTCCCCTGTCGCCACCTGGCGGCGTAGTGTGTCTACGTCGAGCGGCCTCGTGGGCCGTATCGCCTCGTGATGGCCAGGGCTGCCCCAGTGGCGTGGAGTGAATAGGCTCTCCAGGCCCTTCTGGGTCAGGTACTGTCTCGCAACGCTGATGCCTTCCGGGCTTACGTAGCTCGAGTCAGTTCTATGGTACGTTATGAGGCCGGCCTCGAATAGCTCCTGGGCTATTCTCATAGTCTTTTGCGCGGTGTATCCGTAGCGCTTCGAGGCCTCGTACAGTAGGGTCTCAGTGGTGAAGGGTGGCGGAGGATTGACTTCTCTCTCGTCGTAGACGGCGGCCTTTACGAGCACGCCCCTCTCTATGGCCTCTCTGGCGGCGTTTTCTGCCTCCGCGCGTCTAGGGTAGTGTAGGCGTAGCCGTAGCCCGCCTGAGAGTCTTATGTAGAGGTTGTAGCCGAGCCCATGGCGCCACTCACCGTACCTCTCAATTATCCAGCCTAGTACCGGCGTCTGTACGCGTCCAGCGCCGAGCCAGTTCTTGCCGAATACCTGCCATAGTCTCTGGCTGAGGCCGAAGCCTATCCAGCGGTCCTCTATGCGCCGAAGCATCTGCGCCTCCACCATGCGGTAGTTTAGGCGGCGCGCAGACGCCAGCGCGCGCATGAACTCACGTCGCGTTATTGCATGCATTTCTATCCGCTTGATATCACGTGCATATGGGCGTAGTGTGGCGTAGATATCGTAGGCTATTTTCTCTCCCTCGATGTCCGGGTCTGTCGCTATGTAGACCAGTTCGTTCTCCATCGCTAGCTGTCGTAGTGTGGCGACGATATCCTCCTTTGAGGCTATGTTGCTGCTTCCGCAGCGTGGGCAGTGGGAGCTGTCTGAAGAGAACTGGTGCCCACAGTTAAGGCAGCGCTTAATATGCTTATATACCGGGCTCACTACGCCGCCCTCTATAATGACGCCGTAAACACCCTCATCGTCAATACTTAGATCGTACACGTGGCCGGCGGAGGCGGTTATCGTAGCTACATGGATCTTCCCTGAAACCTCGTTGTAGAACGTGGTCTCGTATACTGTCAGGGAGCCGAGCCTTCTCCGCACCGGCCGCCCAAAGAACGATGCTATAGTCTTGGCCTTAGTCGGAGACTCTACTATTATAAGGCTGGTCTCTACGTGGACCTCTTTAGCCGCGGAAGGCTCAACCCTGCTGAGACGTGCCCGCTTCAACTCCTCTGTGAGCTTCTCCTCGCTTAGAGGTTCGAACACGGCACCCTCCACGAACCTTGACAGCTTCCTCTCGAGCGCCTTAACGTACACCTCGTCAGTCTCGATAACTATGCTCAAACCATGCGTCATCCTGGATTTAAGCATCCTACTTGCACGCCCACTCGCCTGCACATATGTGGCGGCATCCACGGTCTCAGCAACCAGCCCGTCGCCGCAGCGAAAGATAAGGCCCCCTACCTCGCGTACCCGGCCGCTACCACATACCTCCCTCTCAAGATGTGCAGCCAGCTTTCTACGAAGCCCCTTCAGGGCCTCGAGCAGCTCGCCAAGCCGGCCCTCAAGGCTATCACCGTTAGCGAGCGCTATCCTTAGCGCAGTCGCCTCGCCAGGGGACAGCCGGGCGACTGCCCTCACCAGCTCGTCGCCGGGCTCGACCATGCCCAGCTCCAGCGCGGCTCTCACAATGCGGTATGGCGACGAGAGCGCCTTTACCGCGTCAAGCGTGTTGCCAGGTACGCCCACGAAGACCGTATAGATTACACGCTGCGGCATGTCAACTCCTCGCACGATTACCCCGTAGTAGCTTGCAACTCCTACTAGTACGTCGTAGTCGCCCTGCGCGAACTTCTCTAGAACTCTTCTTCCAGCCAGAGCAAGGCCGGCTTTCACGCCCCTCTTGCGGAGCTCTTCCACCAGCTTCTTCGCCGCCTCTTTGCCGTACCTTTTCGAGACAAAGACGAGCCCGCCGGCCCCCATCCTGGCGACAAGCTCTACGGCGTCACGCAGGGGGTCATCGCTTGTCTTGTATATGTTCGTGACGCTGCGTGTGTAGTCATACACTTTTCCTATTTCGAAACCAAGTAGTTCTCGGAACACCTTGGGTTTTAGCCCGTAGCTGCGGCCAGTGGCTGATGCTATTACCAACTGGCCCGGCAGTATTGTAGTCATCTTTGAAGCTATCCTAGCTTCAATGATTCTTATTTCTTCCAGTATCTGCTCATACCGCCTTATGTTGCCCGTGGCCTTGGCTATCACTGCTGCTATCTTCTTCCTTACCAGGCTGTAGGCGGCCTCCACGGTCTCCTCGTCGAAGCCTAGAAGAAGCAATATCCTGTCGATATTCTTGGAGTTGCGTAGCACCGCGTCGACATCATCAACTATCACTATGTCGAATTTCTTGTCGTTGAGTAGGCTCCATCTTCTTGAGAGGAAGCTTGTCGTAGTAACGAGTATGTCGTATTCGCCCTTCTCTATCTCTTCTAACGCCCGGTTCTTCCTTGAACTCGGCATGGTAGAATAGTAGGAGACTACACGTGTCTCGGACCCCAGCTTCTCTATGTACCTCCTGAGCTTCTCCTCTACCTGCCTGGCGAGGTTCTCTGTAGGAAGCATGTAGTAGACCTTGGCCCCCTCTAGGGCGCGGTAGAGGGCGTAGATTGATAGAAGGGTTGTTTTGCCGACACCGGTTGGTGCTACTATTGCGAGGCTCTCCTCCTGAAGTAGGCGTTTAGCCCATGTAAGCTGTGCGCTCCATAGCTCGGAGCCTGTGATTTTCCGGAAGAAGCTTCTAAACGACTCTATTTCGAGCACGCTTGTATATAAGAGCGAGTATGCTTTTAGCATATTCTTTCTTGAAAGCCTTTCGCCTACTAGGCGGACGCGTGTATGGTAGCTCTCTGCGCTTACTATGTCTGCTATTTCGCTGTCTGAGAGGCAGTTGCGGCACACCAGCCCCTCCTCTAGCCTGTCGGCGTGTATAGGGCCGCCACAGTTTGGGCACGAGGCAGCGTACAGCGGCACCATGTTCGCCAGCTTCACTGTCTTCATTGTAATCTTCCTCGTCTATCTTTGCTTGTAAGTGCCCGTAGGAAGCGGTTTAGGATACTCATAGTCCCGGCTTTTTGCGAGACTGAGGCAGTAACATCCCGGCCAAAGCGCTTAAATACCCCAGTTGTATGAGGTGGCGCCCGACGAGGCCAGTAGTGGCCCGAGGTGGTCTAGAATGGCGCAGGCAAGTGCGGCTCCGAGCAATGTGGTCCTCGTAGGTAAGAAGCCCGTAATGAACTACGTGCTGGCGACCCTGACCCTCCTAAACCAGGGCGTCAACGAGGTAGTAATCAAGGCCAGGGGCCGTGCCATAAGCAAGGCCGTCGACACCGTCGAGATAGTGAGGAAGAGGTTCCTGCCCGGCAAGGTCGACGTCAAGGACATAAAGATCGACAGCCAGGTAATACAGAGCCCCGACGGCCGCCAGAGCAGGGTCAGCACCATAGAGATAGTGCTCGTCAAGAAGGAGTAACGTGGGCCAAGAGGCCGCGAGAAGTGTACAAGGGTCTTTTTAGGCCATGATAAAGGCTTCTGACCGCCTTCCCGCGGAACGCTACTTCTACGACAAGATCCAGGAGCTAGTCCAACGGCTTGGGCTACAGATGCTACTGGTCCTAGCCAGAGGGGCGTGCCTGCCTCCACATGTCTACCCGGTGCTGCTCCTCGAGGCCAAAGCAGGCACGGTTGGAAGACTCATAAAGCTCGCCGACGCGGTGCAAAGGTACCATAACCTCTCCGAGGAGCCCCTATAGGGGGCTCAGCTCGCTGAAGGATACTTCATCCCTCCAGCACGCGGTCGTGAACGGGGTTCACGCATCACAGCCTTGAGCTTCTCGTAGAGCCGGACGCTATTGTATATAGTGGCGGCGCCTCTTCTTAAAATCCCGTATTGGCGCTGTGTTGGTTAAGGGGCTGGCCCAATCTTAGCTGTGTTGATGAGGTTGTGTGTGGGGATAGCAGTTGTGCGGTATCGTGGGTGTCGTGGCTGACGGCGTATCGGTGAAGAATGTCGTTCCAATGCTTGTTGACGGGATAAAGCGTCTAGAATACCGTGGCTATGATAGCGCCGGCTTCGCTGTGGTCGAGTGTGGCACTGGGCGCTTAGTCGTAGTTAAGGACAAGGGCCGTATTGACAGCGTTGTTGAGAAGTATAATGTGCGAAGGCTCTGCGGTATAAGCGGCCTTGCCCACACGCGCTGGGCTACTCACGGCGAGCCTAGTAGGGTTAACGCGCATCCTCATAGCGACTGTAGCGGAGATGTCGCAGTTGTACATAACGGTATTATACGTAATTTTGTGAGTCTGCGTGAGATGCTGTCCTCTAGGGGGCATCGCTTCAGCAGCGACACCGACACGGAGGTTATAGCGCATCTCTTCGAGGAGTTCGTTAGGAAGGGTGTTGAGCCGTTTGAGGCCTTCCGGAGAACGGTGTCGCTGCTTGAAGGCGCCTATGCTATAGCGCTCATATATGCTGGGCAGCCGCGGCGCATCTATTTCGCGCGGAACGTTAGCCCGCTCGTTATAGGCCTAGGCGAAGGGTTTAACATAGTCTCGAGTGATATCCCGTCGATACTTCCCTACACGCGTCGTATTGTCACGGTAAGTGATGGAGAGCTGGGCTATATAGAGCCGTACAGCCTGTATATTGAACGCGACGGCACGGTTGTTGAATGGAAACATAGGGTTACGCATGTAACGTGGAGCGTTGACGCGGCTGAAAGGGGAGGCTACCCGCACTTCATGTTAAAGGAGATAATGGAGCAGCCGCGTGTGCTGCGCGAGACCTATGAGGGACTTCTATCTAGTAACGAGGTCGTTGATGCGGCGAAGCTGCTTCTAGACGCCGGCTCGATATATGTCACGGGTGCTGGTACGAGCTTTCACGCCGGCCTGGTCTTCGCGACCTATATGGCTATGTTGGCCTCCCGCCCGGTAATAGCTTTCATCTCGAGCGAGTATGAGGTCTACGAGCGCGTAGCGTCTAAGGGTGATGTGCTCATTGCTGTAAGCCAGAGCGGGGAAACTATAGACACGCTTACCGCGCTGAGGGCTTTCAAGAGGAAAGGCGCTAGGGTAGTGGCGGTAAGTAATGTAATAGCGAGCACTATACCTCGTGAATCTGACCGCGTTATATATACACGTGCGGGGCCCGAGATCGGTGTCGCGGCGACCAAGACGTTTCTAACGCAGGTCTTGGCGCTTACGCTCCTTGCAGTGGAGTATTCCCGCCAGGCCGGTGTCCTGGAGGGAGAGGTAGCCACGGAGATAGTGGAGGGGCTCAGCTCTGCGGGCCGGCTGGCTGGGGAGAGCCTCAGGCAGTCGGTAAGGCTCATTGACACGCTTGTCGAGCTGCTGAAGCGTAGGGAGAGCATGTATGTGCTCAGCAGGGGCGCTGGGGTGCCACTGGCCTACGAGGCTGCCCTGAAGATAAAGGAGGTTAGCTATATACACGCGGAGGCTTATCCGGCCGGCGAGAGCAAACACGGCCCGATAGCACTTGTTGAGCCGGGGTTCCCGGTTATCTTTCTCCTCGGCTCTACCGAGAGGCATTATGTTGAACGTATACAGAGCAACGTCCAGGAGATGAAGGCGCGTGGCGCGTTTACCGTGGTTGTGGGGCCGGAGAGTTATAAGGACTTAAGCGGGGCTGACGTCTATGTCACCGTCGGCTCGTATGACGTCTACACTGCGCCGTATGCTGTGATACCTGTCATGCAGCTGCTTGCCTATAAGCTGGCTGTTGCCCTGGGGAGGGACCCGGATAAGCCTCGTAACCTTGCGAAGACGGTGACAGTAGAATAGCCCTCACATGGTATCAAATGTTTTCAATATAAACAAATATTGTATGAAAGGGGTTGGGTGTGGACGCGTGAGAGCAGTCATTCTGGCCGGCGGGCCAAGCAAGCAGCTCAAACACGTGCTGGGCTACGAGGGCTCCCGCAGTCTTCTACGGTTCCCCGGCAGGCGCCTACTCGAAGACCTCGTAGCAGAAGCCAAACGCCTATACGATGACGTAGTGGTGGTCTCCGACGACCGGCGTGTTGTGGAGGCATGCACATACAGCGGATGTGTGTTTGCCCAACAAGTCGGCTCAGGAGTTGAATCAGCCATCTGTGCCGGCCTAAGCGGGCTAGCGTCAGACACGTATATCACAATAATATATGGCGACATTTACGCAGCCCCAGGCTTCATAGAGACGCATACCGCTAAGCTGCTCTCCGAATACGAGCCAACCATAACACTAACGAGGCCCATAGTTCTACGCGGCAGCTTTATGAGGCTAAGCGCTGACCCGGTTTCCTCGACGGTAGAAAAGGTAGGCGAAGGAGCCTACGTTTACGCGGGCCTGCTCTCTGTGCACTCGCAGCTACTTAGGGAGAAACTGTGCAGCTCGGGCTGGAGCATCGAGAAACTAGTAAAGCATCTTGCGGAAACGCGGCGACTGGTAGCCAACCTGTGGCTAGGCACATGGATAGACTTAGACACTGTATGGGATTATCTAGCCGCGGTAAGAATCGACCTTGAGAAACTAGGAAAGACAGCTATTTCGCCGAAGGCAAAAATAGGGAGAAACGTGGTTATAGAGGGCCCCGTTGTTATAGAGGAGAACGCGGTCATAGACCACGGTGCTGTGATTAAAGGCCCAGCCTACATAGGCAATGGCGCCTTTGTGGGCGCTCATTCCTTTGTGCGGGGAGGCAGCGCGCTCTACAACCAGGCAAGAGTGGGCGCCTTCACGGAGATAAAAAGAAGCATAGTATACGATAACGGCGTCGTCTACTCCTACAGCTATATTGCCGACAGCATTATCGGTGCAGGTGCCGAGGTAAAACCCTACACTATGACACTTAACGTGCCCTACGAGGGCCTCGAAGGCGAAGTGGTGATAATGTCGACGCATCCACTCGAGAAGCTGAAGGTGGGCGCGGTGGTCTCGGCCGGCGTCTCTACGCGTTACCGTGACACCCTGCAGCCAGCCACCATATACACCGGGCAGTAAAGCAGCCGAGGGCAGCCAGCCGTCCCCAGCTATACTAGGGGTCATCCTCTGGGTCAATCTTTTCCAGCACTTCGTGGAACGTGTTCCTCCTACACACGGGGCAGTAATGGTAAAGCCTTTTCTCGGAAAGCTTTGTCAAGTCGAAGCTTACTTCGAGGAACCATTCTCTGCCGCAGTTGGTGCACCTAAGCCTCCATTTCGTCAACCCTTCCACCTCTTACCGCTTCTTCCCCCAGGCTGGAGGTGGTGGCCCGCGTCCCGGCGAGGCCGTGCCTCACACTCAGCCCTCCTCCAGCTTTGGAATTATTGGCCCTTGTGCGGTTCCCCAGCAGGCCGCGTGCGAGTAGTTCGCGCAGCGCTTTTCTCAGGGCCCTACGGACCCTCCACCTCTTGCCGAGATCGCCGTAGACGCGATACGCTGTGGAGCGTATACTGTTGGTCATGGTTAGATCCCGCAGCAGCCTCTTCTCTTCATCACTAAGCTGGTCGGGTATATATCTTAGAGCAAGCCTCGCTATATCGGCTGGCTCCAGGCCGAGGTAGGGGTCCTCTGGCTCCAGTCTTGAGAGGTCCTGCACTACGCGGAACTCGATCACCGTGACGACTTCTTCTGGTTTTATGCGCCTACCGTAGACCTTTTCAAGAGCTTTCAGGAGCTCAGCGACGTTTCTGAAGCCGTCCTTTCTGGCGTCTTGGTCTGTGAGCTCGCTGACACGCTTATACTGGACGCGTTCGACGCGAACCTTTGCAACAGGTCGACCACCTCCATGAACTATTAGCTCGCTATATTTCACCTCTACTCGGCCAAGCCTAATTGTGGCCCTCTTCCTGCCGCTAAGTATGTCGTCGACATACTGGCCCTTGACCATCAGATGCCTGCCCAGGAATCTCTTCCCCTCTGCCACGAATGCAGCACCTCCAGCATCTTTGAACCCTGCAGCGCCTCCTGAAGCCTTATTCGGAGCCCGAGCCATGGGTTGGATGGTGGGGCGGTGACGCTATACCAGACGTGAACCCGGCCCCATCTACCCCTAAAAGGGCCGGGGCGCCTGAGCGCTAGCTAGGCCTCCGTTATGCTGAGGGGCCAAAGCGCGGAGCCCCAGAACGCTAAACACTATGAGCCAGCCGGCTCCACGCAGGTGGGCACGTTAGGGGTGACGAGGAAAGGGGTGCCGAGGGGCCTGCTATACGCCTCGGTGAGGTTACCTGTCTCAGCTGACCTAATGCACGACCTAAATGTACGAGAAGCCTTTTTGTGCCGCGAAGCGCCGGGTCAGGAAGGAGAATGTTCTTCACGGCGCAGTGGCTCGAGAGACCGTCGTTTCCTCATCCCCGTCATTCTGCCACGGCTGCGGCGCCAAGGCCATAAATTTATGGATGCGTGCATCTAGCGGCCCTGAGCTAACACGAGCATCTGAGGCAGCCGCTCCACTCCCAGTAGAAGGGCCGAGGGCTTACTTGTACCTATTATGTCCGCACCTAGGCCTATCATGAGAAGTGCTTGGATGGCTGTCCGTATCCCTCCTGCCGCCTTTACACCTATTGTGGCACCCTCTTCTGTGATAACCCGGTGTATTGCTACGACATCTTCTGGGTAGGTTGGTCTCGCTGCGAACCCGGTGCTTGTTTTGATATGGGTCACGTAGTCCCCCCTTATTGAGCTGAGGATTAGTCTGGTCGCCCTAGCTATGTTATCGGCTGTGTCGAGGAGCGGCGTCTCTATTATGAGCTTACACCTTACACCCAGGCTTCTGCAGAGCTCTGAGACAGCTCTCGCTTCCGACTTGTAGGCTTCCGGCTCGCCTGCTAGAAGCTCCTGTGTGTTCATAACGTAGTCTACTTCGTCCACCCCTATGCCGGCGAGCTCCTCAACTTCTTTCAGCTTAGCTTGGAGCGGGTGATAGCCGTAGGGAAAGCCTGCGACAGCCCCGATGCAGTGTTTTGTAGACACACGTGCTCTCGGCGCTAGCGTAGGGGTGACCACCAGGCATCTCAGACTGAAGGACTCTAGCTCCTTGATGGCTTTTTCGAGATCCGCTGGTGTCGCGGCCGGCTTCAGGAGGGCATGGTCTATCCGTGCTGCTAGCTCATCCTTGCTTATGAGTGGTAGCTGTATGGCTCCTTCTGGGCGCTTAGGGTCCATGTGCTTCCCCCTCCCGTTGGCCGGGTTGGGTTGGAGACAGTGCATCTAAGTGTAGGTGCCGGGGTGGAGTTAAGAAGGCCTGGTTAGATTAGGGTTCAGGGGTCTCCTTGCCGCTACTCTATCCAGTCGCCGCTCTCTATTTTCTCGGGGAGGTACTTGTCTGCTAGGAACCTGAGCCCCTTGCTTGTAAGCGCCTCTATCTCGAGCTTGGCCTTCTTGTCTAGGAATATTTTTATTTCGATTTGCCACTTCTTTGTTTGGAACCACTTGTAGTTCATCAGCTCGTATGCACGCTTTATGTCTGCGTCCTTTGCCTTTATTATATAGTTCCTTCTCTCCCTTTCGGAGAGGTAGGGTTTTTTGTTCCGGTAGCCGAAGATGTCCGTCATGCTTACCCCTATGAACCTTGCTGACGGCGTAGCCAGCCTCTCGCTCTCATAGCTCAGTGTTATGGAGCCTATCTTGAAGACGCTATAGATGTACCATCCATAGGGGTCTGCGTCTGTCAGTATATAGACCGGTAGGCCTAGCTCCTCGTTGAGGCGCCTCACGAAGCGCCTGGTAGCGCGGTCCGGCTGGCCGGCGCTCGTGATGAGTATAGCGCGGTGGCGCTTCCAGAACCCTACCCTGTGTAGCTGCTGGAACACTGCGTCCTTCTCGACCACCAGCACGTACTCCGCGTCCACGTCTACGAACTCTATTAGGTCGGGTGTGGGCTCTATGGCGTAGGCCCCGTGCCCCATTTTGCTAAGGTCTATTATGTCGCCGCCGCTTCTTATCCTCATGTTGCCTACGACTTTGCCCTTCTCCTTGCTTAGTATAAGCATCTCTTCTCGCAGCATCCCGGTTAGAACCTCTATGTCCCGTATGACGGCGTCGGATTCCCGCTGCTCGTCCCACGTGTTTTCCTCGTGTTTCCTGCCGCCGGGCTCGCGGTATAGTATCGTGTGCTTGCCACGGTAGTAGAGGTCACGTATCGTGGGGTACTCGTCTCGTTCGAGAGCCTCGTATATTATTCTAGCCATTAGCAGTGTCTGCATAAACTTCTTGGACTCATGGAGGTCGAAGAAGCTTCTCTTAAGCTTCTCGGGGCCTAGGAGCAGCAGCTTGCGGCTCTCATCGTATATTGTGTTTGATAGTGTACGCTTAGGCAACATTACGAAAGGTTTCTCTCCACGCAGTATCTGTTCATACACCTGCCTGAATGTCTCCTCAAACCTCGTAATGGCTTTTTTGCGCGCCTCCTTATCGGCTTTGTCGATGTATTCTTCCATGCTCATATCCTTAACACCTTATCTTTGCCACATGCTGACACACATGAGACTTGTCCGCATTATATGGTAAAGACGTGTGGCCGCCCCGTTTTTACATAACCGCGGCCATGTCGCCGTCTATTCCTCTATTGAGACCTCGAGCCCCTGTATGAGAGTATTGAATTTCTCCGCGTCTATACCTGTCCTCTTTTTCATGGCTTCTAGCAGTCGTTGCCGTATATCCTCCTCACTTACACCCATCCTGTGGAGGATTATTGCGAGGCTTTTCGCAACCTCCGGCGTGTACTTCATGAAAGTTATTATCCTCTTTTTCGCCTCCTCCTCTTTACGTTTCTTCGCCAGATAGTCGCGCAGCCTTCTAGCCGCCTCCCGGAGGGCGTTCCTCAGCTCCTGCTCTATCTCCGGTACGTCCGCGACGCTCTCCTTGCCGACACCTTTGTAGGGCACCTTCGTGCTAGCTATGTGGGTCAAGACAGCCACTGGTGCCGGAAACGTGACGAGGTAGGCTTTCCAGTCAAAGTTGCGCGGGTCAACCACCTTCCACGCGACATCGGCTTTCTCGTCATAGAGGAGCGGTATTTTGTTGGCGTATCGTAGCAGTATGGGCTCACTGGAGGGGGGTATGTTTCCTCCGTAGGCGATGCCGACTTCGACTATGAAGGGGTGTCCCTCATAGGCGCGTGGTCTGCGCGTCACTGCTGTAACGAATTCAGGCCTAAGTATGGCTCGTAGACCGGCCTCTATTATCTCCGGGCCGAAGGGCGAGAGCGAGTCAGCGCTAGGCGCGCGGAAGCGTGGGTACTCGCGCAGCTTCCTTGCAAGGTACTCTAGTTTGCGGTCATCGAGTTTCCTCGGATCAGTGTCGGCGGGGATCTTCGCGAAGTCTAGGAAAGACTTCGCGGTCCTCTTGCCTACCCCCTGGAATGCTTCAACAAGGAATTCTAGCATATTGCGTGCATCTGTCTTCTTTATTAGCTGCTTGAGAAGCTCTATGTCTACTCCATGAGGGTGGGGTTTCACATCCCGGGGTATTGGTGGGAGCTTCTCAATCTTACGAGTATATATGACTATGTTGCCATCAGGGTCCTTGAAAACTATATTGGCGTAAGGGGCTGCTATGGCCGTCCGCTGTATGTAGGTGTGTATCCTGCTTCTAGCCCGGGGCCAGTCCCCCTCAACTACTACGGACACACGTGTACCATGCCAGCTGGAAGGGTTAGGGTATTCGGCTTTATCGATAACAATAGGACGGTTATGCTCTATATCTATCTTTATCTTAAAGAAGTATATCTTCTTGGAGCCTATAGGCGAGGTATATACTTCCACCGGTTTACCGGTACGGATCTGGCCATAAAGTATGGCCATCTTGGCGCCTAGGCCGAACCTTCCTCTTGCCTGCCGGAGCCTATACTTGGAACTGTAAAGCACCTGCCCGAACGCATAGGGCACGTGTTGTGGCTGTATACCGATACCGTTATCCTCTACAGTAACGCGGTAGTAGTTCGGGTTAGACTCGTCCCGCTCAATAGCCAGGTAGATGTCTGGCAGTATTCCGTGCACGTCTGTGGCGTCAAGCGCGTTCTCGACGAGCTCTCTCACCGTCTGGTATAATGCTCTGGAGGGGCTGCCGAAGCCGGCAACCTCGCGATACTCGTAGAAGAACTGGGATGGCGTCATGCTGCGGAAGCTTTCCAGCTGCTGGCGTGCACTTTGCCTCCTCGGCATATAGATGGCCCCCTTCTCTACAGCAAAGCCGTATAGGCTTAAATACCTACCCCGAAACTATTTTCTCCTATTTAAATTTTTCACCATTCTTAGCCTCAAGCAAACCCTTGCGCATTCCAACATACAACACGACCAGGCAAAGAGGAGGTGGAGAACGGTGCGCGCCCTGTCTCCGATACTCTCAACAGTGATACTTATTATGGCAACACTTGCGGCTGGGGCGATAATGTACCAGTACTTTATGGGCACGATAAGAAATGTGGCCGACAAGCCCCTGTTCTACGTATACGATGCACGCTATCTGCCGGATCTAAGGGTAACCTACTTGACCGCCGACAACAACGGCAACTACCCTGTAAACATAACTAAGGCTGATATTACGTGCATAGATGGTAAGGTCACTACGGTAACCCTGAATGTTAGTATAGACGCTGGAAGCAGCCAAGCTATCAGAATAAAGCCTGCTTGTGCTCCATCCGTTATCGTGCTTCATTACCTCTACAAGGGTAAGAACTACACCACTGAGCCTATCAGGGTCAACTAGTGCTAATTAATAGAAATGGTGAAAGGATGAGTAGTTAACATGTGCTGAAGAGAGGGGGATACTATGAAGCTGAAGAAAAAATTTTTTAATATAATTAATACTCTTTATTATTCTAAAGAAAATATATCAAAATATATAAAAGAATATAAAGAAGCAGATGCTCTTATAGAGTGTAGGAATATATTAGAAATTATAGATGAATATAAATTAAATAATATTATTAATATAAGAATCCTGATGAGTGAGGAGGGGCTAACGTATTGTGTCAGTGAGGAGCTGCCGCCAGAGTGTAAGCGTGTTGCAATACAGGTTTCCGAGAAGGCAACACAGTATCATGTGATAAATATGTTAAATAAGGTAAATAAAGAAATATTAGATATTATTATTGATAAATATAAAGATACTAAAAATAATATGTGTGATGACGACGATCTGCTGAGAGATGCCGTCTACTACTATACTGCAGCCCGGCTCTCCTCATACGGCCCCATCTATCCCCTCATACTCGACGAAAACGTGGAGGAAATAGCCGTTGACCCACCGGATTACATAGTAAAGGCCGTGGCAAGGCAGACAGGGCCCATATGGCTCAAGACAAATATAAAAATTGGAGCAAATGAGGCAGAACACATCGCAGTACTCCTAGCCAGGAGAAGCGGCCGCGACCTGAGCATCGCCCACCCCTATACTGAGGGCCTTCTGCCGGAAGGCCACCGTCTAGCCGCGACGCTTGGCCGAGAGGTATCCAGGTTCGGCTCATCAATAGTGATTAGAAAGCACCGCTCAAAACCAATTGGTATCCCGGAGCTAATAGCTCAAGGCGTGCTCTCAGTAGAACTTGCTGCCTACCTATGGCTGCTTGTAGAGTCAAAACGTTCTGCAATAATCGTCGGCCCGACTGCTTCGGGCAAGACAACCCTACTCCAGGCGGTGCTGGACTTCGTCCCACCATGGAGTAGGGTTGTTAGTGTCGAAGACACACCCGAATTGAACCTATCCCATCATCCTAACTGGGATAGCCTTGTGACACGCCTAGGTATAGGAGAGGGCTCTGAAGACATTGACATCTATAAGTTAGCAAAGTTTTCCCTACGACGTCGGCCGGACTACTTAGTGATAGGAGAGATACGTGGCGAAGAGGCGAGAGTACTGGCATATGCTTCCAGCAGCGGCCACGCCTCATACTCCACTATGCACGCCGATAGTGCGCAGACCGCCGTTTACCGCTTGTTGCAGGAGCCTTTTAGTGTACCCAAGAGCCTGCTTTCCAGCATCGACGCGGTCGTTGTAATTACGCGCACCCCTGGTGGACGTAGGGTCAGAGAGGTTGTAGAGCTAAGCTACGACGCCGCTGCTGATACAATAAGCTTGGTGCCGGTTTATAGTGGCGGCGTTTTGCTTAGCGATAGTAGCACCGTCCTAGGGAAAAACTACAATGAAGATACATTCAGAGAATATAATATAGAATATATTATTAATGAGAAAATTAATATTCTTAAAATATCTAGGAATCGTGAACATATGCTTAGTCTTGTAAAAAAATATTACTACGAGGCTATGGGGGTGGTCTAACCTGTTGAACAAGCAAGCGTCGCTCGCAGCTACTGAAAACATTGAACGGATGTGCAGCTTTACTGGCAGCATTATACTCTATTTGCCCTTTATTGCTTTACTTATGGTAGCTGGGAGCGTTGGGCGCAGCGCGCCACATGATATACTGGAGAAAATAGATACAATGGTATACGGCAAAAACCCGTTTAGACGCATTGCAGTATGCTACCGTTTGTACAAAGCCCGATATAGTGGTAGTGGCCTTAAAGCATTCGAAGCTTTGCTGGCTAAAATGCTTGGCAACAATGGACGTGTACTGGGTAGGATATATGCTGTGGCGTATACTGTGAGGGGTGACAAGCTCTACGCTGTAAACGAGTTCATTGCACGGGCCAGTTCTTTGTTCACAGAGTATGTACAGTCCAGGATAGGTATTGTGCGCGAGCTCTCAAAGCTTGTAGTAATGCTAGTCGCTGCTCTCGTGCTGGCGGTTTCTATAGCAGCATTTGTAACGTTAAACTTTAATATATTATCTTTAACTGCTATAATAAGTATACTGGTCTCAATGTTAATATTAATAATTATAGATTTAAATAAATTAATTAAATTAATTATAAATAATAAATATAGAATGATATTAGATATTGTATATTTAATATCGGTCTTGTTCACGGTTGGCTTGGCTATACGAGGCTACAAGGTGCACACACTAATAGCAGCCGCGTCGTCACTTGCAGTATCATCATACATATTACTATTTATACAAAAATATATTAAAAATTTAAATAATATAATAATAATATTAAGACATATCAAGGATAGTTTTAGTACAGTAGGGAGAATACCCGCTATTCTCGGAGACAGTGGCGCGCAGGCTCCATACCGAGGCATGGCGGGGCTTATGGCTACACTGAGCGGTGTAGGGGGTGGAGGAGAAGCCCCATTCACGACGCCTCTGGAAAGGCTACTAAGCGGTATTGTTTCCCAGCTAGTCTACGGGGGTACATATAAACACCTTCATGTAGTTGAAGATATTGTAGAAAAACTGGCCCGATCCCTAAGACAAGTATACAAGAACGTTATATATCTGAATATCACGGTTGTGGTAGTTTATGTGGCTGCGGCGCTTAGCGCAAAGATACTTCTATCTATGTTTACTAGTGCCGCTGTAGGTAGTGGTCCTAATCAGCTAATCTCGGCAGGGAGCGCTCTAGACGCTAGCTCTCTGCAAATACTACTAGCCGTTGACGCCTTAGCGCTGGCGTCTATATCGTTGGCGGCAACGTTCACTATGATAGGCACTATCGCGGCCCCCTCTATACCTGCAATAATAGCCGTTTACACGGCATTATCACTACGCTAGGCTCGGTAGTGTGCTGCTATCGTAGAGGTAGTCACCCATCCCTCTTTTCAATAGTTTCTCGTATAGTTTTTGTATAAGGCGGAGTTATTATTCCTTTTTCTGTAATGATCGCCGTTACCAGCTCTGGAGGCGTTATGTCGAAAGCTGGGTTATAGACGGGAACCGTAGGCACAGTTATGGTAACCTTGCCTAGCACGGTGCGAACCTCGTCAGGCTCCCTCTCTTCTATAGGTATGTTGTCGCCCTCAATCGATAGGTCGAAAGTAGACGAGGGGGCCGCCACGTAGAACGGCACATGGTGTCGATAGGCTATTGACGCTATCATGTATGTCCCTATCTTGTTCGCCACGTAGCCGTCAGCAGTTATACGGTCAGCACCTACTATAACTTTGTCAACGAGTCCTTTGTACATAACATAGCCAACCATATTATCAGTTATAAGGCGGACCTCTATGCCCTCACGTAGTAGCTCCCACACAGTTAGACGAGCACCTTGCAGTAGCGGCCTCGTCTCAGTAGCTATTACTCGTATCTTCTTACCCTCCTCTACAGCCGCGCGCATTACTCCCTCAGCAGTGCCGTAGCCTGCGGTGGCCAAAGCACCCGCGTTGCAGTGCGTGAGCACTGTGTCGCCGTTATCTATTAACTTGGCCCCAACTCTCCCTATCTCCATGTTAGTTAGAACGTCCTCTACGTGGATTGACTTGGCCTCATCTATTACCGCGTTAATTGTAGCGTCGACGCCTTTAACGGCTGCCTCCCTGGCCCGGTTCATGACCCGTGTAAGCGCCCAGAACAGGTTGTACGCTGTAGGCCTCGTAGATGCCAGCACCCTGTGCGCCTCTTCAAGCTCAGAAACCAGCTCGTTGGAGTCACGTGCGCCGCTATAGTAGGCCGCAAGGGCCATCCCATATGCAGCCGCGACCCCTATCGCCGGTGCACCCCTTATCTCCATGTCTCTTATAGCCTTCGCAACCCTGTGGTAGTCCCTGGTCTCCCTGTAAACCTCCTCCCACGGTAGGAGACGCGTATCGAGCCAGCGGAAGCGGGGCCCATCACCATCCTCTATCCATTCAAGAGGCTTGATGCGGAGCTTCTCGAGAATCCTGAAGTCCGGCACCATCGGGCACCCTAAACCCTAGCTTATGCCCTGAAGACCGTGCTGTACGTCGAGATGGGAGAATTTAGAGCTTAGCCGCCCGGGAACAGGGCCAGGGCAGCCGGAAGGGGAAAGGAGGCGCAACCGGCTTAGGGACGCTAGAGGTGTGGCAAGATGGCAAGGCAGGCAGCGCAGCCGTCCTCTAAAATACTGCTACGCGTGCTGGGCAACGGCGAAGTGAGCATAGAGAAGGGCGACAGGGAGGCGGCAAAGCTACTCGGCTACCCGGCGCCGCCACGCAGCATAAGCATTGTTGAAGCAACATACCTGGTCTACAGTGGGCAGGCACAGGCAGTAGATGAGAAGGGTAAGGAGCTAGGCTTTCAAGACCTCGTCAGTCTGGGGCTAAGACAGAGCCCGTATGCCTGGGTGCTTTTCGAGGTCTACCTCGACCTAAGGAAAAGAGGGAAAATACCAGTACCGGGGCCCAGGAGGCACTCAATACTAATAAGGCGCTCTAAGGGTGCAAGCCGTTACACGCACTACATTCTAGTGCTGGAGGAGAGCCGGCGTATAGGTGTCGAGGAGCTTCTCTCCTTCGTCGAGGAATCAATGCATAACGGGTGGGAACCAGTAGTAGCCATAGTGGACCGCTATGGAGACATAACATACTACAGTATGAGGCCACTGCATCCACGGCAAGGCTCAGAACTGTAGCCATGTCGCCCTAAAAGCCCCACGCTACTTGCCCAGGCCTCACCAGGCAGCGACTAGGCGAGGTAGGCCCGCCTTGGCACGCATAAGGCTCGAGCCCCTCCGCGGCTTCCGCGACATACTTGCGCCTGAATCCCTGCTGCTGACTAGGCTTGCAGAGATATTCCGCCAAACTGCCGAGCTCCACGGCTACGAGGAGGTAAAACCGCCGACACTCGAGCGCTTCGAGATATTTGCTTTAAAATCGGGCGAAGAGATACGTAAAACAATGTATGTGTTCCGCGATAAGGCAGGCAGAGAGGTCGCGCTACGCCCCGAGGCGACTGCAAGTATAGCACGCATCTATCTAAGACACCTACGCGGGCGACCAAAACCTCTAAGACTATACTACGTTGTCAACTGTTTCCGCTACGAGGAGCCACAGCGTGCACGCTACCGCGAATTCTGGCAGGCCGGGATAGAGATACTAGGCGAACCCTCTTTAGCCGCAGACTTTGAGGCAATTAAGATGCTCCTAGTATTCTACGACAAGATAGGATTTCTTGAGAATATTAGGCTCAAACTAGGCACAACAAAACTCTACCGCACGCTCTTTAGCGAACACGGCGTCCCCGAAGGACTGCAGGACCACATACTTCATTTAATGGATAAGGGCCTATATAGCGAGGCGCTGGAGGAGCTAAGAAACAAGAACTACGAAAGGCTTGCGGACATACTCGCAGAGATCTGGAAAAGCAAGAAGGAACCAGAAAAGGTAAGGGAAATAGTCAGCGGTATCTCCCCCATAGCAGAGGGCGCTGTAAAGGAGGTACAGCAGCTCGCAGAGAACATAACGAGCTACAATAGCAGGGTGCAGCTGGACATAGACTTATCCTTTGCTAGAGGACTCGCCTACTACACCGGGATAATATACGAGGTCAAGGTACCAGGGTTCCCAGTAAGCATAGCAGGGGGCGGAAGATACGACAGCCTAGTCAAGCTCTACGGCGACGAGGATGTACCGGGTACCGGGTTCGCGATCGGCCTCGACCGCACCATGGCCGCGCTCCAAGAGGCAGGAGTAGCCGGCCAGCTCCTACCCCGGAGGCGTCGCGCGGCAGTGCTCATCCTTGACCCCTCGCTGGCCTCCTATGCCGCTAAGGTGCAAGACACGCTTGTCGAGAAAGGCATAGTGGCGCCAATAATGCGTACCGAGAAGCTGCAAAAAACACTCACAAAGATAGTAAAACAAGGATATGACTACGCTGTAATAGTAGGTGAGAAGGAGGCGTCATCATCAACAGTGACGTTAAAGGATATTAGAAACAGGGAGCAGAGGAGAGTTACCCTCGAGGAACTTAGATCCATCAAACTATAGAGGGTAATAGAAGGAACAAGGGGCATAGGGCGAAAGAGATTACCAGCCCTCGTCTCATGGCTGCGTGAAAATCCCGTAACAATATCGAACAGACATTCTCCCGCACCCCGTCAGCGTCCATGAACACTGCGGAGGCGCCTCTTTTTCAACTGCTGCGTGGAGGCGGCCACGGTTAATGGGAGTGGAGAGCGTTGCCATACGAGCAGGACATCGACCTCGAAGAGCTAACTAAGAAGGACATCGAGGAGATAGGACGTAAAGTAGCCGACGATCTGAAGAGCTATGTGCCTCAAGGCTATACTAGGCTACTACGGCGGCTCAGCAAAGCCATCGAGAGAGCCGTTCTTTCACGGCACCGTAGACTTCTCGTACTCACCGGCAGCGACCATGTCCGCCTCGCTGCTGCTGCTGCGCGCGCCGTGCTCTTCTACGAGAGGGTCTACCGGAGGATAAAGGGCAAGGAAGAGATAACACTCCTCTACATGTTCCACGACGAGTTTAAGGACGCTAAGCTGCGTAAAGAGATAGTAAAACGGGTTGTCAAGGCGCGTGCCAGCCTTACATCACCGACAATAGCTAGGTACGAGGAGAGTGACAGGTTTCTCGGCACAACGGCTAGGCTCCTAATACTAGACCTAGTCAACGACCTAAAACCCAATGATGTGGGCCGTCTCGTCGGGATAGTGGAGGGTGGCGGCCTTGTAATATTCATGGTGCCCCCGTGGAGCAAGTGGGATAACTGGATGACCATATTCAAGCAGAACCTTGTTGTACCGGGTTACAGGGAGCCACGCCATGTGTTCATCTCTTGGTTTAAGAGGAAGCTGCTAGAACACCGTGGCATATTCATATTCGACGTCGACGAGGGCGACCTAATCAAAGCAGACGACTACCCTCTCGTCCAGGCGGCTGAGCGCAAGATAGAGATACCTCAACAGAAACGCTTCCCCGACGAGCTCTACAAGCTGGCACTAACCCAGGACCAGGTGAACGTCATACACACGCTTGAAAAGCTAATCGACAAGCCTAGAAAGAAACGCCGCGCCGTAGTGATAACGTCGGACCGGGGTCGTGGAAAGTCAGGCGCAGTAGGCATAGCCTCGATAGGCTTAGCGACGATGATAAGAAAACCAGGTAGAACGCGTATAATAGTAACCGCTCCTAACCTGTTGAACGTACAGACATTCTTCACGTTGGCTCTGCGCGCAGCCGAGGCCCTCAAACTAAAAGTAAAGACTGTCAAACGCGGCGAAAAGATACTAGAGATACATGGCGAGCGCTTCACTATAGAGTACTGGGAGCCAATACACGTGCCGAGGCTGAAAGCCGACGTAGTGATAGTTGACGAAGCGGCTGGCATGCATGTCCCACTGCTGCTCGAGATATGGAGGCATCATAGCCGCATGGTGTTCGCGTCAACTATTCACGGCTACGAGGGCGCTGGGAGAGGCTTCTCGGTGCGCTTCCTGCCGGTCCTGCAGAAGGATCCTAAGACCGAATTGATCACAGTTAAGATGCATGAGCCTATACGCTATGCTAGCAACGACCCAATAGAGAAGTGGCTATTTGATGCATTGCTGCTAAACGCTGAACCAGCTGAGCTTAGCCGGGATGACATAGAGGCTATAAAGGGGGGCGAACTTGAGTACGTCAAGTACAGCCCCGAGTACTTGTTCAGCAAGGAAGGCGAGGACGAGCTGCGCCAGCTCTTCGGAATATACGTACTCGCCCACTACCGCAACGAGCCCGACGACTTAGCTATACTGGCCGACGCGCCGCACCACATGATACGCGCTGTACGCGTGAAGGGATCCAAGAAGATAGTCTCGGCGCTCCAGGTAGCCAGGGAGGGTGGCCTCAGCGACGACCTAATAGAGGATCTTCTAAGGGGCGGCAAGACGCCGGGCAACATTATCCCAGACCGGCTGCTTAAACACAGCAGGATACGCGACTTCGGCCGTGCACGCGGCTTGAGGGTCGTCCGTATAGCAACACATCCGGAGGTTCAAGGCAAAGGTATAGGTAGTTTTGCGCTGGAGAACCTATACCGTGAGGCTGTGGAGGAGCAGCTGGACTGGGTTGGGAGCGGGTTCGGCGTAAACGAGCAGCTGCTCCGCTTCTGGCTAAAGAACGGCTACCTACCTGTCCACATGTCCCCTGACCGGAACCCGGTTAGCGGCGAATACACCCTCCTAGTACTGAACCCTATATCCGAGAAGATGAAGATGCTAGTGGACATAGTTAACCGGGAGTTCCGCCGCAAGGTGCTCGAGAGCCTACATGACCCCTACCGTGGCCTGGAGACCGATGTTGCCATGCTTATACTCAAGCACGGCTCGCCCATCGACGCTGACTATTACCCGCGGCTTACGCCGATACAGGTGGACAGGCTGTGGATATACGCCTACGGGCCTATGACCTATGAGGCGGTTGCCGACGTCTTCCAGGAGCTCATGCGGGCCTATTGGACTATATACCCGAAGACGCGTGGCCTCAGCCTGAGCAAACGGGAGGAGTACATATCCCTAGCGCGTATAATGCAGGGCAAGTCCTGGGAACAAGTTGCCGCCGAGCTCAAGACGAAACCGCATGCGATAATGGTAGCCATGAAGGAGATTGCGAGGAAAATGCTTCGCCACTACTACGGCGTAACCTCGGAGACCCCAATAGGGCTGGAGGGCAAGCAGCTTGTTTCACGCAGCCAGCTATACGTGACGCCGCTTCCCTGGATGCGCAGACGCTTGGACAAAGAAAACGATGCAGCAGCCGAACGCCAAGGGGATTCAAGCAACCCCCAAGGTGGCTCCGCGTCTACGCACAGCACCGGCGAGGACACGGAACCCGCCGCCCAGGCGGCGCCGGAGAACAGCAGCAGCCCTAGCAGCGGCTCCGCGGCTGGAGAAGAAGCCGTAGACACTAGGCCCCCAACTGCTCTGCCCAACGCCTCTAGCACCAACCCCTCTTAAGGCGGCCGCAGCGGCCTCCGCCTCGCTGCAACACATAGCACCACCCTGTGCCCCGCCAAACAGCCTGGCCGCGGCCGCCTCCAGCGCCTCTACGCCCGCCACGAACATGTCGAAACTAGGCAGAGCAGCGCCGGGTAGGAGCAAGTCCAGCAACGCGCTGTAGGGCTCGGCGCAGGCACCGGGGCCGGGTGGAAGCCCCGCCAGGACGCCCCTCATGGCCTCGTCTTCTAGGGCGTCCTCGGCCATAAGCCTCCTAGGTTCAACGCTGGGCACCACGACCACTAGGCCCCAGCTACTAGGAGGCCAAGCCCACGCCATAGGCCTGGATGCGCGCCCCCCGCCACGTAGCCCGGCGTCGATAACCAAGCCGCCGCGGAGGAAGACACCTGCACCGACGCCACTGTAGAAGCCCCTACCGGCGCTACCTACAACCGCTTCAAGGTCCTCTACACCGGCTGCACGGGCAACCACTGCGTGGATCGCAAGGACGAGCTGCGTGGTCGACCCGAGGCCCACGTGTCTAGGTATGCAGCGTTCAACGACAAGCCTCCCAGTCACGCCATACCTCCTAGAGGCCGCGGTAGCAGCCTCCTCTGCGTCGGAAAGACACGCCTCTGGAGCGGTGACCTCGATCCCTCCTTCACGCGGCTCAAACACGACCCGCGTCGCCACGCCCTCAAGGTCCACTGCTAGCCCGACGCCGCCCAGTACTAGACCAGAGACCCCGCGGCAGAGACGATAGAAGCCAAGATGCAGCCTTGCCCCGGTCTCGGCCACGTAGCTCCTCAAGGCAGCTCAGCTCCTAGAAGCATGAGGGGGGCTAGCAGCCTCTCCGCTATGGAAAGCTTTGCTCTCTTTGAAGACCCCGGTTCCGCGTCCCTCCGCAGCCAGGGCTTAGTGCCTGCAAGCGAGGGGCCCCGCGTATCCATGCCCAAGAGGAGTAGGCGTGACGCGCCGCAGCATGCGGCAAGCCAGGCCGCCCGGTCGCCATCGGTGAACCCGGTCGCGGGGAGCACCTCTACACCCATAGCCCCGTGGAGGTAGAGGGGCGGCACGCACTGCGTGGACACCACAAGCGGCCGGAGCCTCCTCGCGAGCCAGGAGGCCAACCGGTAGTTGTCGCCATGGAAGTAGAGCACAGTAACCGAGCCCAACGACGCGGCCTCCTCGATGGCCTGAAGGGGGCCATCGCCGTCAGTGACAACTATATCCGGCACCCAGCCCTCGCCGAGGAGATAAGCGGCCGCGCCATCCGCAGCCACGGCCGCGTCACATGCCTCCAGTAGCCGTGCCTCGCCGCGAAGAGAAGCCGCCGAGCCAGCTACGCATACGCGTCTCCCACGAAGCCGGCTGCAGAGGCCATCTAGCGATAAAAGCCGGCCCTCCAGGGCGGCCTCCCAGGCCGCGGCGAAGGCTGCCCGCCCCGCCCTACAATCCTCAGAGAGGCTATACCCCATGACACGCCTGGTTGCTTCAAGCACCTCAGAGAAGAAGGGCCAGGGACAGGGAAGCCCCGCCATAGTCGAGGAGGGATACGTGTACGAGACCGTGGCCTCGCTCCGCAGCCCCGCCGGCATAGTGGTTACACCGCTAGGCGTCACGCCTCGCGGGGGAAGACTCCAGGCGAGAATATACCCCTCCACCCGGCTCTCAGCCGCAGCGGATAACGCCTACGAGGCCTGCCTAAGCCTACCGTACTCTCCCCATGTCTACGCGTATGCGCTGCTCTCTCCCAGCAGGCTAAGCCTAGAGGAGCCCGAAGCCATCTCGACCCCCTGCGCGTCCCCGGCCCCGGCGAGGATAGAGGCAGTCATAGAGAAGAGGCTGCGGGGCAGCAGCTACACAGTGCTATACCTCTCACCCATCCACGTCTCCATAGACGGGGCCGCGGTGCGTGGCTACACACGTGCACTAGGCTGCATGATAGAAGCGCTCATCGCCTACACGCGTGTAAGGCACTGGAGCAGGCGTTTGACGCGCAACTGCGGCCTAGCGGAAAGGTGGCACCGTGCGCTACTATACGCAGCCGGCTGCGTGGAGCACAGCGCGCCGGGCAGCCGCCAGCTGCTAGACATCATGGCCAGGCTCAAAGCCTCGGCTCTCGACATGATGGCTGAGGGTGGCTGCCCTCCTCCACGGGGAGACGGCTACCCCCAGTAGCAGGCGCATAGCCGGAGAAGGGGCCTAGCCCTCCTCCCTCCTTTTCCGCATAGACTCCTGGGGGTTAGCCGTATATCCCAGGTGCTGCAGCTCCCTACGCGCCAGCTTGGAGAGAAGAAGGGTCTCCACGGCCGCTATCCTGGCGGCCTCCTTTTTCGCGAGAGAGTCTACCAGGTCAATGGGCCAGGGCAGCCCGCTGGGCCCTGCTGAGGAGGCAAGCCAGGATAGAAACGGGAGAGGCTCACACCCACAGAACTCTACACGCACGGCAGCCGGTATGCCCCGCAGAGGCTTATAGAGGGCCTCGAGGCAGCCTCTCGCCCTCAGGTCGCGGACACTGTGCTCTACAATAATAGCCTCGCCCCTGCGCAGCGTGGCGGAGGCAAGCACACGGTCGCTCAAGTCGAGGCCGAGCCTTCTCCCCACGGTTCTCGAGTAGCTCCTCTTCAGCACACCGGCTATACAGGAGCCGCTGTCCGCCAGCTCCAGGGATAGACGCAGGACCTCCTCCCAGAGAGGCGAACGCCCCCTCCTCGGCAGTATCTCGCCGTCCACGAGCAGGGTTAGGGTGGGCTCCCCCCGTATGAGCCTAAGGGCCTCCCTCCTCTCGGCGAGCCGTGCATAGGCTGAGACAAAGTCCTGTTCTATCTCCCCCTGCTCAGCGAGAAGCCAGCTCCTCGTACGGCTCTCCACACCCCTGGACCCAGGGCGTTGAAGCACTGAAGCGACAGCCACTAGGCTAAGCGTGGCGCCAACAAGGTAGACGGGGCTCTTGGGGAACGCGGAGTCCACGGCCGCAAGGCCTCCCCTCCAGGCTCTGCTCCGCTGGAGACGTGTCAGGAGCCCCTCCCTTACCAGGATGCCGCGGAGCCCCTCTATGGGCTTGAAATCCCGGGCTATGAGCGCCACGGCCTGGTGGAGGTCGTCGGCCTCTATTATCCTGGCCATGCAGCGTTCTCCGTGAAGCCATGCTGGCTCCCAGGGGGTAGCGTATTAACTCTCCAGCCCGCGTCCCCACGGCGAAACAGTCTAGCCGCATGCAGTGGGTGGGAGTTATTGTGGCGGATAACGGTGCACAGGGCCAGTCCTACCGTATAGACCCTTGGGGCACGGCGGTGAGAATAGAGTACGAGAAGCTCTTCCAGTACTTCGGCGTCCGCCCCTTCTCGGAGCTCCTGCCACGCGTCAGGGAGGTGCTAGGAGAGCCCCTCCACCTTATGAGGCGTGGCGTCATCTTCGGCCACAGGGATTTCGACAAGATACTTGACGCATACCAGAGAGGTGAACGCGTGGCGCTGGTCACCGGCTTCATGCCCAGCGGGAAGTTCCACTTCGGCCACAAGATGGTCGCCGACCAGATAATCTACTACCAGAAACTCGGCTTCGAGATATTCATAGTCATAGCAGACGCAGAGGCCTACGCTGTGCGCCGCCTAGACCGCAGGAGGGTAATAGAAATAGGACTCAACGAGTACGTGGCAAACCTCATAGCCCTCGGTCTGGAGAAGAACCGTCATACACACATATACTTCCAGACGAACTACGACACACCCTACTACCGCCTCATACAGATGTTCTCGAGAAAGGTAACCATGGCTGAAATGGAGGCAATATATGGCAAACTGGAGCCAGGCAAGGTGGTTGCGGCGCTGACCCAGGCAGCCGACATACTCCACCCCCAGCTCGAGCACTTCGGCGGCTTTAAACACGTCATAGTACCCGTAGGCGCGGACCAGGACCCGCACCTACGCCTCACACGCGACATAGCTGACCGCTTCGAAAACGAGCTAGGCCTCAAAAGGCCCGCATCCACCTACCACCGCTTCCAGACAGGGCTAGACGGGAACAAGATGAGCAGCAGCCGCCCAGACTACACGATATTCCTCACCGACCCTCCGGACGTGGCGGTGAGGAAACTCAAACGGGCCCTAACCGGCGGGAGGGCGACCGTCGAGGAGCAGCGCCGACTGGGCGGGATCCCCGAGAAGTGCACAATATACGAGTTCTACGTGTACCACCTCATCGGCGACGACCGCGAGCTTGCAAGAATATACGAGGAGTGCCGCAGCGGCCGGCTGCTCTGCGGGGAGGATAAGAGGCACGCAGCGGAGCTACTAGCCAAGTTCCTGGAGGAGCACCAGCGCCGCCTGGAGAAGGCGCGCGACCGCGTGCTAGACTACGTGGAGCCCCCAAGCTTCTAGGGATGCTCACCCCTGGTGGCTGCGCGCTATTTTTCGTAAGGTATGCCCTCGTCCTCTAGATAGTCGAGCCTGCTGGGCCCCCTCCGGTGCCTCTTCAACCTGCGCTCGATGCTCCACGAGAGCGTGCTCAAGTATACGCCCGCGCTAGGCCTGCCTGGCACGGGCGTGACAAGGCCCCTCCTTATAGCCTCTAGTATCGCTTCAGCGCTCAAGACGTCTGCGTTGACTATGTTGTAGGCTGAGCCTATGGCTTCTGGGATATGTGCGTCGCTGTTAGCGAGGCCGGGTAGCCCCAGCTCGCGGGCAGCCTCCTCGGCTCGCCGGTTAGACCAGGGGTCGCTGTAGGCGTTGAATACCTCTATAGCGTCCCAGCCCCCCTTGTAGACCAGCTCGCCGATACCCTTCCTCCTCTTATCGAACGGGTGGGCTGGGACAACTAGACAGTTCTCTTCATGCATTCTATCTCTAAGCTCTAGGGGGTCGCGTGGGACAGCCTCCGGCGCGCTGCCCGGGCAGTAGACGAGCACGTCGCCACGGGTAGTCCTCACCTCCGACCCGGTGATGACAACTATCTCGGCCCTCATGGACTCCGCCGCCTTCCTTGCCAGAACGCTTCCACGGAAGCTATCATGGTCCGTGACGGCTATGAAGTCAAGACCTTTCTCTATCGCTGCAAGCACCGCCTCCTCTGGCGACGCCTTGCCATCACTAACAGTGGTGTGCATGTGCATGTCGCCGCGGAAACCCTCGTCCGCCATACAGTTAGTCACCTAGTAGCGGCCCCGGAGAAGGGACAGAACCGCCGGAACGGGCAATAACGGCACTCCCAGTCAAACCGTGGACGCGCTGCATCCCTAACGGTCTCGGCTAGCCGCGCCTCCACGTCAAAGCCCGGCCCCCGGCCCAGGTGGAATTCGAGAAGCCTCTCGGGCGTAATGTAGACTAAGACACCCTTCTCCGCACCCAGTAGCTCCATGTATATCCTCAACTGTTCGACGTGGTGGCTGTGGGGCTGGTTGCCTGGCAGGTCGCGCCCCGTCTTAATCTCTGCAACAATCTCCGGCTCCCCGTCCTCGCCATACTTGACTAGATCCGCCCTGCCCTTCACGGTATAGGTCTCGCCTTCCACCCGGTACTCCTTCGCCAGCTCAACCTCTGGCTTCCAGCCGCCGGACTCGCCGAGGAGAACCTCGAGGCCTGCATGAACCAGGTCGCCTAGAACGAGGGCAGGCTCGAACCGGAAACTGAGCAGCGGAAACCTCTGCCTCATGACACGCTTATGGCTACACGATACTAGATCAGTTACATAGACTACATATGGGTCTGTCATGTCGCGTAGCTTCTCCCTGAAGTCCTCCTGTTTCCGGCGGTAAAGGGCTCCTATAATGCTATCCCCGTCTTCCAACACCTAACCCTCCCTGCACGCAGTGAAACGGGCACTAGTGGAGGCTATCGATCAGGGCGCGCAGCTCCTCGAAGCGCCCTATTTTCATGCGGAGCCTTCTTATCCACCTAGGCAGGTTGTAGCAGCCCTCCCCCCTCTCAAGAAGCCCCTTCTCCCTCATCTCCATTGCGACCAGTATGGGCTTCCTAACCCTGTATATCCGTGAAAGATCCCGCTCCATCACTATCTCTCCGACAGAGATATTGTCCCAGACATACATGAACACGTAGAGCTCCTCGGTACGCAGCCTCGATATCATATCCCGTAGGCGGTAGAGGCTCCTAACCTCATCGCTGGACAGCTTTGCCATGGCTGCTGGGCACCCGGTAACGGGTTACAAGAAGCACCAGGGCCCGTCTTAGGGCCTCACTCCTACTGCTGAAGACCCCTTCGCGGACAAGCTCGTCTAGCTGCGCAACAAGCTCCGCCGGTGCTTTGAAGGACACGATGACTGTTGACACGTAAGCCACCCGCAGAGCGGCCTACACTAGCACCGGGCTCCGGCATTAAACCCCTAACAGGCTACTCCTGACACGACAGGAGAAACGCAGCTGCCCCGGGTACTACTATAGGGCTAGCAGCTTCTACCCGCAGGCCCCGGGGCCAGCGCAGGGTGGTACGCCGGTGGAGCCTATCCAGCGAGTGGAGAGCTGCAGGAGCGACGAGGAAGTGTTCCAGATACTGCGCGGCTACGTCGCGGAGTGGTTCCGGCGCCGCTACGGCGGCTTCACTGTTCCACAGCGCTGCGCAGTACCCCTCATAAAGCAGGGCCATAATGTTCTCGTCTCGTCGCCAACCGGTACCGGTAAGACGCTTGCCGTCTTCCTGGGGATAATCGACGAGCTGTACCGGCTGGCCGAAGAGGGGCGCCTAGAGGACAAGATATATGCTATCTACATCTCGCCTTTGAGGGCCCTAAACAACGATATGAGGCGTAACCTCCTGGAACCCCTCCAAGGCATAAAGCAGGTAGCGGCAGACATGGGCCTCGAGCTTGGCGACATAAGGGTTGCCGTCCGTACAAGCGATACCTCTCCCGCCGAGAAGCAGCGGATGCTCCGCACCCCGCCCCACATACTGATTACGACGCCGGAGAGCCTCTCCATTTCTCTGGTGTCGCCCCGGTTCCGGGAAAGGCTAGCCACAGCCAAATGGGTGGTGGTGGACGAGATACACGAACTGGCCTCCAGCAAGAGGGGCTCCCTGCTCAGCCTGGCCCTTGAGAGGCTCGAGAACCTGGCGGGCAGGCCGTTACAGAGAATAGGCCTGTCGGCAACGATAGCCCCCCTGGAGGAGGTTGCCAAGTTCCTCGTCGGGTTCGGCGAGAACGGCGAGCCCCGGCCCTGCAAGATAGTTGATGCGAGGTTTGCAAAACCTATAGACATACGCGTCTTGACGCCGGTTAGGGACCTTATACACACCCCGCCCGAGGTAGTGAATGACGCCATATACAGGCTCCTCGCGGACCTTATAAAGAGGCACCGGACGACGCTGGTATTCACAAACACCAGGAGCGCGACCGAGAGAGTAGTATATAAGCTCAAGAAGCTGTTGAAGCAGGAAGGGATAGCAGATATTGATGAGATAGAGGCCCACCACAGTAGTCTCAGCAGGGATCTGCGCCTACAGGTGGAGGAGAGGCTTAAGCGCGGCGAGCTCAAAGTAGTAGTTTCCTCTACAAGCCTGGAGCTAGGGATAGACATAGGCTACATTGACCTTGTTGTGCTGCTGAGCAGTCCTAAGAGCGTGTCGAGGCTGCTGCAGCGTGTCGGACGCGCCGGCCACCATATACGCGAGGTGAGCAAAGGCAGGATAATAGTTGTCGACCGTGACGACTTGGTGGAATGCAGTGTACTAGCCAAGGCAGGGATGGATAAGAAAATAGACCGTGTGCATATCCCACGTAACCCCCTAGACATACTCGCCCAGCACCTTGTAGGAATGGCGTTGGAGTCTAAGTGGCACATAGACGACGCCTACCGCCTAGTACGCAGGAGCTACAGCTTCCACAGCCTACCCAGGGAGGACTTCCTGGACGTTCTACGCTTCCTGGCCGGCCGCTACGGCCTGGAAGAGCACAAGGTGTACGCGAAGATATGGCTCGACGAGGAAGAGGGAGTCTTCGGGAGAAAGAGAGGAGCCAGGATGATATACTACCTCAACAGCGGAGCAATACCCGACGAGGTTAAGCTACAGGTCTACACCCTCGACGGCAGATTCGTCGGCGAACTAGAGGAGGCGTTCGTCCAGATACTCGCTCCAGGCGACATATTCGTCCTGGGCGGCCGCACCTACGAGTTCGTGAAGAGCGAGGGCATAAAGGTCTACGTGAAACCCGCCGAGGGGCAGAAGCCCACAGTGCCCAGCTGGTTCTCGGAGATGCTGCCCCTCGCCTTCGACTCGGCGCTTCTCGTCGGCGCCTTCCGCAGACGGGTAGCCTCTATGATAGAGAAGGGTGTGCCCAGAAGCGAGGCAGTCGAGACGATAGCCAGGGAGTACCGCCTTGACATAGACGCTGCAGAGAACATATACAACTATGTACTGGAGCAGTACGAGTACACCGGCGGCCTCGTGCCCAGCGACAAGATGGTGCTCATCGAGACGCACCACGACACCGAGAACGACGCCACAAACATAATATTCCACGCACTCTTCGGCCGCCGGGTCAATGACGCGCTTTCACGAGCATACGCCTACCAGCTAAGCAGGAAGCTCGGTACAAACGTGAGAATAGCGGTTACCGATAACGCGTTCATGCTCACGGTGCCGGGGCTGCGAGAAATAGACACCATAGGCTTGGCTCTTAGCGTCACGCCGGGGAACGTGAGAGACATACTGGTACGCGTGCTCCGCAACACCGAGCTGCTAAAGAGACGCTTCCGCCACTGCGCCGAGAGAGGCTTCATGATACTAAGGCGCTACCGTGGCCGCAAGCGCGACCCGCACCGCCTGCAGCTCAACGCCCAGGCGCTACTGGAGGCCGTGGAGAAGATTGACCGGTTCCCGATACTCCGCGAGGCTTACCGCGAGATACTCGAGGACTACATGGACATAGAGAACGCCTCCAAGGTGCTATCCTGGATACAGGGCGGCCAGGTGGCGGTGGAGACGTTCGGCCCGGTGGAGGTGCCTAGCCCCTTCGCCCACCACATAGTGGTACGGGGGCACAGCGACATAGTGCTCATGGAGGACCGGAAACGCCTGCTAATGGAGCTACACCGCCGCGTCATGGAGCTGCTGGAGCAGCGCCGCATAGCAAGCCAGAGGGAGGCGGTGAACGCGTAACGCGCCAACCGGGGGCTCAGCGAAGGACCACATCGTCACATCAACGTCGGTCGTTCCCGGGGTATCTCTTCACCGCCCCCGCGCCTAGCCCGGGGGGCGCCGTAACCTGCCTCTTAAACGCGTCAGCGGTCCACGCGGCCTGCCGCGCTCCCATGGGGCTACCTATGAGCGCCAGTCTTTATTAGTTGAGCCTCCGGCGTACCGTCTAAGCGACCGGGAGAGCATTATTGCCGTGCAGGCTGCGCAACAGCTCGTTCCTCCTGCCGACAATCGACGACCTTGAAGAGAAGTACGGCCTGCGCGGTGCCCGGGTGCTGCTCAGGATAGACATAAACAGCCCCATAGACCCGGGGACGGGGGAGATACTTGACGACGCGAGGATAAGAGCCCACGCGGCCACCGTGAGGGAGCTGTTGGAGCGCGGCGCGGGCGTCGCCATACTCTCGCACCAGGGTAGGCCCGGCGAGCCGGATTTCGTGCCGCTGGAGAGGCACGCCGAGCTGCTATCAAAACACGTCGGCCACCCCGTGGAGTTCATCGACGACGTGATAGGCCCCGCGGCTAGGAGGCGGGTTGAACGCCTCCGCCCGGGCGAGGCACTCCTGCTGGACAACACGCGGCTCATATCCGAGGAGATCATAGAGGCTAAGCCCGAGCGGCATGCCGCCAGCCTGTTCGTGAAACGCCTGGCACCGGCCGCCGACTACTACATTAACGACGCCTTCGCTACCTCCCACAGGAGCCAGCCGAGCATAGTAGGGTTCCCCCTAGTTATGCCGTCGGCAGTCGGCAGGGTCATGGAGAGGGAGCTGCGTGCACTTGCCAGGCTCTACAGTGGGGAGGAGAGGCCGCGCGTCTTCGTACTCGGCGGCGGCAAGGTCCACGACACGCTCCGTATACTAGAGCACCTCCACGGCAACAAGGCCGCTGACCGTGTCCTGACGGCCGGCCTCGTGGCGGAGCTGTTTATGGTCGCAAAGGGTATAGACATAGGTGAGGCTAATCGCCGCGTCCTGGAGGCTAAAGGCATTACAGCCCTAATACCGCGTGCCCGCCGTCTACTGCTACGCGGCCTCCCCCTCGAGACGCCGGTGGACTTCGTCACCCTCGTAGGCGACGAGGTCCGCGTCGAGCCGGTCGGGGCTGTGACCGGCGTGATACGCGATATAGGCCCGCAGACGGTCAAGATGTATAGCGAGATAATGGGCGAGGCGAGGCTCATAGTCCTGCGTGGCCCCGCCGGCGTGGTGGAGGATCCCCGGTTCCGCGAGGGAAGCCGCCAGCTTGTAAAGGCGGCTGTTGAGAGCAACGCATTCGTAATAATAGGCGGTGGCCACCTCAACGCTATTGTGAGCGAGCTAGGTCTTGAAGGCAGGGAAAACCTCCACATAAGCACAGGCGGCGGCGCGCTCCTCCTCTTCCTGGCAGGGGAGGAGCTGCCAGGCCTAACCGCTCTCCGCATGTCCGCGCAGAAGTACTTCCCAGAGCTCAGCGTCGCCGCGCCTACAGGCGGCCGCTAGCGCCAGCGGGCCGCCCCTTCTTCACGGCTCCCCGGATAGACTCATTATTGAAGCAGCTTAGCCAGGTCACAGCGGTAAAGGGAGCGGAGGGGTACAGGCCGTGGCGCGTGTACGCGTAGCGGTAAACGGCTTCGGCACGATAGGCAAGCGCGTCGCGGAGGCTGTGATGCTACAGCCCGACATGGAGCTGGCCGGGGTCGTAAAAACCCGGCCGGACTATGCGGCGGCGTACGCGGCGTCGAGGGGGATAAGGCTCTATACCCTACCGGACCGCGTGGACGCCTTCCGAGAGAAAGGTATCGACGTGGCAGGCACCGCAGAGGAGCTCTTCAGGGAGGCGGACGTGGTTGTAGACGCGACGCCGGGCGGTGTGGGGGCGAAATACAAGCCAACCTACGAGAGGCTTGGCGTCAAAGCAGTATACCAGGGAGGAGAGAAGCCGGAAGTAGCAGAACTCTCCTTCAGTACACTCTGCAACTACGAGAAAGCCCTCGGCCGCAGCAGCCTCCGCGTCGTCTCGTGCAACACCACCGGCCTCCTGCGCGGCATATGCAGCCTAGGCCGCGTGGCCGAGGTCCGCTCTGTAAGGGCGACTATCGTGCGCCGCGCGGCCGACCCGAAGGAGACCAAACGGGGGCCGGTTAATGCAATAGTCCCGAACCCCGCCCGCGCTCCGAGCCACCACGCGCTTGACGTCAAGACTGTGCTGCCCGACCTAGACATAGTCACCATGGCGGTGGTAGTCCCGACGACCCTGATGCACGTCCACGTTGTCTACGCGAGACTGGCTGAGAGCGTAGAGAAGAAGGACGTGGTTGAGGCTTTCGCGTCGAGCCCGAGGATACTGCTGGCGGACGACACGCTAGGGCTGGCGAGCACGGCGGACCTCGTAGAGTACGCCAGGGATATAGGCAGGAAACGGTACGACATACCCGAGCTCGTCATATGGGAGAACAGTATAACAGTGAACGGCAGCGAAGTTATGTGGATGCAGGCAGTCCACCAGGAGTCGATAGTCGTGCCGGAGAACATAGACGCTATAAGGGCAGTAATGGGGCTCGCCTCGAGCCCCGAGGAGACCATAGCCATAACCGACAAGACGCTGGGGCTACGCAGGGGCAGGATACCCCTCTACCCGTAGCCCGTAACCACCCGGGGGGCGAGAAAGGGAGGAGGTGAGCGGGAGCAGTGTCGAGCCTGGAGTTCAAGCTTGAACCAATGTACACGGTCAGCTTCCTCTTCCGCCGCATACTGGTGCCGGTGGACGGCTCCGAGAACAGCCTACGTGCACTAAACGTAGCACTGGACTTTGCCCAGCGCTACGGGTCACGCGTAACGGTTCTCCATGTAGCCGCAGGCGGGGACATAGAGGCCCTCAAGAGGACTATTGAGCAGCGTGCGCAGGAGAAGGGCGTCGACATAGACTTCAAGGTGAGGGTGTTTAACCCGCAGATAAGCAGCATAGCCAACGAGATACTCTCGGAGATAATAAGCGGGGGCTATGACCTGGTCATAATGGGTGCGAGGGGTAGCACGACGAACGAGGACGTCATACTGGGCAGCACCGCGCTGTCAGTGGTAGTCAACAGCGCCTCCTCGGTCATGATAATAAGGTGATGCGGTGTTGGAGCCCGGTAGTGTACGCTACACGGCCTACTGTGGGGGCCGCCGCCTAGGCGCCTACCCCAGCCTGGCCGACGCTCTCCGAGCCCTTGCCGGCTGCGGCGAAGACGTTGTAGTAGAGAGGTGTGAACCGGTTCTCCGGCTGACGCCGCAGGAGTACGCCGAGCTGGCATCCAGGGGGCCCCGTCCCGTCGCCCAGCCTGGCGAGAAACCCGCACGAGCGGGAGAGAAGAGCCTAGATGCCAGCCCCCTGGCAGTGGTCTTCGACCAGATGTTTAGGAGGTTCGCAGAGGTACTCGACAGAGAGCTGCCAGGCGAGAGCATAGTGTTCCACGAGGTCATAGGCAGAGGCCTCGAGGCCCCACTACGGGTAGGCGAGCGCATATACCAGCAGCCGGCCCGCGACGACTACGACGTCCTGAAGCTTCTAGAACAGCTTTCGAACCAGTACCGGAGGGTCGTATTCTTCACCGGCGACAAGAAGCTCGCGGCACAGGCACGGGCACTGCCCGGCGTGTACGTGGTCTACCTTCCGCCAAGCGAGGTCGCAGGGAAGGAGATGGCAATAAAGCTGATGAAAAAAGAGATACTCAGCCAGCTAGGCCGCGGCTAGCACCCAGAGGGGCTATGAGGACACACTCCGGTTCCGACGCGTAGCCCCCAGGGCGAGGAGCCGTGAGGACAGGGTAGGTTGCCGAGCCTGCCAGACTCCGCCAGGCTCCACCCCCCTGGGGGCCCAGCCCGTGAAAGGCGTTGGAGACGTTGAGGCCTGGAGGGGGCGCAGTGGACGAGGCCGGTGAATGCAGGAAGATAGTGGAGGGCTTCATACACGAGCTCGCAGCCCGCCTCCGGGAAGCGATTTCGCGCAACGAGCGTCCTCCGAGCCTCCGCGAGGTCCTCCTCCTTGCCTCACACTACGCGGAGTCACGGGGCAGCTGTAGGGCCTCTCTCGACCTGGCGGAAGAGTACCAGAGGGTTGCGAAACTCGCGCTAGACTTTGCAATGGAGGCCCTCTCCCGCCACATGGAGGCCCTGCCGGGGGACGCCTACGCGTCGCTGTCGGGGATGCTTACCGCGTACGCGGTGCATGTGGCCAGGCTCGTCGCTGTCATTGTCGACGAGGCGCAGCGGCTCGGCGCGCTCTCCGGCATGGTTCTAGAGGCCGCGGAGGCGCTAGTGTTCGCATCAGCAGCCCGCATGTTCTCGGTGGCGGCGCTGGTAAAAGAAATGGACAGCAAGGAGCTGGTAGACTACATGGGCAGGGTGAAAGACGTTATAGACTTCTTTATAGCCGAGGAGAACAGCTATCTAAAGGCGTTCTACTGGGGGCTCTACGGGGGAGGGGGAGATGGAGAAGCTGCTGCGGGAGATACTCCAGAGGCCTGACCCCCAGGGCTACTACGTGGTGCCCCTACGCTACAGCCCCGGCTGCGAGGAGGCGTTGGAAAACCTAGTCCAGGACGGGCGGATACTGCTAGAAAGGCTTGGCGACACGCTGCTGCTACGCGTGAAAAGCAGGAGCCTTGCCAGGAGGCTTGTAGAGGCGCTTGCACGGCGCGGCTGTAGTGTAGGCGAACCCTAGTAGCAGGGCCTGATCGCGCGCAGCTTCTTGAGCTTCTCGTATATGCGCCGCACCGCCTGGTATACCTCCTCTTCCCTCTTGGCGCCGGTTATCACCATCTTGCCGGAGCCGAATATTAGGAGCACGACACGGGGCTCGTCCATCCGGTGTATGAGGCCCGGGAACTGCTCCGGCTCGTACATGCTGTTCTCCAGCGTCAACGCTGCGCGCTCGAGGTCGACACAGACGCCGAGATTAGCCGAGGCCACTATGTTCTGTATCTGCGCCTTCGGCCTGCCGCGTATCTGTATACCGTGCTTCTTCAGGTTGCGCACTATCTTCTTAACAGCCTCTATGAGGTCGCGCGTGCTCTTAGCACCCGTCACAACCATTTTCCCAGACTTGAATATGAGAGCGGTGACGCGGGGCTCGTCGAGACGATACACAAGGCCCGGGAACTGTTCCGGGTTATACTCGGCGGTCAGGATAACCCTCTCAATCAGGTTGAGGTCGAGCTCCTGGTCGAGAGAGACCGTCGCAACAATGTTCTCAATGTTGACACTGGGCTGCGGCTCCTGGGCCCCCGCGGCGCTGCCCGCCCCCGGGGCTGTAGAAGACACTTTTTCCATACCCTTCCAACCCCCTTTAAAACCCCTTAATAAACCCCCTATATAAGCGCTTCCCGGAGAACAGTGTTATCAACCACAGGCGCCACGACAGAACACACCGGGGGAATGGGGAGGCGGGCAGTCTAGGACCAGCACGGGAAGGTATGACTGGCCTAGTCTCACGCCGACACCCCCGCAAACCCCCCAAAGGAGCCAAACCGTCCCCGGCGCCCAGGGGGAGCTGCGGGGAGCGCCCTCTCCGGCCCCGGGGCCGCGGACGGCGTAGCGGTGGCCGCCGCGGCCTACACGCCAACCCCCACGGGGCCGCCCGTCCCCGCGGCTTCCCTAAGCGGCCGGGGGCGGGGCTAAGCCCACATAGTGCTTCAGCAGGTCGACCTTAGCGGGAGCCTCCGGTAGATGACCGCGTCTCCCGCGTACCTCTCCGGCTCTGCAAGGACGCGGGGCACCCTGTTCAAGACGTCGAGCGCATTCATGGATTCGGCCTTCTCGCGGTAGGCTAGTGCGCCAGCAGCGCCGTTGACGTAGGCCGCCACCGCGGCGGCGTGGAACGGCTCCAGCCCCCGCGCAGCGATGCCGGCGACGAGCCCGGCCAGCACGTCGCCAGTCCCACCCACGCTCATAGCCGGCGCGCCTGTCTTATTGAGCCGGGCCCGGCCGGGCCCAGCTATCACGTCTACCGGCCCTTTTAGGAGGACAACAGCGCCCCGCGCCGCTGTAGAAGCCTCAACCGCGTCCATTACGCGCTGGGCGATGCATGTTACAGGTGAAGGCTTCTTGCCGAAGAGTTTCTCGAACTCGGCGTCGTGGGGCGTCAGTACCGCCTTGACGCCCCCAAGGGCGTCAGGGCCTATTGCTGCGAGGTGTTTGAGCCCGTCGGCGTCGAGCACGAGGGGCTTCCCGAGGCCTCTAGCCAGGTCGAGTAGCCGTCTAACAGCCTCCCGGGTCTCCTCCGCAAGGCCGAGCCCCATGCCAGCCGCTATGGCGTCGGCTCTCTCCGCGAGGCTCCTCAGCTGCTCCACGTGCTCGGGGGCCAGGTGGTCTCCCTCGAGAACCACGGGTATGAGCGTGGGCGCGGACGCCATGGCGGCCTCTATGACGTTTCTCGTGGATGCCAGGTAGACTAGGTCGACGCCCGCGGCCTCCGCAGCCCTGGCTGCCAGCAGGGCGGCGCCCACATACCACCGCGAGCCTGCGACGACTAGCACGCGGCCGCCCCGCCCCTTCCTCGTGTCCCATCTCCGCCTCCTTAGCCGGTGGGCGACGTCGCCCGGGCCGACGTATATCTCGGCCTCCGGCGGGGCACCGATGGGCGCCACTACTATCTCGCCGGACGCGTCGCGTCGCCGCAGGACGCCGGGCTTCGGCTTATGCAGGGTCACAGTGATGTCCGCTACCACGTGCACCCCGGGGCTTTCCCCGGTGTCGGCGTCTATGCCCGACGGGACGTCGACGGCCACCTTGAGGCCGGCCTGGGAGCGGTTTATGGCGTTGATGAGTTCCGCGTAGGGGCTCCGGGGGGCGCCGTGTAGGCCTACCCCGAGCAGCGCGTCTATGACGACATCGGCTTCCGGGGGCTCAAAGCTGCAGACGCTCCTAGCTACCTCGACGTCCACCGTGTAGTCCATCGCCTCGAGCGCCCTGTACATGATCCTGGCTTCGCTGCTCCTCAGCTGCTCCGGCTTCGACGCCAGGACCACTTTGACGCGGAAGCCTTTCGCGGCTAGGTGCCTGGCGGCTGCCAGGCCGTCGCCCCCGTTGCCGCCGGTGCCCGCGTAGACGGCTACCCGGGCTCCGGGCCTTGCTCTCTGTGCAACTATCTCCGCTACTGCTCGCCCAGCGTTCTCCATGAGGACAAGCCGGGGCACTCCTAGTGCCTCCGAGTTGGCGTCTATCACGGCTACATCTAGCGACGTTATGGTCTCCCCTAGCCCTAGGAGGGCGTGAGACACCGCGTTTCGCCCCCCATACAGGCTAGTGGCCGGCCGCGATAATACGGCAACCTGTTTATCCCGCCACGGGTGGCCATTCCCTGGGAAATGTTGTAGGCTTGGCGGCTCCTCTCTCCGGGGGTAGGATTCTATGGTAGAGCGCCGTATAACCCTGAGCGACATAATAGAGCTGGACTATGAGGGCGTTGCTGCCTCGCTCACAGAGTTCACTAGGAGCATACTAGACCGTGCCAACGCGGACGGCGTCGTCGTAGGTGTCAGCGGCGGCGTGGACTCTGCCACTGTCCTCGCGTTGATGGTTAAGAGCCTTGGCCGCGACCGTGTACTGGCGTTGCTGATGCCCGACTCCGCTGTAACGCCGCCCGAGGACATAAAGGACGCCCTAGAGCTTGTAGAGAGGTTTGACGTGCCGTACAAGACGATAGACATTAGGCCTATTGTGGACTCCTACCTTGCGGCGGCCGGCGAGACGCCCGACAGGAAGAGCCTGGGCAACCTCCGGGCCAGGATAAGGATGAGCCTCCTCTACCTCTACGCTAACATGGAGAACCGCCTAGTCGCCGGCACCGGTGACCGCAGCGAGATACTCATAGGCTACTTCACGAAGTACGGCGACGGCGCAGTCGATTTCCTACCAATAGGCTGCCTCTACAAGAGCCAGGTGCGTATGCTCGCACGCCACCTCGGCGTGCCAGAGAGGATCGCGAAGAAACCCAGCAGCCCGAGGCTCTGGCCGGGCCAGCTAGCCGAGACCGAGATAGGCATACCCTACGAGGAGGTAGACCTCATACTCTACGGGCTGTTCGACCTAGGCCTATCCCCCGACGAGGTCGTTGACGCTACCGGCGTGGAGCCGTGGAAGGTGGAGAGGGTGCTAGAGCTGCACCGGGCAAGCGAGCATAAACGCCAGCCCCCGCCGGCTCCCAGCCCGCGTGAACACGTCTGGAGGTACCGGAGAAGGAGTCTCGAAGAGGGACAGGGCTGAGCCGTTTTAATAACAGCCCGGTGCCGGCCTAAGCAGGCCCTACTGAAGGAGAAGAAGGGATGACCGCCACACCCAGTGCAGACGCCTACCACTGGCTCTCCGGCGAGCCCCTATTCCGCATAATAGTGGCGTTCCTGGCCGGCATGCTGATAGGCATTGAGCGGGAGAAGGCTAGGGCCGCGATAGCGCGCCGTCGCCACCGGAAGCCAGGGGTCGAGGAGATAGTCGCCAAGGAGTTCCCCGGGATACGGACCTTCACGCTCGTAGCCATATACTCCGCCGTGGCGGGCTACATGTGGTCCAGCCGCGTAGTCGACGCCGCCTTGGCCTCGATAATGCTTTGCAGCCTCGCAGCAGTCATAGTAGTCTTCACGACCTTCCGCCTCATGGTTGCCAGGATGGCCGGGATAACGACCGTGGTGGTCCTCCTAGTGGATTTCATAATCGGATTCCTCAGCGGTACCGGCGAGATACTGCTCGCGGCAAGCACCGCAGTCCTAACGACATTCGTGCTCGCCATAAAGCTGCCGGCCGAACGCATAGTAGGCCAGATACGCTACGAGGAGCTCCTATGGGCGCTCGAGCTAGGAGTAGTACTGGTTGTGGTTGGCCCGTTCTTTCTCGCCACGGAGGCCTCGTTCTATGGTGTGAGCCTGCGCAGCCTCTACCTCTTCTTCAGCCTAGTCCTGGCCTCGTCCTACCTAGGCTACGTCGCGGCGCGCCTCATAGGAGGCAAGGGCCTCGCATACACGGCGCTCTTCGGCGGGATAGCTAACAGTGAGGCAACGCTACTAGCTCTTATACAGCTGCTTGGACAGATGGCCCGCCGCCTGGCGTTCCACATAACGGTGCTTACCAACGCCGCGATGCTGATAAGGAACGTGATAATAGCCGTAGCCGCCGCCTACGCCACCAGCACGCGCAGCTCGGCCGCGGTATCCGTAGCGCCGCTTATCGTCGCGGCGATCCTCTCCTCTCTGCCGGTAGTCTTCTCGTGGAAGAGGAGCCTCGAGCTACTGGTAGGAGCGGACCTGGAGCTCGAGAACCCCCTAAAGTTCCGCGCCGCCCTGAAGACCACAGTAATGTACCTGCTAATAGCATACGTGTCGTACATAGTGAAGGAGGCCGGCATAGGTGGGCTGGAAATAGTCGCGGCAATAGGGGGCTTCGTCTCCAGCAGCGCCACGATACTCGCAGTCTACTCCATAGGCCTCACCGCCCCCCGGCGCGTGGCACAGCTGGCAACAATAGCCACTATAGCCGGTATACTCAACAAGCCCCTCTACGCCAGAATGGGGTCACGCGACCCAGACGTGTTGAAGAAAACCCTCTCAGCCAGCATAATCCAGGCAGCGCTAGCGCTCCCCGGGCTTCTAATGGCCGAGGCGGCAGCCCCCTGAAGAATGCCTCCCTCGGCAAGCAGTGCGAGCCAGAAAGCTCCTCCCCTATGAGCCTCGGCAGCTGCGGCCCTCAGTCATGGTAGCCGGCTCCGCCGCTGCAGGACCTCGCCGGCGGCTCGGCCGCGCCGAGAAGGTGCACGCAGCCACCGCCCTCTGCGATGCTGTGAAGGCAGACAGTGTAGCCCCTCCGCCCCGCCAGGGGGGCTATGGCGCCCCGCGGGCCGCAGTCAGAGGCTGCGACCACCACCCGGACGCCGGCGGGGAGGCGCCCCACCAGTGCCCTCAGCTCGTACAGGCCCCTGCCGGGGCCGAGCCTGGAGGAGTCCAGGACGCCATGGGGCGGATAGTACGAGGCGAGTACGACGGTAGCGCCTGGGGGGAGGCTCCCTAGGCCCGTGGAGAGGCGCTCAATGTTCATAAGCGGTTCGCGGCCGCCGACGCCGGCTAGGTAGACGCCGCCGCCCAGCTCGACGAGCCTCCCGTCGATGAGCGATGCGTGGGAGGCCACCAGGTCCGCGATGAAGGTGTCGTCGCGTCTGCCGGTCACCGCGTATACCTCGATCCCTCTGCCGCGCAGCTCGTCTAGGATGGAGACAGCGGAGGGGCACATGAAATCCCCCACGAGCACCACGGCGGACTCCTTCCCGGCTGCCTCCCAGGCGCCGCCAGAGGGGGGACACCCGGCGACCGCCACGGCGGCCACGGCAACCGGTGGGCGGGGCCTCGGCGCTACAATGGCTTCATCAATACTCCTCCGGCTCAAGCCGCCCATCGCTCCTCACAGGCCCGGTGCTGAGGCCGGAGGCTTGTCGAGGCGTATAAGGCCACGCCCTGGCCGTCGGGCGGCTGGAGGGGATATAGCGTGCCACGCGCTATCCCCGGGCTGCGGCGCCCTCTGGTGCCGGTGGTTTAGGCCGCGCAGTGAGGCCAGCCTAAGCGGGTATGGGGACCGGGTAGCCGGGATGGCCTACACGCCGGCCACCGAGCGCGGCTCTCCTCAGCTCTCCGAGCCGCATCGCGGGTGGCGCAGGCGGACCCCGGCCTTCCTAGCCATTGCCGCCTGCAGGGCGTAGAGGAGGTCGCTTAGGCGGTTGAGCAGCGCGGCCTCCTCCCCCGCCGGCTCGCCCAGCGCCTGGATGCAGGCCCAGTACTCCCTCTCCGCCCGGCGCACCACGGCCCTGGCGAGGTTGACGGCGGCGGCTGCCGGGTAGTCGGGGCTCATCACGAAAGCGGGCTCTACGTAGGAGCTGTACTTGTCGATCAGCTCTTCGAGGCGTTTAACGTCGCCGGCGGCTACGCAGCGCCTCCTGGTGGAGAACGTGAACCCTACACGGAAGAGGAGCTCCTCGGCATAGAGAAGCACCTCGCGGAACTCCTCCAGGCCCTCCCCCACCATGCTCCTGGCGAGCCCTACGGCCGCCTCCGCCTCGTCGAGCGCGCCGACGAAGCCCACGCAGGGGTGGGACTTGCTCACCTTGACCCCGCGGCCAGCCCTAGCGCACCAAGTATAGCCCCCATCTCCTTGGCGAGTGTAGAGCCTGGACAAGGCGGCTGCACACGCCTCCACGCAGCCCTCCTAGACGGCGCCGGCCCCCCGGAGGCAGCCAGGGGGCCAGCAGCGGCATTCCAGGCCCCCATTTCGCCGGTTTTGAGGCCTAGGGCGGCGGCCGCAGAGAGTAGAGAGAGTAGCCGGCTGCAGAAGAGATAATTTCTCGTAGCAGAACACCGCTATATCCATGCAGGGGGTCTATTGTCTGGCTACTATACCCTGCCCGGCTGCGAGGTGCAAAACACTCCATGGAGCTAGAGGATAGGCCTCCACCAGCACTCGTCGCCATGGTAGGCGGGCCTCAGGGCTCGGGGCTTGAAACCTCCGCGCAGGTACTTACAGTGGCCTACGCCGCCGTCGGCTACCGGGTTCTCGCGTCCCGCGAGTACCACTCCAACATCATAGGGCGCCACAGCTACACCCTGATAGGGGTCGACCCGGCGCGCCTGCCGGGAGGGCACAGGTACCCGGTCGACATAGCGGCATTCATGGATGCTGAGAGCGTGTTCACCCACTACCAGGACCTAGCCCCGGGTAGCTACCTGGTCTACGATACAGGCCTGGCCGGCGTGGAGCTGCACCGTATACCTAGCGTGGAGCCGGAGACGAGGCGCCGCATACTAGCCGGTCTCGAAAAACTAGGCGTTGAGCCGAAGGTGGGCAGCGTCGTAGACATGCTGGCGGGGCGCGGGGTGAGAACCGTTGGCCTCGACTTCCGCCGGCTCCTGGCCACTCTCCGCGAACGCTACGGGCTAACCTACGCCGCGGCGCGCCGCTTCACAAGCATGATAGTAGCCGCCTCGGTGGCGGCCGTAACGGGTCTAAGCCTGGAGGAGCTAAAAGAGGGCCTAGGTTACCGGTTCCGTGGACGCCCGCACCTGGTAGAGCAGAACCTAGCCCTCGCTGAGGAGGTCTACCGGCAGCTCGCCTCCCTGCCGCCCCTCCGCCTCCCTGACCCCGAGTCGCCGCCCGACGAGTACATGGTGGTTACGGGCAACGAGGCCGTAGCCATAGGGAAGGCGGCGGCGGGCCTCGGCCTCCAGTCCTACTACCCGATAACCCCGGCGCAGGATGAGAGCTTCTACCTGGAGGCCCACGAGGAGAGTACCGGCATAGTCGTCTTCCAGGCCGAGGACGAGCTGGCGGCTATAGCCGCCGCAACCGGGGCCGCCCTGGCGGGGGCACGCGCCGCCACCGCTACCAGCGGGCCCGGCTTCGACCTAATGATAGAGGGGCTGGGATGGGCCTGCATGAACGAGGCCCCGGTGGTTGTTACCCTCTACCAGCGCGGCGGCCCCTCCACCGGTCTCCCGACGCGTGGAAGCCAGGAGGACCTGCTCGACGCGGCCTTCGCGGGCCACGGCGAGTGCCCGCGAGTAGTGCTGGCCAGCTGGAGCCACGAGGAGGCCATGAGGGACGCTGTGGAGGCGTTTAACCTGGCCGAGGAGTATCAGCTCCCGGTAGTGCACCTGCTCGACAAGTTCCTCGCCAACAGTGTCGCAACTATAGAGGCCCCCCGTGTCGAGGGTCTCGTGCTGAGGCGTGGACCTCTAGTCGAGAGGCCCGGGGCCGGGTATCGCCGGTTCGCGCTCCCCGGCCCCGTCTCGCCGAGAGCCCTTCTAGGCAGGGCGGTCATGTGGTACACTGGCGACGAGCACGACGAGTACGGCCACATATCGGAGGAGCCGTCAACCCGGATAGCCATGGTGAACAAGAGGCTCGAAAAACTGGACATGGTTGCACGCAGCGTCCCAGAGATGGGTGGACGCGCAGCACTCTACCCGGAGGACGCGGACCCGGCCCAGCTGGATCTCCTAATCTACTCCTGGGGCACAGCCGCCAGGGTGTCCGCTGACGCCGTCGACTACCTGCTCGCGAGGGGCGTCCGGGCGGCGCTGCTCCGTGTCCACTACTTCTCGCCCTACCCTGGCGGCGTGGTTTCCCGTATCGTAGAGGAGGCGAGAAGCGCCGGAGCCAAGGTGGTCGACGTGGAGCACAACCGCCAGGCCCAGGCCGCCGCCCTCGCCAAGATGTATAGCGGCGTTGAGTTTGACGCCCGGCTGCTGAAGTACACTGGGCGCCCCATCTATCTCCACGAGCTTCTTGACGCTCTCGGCTCGGTCCTCCGCGGGCAAGGAGGAGAGGTGCATCTAAGCTATGGCGCGTGACCCTAGGAGCTATCGCACCCCGCTGTGGGTCGACTGGTGCCCGGGATGCGGTAACTTCGGCATACTCCAGGCCCTGACCGAGACGCTGGCAGAGCTCGGCCTGCCCCCCGAGGAGACCGTCATAGTGTCTGGGATAGGCTGCTCCGGCAAGACGCCGCACTATGTCAACGCCAACGGCGTCCACACGCTCCACGGGAGAGCTATACCCTACGCCACCGGGGTGAAGCTGGCTAACCCCGGGCTCACGGTGATAGTCAACGGGGGCGACGGCGACCTACTGGGCATAGGCGCGGGGCATTTCGTAGCACTCGGTAGGCGCAACCTCGACATAACGGTTTTGATGCACAATAACCAGGTTTATGGCCTCACCAAGGGGCAGGCGTCGCCAACCCTCCCCTACGGTGTGCGGACGAAGTCCCTGCCGAAGCCTAACATACAGGACATGCTCAACCCTGTTGCCCTGGCGGTCGCCGCCGGCTACACGTTCGTCGCCAGGAGCTACGCGCTCGACATTAAACACCTAAAGACAGTCATGAAGATGGCGGTAAGCCACCGCGGCGCCTCCTTCGTAGACATACTGCAGCCATGCGTCACCTATAACAACGTCTACACGGTGCAGTTCTACCGCAGAGCCCTATACCGGCTAGAAGACACTGACGGCTGGGACCCGGTGGTCCACAGCCCGGACGAGGAGCCACAGAAGAAGGCACAGGCAATAGCCAAGGCGCAGGAGTGGGGCAGCCGCATACCAATAGGGGTCTTCTACGTCAACCCCCACCGGCCGAGCTTCGAGGACAGGCTGGAAGCCAGGATACCCGGATACCGGCAGCACCCGCCCGCCACCCGGCTACCAGTAGTGGAGGAGACAGCGCCGCCCTACACGAGCGGCGACTTGAAGAACATCTTCGGCGACCGCATAGTCCGGGTCAGGAGGCGCGGCAGCGCCGGGCGGCAAGGCGCTAGAAGCGACGAGTAGGAGCCATAACCCCTTGCCCGTGCCGGCGCTGTGCCTCCCCCGGGGGCTCCCTCCCGGGGGGCGGCCCACCTGTCGGCGATGGTGCGTGGAAGCGATGGAGCCGATGGCGGGTCAGCAGCGCCATGCGGCTAGCTTCCGTGTGAGGAAGGCTCGCCGCGAGGACCTTCCAGCAGTGATCGTCATAAACCGGGTCGCGTTGCCCGAGAACTACCCGGAGTGGTTCTTTGAGGACCACCTGTCCCGCTGGGGGGACGCGTTCTACGTGGCCGAGGTCGACGGGAAAATAGTCGGCTACGTGATGAGCCGCGTCGAGTATGGTGCCTCCAGTTTCGACATGCGGCGCATGGTGCGCAAGGGCCACATAGTCTCGATAGCGGTGCTCCCCGGGTACCGGCGCCGCGGTATAGGCACAGCGTTGATGAAGGCGGCTCTTTCCAGCCTGAAGGACCACTACAGCTGCGAAGAAGTCTACCTAGAGGTCCGTGTGTCGAACGAGCCCGCTATAAGGCTCTACGAGAAGCTCGGCTTCCAGAAGGTCCGACGCATACCCATGTACTACCTTGACGGAGAGGACGCCTACGTCATGGCCCTGCGGCTTTCCGGCGACTAGCCCAGGGCCTTTATTATCGCTGTTTTTGGCCTGCGGCTCCTGCCGGTGTAGCGTGGCGGTGCGTCCTGGGCGCGTTAAGATAATCGCCTCGCTGGGCCCCTCGGCCCGCGACCCGGGGCTAGTGGAGAGGATGGTCCAGCTCGGTGTCTCCGGGTTCCGCATAAACTTTGCACACGGCGACCCCGGCTTCTGGAGGGTACTCGTCCAGAACGTGCGTGGGGTCGAGGAGAGGCTCGGCCGGCCGCTCACACTCATGGGCGACCTGGCGGGGCCGAGCATACGTCTCGGCGTTCTACGCGAGCCGGTCAGGCTCCAGCCGGGTGAGCGCGCGGAGCTGGTTCTCGCGGAGGAGGCGCCGGGGGGCCAGGAGAAGGTGATACCGCTTCCAGTCCCCCGGTTCTTCGAGGCAGTGGAGGAAGGCGACATACTCGTAATGAATGATGGCCGTGTCCGGCTGCGTGTGGTTGAGACGCAGCCTGGCCGCGTGGTTGTCGAGGCGCTCACGCCGGCGGAGATAACTTCCAGGAAGGCTGTCGTCGTCTCCGGCAAGGACATAGGCCTCCCGGCCCTCACAAAGAAGGACCTGGAGGCCGCGAGGTTCGCGGTGGAGAACGACTTCGACTACATAGCGTTGAGCTACGTCCGGGGAGCGGAGGACATCAACACGCTCCGGGAGATAATCGAGCGGCAGGGCGGCCGCCAGGGAGTGGCCGCCAAGATAGAGAACAGGAGCGCAGTCGAGAACCTCCGCCAGATAGTCGAAGCCAGCGACCTGGTGATAGTGGCCAGGGGCGACCTCGGAATGAACTACGGCCTCGAGGAGATACCTGCGCTACAAGAGCGCATAGTAGAGGCGACACGGCGCGCAGGCAAGCCGGTAATAGTGGCGACACAGATACTCGAAAGCATGATAGAGAACCCGGTGCCGACCAGGGCAGAGGTCACAGACATCTACGTCGCGGTCAGGCAGGGTGTTGACGCCCTCATGCTCACCGGCGAGACAGCCGTAGGCCGCTACCCGGTGGAGGCGGTTAGGTGGCTCCGCCGGGTGGCTAGAAGAGCCGAGGAGACATGCCAGCCGCCCAGGTACCCGCCGCGCGGCAGAAGGGCGGCCTACGCGGCGAGCCTGGTCGAGACTGCCGAGAGGACGGGCGCCAAGCTGATCCTGGCCTATAGTATCGGTGGAACCCTCCCGCCGCTAATAGCCGCCTCCAGGCCCACTACGAGGGTCGTAATAGGGGCGCGCAGTAAGCACGCCGCCAGGAGGATGGCTGTACTCTGGGGGCTAGAGCCGGTGCTAGCGCCCGCAGAGAGCTATGAGGAGGGCCTAGACTTGCTTGAGAAGATGCTCTGCGAGAGAGGCGAGCTGTCAATAGGCGACCTTGTGGTGGAGACGTACCGTGTAGGAGAGGAGCACCGCATGTCGGTTAAGCAGCTGCTAGCCTGCCCGCCCGGCGCCGGGCAGCCATAGCCCCGCCGGGGTGGGGCATGGGGCGGCCGCATGATAAAGAAGGGTTAGACCCAGGTACGGCCAGGGCTACTTCTTGAGCCCAAGGCGCTTCAGGGCGTAGTATATCGTAGACTCCGGCCTGTCAAGCCTCTTCGCTATCTCGTAGATGCTGGCGCCCTCCAGGTAGAGCTTCTTTATCTCCTCTATCTCCTCCTCTGTCAGCCTCCGGTGCCTCTTGTAGTGGCCCTTCCTGCGCTTAACACGCCCCATCGCCTCAAGCCTGTCCAGCGCCTTATAGACTGTCGACATGCTGTTAGAGCACATCTTGGCTATCTCCTTGACCGGCTTTCCCTCACGATACATCTTCTCTACTATCGGCATGCACTCCTCCACGGAGGGCACAGCTCACACCCCAGCCAAGGCCCCGCTCTGCTGCCCCACCCGCACTACGCGGCTGCCAACGGCCCAGCCCCCTGGGAATCTAAAAAAGAACACAGGTCATCCAATGCTGAAGGTAGGGAATAAAGGAACCCGGCTCGTGGAGCCGTGGAGAAACCCCTAGGAGGCGCACGGGTATTGCCTCTAGAGTCCTGTACAAGCCTCACACTGAGCCCCGTAGAGGCCTGTGGCGGACGCTGCACCGAGGCCGTGAGGCTGCTCGCCAAGCTTCTCCGCGTAAGCGTGGAGGGCTGCGAGGAGCCAGCCCAGGGCGGCGACGGCAGCGGGCGCTGCGCGGTGCTTCTGTTATGCAGCGACGCCCGCGCCTCGGTGCACGGCTCTTCTCCGGCCTTGTTCGTGCCCTAGCCTTGCCGCCTGCTGGGCGGCCTTCTTCTCTCCGGGTGTGTATCTCCTGGTTCCTGCCGCTGAGCCGGACGGTGCTCCATCCCCTCTACTTCTGGCTGTAGCTCTGCTCGGCTCCTCGCCTCCACGGGTACTCGCTAACAGTAGTTAATGGTATACATAGACCACTTCCTATATATTAAATAGTGGTGATTAATGTATAAATAGTTTTATATTTCCTTAACATTACCCGACTAATGTCGGTGCAGCGGCTGTGTCTGCACCGACTACTGCCTCCCTAGAATCCTACAAGCGCAGCTTCGCAACGCTAACGGCCATATTCTTCACGGTATGGCTGATAATAGCGATAGTAGTCCACCTGCCCGCAAGAAGCCTATGGGCACCCTACAACAGCCCAGCAAGGATCAACGGCGCGCCGCTCAACTGGTGGATGATACAGATAAGCATCGCGCTCGGCGTCGTACTGGCCTTCGCCTACGCCTACGCGGCGAACCGGCTCGACGAGAAATACGGTATAACAGCCTAGGAGGTGGAGTCCATGGACCCGGTCGCGGTAGGCTTCCTCATAGCAACCATAATAGCCTACATGCTCATAGCGTACCGCGCTAAGGCAGAGACGGCAGAGGAGTTCTACGTCGCCGCCCGCCGGGTCTCGCCGCTAAGAAACGGCATGGCCACGGCAGCCGACTGGATGAGCGGAGCAAGCTTCATATCAATGGCTGGCGCAGTGGCCGCACTAGGTTATGACGCCAGCGTCTTCCTGATAGGCTGGAGCCTTAGCTACGTGCTCCTCGCAATGCTGGTCGCCCCCTTCCTACGCAGCTACGGGAAATACACTATACCGGACTTCTTCGAGGACAGGTACTACAGCAAGAAGGCCAGGCTCTTCGCAGTGATAATGCTCTACGTCGTGTCGCTAACCTACCTGACCGGGCAGCTACTAGGCGTAGGCATAGTGCTCTCCAGGGCCTTCGGCGTAGACGCGACAATAATGACGCTGATAGCCCCGCTGATAGTGCTCCTGTACAGCAGCTTCGGCGGCATGAAGAGCATAACCTGGACCCAGGTAGCTCAATACGTTGTGCTAATAACGGCGTACTGGCTGCCAATAATAGCCCTGACCAACCTTTGGCACCCAATACCGCACATAGCCTATGGCCACAACGTGAAAGTCGTCGACGAGATAGCCGCAAGAACCACCGGCAAGGAGTGGACGGAGCCCTTCGTACGCCCCTACGCGAGCGGCACCGGGCAGCTCAACTGGCTCCTCTCAACCATAGCGCTGATGCTTGGCACAATGGGCCTGCCGCACGTGCTGATGAGGTTCTACACGGTGCCTAGTGTGCGTGACGCCAGGAAGAGCGTCGCGTGGGCCCTCTTCTTCATAAGCCTCCTGTACCTGACGGCCCCGGTTTACGCCGCGCTCGCCGGCGAGAAGGAGTACGCCCTCCAAGCCGTGTTCAAGAACCATAGCAGCGACTTCCAGAGGTTCAACGGCATGCCGTTCAGCGAGGCCTCTAAGAAGATAGCCGAGTATGTGAAGACAAAGCTGCCCGACTGGGCTAGCCACGAGGAGGTAAGGGTAAGCGACGGCACGGTGAGGGTAGGCGGTGACTGGGTAAGGAAGTGGATGAGCGCCGGCTTGATAAAAGTCCACGTCAAGGACAAGAACGGCAACAACGTGTTCGACTACGGCGTCGACGAGGTAAAGCTCAGCATACATAAGGACATAGCCGTGCTAGGCCTGCCCGACATGTACGGGCTAGGCGCGCTGCTCGCCTCGATAATACTCGTCGGCGGCATATCCGCAGCCCTCTCCACCGCCGACGGCCTAATACTCGCCATGACCACGGCTGCCACGCGCGACATCTACAAGTCGATAATCAACCCGCGTGCAAGCGAGCGCAAGGAGCTGATGATAGCAAGGGTGTCGATGGTCGTGATAGCCTTCGTGGCCGGCCTGCTGGCCTACATGATGGCCGCAAACCCCGTCATAAAAGCCTACATAGCCAAGACCGTGGCGTGGGCTTTCGCCTTCGCCGCCTCGACCCTGACGCCTGCAATGCTGCTGGGCCTGCACTGGAAGCGAACCACCCGAGAGGCAGCAATGCTGGGCATGATAGTGGGCCTGCTTATAACGGTGCCCTACGTGGTCGCGGTGTCCCTTGGCTGGATGAGCCCAATAACGATAATGGGCCAGAAGATAGGTAGCATAGCGTGGGGCGTCATAGGGTTCCTCGCGAACCTTGTAGTGACGATAGTGGCCTCGCTGGCCACCAGGGAGCCCCCGAAGGCGGTGCAGGAGCTCGTGGAGAAGATACGCGTACCCGTAAAGCAGGGCTGAGGCCCGCGGTGAGCAGCCTTGAAGCAGTCCCCTGCCCCCAGGGACCTCGCTTTTTTCCTAGAACACGTGGTCTTCCCGGGCGTAGACCACCGCCTTCTAGTCGAGGCGCTTTCCTGCTCAAAGCTCGTCTACCTGCCAGAGGGCGAGGAGAAGAGGCTCGCAGGCATAGTAGTGGTGTACGCTGGCTCGGTCCGCGTAGGCGAGGCGCTATACGCGCGCGGCGACTACGCGGTAGTGGACGGCCCCGTGGCTGCTGTGAAGGACAGCATCCTCATCTACTTCCCCGGAGACTGCGGCAGGGTGATTGAGGCGGGGCTCCGGGGGGCCGAGACCTGCGTCGTGGACGACCTGGTTCATCGTCCCCCCGTCTGCGTGGAGCCCGGGACCAGCTGCATAGACGCGGTCAGGGTTATGGCCAGTCATGGCGTGTCCTCTGTGCTCGTGTGCAGGGGCGGCAGGGCGGAGGCGATATTCACAGACACGGATCTACGGAGGATAGTGGCCAGGCACGGCGCCGTGCCCCCGGGGCGCCGGGTGGAAGACTGTGGCACCAGGAACCCCCTGGGGGTCCCCCAGGGCACCCCCTGCACCGAGGCAGCCCTGGTGATGATGGAGCGCTATGTTAAGCACCTGGTGGTCTACAGTGACGGCGCTGTGAGAGGCGTTGTGACTGTCCGCGACATAGCGTACGCGGAGGCCCTGGGCCCCCTCTATGCGCGCCGCCTACTGGCGCCAGCCCAGGGAGTGGAGGGCCTCACGGAGGCCTACCGCCGCGTCCTGAGGCTCCTCCGCCGCAGCCTCGCCAGGCTCCAGCCCTCCACGTCCCCCCGGCTCGCCGAGCACAACGCGCGCATGGCGAGCCTGGCGCTGAGGGCTGTCGTCGAGAAGGCTGCGGAGATAGCCTTCCGGGAGGCCGGCGTCAGCGGCGGCGCCTCCTACGCGGTCGCCGGCAGCCTGGCCAGGCAGGAGCAGCCCCTCCCCACGGATAGGGACAGCCTCCTCCTCTACGACCCCAGGCGGCTCGCAGAGGAGGACGCCAAGAGCCTAGCGGGCCGGGTCGAGGAGATACTCGACTCGGTAGGGTTCCCGGGCTGCAGCCACGGCTACACCAGCCGCCGCCTAGTATACAGCGTCGAGGAGCTGCCCCGCCTGGCGGCCAGGCTCGCCGAGGACCCGGCCGGGAACGTGGTTGAGATAGGCCTCCTCCTCGACGCGGTCGACGTGTGGCCGAGAGAAGCCGGCAGCGCCGCCAGGCTCCGACGCCTCCTCGTGGAGAAGATAGCCGAGGCGGGCTCCGGGCCCGCGCTACGCGCCGCGCTCGCAGCCTACCGGCCAAGGCTCGGCGTCCTAGGCAGGCTGCCCCGCCGCCTCGACCTGAAGCGCGGCCTCCTCGCCCCCCTCTCCTACGCCGCCAAGGCCCTTGCGGCCTCCGGGGGGCTCTGGGAGGAGGTGAACACGGGCCGCCGCCTCCTAGCCCTTACCGGCGCCGGCGCCCTGCCCCCGGACCTCGCGGAGGACGCGGTACAGGCCTACCAGGTAGGCCTAGGCTACGCCGCCTGGAGCCTCGCAGCCCACGGCAGCCGCGAGATAGACACGGCGAGCCTCAGCGGCTACGAGCGCCAGCTGCTACGCGCCGCGCTCAACGCGGCGGCCAGGCTAGTCGACCGCGCCCGCCAGCCCCTCTAACCGGGTGGCGGCCTTGAGGCTGGCCGCGCTAGACCTCGAAGCCACGTGCCTCGACCCCCGCCGCTGCCGGGTGGTAGCGGCGGCACTGGTGCCCATACAGGGCTGGGAGGTAGACCTCTCCTCCGCCCTCTACGCGGCAACCAGTCAGCGCTCCAGGCCCGACGCGGCACTAGTGCACGGAATAGTCTCCGGCGAGCCCCACCTACCCCCCAACACGGATATGCGGGGTATCCTCGAAGCCGCGGCAAGGCACACCCTCGTAACCTTCGGGCCGCACGACGCCCGCTTCCTGGCCGAGGAGGCCCGCCGCAGGGGGCTCCACGCCGCCTCCTACTGCTACATAGACGTCATGGCCGCCCTGCTGCGCAACCCGGCAAGACTCGCCGAGGCCCGCCGCAGGGGGCGCTACAGCCTAGAGGACGCGGTCGAGGAGATGCTCGGCATAAGGCCGCCCCCGCGCCGCCTCCACGACCCCCTAGAGGACGCCGTCTACACAGCCCTCCTCTACCTAGCCGCCAGGCGCCGAGGACTCGCCCTGCCTAGGCGCTGCACCAGCCCCCGCAGCGGCCTAGCAGGCCTACTAGCCCGCCTACTAGGCCGCTAGCGCCACACAGCCCTCCCCAAGGGAGACCCTCAGCCCCGGCGGGCTACACGTATCTAGCCGCAGCCCCCCGGGGTACACCCCCCTGGGGGCGGTGACGGGCCGCGGCGTTTCGAGCCGAAGCACCTCCCCCCGGGAGGGCTGTGTGGAGGTGCCGCGGCTCGGCCGAGCCCCCAGGGGGTGCTCCACGAGGGCATGCGGAGCCAGCCCTGGACGGCGTCGCCCCTGTCCTCCGGATGCTCTCGTGGGGCTAGACGTGGCGGAGGTGTGTAGTCGTGGTGGAGAAGGTGGTCGCGTTCGTGCTAATAGTTACCGAGATCGGCCGCGAGTACGAGATAGCCGAGAAGGTGCGCCGTGTCGCCAGCGAGACAGGGGTGGAGGCGGAGGCGTACGTGGTCTACGGGGAGTACGACGTAGCCGCCAAGATAACCGCTGACAGCCTGAAGAAGATAGACAAGGCAGTGACCGCGATAAGGACGCTGCCCGGCGTGCTGCGCACGGTCACCCTGATAGCGGCCGAGTAGCGCCGGGAAGGGTGTCTCCGGGCTCCTGGCTAGGTGTTTTCCCGTCCCCGGGCTCCCTATCCCTCCCCGGGCGGCGGCCCGTTTTGGGCTGTGAAGAGGAAGGAGGGTCCGCCGCGTCCTCTGCCCCGCTTATACGCCCCGGGATGCGGCGCCTCTCTAGGCTACTCTCACCGGGGGCGCGGCCTGGCTTGTCCGGCGTCGAGGCGTGCTATGGCGAGCAGGGGCCTGGGGTTCGCCGGGTCTGCGGGGAGGCGCTCCGCGTCGAGGAGATGGAGGGCGGCCTCTGCCTCTACCGCCGCGGCGGGGTAGAGGTGCTTCTCCCCTCCTGTAGGCTCAGCGTCTACCCGGTGCAGCCCATACTCTACCCCGAGAGGCTCACGGGGTACGTGATGCTGGTGCTGGAGAGGCCTCTGGCCCTCCCGGCGGGAGGGGAGGCCTCTGTCTGCCTCCTGGGGGGCCACGACGCCGCGGTCTACGCCGGCCCCGAGGGGGGCATCATAGACGCCTTCCCCGTGGGGGCCGCCAAGTACGCCCTCTACGGGCCGCCCAGCCGGGGTGTGCTGGCCCGCTGGGTGCCGGCCAGGATAGCGGACTGCGGCAGCCCCCAGGCCTGCTCCATGCTCGTAGAGGTGAGGGCTGTCAACGAGGCGGCTGACGCGGTCCTGCTCCGCAGGATAGTCTACCCGGCGGCCAGCATCCCCCTGGCCTACAGGGGCTGCCAGGTCCTAGGCCCGAGGCTCACGGTGGTGGCGTACAGCCCGGTCTCGGCCCGCGTCTACGCGGAGCCCCCGGCGGAGCGGCCAGGGTGGAGCCCTGCGCCCCCACTCGTGGCCAGGGGGGGCGGCGTGGCGGTAGCCCAGTTGCCCTGGGGCGAGCAGAGGATAAGCTACACGATGCTGCACGGCCTCTAGTCTCCCCGCCCCTCCGGGGCCTGCGGCGAGACGACGTAGTAGCCGTCGCCCCCCGTGACGCCGAGGCCCGCCCCCTCGGCTATGCCGGCCAGCAGCTCCACCACCGCCTCCAGGCCGGGGCGGTGCAGGAGCACCACCCTGTCGGCCTCCGCCACGCCCACGCCCAGCCGCTCCGCCACCCATGAGACGTACTCGGCTACGTCGAGCCCCAGCCTGGACAGGAGGGCCCCGGTCTCCCTCCCCCTCCGCCGCGCCTCCCCCGGCTCGACGCAGGAGAGCAGGTCGCGGGGCACCAGCACCCCGCCGAGGCGGAGAAGGTTCTCGAACACGACGCCCCGGCGGAGGAGCCGCGGCGCCGAGAACCCCCTCTCCTCCGCCTCCCAGGCCGCCCGGATGAGGCTGCGGAGGTAGGCGGAGAGGCTCATCCCGTACCGGTCCGCGAGCCTCCTCAGCAGCTCCGCGTGCTCCTCGTCCAGCATGATGCTCCTCCGCCGGGCCATAGCCCTACTCTCCCCCTCCCCCGGTCTTCTTCAGGAAGGGGAGCCTCTGCTGCCGGAGGCGGAACCTGAGCGCCACGAGGCCCGGCCCCGCCTCCTCCTCCACCACGGTGCCCCCGAAGCCCTCCACGATGGAGGCGAGGCTCCTCCTCAGGAGCTCCAGCAGCCTCCCACGCACAGCCGGCGACGCCACCACCAGCCGGTAGCCGTCGCCCCCGTCGTCCACCAGGTCCACCGCTGCGCCGGGGTAGAAGGTGCGGACCACGACGCCCAGCCCGTAGAGGGGCTCAACGCCCCGGGCCCGGGCGCTCGCCGCCACCAGGCGGGCGAGCCCCGCCGCCTCCTCGGCGAACTCCCTGAACGCGTCCTCCCCGGCCGCCTCCAGGAGCCGGCCCAGCGGCTCCAGCGGCACCGGCGTGCCGCCCAGCCTGGCTATGTCCGCCAGCACCACCGCGTCCGCCAGCACGCCGGCGACGTCGTCGCGGCTACGGAGGACCCGGACCGCCTGGCCGAGTATCGTGTCCGCCAGCTCCGGTATGGTGAGGCCGCTGCGCCGGGCTATAGCGGCCAGCTGCTCCACTATCTCCTCCGACACCGGGACCAGGCGCCTACGCCTAGGCATAGAGAAGCCTCCTCTGCAGACCCCCCTTGCCCGCCGGGCCGCCGGTAGCCACCGCCGCCCTCGGGCTAAAAACACCCATGCATGCAAGTGTATGCAGGAGCAGGCATACCCCCCTTATACCCCTCAGCGGCTCCTAACACCTCCCCACGGCCAATAGGTGGACACAGCGAGCGAAACGGGTGACACCCCGTGAACACCCTCAGACTAGCCTCGGCGATAGCCATCCTAGCCCTCATGCTCCTACCCAGCCTAGCGCCCCTACTACCCAGCGGCTTCGCCGCAGTAGCCGCGGCGCAGACACAGGAGAAGCCATACATAGAGACAAGCGTCGACAGCTACGGCAGGATAATCAGCTACGGCATGCTGGTCAAGGTCAAGATCTACGACCCCAACGCTAGCGCCGAGTACGTGAAGGCCAACATAACCGTAGCCGGCAGCCTCAACAAGGACGTAATATTCGGCTACAACACCAGCAGCGGCTACTACGAGGCAACCCTAAACATAACCAGGATAGGCAGCACCGAGACCGCCAGCGTAGAGGTCAAGACCGTGCTGCCCAACGGCACGGTCAAAACCAGGACGCTCAACGGCGTGCTAAGCGAGGGCAAGACGGTAGTAATAGCCTACAAGGCCAGCAACGGTGACCTACTAACCGCCACCCTCACCTACAAGCTCTACGAGCTAGTCATAAGGAACCGCTACCACGAGGGCATGTACTGGATACCCAGGCTCGTCAACGCCACACTCGCCAACGGCAAGAACCTGGCCGACCTATACGGCGCCATGGACGAGTGGCGCATAAGCGCCCCCGGCTACAGCCAGGACAACATGACAGTACTAGTGGTAGTCAAGGACTTCACCACCGGCTACAAGACCAACGCCACCATAGTGTTCGAGCGCGAAGCACCCAACAGCATATTCTTCAAGCCAAAGAACGCCACCGAGGCAAAGAAGATAACCAAGATGCTGGTCAACGTCAGCGAGCAGCTGGCCACCCTCTACAGGATAAAGGGCATAGACTTCGCCCACCCGCAGATACGCGGTGACGACGTCCAGGTAGAGGCGGCCATACTCAATACTGGCCAGCACATAGCCGCCAAGAAGCTAGCAATATTCGCCAGCGACGCGGTAACCGTCTACACGGCCACCGCGCCCACCAAGCCCATCAAGGTGACAGTCTATGATGCGGACGCCGACCTAGACGCCGTCAACACCACTGAGAACATGACGGCAGAGCTGGGCAACACCCTAGAGATACTCAAGGAGTCCTACGCGGTCAACCAGGCGCAGGTACCGGTA
>Ga0256833_1000098_pt1 | contig 65063 bp, 61 predicted proteins | sample 356284metaG_FD_190535 | JGI IMG/M metagenome (GOLD analysis project Ga0256833, IMG submission 190535) | Hydrothermal vent microbial communities from Mid Atlantic Ridge, Atlantic Ocean - 356-284 | ecosystem: Environmental > Aquatic > Marine > Hydrothermal vents | place: Atlantic Ocean: Mid... | reverse complement strand
CGCCCAGGCCCCAGATCGAGGTGACCAGGACCACGTCGCGGAAGCCGGTCTCGGTGTCCAGGGTGAACATCACGCCGCTCGAGGCCAGGTCGGAGCGCACCATCTTCTGTACGCCCACCGAGAGCGCCACCTTGAAGTGGTCGAACCCCATGTCCTCGCGGTAGCTGATGGCGCGGGCGGTGAACAGGCTGGCGAAGGCGCGGCGCACCGAGAGCAGCAGCTCTCCCTCGCCGTGGACCATCAGGTACGACTCCTGCTGGCCGGCAAAGCTGGCGTTGGGCAGGTCCTCGGCCGTGGCACTGGAGCGCACGGCCACATCCACCTCGTCGGTGCCGTACTTCTTGGAAAGCTCACGGTAGGCCTGAACGATCTCTTCGCGCAGATCCTCAGGGCACTCGGCCCGGATGATCATGCTGCGAATGCGCCGGGCACGCCGGATCAGGTCGGCAGGGTCGGAACGGTCCCAGCCGTCCAGCAGCTCTCGGATCTTGCCCTCCAAGCCGGCCTCGCGCAGGTAGTAGCGGTAGGCCTCTGCGGTGACGGCGAACCCGTCGGGTACACGAACGCCCGCCTCCCCCAGGGTGCGCAGCATCTCACCCAGCGAGGCGTTCTTGCCCCCAACCAGGGGGACGTCGTGGATGCCCACTTCGGAGAACCACTTGACCCATTTCATGGTTCGACCTCCACCCTGATTTTAGTATGGTTATAGCAAGAATAATGTCCTAAGTTTACTAAACCTAAGGCGCGCAAAGGCCCTACCTACCAGCGGTCTGCCACCGGGCGCTGGGCCTCATGGGACCGCTACCTTTCTGCAGCCTCGAAGCGGAATAGCACGCCGCCCCCCGGCGGTAGAACTGCGGAAAACTCGGCGGCGGCGCTCCCGTTAGTAAAATCTATTGGCCGCCAGCTTCCGGTGCCGAGGTCAAAGTACTCCAGGCTACGCAGGCGGCGGGTTACCGTCACGGCGGCATCTAGCCCTTCTTCGTAGTTCATGTTGACAAGCATGAAGTGGTTTTCCTGACCGTCTTGATCACGGTAGACGCCCACGACCATCTCACTGCCGCTGTAAACCAACTTTTCTCCCGGCCTTCCAGGAATGTCCACCAACCTGGCGGCGGTCCCAAAAACGTCACTTGAGGTGAGTGGCAGCAGCCAAGGCCCCAGCAGGTTGATCTCCTGATTGAGGTGCTGGATTTGCAGATAGACCTCTTCACCGTCAGGGTTGCCGGTCACACCCCAGGGATGGTCCCAGTGGAACCAAACGATGCCATGGGCTCCGTAGGCGAGTGAGGTGTACACCAGCCAGCGCTGTTCGTCCTCGGTAGGCGTCCGCCAATCCAGATAGGCCGCAGGGGTGCCGTTTGTACCAACCCCCTGAATGATGGCCACGAAGGGCACGTCGTAGGCCAGCGCGTAGTGGCGGATCAGACCCAGCTGCGCCAAATACTCTTCCCTCTCGTCCCAGCCGTTGAAAAAGATGTAGCGGTCGAAGGAGAGGAGCTCGGGGCGCACGGTCTGCAGGAAGGCCTCGAGGTAGTCGGGGCTGCCTTCTTCCTCGGAAAAATAAGGGTAGAGGTTGACGAAGTTGGGACGGGCCGGATCAAGAGAGCGGATGCGCCCAACTACCTTAGCGATATTGGCAAAGGCGGCCGGAAAAGGCTCATCGCAGATGTAGTAACCGGTCAGAAGGGGGTCGTCCTTGTGGGCTAGAACGGCCTCTTCCAATCGCTGCAGGTCTTCTTCGGTCACCTCAGCTGGTGGCCCCTCCTCCCCGCGCAGTTTTTCCTCACCGATTAGGTCGGTCACGTCCAGGTAGTAGCGGAAACCAAAGTCGTGCACCATGGTCAGCAGCTCGGGGTCGTCGCGCACCCAGAGCAGGTGGTCGAAGTTGGCATCTTGATAATCGACTAAGATTTCGGGGTCATAAGGCGGCTCACGTAAGGCAAACGGCGGGTTAAAGGCGCTTAGAAGAAACTCGGTTTGCTTCCAAAATCTACTGCGCACCGGCAGGTATACCGTCTTCTGACGGAGCTCCCCACCCGATTCCACCTCGAGCACAAGCGGGCAATCGCCGCTTTCGCCGCAGGCCACCCGCCACTGGAACTTGCGACTTTCTCCTGCCGCTAGCAAACCGCGGATCTCGTAGGCTCCTGAAACGAGTCTGGCGCTCGAAGGAAGATCTAGGCGCAAGGTAAAAGGAGCGTCCTTCGGCGCTGGGTTTACCAGGGTAGCCGCCAGTGGAACCTCGCGGGACGGCACCACAACCGAGCGATAATACGAAAATTCAGCGATCTCTACACCGCCAGAAGGCGACGAGCCTCCACTTGCACAACCGAAAAGGGCCGCCAACAGCCCTGCAACCGCCCACAAACGCAGCCCTCTCATTACTCCCATCGCCCACCTCTCCATAACCGCCAAACCACCCGCCGCGCCACCTAGACAAGCGACCTCGGGTCAACCGGAACACCAGCCTCCGCCGCGCGGTAAGCGGCGAGTGCAACCCGCATCGCCTCGAAACCATCACGCCAGGTTACCGGCGGTTCGCTTTGGTCACGCACACTGCGCACGAACGCCTCCATCATGCCCTGGGCCGGGTCGGAGTGGTAACCAAGCCACTCATAGTCGCGCCCCGCGCCCTTGCGCCAGACGTGCAGATGGCCGGCGAAGGCATCGAGGATCGCGGTGCCCCGCTCACCCACGACCTCCATCTTGACGTGACCCCAACGCGGGTAGTGGTTCGGGCGGCTCCAGCTGGCGTCGATGCTCGCGGGGATGCCGTTTTCGAGCCTGAGCAGCAACAGCCCGGCGGTATCCACGTTCACCTCGGGGTCGAAGGGGTTGGCCACCTCTGCCGCGACCTCGCCCACCTCGGTCTCGAAGATCCAACGATACAGGTCGGCCAGGTGGACCGTGTGGTCAAGGGTCGCCCCGCCCCCGGCAAGCGCTTTCTGGGCAAACCAGGCACGGTGGCGTTTGGGATTCTCGCTGTGGTTAACCCCGACCACGGCAAGCACCCGCCCCAGCTCGCCAGAACGAACCATATCGCGCAGCGCCTGCACTGCCGGAGAAAAGCGCATGGGAAATGCGGTCATGAAGCGTACTCCGGAGCGCTCCACCGCTTCCTGCATGGCCAACGCGTCGGCCACGGTAGCAGCTACCGGCTTCTCGCAGAGCACATCTGCTCCAGCGGCGGCCGCCATGGCCACGTGCTCGCGGTGGTGGGCGTTCTCGGAGGTCACGATCACCGCGTCCGGAGCCTCGGCGAGCAGGCCCTCGTGGGTCCAAAACCAGCGCAACCCGAAGGACTGGCTGATTCGGCGGCCCCGCTCGGGGTCGGTATCGGAAAAACCGATGACCTCCACGCCCGAGATGCGACGCAGGTTCTGTACGTAACCTTCGGCATGCAGATGGGCGAAGCTCAAGATCCCGATCCTCATGAGGCCACCTCCACCGGACGGCCGCTGGCCGCGCTCTCGCGCACCGCCAGCGCCAGTTCGAGCGCCGCCAGCGCATCCTCGGGCGCCACGTCGAAGGGCTTGCCCCGCTCGAGCGCCTCGAGCGCGTGCCGGAGCTCGAGCTCGTAGGGGTCTTCCTCCAGCCCCGCCATGGGCAGGCCCACCTCGGGCGCGGGCTCGCCAGCGGGAAACAGCGTCGCCAGCGGCGGCGGCTGGTCCGAGCTCCACTCCACCAGCCCCCGGTCGCCCGCGATGTCCAGCGCGGTGCGGAAGTACCCGGCCGGATAGGCCCAGCCACCCTCCACCAGGGCCATGCGCCCGTCGGGGAAGCTAAGCAGGGCCTGCACGTGCTCGAGCACCTCACCCTCCACCGGTGGGCTCTTACGGGCGAAGACGCGCACCGGGTCACCGAGCAACCAGCGGGCGTAGTCGAGGTCGTGGATCATCAGGTCCACCGGCATGCCCCCGGACTTCTCCGGGTCGCGGTACCAGCCCGGCCCGGGCGGGAAGAGCACGCGCTTGAGCCGCACCACCCCTACGCGCCCCAACTCGCCCGCGTGAACGAGCTCCGCGGCCTTGCGGTACTGCGGAAAGAAGCGCACCACCATGGCTACAAACAGCCGCCGGCCACTCTCGCGCGCCGCCTCCAGGATGCGCCGCCCCGAATCGGGGGTGAGTGCCAGCGGCTTCTCCAGGATGACGTCTTTGCCCGCCTCGAAGGCGCGCACCGCCAGCTCTTCGTGCGCGTAGGTGGGCGCGGTAACGTCCACGACGTCCACCCGCATGAGCAGCTCCTCGAACGACTTGAAGGGGTCTACCGTGTACGCGCCTACGAACGCCGCCAGCTTCTCGGGGTTGCGGTCGTACGCCCCCACGAACTCGGCGCCCATCCTGCGATAGGCCGCCGCGTGCACCCGCCCCATGGTTCCCGTACCAACGATGCCGATCTTCACGCCCTTTCCTCCTCTCGCCGCGGCTACTTGACCGCGCCCGCCGTGAGACCGCGAATGAGCTGCTTTGAGAACAGCATATACAAAAGTATGGCCGGGATCATGGCCAGACTCAGCGCCGCCAGTACCGCCTGCCAGTCGTTGAGGAACTGCCCCAAAAAGACCTGGGCCCCCAACACGATCGTCTTGGTCTTTTCCGAAGGCGCCAGGATGAGCGGGAACCAGAGGTCGTTCCAGACCGGAATCATGCTGATCGCCGCCACCGTGCCCAGCGCCGGCCGCACCAGCGGCAGCACCAGGGTAAAGATGCGGTACTCGCTGGCGCCGTCGATACGCGCGGCGTCCTTGAAGTCGGGCGGTAGCTGGGCGAAGAAGCGGCTGAGGATGAAGATCGAAAGCGGCAGGCCCATGGCGGTGTAGACGAGAATGAGCGCGGTCAGGGTATTGACCAGGTGCCAGTCGGCCATCAGCCGCAGAATGCCCACCGTGCCCAGGCGGATGGGCACCATGATGCCCAGCGCCAGGTAGATGGCCATGAAGGTGTTGAGCTTGAACTCGTACTCCGCCAGCGCCCAACCCGCCATCGCCCCCAGAAAGACGATGAGCACCAGCGAAACGGTGGTCACGATGAGGCTGTTGAGAAAGTAGTGTTGAAAGTTAGCGACCTCGAAGAGCGTCTTGTAACCGTCCACCGAGAAAGTCTCGGGCGTGGGCGGCGCGAGCGGCTCGCCAAAGATGGCCATCTGGTCCTTGAACGAGTTCATGAAGACCAGCAGGATCGGGAAGAGTACGAGCGCACTGTAGGCCAGCAGGGTGACGTGGATCCCGCCCGCCTTGAAGAAGCGGAGCCAGCGGTAACGGCTGCCGGTCATCAGAACTGCACCTCCTCCATGCGCCGCTGCCAGCCGTAAAGGTAGATGAGGACGCCGGTAAGGATGATTAGCAGCATCATCCCCGCCACCGTGGCGCCCATATTGGGGTCGCCGGGGCGGAGCTGGAACCCGAAGAAGGTTCTGAAGAAGAAGGTGCCCATGATGTCGGTCGAGAAATTGGGGCCGGCGAGGGCGCCCTGGGTGGCGTAGATGAGGTCGAAGGCGTTGAAGTTGCCGATGAAGGTGAGGATGGCAACGATACCCACAGTAGGAATGATCAGGGGAAACTGGATGCGCCAGAAGATGCGCCAGCTGTTCGCCCCGTCCACCTGGGCGGCCTCGATGAGTTCGTTGGGTATGCGGATGAGCGCCGCCAAGAAAAGCATCATCGGGATGCCGATGTTCTGCCAAACCGAGATGAGCGAGAGGGTGATGAGCGCTGAAGACTCGTTGCCCAAAAGAGCGATGGCCACCTCGTTATCACCTAAACCCAGCCGGTCGAGCAACGGAAACCAGATGCCCCAGGTGGGGCTGAGGATCAGCTTCCAGGCGAAGCCGATGAGCACCACCGAGAGGATGGTGGGGGTGAAGATAATGGTGCGGTAGATCCAGGCGCCGCGGATATTAGAGGCGAGCAGCACGGCCAGGAAGAGGCCGATGGGGTTTTGCAGGCTCATGTGGATGATGAAGAACACCACGTTGTTCCAAAACGCGTTCCAAAAAGGTTCCTTCCAGTTGGGATCGGTGAGCAGTTTTATGTAGTTGCCCAAACCCACAAAAACCTGCCGGCCATCGTCGAGCGTCTGGTAGAGCGAGAACTTGAGCGAGGCCAGCATAGGGTAGATCATGAAAAGGGTATAGATCAATACCGCCGGGGCGAGAAAAACAACGATGTGCCAGGGAAACGGTTTTCGCCTCATGATGCGGCTGCTCCTTTGTTATTGAAAGGACACGCAGCGTAGGGGCCCCGGGCGGCGCACGCCGCCCGGGGGTTCTTGCGCTACTTGTTGCAGTTTAGCTCTTCGTAGAAGTGCTTGTGGGGCTGGTACCACGAGGAGAGGCGGCACTCGATCCACTTGGCCGCTTCCTCGGGGGTCTGGTTGCCATTAAGGATGTTGACCGAGGCGGTCCAGAGGTCGGTCTCGGCGTCCGGCTTCTGGTCGGAGAGCTTGTAGTAGGTCATGCGGAAGGTGCCCTCGCTGGTCTGACGCCAGGAGAGGAACTCGTTGGCCACCGGGTCCTTGATCGTGATGTTGTAGTCGTGCAGCGGGAAAAAGCCGGGCAGCGCGTTGCCGTAGAGGTCGGCGAACTCCTCGGTCGTCAGCCACTCGAGGAACTTCTTGGCCGCTTCCTGGTTTTTGCTCGCCGGGTTGAGGCCCAGGGCGATGTCGGGGTGGTCGCTGATGTAGCTCTTGGTGGCGCCGGCGGGCGGCGGGGCCTTGAAGGCGCCCATGTTGAGCTTGGGGTTCATCTGGTGGAAGACGCCGATGTCCCACGAGCCGGCGGGGTAGATGAAGCCGCGGCCCTGGGTGAAGAGTTGCTGGGCGTCGGAGTAGCTGACGGCCTTGTAACCGCGGGGCAGGTAGGGTGCCCACTGCGCCAGCGCCTCGAAGCCTTGGAGGAAGCCATCGGTGTGGAAGCCCTCCTTACCGGCCAGGAAAGCCTTGCGGCCCGCTTCGCCGCCGTAGTAGTTGGGGGCGATGTTGTGCCAGCCCATGGTGGCGGCCTCCCACTGGTCCTTGGTGCCCATGACCAGCGGCGCGAGCGCGGGGGCGTCCTTCTTCATCTTGGCCAGCAGGTCCATGAACTCTTCCCAGGTCTTGGGCGGCTCGTAACCGTACTTGTCGAAGAGGTCCTTGTTGTAGAGGAAGCCGTGGATCACCGAGGCCATCGGCACGCAGTAGGTCACGCTGCCGTCGTCGGTGGTCCAGGCGGCCTTGGCGAACTCGCTGAAGTGCTCCATGCCCGGCAGGTCGTTGAGCGGGGCGAGGTGGCCCTTGTTGTAGAGCTCGAGCGACTTGCCGAAGGGGCGGCAGGTGATCAGGTCGCCCGCGGTGCCAGCCTGCAGTTTGCTGTCGAGCACAGCGTTGTACTCGGCGGGCGCCGTCGGTGAGAAGATTACCTCGATATCGGGGTAATGCTTGTTAAACGCCGGAATGATAACGTCTTTCCAGAGCTTGAGGTCGTCGGTCCGCCAGCTTTCGATGATCACCTGCTGCTTGGCGAACGCACCGCCCAGGAAGGTAGCCGCCAACAGGGCGGCCATGGCCAATACGGTGGTGAAACGTTTGGACATACACTTCTCCTTTCCCCCAGTCCCGAAGTGCAGAAAAACGCTCGGATTGCGCTTTCGGGTTTGGGTTGTTTAACGTATCTCAGCATACCACGCAGCTCGGGGCGTTCGGCCCATACATGCGCGACGGACAGATGAATCTTCACCTACCGCCAGCAAGCCAGCGTGCGCCATACGGACCACCGCCGCAGGGGGGCCGCCAGGGTTTTTCACCCCGCTTCGAGTACAATACCTGCGGTATGGTCAAGACCCGCATCGCCCCCAGCCCCACCGGCTACCCGCACGTCGGCACCGCTTACATCGGTATCTTCAGCTACGTCTGGGCACGCAAGAACGGCGGGAAGTTCATCGTGCGCATCGAAGACACCGACCAGAACCGCTACGTCGAGGGGGCCGAAGAGGGCATCTTGCGCGCCCTCAAGTGGCTGGGTCTCGACTACGACGAGGGGCCCGACGTGGGCGGACCCAACGGCCCCTACCGCCAGTCGGAGCGGCTCGAGCTCTACCGCCATTACGCCCAGGAGTTGCTCGACAAGGGGCTGGCCTACCGCGCCTTCGAGACCCCGGAGGAGCTGGCCGCCATCCGCGAGGAGCTGCAGAAGAAGGGCCTGGGCTACGGTTACGACGGCCGCGCCCGCAAGATCCCGCGCGAGGAGGCCGAGGCCCGCGCCGCCGCCGGCGAACCCCACGTGATCCGGCTGAAGACGCCGGAGACCGGCGTGACCGTGGTTCATGACGTATTGCGGGGGAACATCGAGTTCGACAACCGCGAGATCCCCGACGCGGTCCTGCTCAAGTCGGACGGTTTTCCCACCTACCACCTGGCGGTGGTGGTGGACGACCACCTGATGGAGGTCAGCGACGTGATCCGCGGCGAGGACTGGTTGGTGAGCACGCCCATCCAAAAGCTGCTCTACCAGGCCTTCGGCTGGGACGAACCCAAGTGGTACCACCTGCCGCTACTCCGCGCGCCCGGCGGCGCCAAGCTCTCCAAGCGCACCGGCCACACCAGCATCGACTACTACCGCAAGGCAGGCTACCTGCCCGACGCCCTGCGCAACTACCTCGCGACGATGGGCTTTTCCATGCCTGACGGACGCGAGATCTTCACCATGGAGGAGATGATCGCGGCCTTCAGCTGGGACCGCGTCAGCCTGGGCGGGCCCGTCTTCGACGAGGAGAAGCTGCGCTGGATGAACGGCAAGTACATCCGCGAGGTGCTCAACCTCGAGGAGGTCTGCGAGCGGCTGAAGCCCTTCCTGGAGGCTGCCGGCCTTTCCTGGGAAAGCGACGTCTACCTGTGCAAGGTAGCAGAGGCGATGCGCCCCCGCTTCGAGACGCTGGCCGAGTTCGTGGAGAAGGCGCGCTACTTCTTCACCGAGGACTACCCCTTCGAGCCCAAGGCCGAAAAGGAGCTCAAAAAGGGATTCGAGATCCTGCGCGAGCTGAAGGAGGTGCTCGCCGAACTGCCCGACTTAGCCCCCGAACGCACCGAGCCGGCGCTCGTGGGCTATGCCGAAGCGAAGGAGCTGAAGCTGCGCAAGGTGATGCAGCCTTTGCGGGCGGCCATCACCGGCACCCTGGCCACTCCGGGGATGTACGAGATGCTGGAGATTCTGGGCAAGGAGCGCGTCCTGGCGCGAATCGAGCGCGCCCTAGCGCACGCCGAGAAGCTGGAAGGTAACGCATGAGCTGGTTCGACCGACTGAAACAGGGGCTCAAGAAGACGAGCCAGACGCTCACCCAGGCGGTGCCCTGGGGCGGCGACCCGGAGGAGGTGCTCGAAGAGCTCGAGTTTGCCCTCATCGCCGCCGACGTGGGGCTCGAGGCCACCCAGGAGATCCTGAAGGAGGTGCGCGAGAGCGGCAAGCGCGACCTGCGCGAAGCGGTCAAGCAGGCGCTGGTGCTGCAGCTCGAGCCCGACGCCCGCCGCGCCAAGCTGCGCAAGCTGGGCTTCAAGCCCGACGCCAAGAAGAGCACCGTTGAGCCGAAGGGGCACGTCGTCCTGATGGTCGGCGTCAACGGCGTGGGTAAGACCACCACCATCGCCAAGCTGGGGCGGTACTACAAGGAACGGGGCAAGAGCGTCCTCTTCGCCGCGGGCGACACCTTCCGCGCCGCTGGCGGGGCCCAGCTCGAACTCTGGGGCGAGCGCACCGGCATTCCGGTGCTCAGCGCCCCCGAGGGCTCCGACCCCGCGGCTCTGGCCTTCGACGCCGCCAAGGCCCGCGCTGCCCGCGGGATCGACCTGCTCTTCGTGGACACCGCCGGCCGGCTGCACACCAAGCACAACCTGATGGAGGAGCTCAAGAAGGTCAAACGCTCCATCGCCAAGGCCGACCCGGGCGAGCCCGGCGAGGTCTGGCTGGTGCTCGACGCCACTACCGGGCAGAACGGGCTCGAGCAGGCCAAGAAGTTCAACGAGGCGGTCGGGCTCACCGGCGTGATCGTCACCAAGCTCGACGGCACCGCCAAGGGCGGGGTGCTAGTGCCCATCGTGCGCGAGCTGGGCGTGCCCATCAAGTTCATCGGCGTGGGCGAACAGGCCAAGGACCTGCAGCCCTTCGACGCCGGCGAGTACGTGGAGGCGCTTCTCGGCGCGTAGGATGAGGGCATGAGCACGCGCGACAGCAACCTGCTCCTCATCGCCTTTGCCTGGCTGGTGGCCATCGTGGCCACCTCCGGCAGCCTCTACTACTCGAACGTCCGGCACCTCATCCCCTGCGAACTTTGCTGGTACCAGCGCATCTTCATGTATCCGCTGGTGCTCATTTTGGGCATCGCCACCTTTTATAACGACGCCCGGGTGCGCCGCTACGCCTTGCCCATGGCGCTCGTGGGCGGGTCCATCAGCGCGCTCCACTACGCCGAGCAGAAGATTCCCGGCTTCAAGCCCACGGCCTGCGCGGCCACCCCCATTCCCTGCAACATCGAGTACGTCAACTACTTCGGCTTCATCACCATCGCCTTCATGGCCCTGGTGGCCTTCGCCCTCATCGCGCTGGCCCTCTTCTTCGTAAGAGAAGAGCGCCCCTAGCGGGGCGCCCTTACCAACCGGCCTTCCGCGCTAGACCGCGGTCATCCACGTCTTGCGCGCCTGGTCCACCAATGCGAAGAGCTTGGTCTTGTCGAGCTTGACGCCGCCCGGAAGCACCAGGCCGCCGTCGTGCTCGTGCGCGTGCCAGTGCAGGTGCGCCCCGGGCGCGCGCAGGCTGACGTGCTTGGCCTCGTCGGAGGGCTGGGAAACCGCGGCGAGGAAGAAGGGCTCGTCGTTGGCGCGTGAGAGCGAGACCGTCATCACCCGCGTGGGTAGTTCCCAGGGCTTGTGCATGCGATAAATGTACTCGGGGAAGTCGGCTTCGTGGTCGAAGACGAGGTCGTGTTCCCGGGCGTACTCTTCGAGCCAGCCCATCAGCTGGACCCAGGCGTCGTAGATCGCGTGGCTCATGGGCTCATCATAGCGCAGGGGCCGGGGGCGAACGTCCGCCAGGTTACGGTGTCGCGCAAAAAGACCGCGCAGGGAACCTTCCCTGCACGGTCCGCCGGGTCTCCGTTACTCGCGGATCTTGTACCCCGCCTCGATGACGGCGGCGATGATGCGGCCCATCTCCTCATCCACCTCGGCATCGGTGAGGGTGCGCTCGGGGTGGCGGAAGGTCAGGTGGTAGGCCAGGCTCTTCTGCCCTTCGGGAAGCGGCTCGTCGCGGTAGACGTCGAAGAGCTCGGCCGCCTCCAGGTAGGGGCCGCCGAACTGACGGATGAGGTCGAAGATCTCGATGTGGGGCACGTCCTCGGGCACCACCACCGCCAGGTCGCGCCGCGCCGGCGGGAACTTGGGCAGGTCGCGGAACTCGCGCACCGCCTCGGGCAGAGGAAGCACCAGCTCGAAGAGGTAAACCGGGCCCAGCTCCAGCGCCTCCTCCACCTCGGGGTGGAGCCGGCCGATGAAGCCGCGCGGCTCGTCGTTCCAGAAGATCGTGCCGCTCACTCCCGGATGCAGCGGCTGGTGCGGCTCGGGCCGCACCTCGACCCGCGCCCCGGCGCGAGCGGCCAGCGCCTCCAGCAGCCCCTTGATGGCCGGGTAGCCCTCGCCGTAGGCCGCCTGCCAGGTGGCCTCGATCAGCGGTCCGCCCAGCACCGCCGCCAGGCGGGTTTCCTCGACGTCCAGGAAGACGTGGCCCAGCTCGAAGAAGAAGCGGTGGCGCTCCTCGCGGTTCGTCGCCAGATTCTCGAGCAGGCCGGGGTAGAGGGCGGTGCGCAGGGCGTTCTTGCTGGAGTCCAGCGGGTTCTTGAGGAAGCGGCGCGGCTCGGGGGCGCGGGTGAGGCTGAGGTAGGCCGGGCTCTGCCAGGTGTAGTTGATCGCTTCCCAGCCGCCCAGGCCGCGCATCGCCCTCCGCAGGGCCTCCTCGCGCCGGTAGGGCTCCTCGGCATTCAGGTTGTCGGGGGCAGGGATGAGCGCCAGCGGCTCAGTGGGCACGTGCTCGTAGCCGAGGATGCGGCCCACCTCCTCCACCAGGTCTTCTTCGATGTTCAGGTCCACCCGCCAGGTGGGCGGCCGCACCGCATAGGGCTCCCCTTCGCCCGCGACCTCGCAGCCCAGACGCTCGAGCGCCACCAGCTGACTTTCGGTGCTGAAGTCGGTGCCGAGCAGCCGGTTGGCGTAGCTGGGGCGGAAGGGCACCTCGCGCCGCGGCTTGTCGCCGCCGACGTCCACCACCACGTCGCCGACGGTGCAACCGCTCCAGCGCTGCAGCAGGTGCAGAAAGCGCGCCGCCGCCCGCGGGGGCAGGTTGGGGTCGACCCCGCGCTCAAAGCGGTAGCTGGAGTCGGTGGAGAGCCCCAGGCGGCGGGCGGTCAGGCGCACCCGCACCGGGTCGAAGTGGGCCGCTTCCAGCACCACCTCGCGCGTATCTTCGGTGACCTCGGAGTTGGCCGCGCCCATCACGCCGGCAATGGCCACCGGCTCGGTGCCGCTGCCCATCTTGCGGGCGATCACCAGGTCTTCCGGCGTCAGCTGGCGCTCCTCGCCGTCGAGGGTGATGACCTTCTCGCCCGCCTTCGCGCGGCGCACCACGATGCCGCCGGCGACCTCTTCCAGGTCGAAGGCGTGCAGCGGGCCTCCCAGCTCCCACATGGTGTAGTTGGTGGCGTCGACGACGTTGTTGATGGGCCGGAGGCCCGCGGCCAGCAGCTTGCGCTGGGCCTCGAGCGGGCTGGGACCGATCTCCAGGCCGCCGGCGTAACGGGCCAGGTAGCGGTCGCAACCCTCGGGGTCGGCCACCTCGACGGTAACGAAGCGGGAAACGGGGCTTTCCTCGACCTCGGTGGCAGGTTCGACCAGTTCGAGCTCCAGCTTGGCCGCCAGGTCGCGGGCCACCCCCAGCACGCTGAAGGCGTCGGCGCGGTTGGGGGTCAGCTCCAGCTCGAAGACGACCTCCGCCGGCCAGACCTCGGCCAGCTCGCGGCCGGGCTCGAGCCCGTCAGCCGGCAGCTCCAAGAGCCCTCCGGCGTACTCACCTACGCCCATCTCCGCCGGGCTGAGGGCCATCCCCTCGCTCGTCACGCCGCGGATCTCGCGCGCGGCGACCTCGGTTCCGTCGGGCAGCACCACCCCGGGGCGGGCCACCGCCAGGCCGATGCCGGCGCGGGCGTTCGGTGCGCCGCTGACCAGGGTGACGACCTCGCGACCCACGTCGACCTCGAGCTTCTTGAGCTCGGTGCCCGGAATCTCCCCGGCCTTCAGCACCCGGCCGAAGACGACGCCCGCGGGCGGCGCGGGCAGGTGGTGCACCTCCTCCACCGCCAGCCCTAGACTGTCGAGCACCTCGCGCACCGCCTCGGGCTCGGGGAGCTTGGGCAGGAATTCGCGTAACCAGGAATAGGGTACGTTCATCGCGGGCCTCCTAAGGACGAGGGAACTGGCGCAGGAAGGCCAGCCGGTTCGAGTAAAAGTAGCGGATGTCGGGAATGCCGTAGCGCAGCATGGCGATGCGCTCGACGCCCAGGCCGAAGGCGAAGCCGGTCACGTTTTCGTATACGCGCGGCAGGCCGGCTTTCTCGCGGGCGTCGTCGGCCGCCTTGAAGACCGCCGGGTGGACCATGCCGGCCCCGCCGAGCTCGAGCCAGCTGCCCTCGCCGGTGCGCGGGTTGGTCCACCAGACCAGAAACTCCACCCCCGGCTCGACGAAGGGGAAGAAGCTAGGCTGCAGCCGCACCTTGGCCTTCTCGCCGTAGAGCGCCCGGGCCATCGTCAAAAGCGCCCCCTTGAGGTGGGCCAGGGTGATGCCCTCGCCCACCGCCAGGCCCTCGAGCTGGTGGAACATCGCCTCGTGGGTGGCGTCGGTGGCCTCGTGGCGGTAGACCTTGCCAGGCACGACGATCTGGAAGGGCGGGGTGTGGGCCTCCATGTAGCGTACCTGCATCGGCGAGGTGTGGGTGCGCAGCAGGTGGCCGTCTTCGAGCCAGAAGGTGTCCCACATGTCGCGCGCCGGGTGGTGCGGCGGGATGTTGAGGGCGTCGAAGTTGTGGAACTCGTCTTCCACCTCCGGCCCCGTTACCGCCTGGTAGCCCATGTGACGGAAGATCTCGACCAGCTCGTCGAGGATCTGGGTCGAGACGTGGTAGCCGCCGGGCGGTAGCGCCAACCCCGGCAGGCTGACGTCCTCGCGCTCGCGCTCGAGTTTGGCCGCCAGCTCGGCCACCCTGATCTCGGCCTCGCGCTCTTCCAGGGCCTTTTCGATGGCCTGCTTGATGCGGTTGAGCTCCTGACCCCGCGCCTTGCGCTCCTCGGAGTCGAGGCCCTTCATCGCTTTGAAGGCCTGGGTAAGCCGCCCCTTCTTACCCAGGAAGCGAACCTTGATCTCTTGCAGCGCTTCCAGGCTCGCCGCGGCACGTATTTCGGCCAACGCTTCTTCCAACATGCTGCCTCCCAAGAATTTGGGGCGGCCCCATGCCGCCCCGCGGAAGCCCAACCGAGCTTCCGCTAGTAGCTAAAAAAGAACCCGCAGGCTCCCATGCTGCGCGTAGTATACTGCCCGGCCGCCCGATTTCGCCAGGGTCTCATGCGCCTCCTGTAGGCTGTGGACAAGGAGGCGAGGAGGATGCGCACAGGGATCTGGCTGGTGCTCTTGTTCTTGCCGGTGCTGGCCCTCAGCCCCGAAGCGGTGCAGCTGTTGAACGAGGCCCGGGCGCTGGCGCAGGAGGCCCAGCAAACGTATACGGCCCATTTCCCCGACAAGCCGCTCTGGGCCCAGGCGATCGCCAAAGCCGAGGCGGCGGCGAAGCTGGAGCCCGACGAGCCCGAGGTCTGGCGGGTGTTGGCGCAGATCTACACCACCACCGGCTGGTGGAGCCGGGCCGAAAAGGCCTGGGAGCGCTACATGGAGCTCGTGGACGCCTCCGACCGCGGCCCACTCGCCGAGGCGCTCAGGGCACTGGGCTTTCTAGCCTATCAACGCGGCGACGTAAAAACCGCCATCGCCGACTTCGAACGCGCCCTGGGGTTCGAACCCAAAAACGAAGAGGCCCTGGCTTGGCTGGGGCGAATCTACATGGAGCTGGGTGACGGTGCACGGGCCGCGGGCTACTGGCGCCGCGCCGCGGAGCTGAACCCCAGCCCGCGCAACCGCTACTTTGCCGAACAAGCCGAGCGCATGGCCCAGTACGGCCAGGCCGCGGTGCGCGCCTTCTACCAGGGCTACGCTGCCTGGGAAACCAAGGACTACGCGGTGGCCATCGACCGGTTCGAAAAGGCCGTCGAAGCCGCGCCCAATTGGGCCGAGGCCCACCGCTGGTTGGCCCGCGCCTACATGGAGGCGGGCATGCCTGCCAAGGCCGTGCCCCACTGGCAGCGGGTCATTGAGATCGAAGGACGCACGCCCGACGCGGTGCACTTCCTCAAGCTAGCCCGCGAAGCCTCGGGCGTGGGCCTTTCGGCCGCCGAGGCCTTCTTCCAGGGCGTCGCCGCCTACGAAGACGGCCGGCTCAAGGAAGCCGAGCGCCTCTTCCGTCAGGCCGTCGAGGCCGACCCGGGCTACGCCAAGGCGTGGCGCTGGCTGGGGCGCGTCTACTACGAGACCGGCCGATACGCTGAGGCGGCAGCCGCCTATGAGAAGGCCGTAGAACTCGACCCCGAAGACGCCACCAGCCGCTACTTCCTCAGACTGGCGCGCAGAGCCGCCCAAGAATGAGGCCAGAACACCGCCGCGCTCCAGCCGTAACGAGCCCGGCTCAGGCTCGGAACTGCTGCTCGAGTCGCTCGGCAACCTCGGGAGCCAGCCCAAGCGCCCGCTGCAGCTCCTCAAGATAACGGTTCTCGGCCGCCGTATCCACCTCGACCGCCAGCAGCGAGGCGGCGTACACCTGGGCCGCCAGCTCGGGGTTGCCGCGGGCGGCCTCGATCATCGCGCGTGTGTCCAGCGGTCCCGCCATCTCGCGGTAAACGAAGTCGCGCACCTCCTGGTCGGCCCCTATTTCGTCCAGCCGACTGACGATGCGCTCGGCCTCCTGGGGGTCGATGCGGCCGTCGGCCTTGGCTGCGTTGATCATCGCCATGAGGATCACCTGGGCCGCACTTTCGAGCTCCTGCTCCTCATCGGGTGTTTCGGGGGCGCGCAGCCCCACCGGGGGACGCTGCGGAGCCTGCCCGCCACCCGAGGAGAGGGCACCCATGGCAAGGCTGCCCAGCAAGGCCATGAGACCGCCGCCCAGGTCTTTGCTGCTGGCTTTGCCGCCACCGCCGAGCAGCTGGCCGGCGAGGGCTTCAAGCCCACCTAAGTTGAGCCCGCCGCTCGAGCTCGAGCGGCCGCCGCCCATGAGCTGGCCCAGCATCCCACCCAGGCCGCCAGCGCCTGACGAAGAGCCGCCCCCCATGAGCTGACCCAGCATACCCCCCAGGCCGCCCGCGGAACCGCCTTGCGAGCCGCCCGTAAGCTGGCCCAGCATCCGCTCCAGGTCGCCGCCCGACCCGGAACCACCGAGAACACGCTTGAGCTTGTCACCGGTGTTACCGGAGAGCTGGCTCTCCAAGAGGGATCCCAGAACATCTGTAAATCCAGCCATTTTCTTCCTTTCCGCAAAAGCACATCGCTTCTACGCCATAGAATACCAAGTTAGTATAAAACAGCGGTAAAATTTAGCCGGCATCTATCTCGGGCGGGAGGATCAGGTTGACGAGCGCGCCCACGACCGCGGCCAGGGCCATGCCGCTGGCCTGCAGGGGCACCTCGGCACCGGCGACGGTGATCGTGCCCAGGTCGGCCACCGCCCCGCCCAGCCCCAGCACCAGGATGAGCGCGACAACGATCATGTTGCGGGAGTGGGTGAAGTCGATCTCGGCCTCGGCGAGGGTGCGGATGCCCACGCTCGCGATCATCCCGAAGAGCAGGATCGAGATGCCGCCCAGCACGCCCGGCGGCAGGGTCTGGAGCAGCGCTGCGAGCTTGGGGCTGAAGCCCAGCAGAATTGCGAAGACCGCGGCGATGCGAAGGATCGCCGGGTCGTAGACCTTGGTCACCGCCAGCACGCCAGTGTTCTCGGAATAAGTGGTGTTGGCCGGGCCGCCGATGAGGCCGGCGAGGGCAGTGGCCAGCCCGTCGCCGAGCAGGGTGCGGTGGAGACCGGGTTTCTTGAAAAAGTCCTGACCCACCACGCGGCCGTTGGTGAGGATGTCGCCGATGTGCTCCATCACGGTCACGAAGGCCACGGGCGCGATGAGGAGCACCGCGCCCCACTCGAGGCGCGCGGGAGTGAAGGGCGGCAGACCCAGCCAGGCGGCCTCGCGCACCGGGGTAAGGTCCACCGCGCCGGTGAAGAGCGCCACCAGGTAGCCGACGCTCACCCCGATGAGGATGGGCAGCATCTTGAACAGCCCGTGCATCCATACCGCGGCGACGATGGCGGCGGCGAGGGTAACGACGGCGAGTAGCCAGCCCTTGCTGGCCATATCGATGGCCACGGGGGCCAACGTCAGCCCGATGACCACGATGACCGGCCCGGTGACCACCGGCGGGAAGACCTGGCGGACACGGTCCGAGCCGATGACCATGACGGCGAGCGCCATGAGGGCGTAGACCAAGCCAGCCGCGGCAATGCCCCCGCCGATGGCCGCGGGCGAGAAGCCGGCCTTCGAGGCCGCCACCATGGGGGCGATGAAGGCGAAGCTCGAGCCCAGGAAGACCGGCACCCGGCCGCCGGTGACGAGGTGGAAGACGAGCGTCCCCGCACCCGCGCTCACCAGCGCGACCGAGGGGCTGAGCCCGGTGAGCAGCGGAACCAGCACCGTGGCGCCGAACATGGCGACGGTGTGCTGCAGGCCTAGGATCCACTTATTCGGTGCATGTTTTGCCATACCACGCCTCCCGATACGGGCCAAAAAAATACGCCCCAAAGGGCGTGCACGCTCATGCGTTTCCGTGCCCGGGGCTTCCCATACCGGGACTTCAGTTTACCACATTCCGGCTCGCTCCATGGCCTCCACGAACCAGGCGGGCGGCCCCTCGGACCAGCGCCGCCGGGCGAAGTCGCGGGCGAAGGCGCCGTAGTCGCCCGCGGCGATGGCCTCGCGAGCGCGCTCCATGAGGCGATGGAGGTAGCGGACGTTGTGGAGCGAAAGCAGGCGCAACCCCAGCATCTCGCCGGCGCGCACCAGGTGGGTGAGGTAGGCGCGCGAGTGGTTCTGGCAAGCGTAGCAGTCGCAGGCGGGGTCGATGGGCTCCGGATCGTCCTTGTGGCGCGCCGCGCCCAAATTCAACCGCCCCTCGTCCACCAGGGCGTAGCCGAATCGACCGGTGCGGGTCGGGTAGACGCAGTCGAACATGTCCACGCCCAGGGCCACCCCCGCCACCAGGTCCTCGGGGTGGCCCACGCCCATCAGGTAGCGGGGTCGGTCCTCGGGCAGCAGGTCGGTGGAAAGGTCCACCACCGGCACCATCTTCTCCTTGGGCTCGCCCACGGCCAGGCCGCCGATGGCGTAGCCGGGGAGGTCGAAACGGATCGTCTCCAGCGTGCTCGTCCGCCGCAAGTCGGACTCGACGCCCCCCTGGGTAATGCCAAAGAGGGCCTGGTCGGCGCGCGTCTTGGCCGCGAGCGAGCGCTCGAGCCAGCGCAGGGTGCGCTCGAGCGAGCGCTCGAGGTAATCGCGCTCCGCGGGGTAAGGCGGGCACTCGTCGAAGGCCATGATCACGTCCGCCCCCAGCTGCTCCTGCACGGCGATGCTGCGTTCGGGGGTCAGCTGGATGCGATCGCCGTTGAGGTGGCTCGAGAAAGCCACCCCCTCCTCGCTGATCACCCGCCGGTGCCCCAGACTCATCACCTGGAAGCCGCCTGAGTCGGTGAGCCAGGGACCGGTATAGCCGGTGAAACCGTGCAGCCCTCCGAACCGCGCGATGCGCTCGGGGCCGGGCCTGAGCAGCAGGTGGTAGGTGTTGGCGAGCACGATCTGGCTGCCAATCTCAACCAGCTCGCGGTTCGAAAGCCCCTTCACCGTGGCCTGAGTGCCAACAGGCATGAAAAGCGGCGTCTCGACCGCGCCGTGGGGCGTCTCGAAACGCCCAACCCGCGCTTTTCCCTGCCAATACCGCAGCGTAAACCGAAAAGGCATGCTAGCTCCAACAGAACTACAGCGCCGTTCTCCGCCCAGGCAGGCCAGATCCGGCTACGAAGCCGAAACGTTTTTACCGATGGCAACCCTAGGCATGGCGCTAGGCTAATCTAGCACAACCGCACCCGCGTTGAAACTCACGGGCACCCACGGAGAAAGTTGCGCGCGTTCACCTCCAGCGACAGTGGCGGCTGGGAAGCCCGCGGCACCTTCAACGTGGTGCCGGCAATGGCCTTGCGCATGCGCAGATGCAGCACCACGCGGCCATCCGGCTGAACGTTGAAGATGGTGTAGTTGGGTGCCTCGGTCTCGGGCTGGACGTACTCGACCAGCAAGCGCCCGCTAAGCCCCGAGAAGCTCCCGTCGGGAACAGGGATGTTGCTACAGGTCGTGTCGGGCACGAAGCCATAGAGGTTGGCGCGAAACTCCATCAACACCCAGGTGTCGTCGTTGCGCGGATCGTCCTGGAGCTGCTGGGTGGGACCCACGCTCGCCTGGTAGTGGATGCGCGGAAAGGCGTAGTAAGCCAGCAGGCGGTAGCAGCCCTCCGTCGGCCCGCCCGAGGTGCAGCCGCCCCCGGGTTCTTTAGGCGGAAGGATCATGGCCAGGATGGGGTCGCTGCCCACCGTCCAGGTAGAGCTCCCCGCCAGGGCGTTGTAGGTGGTCGCCCCTCCATTGAACTCCACCTCCGTACCTGGTGGGTAGAGGTACCAGGCGGCCATCGCCTTGCTGACGATGATCTGCTCGGCGATCTGCGCCTCACCCAAGAGCTCGTTCTCGGCGTTGATGCGGCCGGTGGCGTGGAGCGTGGTTCCCAGGATGCGCACGAAGGTCACGCCCAGGATGCCGAGGATGAGGAGCGTGATCAGCACCTCGATGAGCGTGAATGCCCTGTTGCGCTTCATGGCTTCACCACGTCCACGACGATCTCCGCGTCGGGGCCGTCACCGCCGCTCACGACCACGGTCAGTCGGCGCAACGCCGCGGGACTGGGGGGCTGGGGACAGGACGCGACGTCCGCGTAACCCGCCAGGGGCTGGGCCTGGAGGTCAAGCGGGCGTGAGCGTACGGTAACGTTGCTTGGCAAAGGGTTCGTACCGAGGTCGAGGCAGGCCTGATCGAACTTGCTCGGGTCCTGCCACTCCCGCATCACCCGCTCCACCACCTGCTGCGCCTGGGTGGTGCGCTCGAGCAAATCGCGGCTGCTGCTCGACATCCGGAAAAGGCCGCCAAGCGGCTGCAAGATGGCGGCAAGCAAAATACCCAGGATGGCGATGGCAATCATCGCCTCGATGAGGGAAAATCCATGTGCGCGTTTCATGGGCGAATCACCTTCCCGGTCACGCCGACCACGTGAATGCTCTCGCTGTTCCCCCTGGCGTCTTGCAGGGTGATGGTCTCGGCGCTGGCGTCAAACTCGCCGTAAGGCGGGTGGTAACGCAACACCGTTCCCGCGGGGGGTGCGGCAAAGGTCACCCCCTCGGGAAGGGCGTACTCGTACGTCTTACCACCAAGGCTGAGCCGGTAACGGCGGTCGTCGAGACGGGTCCAGGAAGTCGGCTGGTTGGAACGCCGGGCGTAACTGCGCACCAGCAGCAGGTCGGTGGCTACCTGGGTCGTGGCGTTGTCGAGGCGGCTCCGTTCCAGCATGGGCCTGAGGAGAACGTAACTCGCGCTCAGGGCGATACCCAGGATGGCCAGCACGATGAGCGTCTCGAGCAGGGTGAAGCCGCGGCGATTCAAGGCGCTTCCCCTCACGGCACGACGGGTTTCCAGAAGCCCGGGGTGTCGTTGCCGCCGGCCTCCTCGAACACGGCCCGCGCCGCCCAGGGCAGCTCACCCTCGAACTTGGGGAAATACGGCGGCGCCAGCCCGCTGTTGCGCAACCGCGGGTCGTAGGTGAACTTGCGGCCGTAACCGTGCAGGATGTTCAGGTCACCGTCGAGCATGCCGAAGCGGCCGTACCAGTTCTGGATGATGCCTCCGGTCAGGTGGAGGTAGCCCCTGGGATCGCCCTTCTTCCAGTTGGCGTAATAGACGCTCCACTTGCCCGACATCAGGACCCCATCGATGTACATGTTTGGGGGCGCGTTTCCGTCGATTCGGATGTCACCGCCGTCGGCGTAGATGCCGAGAATGTTCCTGGCGTCGAGGTTGGTACAGCTCGCGGGCACCACGCTCCCGTCCTCCTGGCGCTTGGGGGCGCTTTCGCAGGGGCGCTCTTCGTAGGTAAGGTCGCGCTTGAGGGCCACGTAGTGCCCCACGATCGTCATCTGGGTAAAGTCGGCGATCGAGGGTTCGATGCAGTAATACTTGCCGTCGAACTCCGTGAGGGTATAGCCGCAGTCACCCGGACCGTCCACCTCGCTGCGGGGGCGGTGGGTCGCCCACGGGTTCACGCTCTCCACGGGGGCGGAAAGCCCTGCGCCCAGGATCGTGAAGCCGCCCGAGACGTCCAGCGTACCTACGTAGAGGACGCCGTTGAAGTCGCTGGCGTAATAGGTCCAGCCGTCGCCCTCGTCGATCTCGACGAGGCCGCTTTCGTCGATGCGGAAGCTGTAGGTGAACTTTTCAAAAATCTTCTTCGTCTTGGGCGGCACCCAGTGCTGGCCTTCGGGGCAGGTTTCGGCGCGCAGGACGAGCATGCTCCCCACCCGCTCCGCGAGCTCCGCAGCCATCCAGCGCACTGGCGAGACGGGTGCACCCGCGCTCCACAACACCGCCAGGGCGCGGGTAGGCGGCTGCGGGCTCCAGACGGGCGGGCCACTGTCGTCACTACCACCACCACCGCCTCCGCCGCCGCCACCGCTCCCACCGTTGGGGGCGCAGTAGCCCGGCACTACCTCGGTGCCCACGAGCTCACGCCCGAACACCTGGATGTACTGGTACTTGGTGCCGCCCTCCTCACCAACACTGAGGGCGACGTAATCGATGTTGCGCTGGCCGATGACCTTGGGATTGTTGTAGTCGTCGATCTGGATGCCGCCCAGGACCGCTGCCTGGTACTGGTCGTCGCCAGTACGAGGCAGCTTGATGTAGTCGACGCTCCATTTGGGTTTCTGGGTGAAGTAGGGGTCGGTGTTCATGTGGGCTGGCGGGGGCAGGATGGGTGGGGTGAAGACGTCGCCTGTACCGATGGTGTCCCAGTAGTAGAAGCCGGGCTCGGCGACGAGGCAGTCGTCTTTGTCGTGATTTTCTTTCGTGCATCCAGCGCTGGTAACCGAGTCTCCGAACCAGGGCCGCCCGATGAAGTTGAAGTGTTCGTTGGTGTGCACGGGGCCGTCGAAGAGCGTGCCGTCGTAGAAGTAGACGCGCGGGGCGCCGGTCGAGGCACCGGCCCGCTGGTAGTTCGTGAACATCATGTAGTGGGAAAAGCTGGGCGGGCTGACGTCCACGTAGAGGTGGCCGGGGTACTCCTGCTGGAGCTGGCGGTTGGCCACGGTATCGCCGCCGTTTTCCAGATAGCCCGTGGCGAGCGTGGTCATGGCCACGAACTCGAAGCGAATCGAGCCATCGGCCAGGACCTTGGCCTCGCGGGGGACGAAACCGTATTCCACGGTGTACTTGGTCTCTACGCCGTCGGTGTCCTTGAGCACCAGGCTCGTTTGCTGGGGACCCAGGTGCGAACGCCAGAAGTTCTCTGCGGTCACCGGCAGGCCGGTCTCGGGGTCTTCGGGATAGGCGTCGCTCTCTACATGGTGCAGGAAGAGGCTGTAGGGTGCGTGTTCGGGGTCGTCCCAGTCGACGCCATTGCGGTCTGCGGTGCAGATCGTACTGGCCACGGCCGGGCGCGTAGCCGGTACGGCCTCCTCACTACCACAGAAGTTCACGATCTCCTGCCGCAACGAAAGCCAGTCGGTGTTGGCGGGGAGCTCGAAGGCATCGTCGTCATCCAGAAGCTGGGCCATCTCCGTACCAAAGCTCCTGAGCCGGGCCGACGCCAGCGCCAGCCCCGACTCGGCAGCGTACTGCGCCTCGAGCGCGAGCTTCTGGTCGGTGGTGAGCCGACGGCCCGAAAGCGAGAAGCTGCTGCTTATCGCGATGATGGCGATGAATAGGAGAACGGCGATCATCAAGGTGATAACCAAAGCGATGCCAGCAGAACGTTTCATTGGCATGCCCTCTCTTTCAGGACAATGGGGAAATTGCCGTTCGCGACTGCGCCAAACGAAGTTCACCTTGACATCACATTGCCTTTCCCTAACTCGGTTATACCCCTATTTGAAGTACTGAAGCCCTATTTATGCACCAACGTATACTTGGCTTATGGAGCGCTGGCTTTCGGTGGCGGCGGGGGGCGCGCTGGGCGCACTGGGGCGCTACCTCGTCGCGGGTTGGGTGCAGCAATGGAGCGGCGCAGGGTTCCCCTGGGGCACGGTGGCCGTGAACCTGGCAGGTAGCTTCGCGCTCGGGTTCGTGGTGCAGGCGAGCCTGCTGGGTGGCTGGAGCGGCGAGCTGCGGCTTTTCGTGGCCGTAGGGTTCCTGGGCGCGTTCACCACCTTTTCCACCTTCGCCTACGAAGCGCTCGAGCTCCTGCGCACCGGCCAGAATTTCGAGGCGCTACTCTACGTGGCCCTCAACCTGGGGCTGGGCTTGCTGCTGGTGGGGCTGGGCATGGCCGTGGTGAGCGCGTTGCGCGCCGCGTAAGGGGGTGGAGCATGGGACTTTCGGGAACGGCTTTGCTGGCGCGGATCTTCCTGGGTGAAAGCGACAAGATCAGGGGGCGTCCGGCATACGCGGCGATCGTGGAAGAAGCCCGCCAACGCGGCATCCGCGGCGCCACGGTTCTGCGCGGCATCATGGGCTACGGCGCGGGCAGCCGCATCCACTCGGCCGCGATCCTGCGGCTTTCCGAAGACCTGCCCATCGTCATCGAGCTGGTGGACGAGGAGGCGCGCATCCGCGACTTCCTGCCCTGGCTCGAGGACGCGCTGGGTGGCGGTCTGGTGACGCTGGAGCGGGTCGAGGTGATTCGCTACACCTCGGGAAACTAACGGGTCAAAGGCCCTGGCCCGCAAGTGGTATAAACTTACGCAAAGAAAGCTATTGGAGGAGGAAAAATGCGTATAAAACCCTGGGTCATTGGTTTGGCGGCCGTACTTTCCCTCGCCTGGGCGATTACCCCCGACGACCTCGTCGTCTACTGGCTGGGCAAGACCCCGGCCCCCGCGCCGACGGTACAGACGATCGACGAAGGGCTGGCCTTCCAGGCGGCGTTCGTGCAGGGGCTCGAGCCCATCGTGGGCCAGCCCGTGGGCTACAAGGTAGGGCTGACGAGCAAACCGGTGCAGCAGAAGTTCGGCGTGGACCATCCGCTGCGCGGCGTGCTGCTCGAGCGCATGCTGCTTCCCAGCGGCGCCACCGTGCCCGCCAAGTTCGGCGCCGTGCCCATCGTCGAGGGCGACCTGCTGGTGCGCGTCAAGGACAAGGGCATCAACCAGGCGCGCACCCCCGAGGAGGTACTCGCCCACCTCGACGCGGTGATCCCCTTTATCGAACTGCCCGACCTGGTGCTGAAGAAGGGCGAGCCCCTGAACGGCGCGACGATCACCGCCATCAACGTGGGCGCGCGGCTGGGCGTGATGGGCCGGCCCATCCCGGTGGAGAACACCCCCGAGTTTGCCGAGGCGCTGGGGTCGATGCAGGTCTACGTGATGCAGGACGGCCGCCTGGTCCTCAAGGCACCGGGCTCGGCCATTCTCGGCCACCCCCTCAACGCCGTGGTCTGGCTGGTGCAGGACCTCGCGCGCGAGGGCAAGGAGCTCAAGGCCGGCGACCTGGTGAGCCTGGGCAGCTTCGGCGCGCCCCTGCGCCCCAAGGCGGGCTCGACGGTCTGGGTGGGCTACAGCTTCGGCCGCTGGGGCGGCGAGGCGAAGGTCCACTTCGAGTAGACCCCCAAATGTGCATCCGGGCGGGCGCGGCCCGCCCTTTTTCGTTTAGATTGCCGGCATGAAGGACGAGCTGCCTCCCGGCCAGGCGCCAACGCGCAAGTTCCCGCTCTTCACCGTGGACCCGGTCCCGCCCATCGAGCCCGGCGCATTCCGGCTGCGCATCCTGGGCGCGGTCGAAGACCGCCTCGAGCTGGGCTGGGAGGAGCTGGTGGCGCTCGGGGAAGAGGCGCTCGAGCACGACTTTCACTGCGTTACCGGCTGGAGCCGCACCGCCACGCGCTGGCAGGGGGTGCCGCTCGCGAAGGTGCTCGCGCGGGCCAGGCCCAGGCCGGGCGCGAGCCACGCGCTCGCCTGGTCGCGCGGCGGCTACAGCGCCAGCCTGCCCCTCGCAGACCTCACCGCCCCTCCTGGGGTGCTGCTCGCCTGGTCGCTGGACGGCGCGCCCATTCCCCACGGGCACGGCGGTCCGGTGCGCCTGGTGGTGCCCCACCTCTACGGCTGGAAGAGCGTGAAGTGGCTCACCAAGATCCAGCTCTTCAAACGCGAGGTCGAGGGCTACTGGGAGATGCGCGGCTACCACCGCCGCGGCGACCCCTGGCGCGAGGAGCGCTACGGCTGAAGACGCGCCGGGCGGCGGGAACGTTAGCGCGACCGCGCCAGCTCGTGACCGGCCGCGCTAAAGGCTTCTTGTGCGGCGGGCAGCAATTCCGCGGGCACGAGCAGAAAGTCGGTGGACCAGGTGGAGAGCACGAAGACGGGCACCCCCGCCTCGGCCAGCGGAGCGGTGAGCGCCGCCAGCACGCCGGTGAGGCCGAAGTCGAGCGGACCCTCCACCGCCAGCGCGCGCCACCGCGGCAGGTCGCGCCCTGCGGGGCTTCCGCTTCGGGCCCCACCCAGGTGTAGCCGTTCGCGTCGCGCAGCACCGCCGCCAGCGTGCCGGGCCCGGGCCCTGGCGGCTGGGGCGCGGTGCAGACGGCGTAGGGCTCCGCGAGCAGCTCGAGCCTCACCCTTCCTCCCGGTAGCGGCGCGGCAGCCGGGGGCTGAGCGCCGTGGCCAGCTCGTAGTGGATCGTGTCCAGCGCGCGCGCCCGGCCGGTCAGGCTGGTGCGCTCGTCCAGGTCGGGCGTCACCACCTCGAAGACCTCGTCCAGCCCCACGGGCTCGGGCAGGCGCACCGTGGTCTGGTCCATGCTCACCCGCCCCACCACCGGCGCGTAGCCACCGCGCCAGCGCACCCAGCCGCGGTTCGAAAGCGCCCGCGAAAAGCCGTCGGCGTAGCCGAAGGGCAGGGTGGCGATCCACTCCTCCCCTCCGGCGCGGTAGGTGAGGCCGTAGCCCACGCCATGGCCGGCAGGCAAGCGCTTGGCGAGGGTGGGTCGCGCCTTCCAGGCGAGCACGGGCTCAAGTCCCGGCGCTTCCTGCATGTCCGGCGGCAGCCCGTAGAGCGCCACCCCCGGACGCACGAAATCGAGCTCGGTGCCGAGGCCGGCCAGGATCGCCGCCGAGTTGGCCGCGTGCAGCGGGTAGCGGCGCGGCAGGGCGCGCGCGGCCTCCAGGAAGACCGCGAGCTGCCGGCGCGTCTCGCCCTCGTCCTCGTCGGCGACGGCGAAGTGGGTGTAGATCGCCTCGACCTCGAGCCCCAGCCCCTCCACCGCGGCCACGAAGCCGTCGAGCTCGGCGGGGGGTACGCCCACCCGCCCCATGCCGCTGTCCACCTTGACCTGCGCCCGTCTGCCCGGGCGCGCCGCGGCGAAGGCGCGCGCGGCCTCGAGGGTGACGAGCGTGGGCGTGAGGTCATGCTGCGCCGCGTCCCCAGCATCGTCGGGGTGGAGTGCGCCCAGGAGCAGCACCGGCTCGGCGATCCCGGCCTTTCGCAGTTCGGCGCCCTCGCCGGTGGTGGCCACGGCGAAGCGCCGGGTCCCGCGGTGCTCGCGCAGGTAGCGCGCCACCCGCACCGCGCCGTGGCCGTAGGCGTTCGCCTTGACCACGGCGATCACCTCCGCGCCCGAAGCCCGGCCCGCCAGGTGCGCGTAGTTGCGCCCCAGCGCCGCCAGATCGATCTCGAGCCAGGTCGGCCGCATGCCCCAAGCCTACCGTCCCCGGCGCGCACGGCGCAATTCGTGAAACTCGGGACACCTGTCCTTTGGGACGGGGGTAAATTAACCTTGCTGCGTCCAAGAGATCCACTGAACGATCCCTCCCTCCGCAGGCCCGCGAGAGCGGGCCTGCACCCTTTGGCGGTACCCTGGAGGCATGAAGCTCTACACACGCACCGGTGACGGCGGCGAGACCGGGCTCTTCGGCGCGGAGCGCGTGTCCAAGCACCACCCCCGCGTCGAGGCCTACGGCGACGTGGACGAGGCCAACAGCCAAATCGGGCTGGCGCGGGCGCTGCTGCCCGCGGAGCTCGCCGAGCTCGACGAGCGACTGGCGGCGCTGCAAAGCGTCCTCTTCGACCTGGGCGCCGATCTGGCGACGCCCCACGGCAGCCCCGCCGAGGCCCACGTGCGCCGCGTCCAACCCGGCGACGTGGCCGGGCTCGAAGGCTGGATCGACGCCTATACCGAGGCCACCCCGCCCCTTTCGGGCTTCGTGCTGCCCGGGGGCCATCCCGCGGCGGCGGCGCTGCAGGTGGCGCGGGCGGTGGTCCGCCGGGCCGAGCGGCGGGTGGTGGCGCTGGCCGGGCAAGAAGAGGTCAACCCCGAGGCGCTGCGCTACCTCAACCGGCTCTCCGACCTGCTCTTCGCGATGGCGCGCTGGGTCAACCACCGGTTGGGGGTGGAGGAGCCACTGTGGCGGAAGCGCTAGGGCCGGCGGTCCGAGCGCACAACCTGCGTAAGGTCTACCGGGTGGCGGAGAAGGAGCCGGGCTTCGCCGACACGCTGCGCCACTTCGTGCGCCGCCGCTACCGCGAGGTGGAGGCGGTGCGGGGCGTGAGCTTCGTCATCGAGCCGGGCGAGATCGTGGGCTTTCTCGGAGCTAACGGCGCGGGCAAGACCACAACGCTCAAGATGCTTACCGGGCTGATCTACCCCTCCGGCGGCGAGCTGGAGGTGCTGGGGCACGTGCCCTACCGGCGCGAGGCGGCCTTCTTGCGCCAGATCACGCTGGTGATGGGCAACAAGCAGCAGCTCATCTGGGACCTGCCCGTACTCGACAGCCTGCGCATCAACGCCGCGGTCTACGAGATCGACCCCGCCGAGGCGCGGCGGCGCACCCGCGCCTTTGCCGAGCTGCTGGAGATCGAGGACATCCTCACGCAGCCGGTGCGCAAGCTGAGCCTGGGCCAGCGGATGAAGGCCGAGCTGATGGCCTCGCTCTTCCACCTGCCGCGGCTGCTCTTCCTGGACGAGCCCACGCTGGGGCTCGACGTCAACGCCCAGGCGGCGGTGCGCCGCTTCCTGCGCGACTACCGCGAGCGCTACGGGGCGACGATTCTGCTGACGAGCCACTACATGGCCGACATCGAGGCGCTGGCCGAGCGGGTGCTGGTGATCCACCGGGGCGCGCTTCTCTACGACGGCGGTCTGGGCGGGCTGGTGGAGCGCTTCGCTCCCTTCAAGGAGGTGAGGCTCGAGCTCGCGGCCCCCGCGGAACCGGCGGAGCTGGCCGGCTTTGGCGAGGTGGCGGAGGCGAGCGGTCGGCGGGTGCGGCTGCTGGTGACCAAGGAAGGGCTGACCCGGACGGTGGCCGAGCTGCTGTCGCGCTTCGAGGTGCGCGACCTGAGCGTGACCGAGCCGCCGCTGGAGGACGTCATCGCCCGGGTCTTCAGCGAGGGGAGGGTCTAGTGCGCTGGCTCGTACGCAAGGCCTGGACGCTCGTTGCGGTCTACTTCGCCTACATGCTCGAGTACCGCGGCGAGATCTTCTTCTGGATGCTGAGCGGTATCACCCCTTTCTTCTTCATGTCGGCCTGGACGGCGGCGGCGAACCAGGGCCTCACCGGCTACGACGCCAACGACTACGCCCGCTACTTCTTCGCCGTCTTCGTAGCGCGACAACTGGGCATCGTTTGGGCGCATTGGAACATGAGCGAGGACGTGCGCTCGGGGCGCTTCTCGTTCCGACTGCTGCAGCCGCTCGACCCCGTGTGGCACTACCTGGCCGACCACGTGGGCGAGCGGGGCGTGCGCCTGCCGATGCTGGCGGTGGTGGGGCTGGTCTTCGCCTGGCTCTACCCCGAGGCGCTGGTCTGGCCGGGCGCGGAGCGGGCCGCTTTGGGGCTGGTGGCCGTGGGGCTGGCCTTCGGGGTCAACTTCTTCGCCAGCTACGTGGTGGGCCTGCTCGCACTGTGGCTCGAGGACGCCACCAGCATCTACAACCTCTGGTACGTGGCCATGCTCTTCTTCTCGGGGATGCTGGCACCACTCGCGCTCTACCCCGACCCGGTGCGGCAGGTGCTCGCCTGGACGCCGTTCCCGCACCTGGTCTACCTGCCCGCCGCGATCTGGTCGGGGCTCGAGGCCGACGCAACGCGCGGCCTGCTGACGCTTTTGGCCTGGAACCTCTTCTTCTTCACGCTGGGGCGGCTGCTGTGGCACCTGGGGCGGCGCCACTACAGCGCCATGGGGGCCTGATGTGCGCTACCTGAAGCTCCTTACCCTCTTCTGGCAAACCTCGCTGGCGGCGCGGATGGAGTACCGCACGGCCTTCGCACTGGCCTTCCTCGAGGCGGGGCTCGAAGCCGCCGGGAAGCTCTTCGGTGTCTACCTCTTCTACGCCAACGGCTTCGACCTGGGCGGCTGGCGCTGGCAGGAAGCGCTCGTGGTGCTGGGGCTAGCCTCGCTGCTCGACGCCTTTTTCATCGGCGTCTTCAACCCCAACCTGCGCCGCATCTCGGAGATGGTGCAAGATGGCACCCTCGACTTCGTGCTGCTCAAGCCGGCGAGCAGCCAGTTCTGGGTGAGCGTGCAGCAGTTCGCCGCCGAGGGCGTGCCCTTCGTGCTGATGAGCCTGGGCCTCCTGGGCTACGCCGGCGCGGTCGCCGGCCTGGACGCGGCCGGCTGGCTGCGACTGGGGCTGGGCGCGGCCGCGGCGCTGCTGCTCGCCTACGCGGTGGCCTTTCTCTTTGCCACCACCTCGATCTGGTTCGTCAAGATCTTCAACGTCGTCTACTTTCTCAACACCATCGTCTGGACCGGGCAGTACCCGGTGCAGGCCTACTCCCGTCCCTTCCGGCTCTTCATGACCTTCGTGCTGCCGGTCTACTTCATGACCACCGCCCCCGCCGAGGTGGCGCTGGCGCGCCTGCCCGCGAGCTGGCTGCTCGTCGTCTTCGCGGTCGCGGGCGGCGTTCTGGTGCTCAGCCGCGCCTTCTGGCGTTTCGCCCTGCGGTTTTACGCCTCGGCCTCCAGCTGAAGCTTAGAATGCGGGCGTGAGTTGGTACGCCGTTTCGACCCTGTTGCTGGCCTACCTGTTCGGATCGATCCCGGCCGGCGTCCTGATCGCGCGCCTGTACAAGGTCAACATCCGCGAGGTGGGCTCGGGCAACATCGGGGCCACCAACGTGCTGCGCGCGCTGGGCTGGGGCCCGGCCATCGTCGTCTTCCTCTTCGACATGTTCAAGGGGGGTCTGGCCGTCTGGATCGCCCGCTCGCTGGGGGTGGACGGCTGGCTGCTGGGCGGCGTGGCGCTGGCCGCGGTGCTGGGCCACAACTTCTCGATCTTCCTGGGCTTCAAGGGCGGGAAGGGCGTGGCCACCAGCCTGGGCACCGTGCTCTTCCTCGACCCCGCGGTGGCCCTCTTCGGCCTGGTGGTGGCCGCCGTCGTAATCCTGCTCACCCGCTACGTCTCGGCCGGAAGCCTGGTGGGCACCTTCGCCGGCCTCGCCTACGCGGTGGCGGTGGGCCGGCCCGACTGGGAGCTGACCACCCTCTTCGCGCTCGTGGCCCTGGTCTACTGGACCCACCGCGAGAACATCGTGCGGCTGCAACAGGGGCGCGAACGCCGCCTGGGCGAGAAGGCCGAGAAACGCATGAGGTACCCGTGAAGCTGGACCTGCTGGTGGTGGCGCCGCACCCGGACGACGCCGAGCTCGGCGCCGGGGGCACGCTCGCCCTCATGGCCCGCGCCGGACGCGCCACCGGCGTGCTCGACCTGACGCGAGGCGAGGCGGGCAGCAAGGGCAGCCCCGAGCTGCGTGCGGCCGAGGCCGCCCGGGCGGCGGAGGCACTGAGGCTCGCCTGGCGCGGCAACCTGGGCATGCCCGACGGCGGGTTGCGCGACGACGAGGACTACGCGCACCGCCTCGCTGCCGAGCTGCGGCGGCTGCGGCCGCGGGTGGTGCTGGGGCCGCACCCCGAGGACCGCCACCCCGACCACGTCGGCGCCGCAGCGCTATTGCGGCGCGCGCTGCACTTGGCTGGGCTGGCGCGCGCCGGGATGGAGGGCGAGCCCCACAAACCCGAGCGCTTCCTGTGGTATCCGGGCAACGAGCCCGCGGCGCCGAGCCTACTGGTGGACGTGAGCGCGACCATCGAGGTCTGGGAGGCCGCAGTCCGGGCCTACGCGAGCCAGTTCGAGGGCGAGGCGGTGAGCGAAACGGTGGGCCCGGCGGGGCTGGAGGCCCGCCGGGCCCTGCGCCGCTACTGGGGCAACCTCGCGGGGGTGGCCTACGCCGAGCCCTTCGTCGCGCCGCGCCCCTGGCTGGTGCGCGAGCTCTAGTGGGGCGCGGGCCGCAGGTGGGCCTGCCCCTTGAGCTTGCGGTCGGGGATCATCAGCGCCGCGAGTAGCCCCAGAGCCACCAGGTAGGCCGCGTAGAGGTAGACCTGACGCATCGCCTCGGCGATGGCGGCGTTGAGCGCGGCGTTGGTCTGCTCCTTGATCTCCTCGAGCCGCTCCTCCAGCTGCGCGCGCACCTTGTCGAGCACCATCGCGCGGTACTGCGGCGGGGGCGGCGGCCCCTTGAGCATGCCCTTGAGGTCTTCGGGCAGGAGCGGGTTGGCAAGCAAGCGGGCCTTGGCCTCCTCGTCGCCGGCGAGCGCCTTCTCGAGGTCGGCCAGGGTCGCTTCCAGCTGCTGCTCGAAGGCGCGGTTGAAGGCGGTGGGATCGCGCATCTGCCCCAGGTCGACCGTGCCGTTTTGTAGCCCCTCAGGCAGACTGGCGGCGAGCTGGGTCTGCAAGCTGGCAGCCAGCACCGCGCCCATGAGCGCGATCCCGATGGTCGAGCCGATCTGGCGGAAGAACTGGGTGGCGCTCGAGGCGGTGCCCATGCGCTCGGGCGGAACCGAGTTCTGCACCGCCAGGGTGAAGAGCGGCATCCCCGGACCCAGCCCCAGCCCCATGCTCACCATCAGCGCCAGCACCTGCCACAGCGGGGTGTCCACCCGGATGATGTAGTGCATGGCCAGAAAGTTGAGCAACAGCCAGAGCATCCCCCCGATCATTAGCGGCTTGTAGCGCCCCCAGCGGCTGGCGATCTGCCCCGCGCCGATCGCGCCCACGATCGAGCCCAGGGTCAGGGGGGTGATGGTGAGGCCGCTCATCGTGGCCGAGATGCCCTTGACCTGGATCAGGTAGAGGGGCAGGAAAAACATCGCGCTCAGGAAGGCAGCGCCAAAGAAGAAAAGCGCGACCGCCGCCCAGCGGAAGACGGGGTTCTGGAAGAGGGTGAGGTCGAAAAGCGGCTCGCGGGTGTGGGTCTCGACGTAATAGAAGAGGAAGAGCCCCGCCAATGCCGCACCGAAGAGGCTGAGGATGACCGGGCTGGCCCAGGCATACTCGTGGCCGCCCCAGGAGGTGGCCAGCAAGAGCGGCACGGTCCAGATGGCCAGGGTGAGCGCCCCCCATAGGTCGAAGCGGTGGGTGGAGGCGGGCTCGAGCCTCGGCATGTGGCGCACGATGAAGTAGAGCGCCACCGCGCCCACCGGCAGGTTGATGAAGAAGACCCAGTGCCAGGAAAGGTGGTCGGTAAGGAGCCCGCCCAGCCAAGGCCCGATGACACTAGCGATGGCGAAGACCGCGCCAAAGAGGCCCTGGTACTTGCCGCGCTCGCGCGGCGAGAAGAGTAGGCCGATGGTGGTGGTGGCCACCGCGAAGAGCGCGCCGCCGCCCACGCCCTGGACGCCGCGAAAGGCGATGAGCTGGTCCATCGTGCTCGAAAGTCCCGAGAGCACCGAGCCGGCGAGAAAGAGCACGATGGCCCACAGCAGCAGGGTGCGGCTCGAGATCAGGTCGGCCAGACGCCCGAAGATGGGGACGGAGATCGTCGAGGCCAGCAGGTAGCTGGTGCCCACCCAGGCGTACTTGTCCATTCCGCCGAGGTCCTGGACGATGCGGGGCAGGGCGGTGGAGACGATGGTCTGGTCGAGAGCGGCCAGAAAGATGCCGAGAAAGATGCCGATGAGCGTGAGCAGTTGGGTGCGGTTCATGCGTCGTCCTCCAGCAGCCGTTCCAGCAGGCGGTTGAGCTGGCTGCGTTCAGCGGGTTCGAGCCGGGCGAGCCGCGCCCGCATCGTGCGGGTAAGGCAGTCGCTGCCCGCCGCCAGCGCCTCGCGCCCCCGCGGGGTAAGCTCGAAAACGAAGCGCCGCAGGTCACTGACATCGCTGTGGCGTTCGATTAACCCCGCGCCCTCGAGGCGCTTGAGCGCGTGGCTCACGCTGGGCGCGGGCAGGTGCAGCTCGCGCGCCAGCGCGCCGGCGTGAGGGGTGTGCTCGACGAGGGCGAGGAGCATCAGATCCTTGGGGCCGAGTCCCTGCTCGGCGATGCAGGGCGTGGCCTCCTCCACCAGGGCCCGCTGCAAGCGCCAGATACGGGTAAGGAGCGGCCAGGCGTCCACGCGCCGAGTTTACATTTAAAACTCAAAAGTTTCAAGTGAAAAATTTTTGTAGAGAAACATCAAGCGTGGTTGAATAAACTTGCGCCGCGCCCCTATACTGAAGCACGCCCGCTAGGGTGCGGAGGCAATGCGATGATGCCGAACCATCTCTTGGACCTTTCGAGCCTCGATAAGGAAAAGCTCGAGGCGCTGTTGCGCACCGCCGCACACTTCAAGCAGACCCGCTACCGCGGGGCCGAGCTGAGCGGCAAGACCGTGGCCCTGCTCTTCGAAAAACCCTCCTTACGCACGCGCACGACCCTGGAGGTGGCCACCGTGCATCTGGGTGGCCACGCCCTCTATCTCGACTCGCGCCAGGTGGGGTTGGGTGTGCGCGAACCCGTCTACGACGTAGCCAAGAACCTGGGGCGCTGGGTCGAGGCCATTGCCGCGCGGGTGAATAAACATGAATCCGTGGTCGCGCTCGCCGAGCACTCTGGCGTGCCGGTGATCAACGCGCTCTCCGACGCCCACCACCCGCTGCAAGCACTCGCCGACCTGCTCACGCTGCGCGAGCAGTTCGGGCGGCTCGATGGCCTGCGGCTGGCCTACGTGGGCGACGGCAACAACGTGCTCACCTCGCTGCTCGAGGCGGCGGCGCTCGCCGGGGTAGAGGTGGTGGTGAGCACCCCCGAGGGCTACGAACCCGACCCGGCGCTGCTCGAGCGCGCGGACGCGCGCTTGGTGCGCGACCCCTACGAGGCGGTACGCGGCGCTCATGCCGTCTACACCGATGTCTGGACCTCGATGGGCCAGGAGGAGGAGACCGAGCGCCGTCGGCGCGACTTCGCCGGCTATACCGTCACGCCCGAGCTGATGGCGGCTGCGGGTGAGGAGAGCATCTTCCTGCACTGCCTGCCCGCCCACTATGGTGAGGAGGTGGTGGAGGAGGTGGTTCGCGGCCCCAAGAGCCGGGTCTTCGACCAAGCCGAGAACCGCCTGCACACCGTCAAGGCGGTCCTGGCGCACCTCGTGGGGGGGCGGGCTTGGTCCGGGTAGCCATCCTGGGCGCCAGCGGCTACGGGGGCTCCGAGCTCATCCGCATCCTGGGCCGGCATCCCAAGGTTCGGCTGGTGGGCTTCAGCAGCCGCGCCTACGCCGGCCGTCCCCTCTCGGCGGCCTGGCCGCAGATCGACCTGAGCACCCCCTTCGCCGAGGTAGAGGAAGCCGTGGCCGAGGCGGAGCTGGTCTTCATCGCCCTGCCGAATGGCATCGCCATGGAGCTGGCGCCGCGGCTCGTGGAGGAGGGGCGCAGGGTCGTCGACCTTTCCGGCGACTTCCGGTTGCCACCCGACGTCTACGAGACCTGGTACGGCATCAGTCATGCGAGCCCCGACTGGTATCCGCGCGCCCGTTACGGGCTCACCGAGCTGTTTCGCGACGACCTCACCGGCGCCGAGCTGGTGGCCAACCCCGGCTGCTACGTCACTGCGGCGAGCCTGGCGCTCGCGCCGCTGGCCGCCGAAGGGCTTGACGAGGTCGTGACCATCGCCGCCATGAGCGGCGTCTCGGGTGCCGGACGCGACGCCGGCGGCACCGCCTTCGCCGAGGTGAACGAGAACCTGCGGCCTTACAAGCCTGCCGGCAGCCACCGCCACACCGCCGAGATCGAGTTCAACCTGGGGCGGGTACGCGCCCAGGGCCGCCACGTGCGGACCCACGGTCCCGCCGAGCCGCGCCCGCTCTCCTTCACCCCCCACCTGGTGCCGATGACCCGTGGCATCCTCACGACGGCCTACGTGACGCTGGCGCGGCCGCTGCGCCAGGCGGAGCTCGACGAGCTCTACCGCGCCTTCTACGAAGGCGAGCGCTTTGTGCGCCTGACCGAGGACCTGCCCCAGACCAAGGGCGTCTATGGGGCCAACACCGTCTGGATAAGCCCCAAACTCGACGAGCGTACCGGGCAGATCGTCGTCTTCGCCGCCATCGACAACCTGGTCAAGGGTGCCTCGGGGCAGGCGGTGCAGAACATGAACGTGGTCTACGGCTTCGACGAGGGGCTGGGGCTCGAGGCCCACGGCCTGTGGCCGTAGCGGAGGTATGGTCATGCAGCTACCCAGAGGATTTCGCGCAGGGGGCACGGCCAGCGGCATCAAGCCGAGCGGCAAGCCCGACCTGGCGCTAGTACATGTCAAACCGGAAGCGGCGTGGGCCTTTGCGGCCACTACCAACCGCGCGGCCGCACCCTGCGTGCTGCGCGGCCGCGCGCTCTACCGGAGCCGGGAAACGATCTCGGCCCTGGTGGTGAACTCCGGCAACGCCAACTGCGCCACCGGAGCCCAGGGCGTCGCCGACGACCGCCGCATGGCCGAGCTGGCGGCGTCGCGGCTGGGGCTGGCCCCGGAGGCGGTGCTCACCGCTTCGACCGGCGTGATCGGCGTTCCTCTGCCGGTGGCGCGGATCGAGCGCGCCCTGCCCGGGCTGGAGCTGGGGCCGGAGGTGAACGCCTTCGCCGAGGCAATCCTCACGACCGACACCCGCGTCAAGCTGAGCGAGCGCACCCTGCCTGGCGGCGCCCGGGTGGTGGGGGTGGCCAAGGGCAGCGGCATGATCCACCCCAACATGGCCACGATGCTGGCCTACCTCTTCACCGACGCACGCGTAGAGGCGGACGAATTGCGGGCGCGCTGGCCCGGGGTAGTGGACGCGACCTTCAACCAGGTAACGGTGGACGGCGACACCTCGACCAACGACATGGCGGTGCTGCTGGCCAGCGGCGCAGCCGGAACGGTGGACCCCGGGGCCTTTTGGGAGGCGGTCCACGCGGTGGCCCGGGACTTGGCGCGGCAGATCGCCCGCGACGGCGAGGGTGCCGAGAAGCTAATCACCGTCCGGGTGCGCGGCGCAGCCACGGAAGAAGAGGCCCGGCGCGCGGCGCGGGCGGTGGCGGCGAGCGCGCTGTGGAAGGCCGCGGTGCACGGAAACGACCCCAACTGGGGGCGCATCCTGGTGGCGCTGGGCTACTCGGGGGCGCACTTCGACCCAGAGCGCACCCGGATCGCCCTCCAGGGCACGACCATCTACGACGGCGGCGCGGTGCCCTTCAACGGGGTGGCGCTCTCCCAGGCGATGCAGGCGGTCGAGGTCGTGGTGGACGTGGTCTTTCGCGAGGGTCCGGCTGCGAGCGAAGCCTGGGGCTGCGACCTGACCGAAGGCTACGTCAAGATCAACGCCGAGTACACCACCTGACGCTCGCCTGCCCAAGAAACGGAAATGTGCGATAACTAGGGGCTTTCGCCCCTATTGCTATGTTATACTTACGTACGTAGCAAAACTCTTGGAGGTGATGGTATGAGAAAAGCGCTGTTCGTGGCAGGTCTGGTGCTGGCGTTCTCGTTCGCCTCGGCCAAAGCTTATTTCGGGGTGTTCTCAGGTTACCCCGAGGCCATTGGCGTACAGTACACCATGGACAACAACATGCGCTTCAGCATCGGTCTTCCCGCTTATGGCGGCTTTGGCGTGGCGGGCTCGGTGGACATGATCATGGGTGGCGACGCCCTGGACATCGAAGGCATCGACCTGCGCTATTACTACGGCGCGGGGGCTTCGGCCTTCTTCACCAACTACACCCTCTACGGTAGCGCCTTCGGCTTCAACGGTCACGGCCTGGCCGCGCTCGAGTGGATGGTGCCGAACACCAACTTTGGGATCTTTAGCGAGATCCAACTGGGTGCCGAATACGACACCTACTTCGGCTTTAGCCCCTTCTATGGTGGCCGCTTCGGAGTGAACTTCTACTAAGCTGCGCCTTTCACCCAAGGGGTAGCCCACCGGGCTGCCCCGTTCATTTACGCCCTTGGATACGTTACACGTATACGCCATAAATTTACGTGGGTGATAGAGGATTGAACGCGATGGGGTGCTTCTCACCACCATCGCCAGCGTTGGCTTTGTTCAGGCGTAGGGAACGCATACCTCGAAGTTTCGCATTGAGCTTGGCCTGCAGACCCACACTTGGGCCACCAGCAACGAGGCCAGCGACGTCATGGAGATCACGGGCATCAACCTAGCGCTGGGCTGCCCTGTTTCAACCGCTGGCGGCGCAAGCGGGCAAGGGCACAGAGAGGCCAGCATGATTCTCTTAATCGACCCCTTACGTGGACTTGGTATGCGACTATCACGTGGATGAAATCCTCTACGTGAAGGAGCGGCTTTGGCATCTCCTCCACCCATGCGCTCATGGGAAGCTAGGGGTTGACCTACGCCTTTATTCAAAATATCCACTCAAGCGTGCACACTTTCTAACGCAAAGGCCTATATCATGTAGGGGATGCGTGAGCGCCCCCTCCTTTTCCTCTTGTTCGCCGCCCTGCTACTGGCCGGTTGCTCCCGCCGTGGCGACGCCATGGCGCCGCTACTCGGCATCACCCAACCGCGCAGCGGCGCGGTGAGCGAGGGTCAGAAGGTGACGGTCGAGGGTTACGCCTTCGACGACAGCGGCGTGGCCAGCGTGCGGGTGGGCAACCAGGAGGTGCTGCCCCCCGAGGAGGCCGGCAAGAAGCTGGTGCAGTTTCGCTTCCTGGTCCAAGCGGAGCGCGGGGGCGAGGTGGAGCTCGAGGTGACCGCGCAGGACGTAGCGGGCGCGGTACGGCAGGTGAAACTGCCCCTCATCCTCGATACCGAGAAACCCAAACTTGTCTTGGAGCGCGTGGAGCTCACCGAAGACAAGTTGCTGCGCATCATCGGCAAAGCCACCGACGACGTGGAGGTGGACCGAGTGGTCGTCAAGTACGGCAACACCTACAGCCGCCTGCCCCTGCCGCGGGGCAAAGAGGTGAGTTTCCTCATCCAGGTACCCGCCCAATCGGCAACGGTCATCGCCGTGGACGCCGTCGGGCAGCGGGCCGAGCGCGTAGCCAAGCCTTGACAGCCCCCAGCGGGGTTGATACCATATCCCGTGCTGGGCAATGCGGGCGATTAGCTCAGCTGGTTAGAGCGCACGCCTGATAAGCGTGAGGTCGGTGGTTCAAGTCCACCATCGCCCACCAAAGAGCCGGGGAAACCCGGCTTTTTTGTTGGGCTTTTACCGTGGGCTGGTAGCATGGATGCGTGATTGACGCCGAACTACAACGCCTCACGGGCGAGGTGCGGGAGCTTCTGACCCGGGGGCTCGAGGTGCTGGCGCGCGCGGAGGATGAGACCACGCCCCTGCGCCAGGCCATCCAGGACCTGGAAGGGCCCTTCCTGCTCGTCGTGGCCGGCGAGTTCAACAGTGGCAAGTCGAGCCTGCTCAACGCCCTGCTGGGGCGTGAACTCTTGCGCGAAGGGGTGACGCCCACCACCGACCGCATCCAGCTGATCGCCTACGGTGAGGAGTCGGTGGGTCGGGTCGAGGAGCCGGGGCTGGTCGTGCTGCAACTGCCCCACTCCTTGCTGCGCGACGTGCGCCTCGTGGACACGCCGGGGACGAACGCGGTGCTCGAGCACCACCAGCTCCTCACCGAGCGTTTCCTCCCCCGTGCCGACCTGATCCTCTTCACCACCAGCACCGACCGTCCGTTCACCGCCAGCGAGCGCGACTTCCTCGAACTCATCAAGCGCTGGGGCAAGAAGGTCGTCCTGGTCGTCAACAAGCTCGACCTGCTCCGTCCCGAGGAGGCCCAGGAGGTGCTGGACTACGTGCGCGATCAGGCGGCGCGCACCCTCGATCTTGAACCGCCCGTCTTTGGCGTCTCCGCGCGCCAGGCCCGCAGCGGCGAGGGTGGGGGCGTGGACGAGCTGGAAGCCTACATCAAACGCGTGCTACGCGAAGAAGCGGCACGCCTCAAGCTGGGCTCACCGCTGGGTGTGTTGCTGCGACTCGCGGGCGAGGCCCGCGCGCGGGTGGACGAGGAGGTGCGCTCGCTCGAACGCGACCTCGAAACCTGCGACCGCCTGGAGGCCCTGCTCGCGCGTCACGAGCGGCGGGTCCGTGAGGAGTTCCGCGGCCAGACCGCGCAGATCTCGGCCGAGATCGCCAAGATTCGCCGCCGCTCCGAGCGCTGGCTCGACGAGACCTTGCGGCTGGGTCGGCTGCTCGACCTTCTCAACGCCAGCAAGATCCAGAAATCGTTTGAGGAGGAGGTTGTGGGCGAGGCCCACCGCGAACTCGAGCGCCGCATCCAGGAAAGCCTGAGCTGGATGGCCCGGGCCGAGCGCGACCTGCTCGCCGGCGCCCTCGACCTCTTGCAGACGACGGGCCGCCCGCAAGCCTTCGAAGACGACGACCCCGGCTTTTCCCAGGAGGTGTTGCGCGCGCTGGAGACCTACGACCCCGAGGCCGAGGCCCGCGACCTGCACGGCCTGCTGAGCCGCGCCCTGCAGCACACCGCCCTGGCCGAACTCGGGGCCGTGGGCCTGGGGGCCGGGCTGGCGGTGGCCCTGCACGGGCTCGCTGCCGACGTGACCGGAATCACCGCTGGCCTGGTGGCGGCGGCGCTGGGACTCTCCATCCTCCCGCGCCGCAAGAAAGCAGCGCAGCGCCGGGTGGACGAAGGCCTCGACCGACTCGAGCGTGAGCTCGCCCAGGGGCTCGAGGCCACCCTCGAAGGCGAGCTGGCCCGCTCAGCCGAGCGTTTTCGCGCCCTCTACCGCGACCGCTGCAGCGAGGCGAGCGAGCGCGCCGAGCGCTTGCGGGAGCTCGCGTCTGCCCTTGACAAGATCGAACGGCGTGCGGGCGCGCTGCGTCAGCAGCTGGCTCTCGCCACGCCTTAACCTTTGCTTAATACACGCCCAGGCCTTATAGCACCTCCGATAAGCTGCAAACTAGCACGGTCTTCTCGTGCACAAGGAAAGGAGGCGCTATGAAGAAGCTTTCGGTTTTCTTGGTGTTGTCCGCCCTCTTCGCGCTGACCTCGTGCTCGACGACGGCGCTCGAGCCCGAAGGGGCCGACTACATCGCGGTGATTGAGCCGAGCGCGAGCTGGCTCCAGTCCGACGTCTTCATGCAGACGGTGGACGCCCTCGCCGCCGACTACGGCCTCACCATCCAGAGCGAGGACCGCCTCACCGCCCTGGGTACGGTGATCCTGCGCTCGCTCACCCCCGAGCAGGCCGAGGCCCTGGCCCGCGACCCACGCGTCTACGCCCTCAGCCCCGACCGCGAGGTCCAGGCTGTTCGCGGCGGCCCGCCCACGAGCGAAACCCCCGAGGGCCAGGTGGTGCCCTGGGGCATTGACCGCATCGGCGCAACCACGACCATCTCCAAGGGCGCGGGCGTGGCCGTCTACATCGTGGACACCGGCATCAAGGTAGGGCACGAAGACCTGACGAACTACGTTTCCAGCGACGGCTACGCCGTCGTCGAGTGCAAGGGGCCCAGCTGCGCCGCCCCCTGGGACGACGACAACGGCCACGGCACCCACGTGGCGGGAACGGTTGGCGCGACCGATAACGACGTGGGCGTGATCGGCGTGGCCCCCCAGGCCACCTTGCACGCGGTCAAGGTGCTCTCCAATACCGGTTCGGGCTCGACCACCGGCATCATCGCCGGCATCGAGTGGGTGATCGAACACGACAACGGCGGGCTGCCCAAGGTGATCAACATGAGCCTGGGTGGAGCGGGTAGCGACGATCAGGATGGCCAGTACTGCCCCTCGGTGCGCTCGACCGACGCCTTCCACAACGTTATCCAGAAGGCGGTCTGCGACTATAACGTCACCGTGGTGGTCGCCGCTGGAAACGAAGACGCCGACGCCAGCACCTCCACCCCCGCGGCTTACGACGAGGTCATCACCGTCTCGGCCACCGACGCCAACGACGACTGGCCTTACTGGTCGAACTACGGCGACGACGTGGACATCGCCGCCCCAGGCGTGGACATCCTCTCCACTTGGAACGACGGCGGCTACAACACCATTAGCGGCACCTCGATGGCCACGCCGCACGTCACGGGGGCCGCAGCTCTCGTGCTCTCGCTCCACCCCGACTACACCCCGGCCGAGGTCAAGGCGGCGCTGCTGGCCAACGCCGAGGACACCTCCGACTGGACCAACACCTCGGGCAACCCGCACCCCGAGCCCTTCCTCAACGTTCGCGGCTTCTAACGAGCGGCCCACACAAACGTGGCGGCACTTACGTGCCGCCACGTTTTAAGTGCATCCGCAGCTCAGGGCTCGATGCGCGTGCCCAGGACCTCGAGGAACTGGCGGATCCACTCGGGGTGGGCGGGCCAGGCGGGAGCGGTAACGAAGTTGCGGTCGGTGTGCGCGTTGGTGAAAGTATCGTTAGGCCCCACATACTTTGCGCCAGCCAGCTCGATCTCGGGCCCCACCGCGGGGTAGCCGGAGATCTCGAAGCCCTCGATGACCCGCGCCGCCGCCAGGATCTGTGGCCCGTGGCAGATCGCCGCGATGGGCTTGCCCGCCGCGGCCATAGCCCGGGTGATTTCGAGCACCCGCTCGTTAAGGCGCAGGTACTCCGGCGCCCGGCCCCCGGGAATGAGTAGTGCGTCGTAGTTCGCGGGGTCCACCTTGTCGAAATCGGCGGTGACCGCGAAGTTGTGCCCCACCTTCTCGCTGTAGGTCTGATCGCCCTCGAAGTCGTGAATCGCGGTCTTCACGGTCTCGCCCGGCTTCTTGCCGGGGCAAACCGCGTCCACCTGGTGTCCGGCCATGAGGAGCATCTGATAGGGCACCATGGCCTCGTAGTCTTCCATGAAGTCGCCCACAAACATAAGAATCTTCTTGCGCGCCATAAGAACCTCCCTTTGGGTACCTTCCTCATTCTACAAAAAGGCGGCGCGGCTTTCGCCGCGCCACGCGAAGCAAGCGCGGATCAGACGTGATTGAACATGATGGCCCGCTTGACCTCCTCGATCAGGTGGGTCACGGGAATCTCACGCGGGCAGGCCTCGGTGCAGTTGTAGGCGGTGCGGCAACGCCAGACGCCACCGCCTCCCGAAAGCGCTTCGAAGCGCTCGGCGTTGCCCTGGTCGCGGCTGTCGAAGATGAAGCGGTGAGCGTTGACGATAGCCGAAGGGCCGATGTAGGTGCCGTTCACCCAGAAAACCGGGCAGGAGGTGGTGCAGGCAGCGCAGAGGATGCACTTGGTACCCTCGTCGAAGATCTCCCGCTCCTCGGGGCTTTGCAGCCGCTCGCGGGCCGGCGGTGGGTCGTTGTTGATGAAGTACGGCTTGACCGCCTTGTAGGCCTTGAAGAAAGGCTCCATGTCGACGATCAGGTCCTTCTCCACTGGTAGGCCACGGATCGGCTCGATGGTGATCGTGTCGGTGTTCAGGTCCTTGACCAGGGTCTTGCAGGCCAGGCGGTTTACGCCATTGATCATCATCGCGCAGGAGCCGCAGATGGCGTGCCCGCAGCTGCGCCGGAAGGCCAGCGTGCCGTCGGTCTCCCACTTGACCTTGTGCAGCAGGTCGAGGACCCGGTCCATGGGATCAGCTTCGAGGCGGTACGACTCCCAGTGCGGCGCGCGGTCCGCCTCGGGGTTGTAACGCAAGAGCTTCAAGGTTACGTGCATGGCTTCCTCCTAGTAAGTGCGCGGCTTGGGCTCGAAGCGGCCCAGCACCACCGGCTTGTAAGCGAAGCGCACCTTGCCCGGCACCTCGCGGTAGACGAGGGTGTGCTTGAGCCAGTTTTCGTCGTCGCGTTCCGGATAGTCCTCGCGGGCGTGGGCGCCGCGGGATTCCTTGCGGTTCTTGGCCGAGTGCACCAGCGCCTCGGCGTTGTCGAGGAGGAAGCCCAGCTCGAGCGCGTCGATGAGGTCGGCGTTGTAACGGTCGCCCTTGTCCTCGATGCGCACCCGCGCGTATCGGTCCATCAGCTCCTTAACGATGCCCACCTGCTTCTCCAGCAGCTCCTCCGTGCGGAAGACCGAGGCGTTGTCCATCATGGTCTCCTGGAGGTCCTTGCGGATGGCAAAGGGGGTCTCGCCGTCACTGCGGCTCTTGATGTTGTCGATCATCTCGCGGCTGGCGTCGGCGGCGGTCGGCGGCAGGTCCACGAACGACTCCACCTCGGCGAAACGGGCCGAGGCCAGGCCGGCGCGCCGGCCGAAGACAACCAGGTCGCCAAGAGAGTTCGTGCCCAGGCGGTTGGCGCCGTGCAGGCTCACACAGGCGGCCTCGCCCACCGCGTAGAGGCCGGGGATCACGGTGCCCTCGCCGTCCTTGATCACCTCACCGTTGAGCGTGGTGGGGATGCCGCCCATGGCGTAGTGGGCCGTGGGCACCACTGGAATCGGCTCCTTGATCGGGTCCACACCCAGATAGGTGCGCGAGAACTCGGCAATGTCAGGCAGCTTGTGCTCGATGATGTCGGGATCGAGGTGGGTGAGGTCGAGGCAGATGTAGTCCTTGTTGGGCCCGCAGCCGCGGCCTTCCTTGATCTCCAGGTACATGGCACGGCTGACCATGTCGCGCGGGGCCAGGTCCTTGATCGTCGGCGCGTAGCGCTCCATGAAGCGCTCACCGTTTGCGTTGCGCAGGATACCGCCCTCACCGCGGGCGCCCTCGGTCACGAGGATGCCCAGGCGGTAGAGGCCGGTGGGGTGGAACTGGTAAAACTCCATGTCCTCCAGCGGGATCCAGCCCTTGCGGTAGAGGATCGACTGGAGGTCGCCGGCGAGCGTGAAGGCGTTTGAGGTGACCTTGAACATGCGCCCGAAACCGCCCGTGGCGATGACGATGGACTTGGCCATGAAGGTGTGCAGCTCGCCCGTGGCGAACTCGAGCGCCACCACGCCGATGGCCCGGCCGTCCTCGGTAAAGATCACGTCGAGGACGTGGAACTCGTTGTAAAAGGTGATTCCCTGCTTGATCGACTGCTGGTAGAGCGTCTGCAGGATCATGTGGCCGGTGCGGTCGGCGGCGTGGGCCGCGCGATGCACCGGCGCCTTGCCGTACTCGCGGGTGTGCCCGCCGAAGCGGCGCTGCGAGATCTTGCCGTTGGGCAGGCGGTCGAAGGGGAGGCCCATGTGCTCGAGGTCGATCACCGCGTCGATCACCTCACGGGCGAAGACCTCGGCCGCATCCTGGTCGGTGAGGTAGTCCCCGCCCTTCACAGTGTCGAACATGTGCCATTCCCAGTGGTCTTCCTCGACGTTCCCGAGCGCGGCGCCGATCCCCCCCTGGGCGGCGCCGGTGTGGCTTCGGGTCGGGTAGAGCTTGCTGATGACGCCAACGTTCGCGCCGTGGCGTGCGGCGAAGAGCGCGGCCGTCAGGCCGGACCCGCCCGCACCCACGACCAGTACATCGTGCACGTGTGCCATTGCCGTTAACCCCCCACCTTGTTAAACGGGAAGCTGAAGACGAGCATGGTGCCAGCCACGATCAGGATGGCCACCACGATATAGAGCACGTACTTGATAAAGCTACGCCAGCCGTCGTGTCTCACGTAGTCGTCGATCACGTAGCGCAACCCGTTGGTGCCGTGCAGGAGGGCCAGGGTCAGCATGACCACGTCGTAGAGCTTGACCAGCGGCTGCGAGAAGCGGGTGGCGACGTAGTTGTAGTCGATCTCGGTGTTGCTGATGCGTATGTTGTTGGCGTAGATGTGCCCCAACACCAAAAAGACGAGCAGCAACCCGGACAAGCGCATGAAGACCCACCAGATCAGCTCCAGGTTCGTGCGCGCCTGACGCTTGGCCTCGTCGAACTTGCGCGTGCGAATGGCCATCAGCGACCTCCAAAGATTTCAGGCAGGATCTTGATGACGGTGGGGATGTAGAGCAGAGCGAAAAGGGTAAGCACCCCGTACCAGAGCTTATCCTGCACCCGCGTCCCCCAGGAGGTAAAGTCCATGAGGATGATCCGCAATCCGTTGAGGGCGTGGTAAAGCACGGCCCCGATCACAGCGAGCAGCCCTAGCTGGAACAGGGGCTGGTGGAAGAAGTGCAGGATTGCGTTGGAGTACTTGGGCCCGATCATCGCGGCGGTCAGCTCCCCTACGTGCGCCAGCAGGTAGAGGATGATGGCGACCCCGGTGATCCTGTGTAGGATAAACGCCCATTGGCCTTCTCTTCCGCGGTACATATCGCCTCCTTTTACGCCAACAAGTTTAGCACCGCTCACAACAGTCTCATTCATTAAACGCCTGTGCAAGCGGCCTCACCTAGGGGCGAAAGCCCTCAGTGCACCCTAGCGTGGACGGGCGGATGATAATGTGAGTTCGGGAGTGGTGCACGCTTGAAACGGTTTGCCTTTGGAACCCATCTGGTCCTCGACGGCAGGGGCGTGGAGGCCTGGCGCTTGCAGCCGGATGAGCTGGGGCGGACGCTCGCGCTCCTGGCCCCCGCCTGGCCGCTGGGGCGACGGCTCGAGCGGCTGACCGTAGAGGGCCCGGACGGCGCCTCGGTGGTCCACACCGGCTCAAGCGGCTACCTGGCCGCCCACGGCTACCCCGAACGGGGCCTGATCGTGGTGGAAGCCTTCGGGGTGGGCGAGGTCGACTCCGCCCACTTCGCCGCCGAGGTGGAGACCCACTTCGACCTCGGTGGCTACGACCTGCGCCTCTCGCGCTACGGCCGGTTCCTGCCCGAAGACGCCGAGCTGTTGCGTCGCGTGCTCCTGGGCCTGCGCAGCTACGCCACAGCCCGGCTCGTTCCCGGCGGCTAACCCCCCAGCAAGCCCCAATCCCAGTAGGGGCGCACCTGCCCGCGCGCGAGCCGAGCGCGGGCGCCCGGCAGGGCCTCGGCCACGTCGCGAGCCACCAGCCCCACCCGCGCCACCGCGTCGCCGGCGAGGCCGTGCAGGTAAACACCCAGTCGCGCCGCGTCCCAGGGCTCGAGCCCCGCAGCCAGCAGCGCCGCGATCACACCCGAAAGCACGTCGCCCATACCGCCGGTGGCCATCGCCGGGTTGCCGGTGGTGTTCACCGCGCAGCGGCCCGGCTCGCAGATCACGGTAGGCCCGCCCTTGAGCACCGCCACGGTGCGGTAACGCCGGGCGAGCTCGCGCGCGTGCGCCAGCGGCTCGGCCGCGACGGCTGCAGGGCTCTGGTCGAGCAGGCGCGCAGCCTCGCCCGGGTGCGGGGTGATGACCGTGGGTAAGGCCGCCTCGGCGTAGGCCTTGAGCACCTCAGGGTAGAGCGCGTCGGCGTCCAAAAGGGTGGGCTTGCGCAGACGCAGTGCGGCGCGGGCCGCGGCGCCGCCCCCCTCCCCTCCGCCCATGCCCACGGCCACGGCTTCGGCCCGGGCCTCGGCCAGGCGGGCGTCCTGCCAGCGCGCCACGGGCAAGCGCACCGCCTCGAGCGGGGGCTCTACCCCCGCCGCGTCGCGGGGGTAGGCCACGGTCACCAGCCCCGCGCCGGCGCGGTAGGCGCCGAGCGCGGCCAGCGCCGGAGCGCCGGTGTAGCTGGGCGCCCCGCCCACCACCAGCACCCGGCCCACCGAACCCTTGTGGGCATCGCCGGGCCTGGCGGGAAGCAGCGCGCGCATGGCCTCGGGCTCCAGCAACTCGGGCAGCTCACGCGGCTCCAGCAGCGCGCGGGGCATGCCGATGTCGGCGAGCGCGATCCGGCCGCACGTCGAACGTTCGGGGTAGAAGACGTGGGCGGGCTTGAGGCCTGCCAGGGCCACGGTCAGGTCGGCCCGAACGTGGGGCTCATAGGGCAGACCCGAAGGCACGTCCACCGCCAGCACGGGCGCGCCGGCGGCGTTGATGCGGGCGACCCGTTCGGCCCACTCCCCCTCCAGCGGCCGCGAGAGACCGGTGCCAAAGAGCGCGTCCACCACCACCTCCGCTCCGCGCAGGTCGAGCGCCTCGATCGGCTCCACAGACTGGTGGACTTCGAGGGCGGCGCGGGCCAGGGTGGCGTCGCCACGGTGGCCCTCGGGGGCGAAGACGCGCACCTCACGCCCCCACAGCAGCAGCCAGCGGGCAGCGACCAGGCCGTCGCCGCCGTTGTTGCCCTTGCCGGCAACCACAACATAGCGCCGGGCTGCGGGCCAGACCGCCAGGGCAGCCTCGGCCACTGCGCGACCGGCGGCCTCCATGAGGAGCATGCTGGGGTATCCCAGCTCCACCGCGCGCGCGTCGGCGACGCGCATGGCTTCGGGCGTGAACAGCCGCATGGTCTACCCTCCCTTTGCTTCGCGGGCGAGGCGCTCCTTGCGCCTGGCCCCTTCCTGCAGCTCCATCTCGCGCACGAAGCGCTCGAGCTGCTCGACGGTGGCCATCACGATCACCTGATCCCCCGGCTCAAAAACGAACTCCGCCGGCGGCGAAACGATGGTCTCCTCGCCACGAATGAGTGCCAGCACCACCACGCCATAACGCCGGTTGAGGTTGAGCTCCGCGATCGACTTACCCGCCAGCGGGCTGTCCTGGGTGATGAGGATGTCCTCGATCGAGATCGGTGCCCCGCCGCGGCGCAGCGTGGTCTCCAAAAAGTCCACCACCGCCGGGTGCAGCACCAGGCTGGCGAGTCGCCGCCCGCCGATGGCGTAGGGGTCGATCACCCGGTCCGCGCCCGCCTTGAGCATCTTCGGCAGCACGTCGGCGTCTTCGGCCCGGGCGACAATATAGAGGCTGGGATTGAGGGCGCGCGCGCTCAGCACGATGAAGAGGTTGCTGGCGTCGTCGCCGGTGGCCACGATCAAGCCCTTGGCGTGCTCCACGCCAGCCTTCTTGAGCACCTCGTCATCGGTGGCGTCGCCCTCGAGCACGAGGTAACCCTGCTCCAGCGCCCAGGCCACGCGCTCAGGATTGCGCTCGACCACCACGAAGTTCTCGCCCGCCTGGGCCAGCTCCTCGGCGGCCTGGCGCCCCACCCGGCCCAGGCCGACGAGGATGACGTGTTCCCGCAAGGCCGCAGCTTTCTTTTCCATGAGTCGCTTCCTCCGCACCCCGCTCGCCCCCACCTCGACGAGGTGGTCCATGAACACCCCGAAAACGTAGAAGAGGCTGGCGATGCCCGTCGTTCCCACGAAGACGGTGAACATCCGCCCCCTATCGTCGAGCGGGTAGGGCTCGCCGTATCCGATCGTGGTGATGGTGATGAAGGTCATGTAGAAGGCGTCGAGCCAGGTGGCGCCGTAGGGACGCCACAGGAGCCAGTAGCCCACAGTACCCGTCGCGGTGACGAGGGCCACCAGGGTGAGCGGCACGACGAGACGGGCTTCGAGACGCTGGCTCCGGTCCACAGGTTCAATCTAGCATCCGGGGGCGCTATCCTGGGGGCATGGAAGAAGCCAAGGAGCGCCTGCAACGCGCGGAGCGTGTGGCGGTACTGACCGGAGCCGGCATCAGCGCCGAGTCGGGCATCCCCACTTTTCGCGGTTCGGGTGGGCTCTGGGAGGGGTTCCGGCCCGAAGAGCTGGCCACCCCCGAGGCCTACGCCCGCGATCCCGAAAAGGTGTGGCGCTGGTACGCCATGCGCTACGCCCAGGTGATGGAGGCCGAGCCCAACGAGGCCCACCGGCTGCTGGCGGAGATCGAGCGCGCCAAAGGTCGGGGCTTCTTACTGGTAACCCAGAACGTGGACGGCCTGCACGCCCGCGCCGGCAACCAGCGGCTGGTCGAGCTCCACGGCAACATCACCCGCGCCCGCTGCGAGCGCTGCGGCCACCGCCAGCCCCTGCCGCCCCCGGACCGATTCGTGCCCCCGCCAACCTGCGAGCGCTGCGGCGGGCGCATGCGCCCCGACGTGGTCTGGTTCGGCGAGTTCCTGGACGCCGACCAGCTGGGCCAGGCCGAGCGCGCCTTCATGACCGCCGACGTGGCCCTGGTCATCGGCACCAGCGCGGTGGTGGAGCCCGCGGCCAGCCTGGGCCGGGCGGCCAAGGCCAGCGGAGCCTATCTGATCGAGATCAACCCCGAGCCCACTCCACTCACCCCGCTGGCTGATCTCTCGCTGCGCACAAGCGCCTCCGAAGGTCTGCGCACGCTGTTACAACTGGAGGGCTGAGCCGTGCGGCTCGCCCTGGTGCCGCTGCGCACCCACCCGCGCGACCTCCGGACGAACGCACAAAACGCGTTCGCCGTGGCCCGTCGGATCCATCGCGAGCACGATGCGCTGGATCTCATCGTCTTCCCTGAAACTACGCTAACCGGATACCTTTACGAAACCAAAGACCTGAACCGATTCGCCGAGCCGGTACCTGGCCGCACCACCGCCCGCTTTGCGGGGCTAGCGCGAAGCCTGGAGAGCCATGTCCTTTTCGGCCTGATCGAAGCGACCCCGGAGGGGCGGGCCAACACCGCCGTGCTGCTGGACCGCTCCGGCGACCTCCTACTGCGCCAGCGGAAGCTCTCGGAATCGTCGCCCTACGTGCGCGGAAGCGAGCTCGTTCCCGCCAACCTGGAGGAAACTCGCCTGGCTGTGCTTACCTGCGGCGACCTCTTTTCCGAACGAGCGCTCTCGCTCCTCCCCGAGAAGCTAGACCTGGTGCTCGTCCCTATGGCACGCGCTTTCGACGGGCGTTCTCCCGATCCGGAACGCTGGCTACGCGAGGAACGCGCGGCCTACCTGGAGGCGGTTCGGAACGTCGGCGTGACAACCGCCATCGTCAACGCGCTCGAAGAGCCAGCAGCAAGCGAAAACGAAGCGCCCAGTTTCGGCGGCGCGCTGGTGGCAGGCCCGGGCGGCGAGCTGCTAGCGGAGTCACCGCACGGAACGGACCGCCCCCTCGTCTTCGACCTGGAAGGCTAGTTCAACTGCGCGTCTTGCGGCCCCGCCAAGCAACCTTGAAGGGAACCTCGCGCAGGTCCAGGTCTTCGCGGATGCGGTTCTTGATGTAGTTTTCGAAGGCGCGGGTGACGAACTCGGGTCGGTTGACGAAGAAGACAAAGAGCGGCGGGGCCACCTCGGGCTGGGTCACAAAGAAGACTTTGAGGGGCTTGCCCTTGAAGTTGGGCACCCGGGTTCCGGCGAGCCAGACCTGAACCCAGCGGTTTAGATCGGCGGTGTCGAAACGCTCGCGCGCTTTGTGGTAAAGCCGCGCGGCCAGCGGGAAGATCTTGTGCAGGTTCTGCCCCGTGACCGCGGAGGTGTAAACGGTGGGCAGGTGCTCCAGGTGGGCCAGCTTCTCGCGAATCTGGCGCCGCGCTTCGCTCCGCTCCCCCTTGGGCACGGCGTCCCACTTGGTCACGGCCAGAATCACCGGCTTGCCGGCGTCCAAGGCCTCGTTCGCCATCTTCAGCTCGCGGTCGCCCAGCTCGAAGGGATCCACCGCCAGCACGACCACGTCGGCTTCCTGGATGACGCGGTGGGCGCGCTGGATGGCGAAGTGCTCCACCGCTGTCTCGGGCCGCTTGCGGATGCCGGCGGTGTCCACCAGCACGAAGCGGGTGCCGCCGTAGTCGAGTTCCACGTCGATGCTGTCGCGGGTGGTACCGGGCTGGTCGGCAACGATGACCCGGTCCTCGCCCAGGATGGCGTTCAGCAGGCTCGACTTGCCGGCGTTGGGGCGCCCGATGATGGCCACGCGGATGGGCGGGATCTCGACCTCGGTGGCCTCGTCCTCAGGTAGCGCCTCCCAGATGGCCTCCTCCAGCTCGTCGAGGCCGCGGCGGTGCTCCACTGAAGTGGGTATGGGGTCGCCAAAACCCAGGGCGTAGAGCTCGCCCAGGTAGGCCTCGTGCTTGGGGTGGTCCACCTTGGTGGCCACCAGCCGCACCGGCTTGTTCTTGCGACGCAGGTAGTCGGCCACCTCGTAGTCGGCCTGGGCGAGCTCGGCGCGGCCGTCCACCAGGAAAAGGACCAGATCGGCCTCGTCGAGTGCGCGGTCCACCTTCTCCTTGATTTTGGGCTCCCAGGCGTCGCCCGACCAGAGACCGCCGGTGTCCACCAGCTTGAACTTGCCGCGCTCGGTCTCGACCACAGCCTCCTTGAGGTCGCGGGTCACGCCGGCCTCGTCGGCCACCACCGCGTCGCGGCGGCCGAGCAGGCGGTTGTAGAGGCTGGACTTGCCCACGTTGGGGCGGCCGACGATGACGACCTTGCGCATGGCTCGAAGGACCTCCGGTCCGAAGCCTTAGTCTAACGTACGCGCGGGGCGTTGCCTAGGGGAGCAGAAAGGCGTGGTGTACCATGGGGCTGGTGAAGGCGCCGGTACTCCTCAAGTACAAGCTCAGCTACGCCGGGCGCGAAGCGGGGCAGCAACAGCTCCGCTACGAACGCACCAAGTCGGGCACGCGCATGACGCTAACCGCCGACGTGGCCCTGCCGCTGCCCCGGACCAAGCAGCGCTGGGTGAGTGAGATGGACGCGCGGGGCATCCCCCTCAAGTTCTCCGAACGCATCGAGGGGCGGCAAAACAAGGTTTACCAGGTAGAGTTCCTGCGCGACGAGGGCGTGGTGGTGACGCGGGGGGAGCCCGAGTTCGTGCTGCCCTATACCGTGGATTACCACGACCCGCTCTCGCTGATCCTGGCCCTGGGCCAGAGCGAGCATGCGGTGGTCACCCTGCCGCTCCTGGGCGGCCGCGTCCACGCCGAGCGGCTGGGTGAGGAAACGCTCGCGCTGCCCTGGGGCGAGGTGCGGGCCCGCTCCTGGCGGCTGCGCCCGGGCGTGAGCCTGATCTACTACGATGAGGAGGGCTACCCGCTGCGGTTTTCGCAGCAGGTGGGCGAACACGTCTTCGAGGCGGAGCTCGTGGAGGTGGTGCACGAGCCCGAACCGGAGGCGCGCCGGGAAAAGACCGAGAAAAAGCGCTCGCGCCGCCGGGGCGGGCGCCGCCGGCGGCGCCGGAGGTGAGCTGGATGATTCCCAGGTACGAGACGAAGGAGGTGCGCGGGCGGTTCGCCATGCGCCGGTTGCGGTTTTCTCTGCCCGAAAAAGTGAAGGAGGGAATCGCCAAGGTCTTCGGCGAACCCCTGAGCGCCGAGGAGGCGGTGCGGCGCATCGTGGACGACGTGGCCGCCCGCGGCCAGGAGGCGCTGGACGAGTGGAGCCTCAAACTCGACCGCCACGCCACCTACGAGGTGCCCAAACGCGAGTGGCGCGAGGCCTACGACGACATGGAGCCGCACCTGCGGGAGGCGCTGGGCATCGCCCGTGAGCGGCTCGAAAAGTTCCACCGCAAGGAGCCCAAGGGCGGCTTCATGGCTGCGACGCCCGAGGGCATGCTAGCCCAGATCGTCCGCCCCATTCGGCGGGTGGGGGCCTACGTACCTGGCGGAAGCGCGCCGCTGCTCTCGACCGTGCTGCACACCGTCGTGCTTGCGCGCGTGGCAGGCGTGCAGGAGATCATCGTGGCCACGCCGCCGCCGGTTCATCCTGGCATCCTCGCCGCCGCCTGGGCCGCCGGCGCCGATCGCCTCTTCGCCATGGGCGGAGCGCAGGCCATCGCCGCGCTCGCCTACAGCACCGAAAAGGTGCCGCGGGTGGACAAGATCGTGGGCCCGGGCAACCTCTTCGTGACCCTGGCCAAGAAGGAGGTCTTTGGCACGGTGGGGGTGGACGGCCTCGCGGGGCCGACCGAAACCTTGATCGTGGCCGACGCCTTCGCGCGGCCCGAGCTGCTGGCCGCGGACCTGCTGGCCCAGGCCGAGCACGACCCCTCGGCCGAGCCGTGGTTGCTGAGCCCCGACGCCGAGCTGCTGGACGCGGTGGCGCGCGAGCTCGAGCGCCAGCTCGAAGACCTACCCCGTGCGGCAATCGCCCGTGAGGCGCTGGCGAACGGCGGTCTCGTGCACACCAGCGACCTGGCCGAGGCCCTCAAGCTGGCCGACCTCTACGCCCCCGAGCATCTTTGCCTCTCGGTGGAGCGCCCCACCGACTGGCTGGGGTTCGTCCACAACGCTGGGGGTATCTTCCTGGGCGAGCACTCGGGCGAGGCCATCGGCGACTACGTCGCCGGCCCCAGCCACGTCATGCCCACCTCGGGCTCGGCCCGCTGGACCGGCGCCCTGGCCGTGCGCGACTTCCTCAAGATCGTGCCGGTGGTGGCGTTCGGCGCCCAGGCCGCGGCCGAGCTTTCCGAGCTGGGGGCGCGGCTGGCGCGCGAGGAGGAGCTGGAGGCCCACGCCCGCGCGCTCGACGCACGCGCTCAGCGGGCCAAATAACGCCAGTGGCCGCGCAGCAAGAGCGCGGCGGTAGCCAGCGCGGTAAGGGTGAGCTCGAGCGACCGGGTCACCAGCGCCACCAGCGGCGCGAGCAACGCCGCGGCGATCGCGAAGGCCTGGTAAGCGTCGCGCCGGTAGAGCCAGCTGCCCAGCCAGACCGCGGCGGTGAGGGCGACGACCAGCGGCTGGATCGCCAGCCAGACGCCCGCGGCGGTGGCGATACCCTTACCGCCCCGACAGGCCAGCCAGAACGAGCAGACGTGTCCGAAGACCGCGGCCACCCCGCCAACCAGCGCCCCGGTGGTGCCGCCCACAATCGAGCCGTAGAAGGCCGCTAGGAAACCCTTGAAGACGTCGAGCACGAGCACCATCAGCCCGGGCACCAGCCCCAGCACCCGGATCGCATTGATCGCCCCCGGATTACCCGAGCCCTCGGCGAGCACGTTTTTCCTCTGGATCCAGCCGAACCAAACGGCAAAAGGCAGGCTGCCCAGAAGGTAGCCCAGCCCGGCGGCGAAGGCCAGCTCGTACAAGGTTACTGCGCAGCCCAGCGCTCGCGGGTGGCCTCGCGGATGAACTCGACGATATCGCCCGTGGGCGTGCCGGGCCCGAAGACCTCGGCCACGCCGATCTCCTTGAGCTTGGGCACGTCTTCGTCGGGGATGATGCCGCCACCGAAGAGGAGGATGTCGCCCGCCTCCTGCTCGTCGAGGAGGCGCTTGACCTCGCGGAAGTAGTGCATGTGCGCGCCGGAGAGGACGGAAAGGCCGATGGCGTCTACATCTTCCTGGAGCGCGGCGCTCACGATCATCTCGGGCGTCTGCCGCAGGCCGGTGTAGATAACCTCCATCCCAGCGTCGCGCAGCGCCCGCGCCACCACCTTGGCGCCACGGTCGTGCCCGTCGAGGCCGGGCTTGGCGATGAGTACGCGAATTCGACGTTCCATTGCCCCCATTGTAGCAGCCTAGGCGGGCCGCCCGACGCGCTCCAGGTGCCGCAACACCGCCTCGGCGGCGCGGCGGTTCATCCCCGGCAGCGCGGCCAGTTCCTCGAGCGAGGCGGCGCGAATCTCGTCGAGGGTGGAGTAGCGCTCGAGCAACACCTTCTTGCGCGCCGGACCGATGCCGGGAACGTCGTCGAAGACGCTCTTGAGCGTCTTTTTACCCCGCAGCTGGCGGTTGTAGGCGAGGCCTGAGCGGTGGGTTTCGTCGCGCAGGTGGATGAGCAGCCGCAGCCCCGGGTCGTCAAGCGGTAGCATCACCCGCTCGCCACTCGGCAGCACCAGCACCTCCTCGCGCTTGGCCAGGCCCACCAAGGGCAGGCTGATGCCGGCGCGCTCGAGCGCCTTCTGGGCAGCGCGCACCTGCCCCAGGCCGCCGTCGATGAGCAACAGGTCGGGGCTCTCCATCCTGGTCTGCAGGCTGCCGGTGAAGCGGCGGTAGACGGCCTCCTCTATCGCCTTGTAGTCGTCGGGCCGGCCCTCTAGGCCGCGGATACGCATCCGCCGGTACTGGCTTTTTCTGGGCTTTCCTCCCTCGAAGACAGCGATCGCCGCTACCACCGCGGTGCCAAAGAGGTTGGAAACGTCGTAACCCTCGATGCGCCAGGGGCGGCGCGAGAGCCCCAGCGTCCGCTGCAGGCTGGCGAGCGCCGGGTGGTCGCCGCGCTTTTCCAGCCGCGCCAGCTCCACCTCGAGCCCGGCGCGGGCGTTCTCGCCGGCGAACTCGATCAGCCGCGCCTTCTCGCCGCGCTTGGGAACCCTGAGCTCCACCTTGCGCCCAGCGCGCTCCGCCAGCGCCCGGGCGAAGACCTCCTGCCCCTCGGTCGCCAGTGGCAACAGCACCAGCGGCGGCAGCGGCGAGGCCACCAGGTAGTAGTCGCGTAGGAAGGCCTCGAGCACCTCGGCGTCCGCAGCCTCGCCAGCGTTCTCGACGAAACGACTGGTGCGGCCCAGCATGCGTCCGCCGCGAATCTGGAAGAGCTGCACCATGGCGTAGGGGCCGCTGCGGGCCAGGCCCACCACGTCCAGGTCGCCCAGCCCGACGGCATAGGCCTGCTGGCCGGAGGCGAAGAAGCGCTCGAGCGCCCAGATCTGGTCACGCAGCTCGGCGGCCAGCTCGAAGTGTTGCGCCCGCGCCGCTTCTTCCATGCGCGCCGCCAGCTCTGCGAGCAGGTCGTCCACCCGGCCGTCGAGCAGCCGCTCCACCCGCCGCACCACCCGGGCGTACTCCGCCGGGTCGGCCCGCCCTACGCAGGGAGCCAGGCAGCGGCCCATGGCGTAGTTGAGGCAGGGGCGCCGCTTCTTCTTCATTGGCACGCCCGAGTTCTTGCGCAGTGGAAAGACCCGGTCCACCAACCGCTTGATCCGCCGCACCGCCCCGGCGTCGGGAAAGGGGCCCCAGTAGCGCGCGCCGTCTTCCTCGACCCGGCGGGTGACGACGAGTGTGGGAAAGGTCTCGTTGGTCAGCTTGAGGAAGGGATAGTGCTTGTCGTCCTTCATCAGGACGTTGAACTCGGGCCGGTGGGCCTTGATCAGGTTGGCCTCGAGCAAGAGCGCCTCGACCTCGTCGCGGGTGACGATGAACTCGAGCCCGTCGGCTTCGGTAAAGATGCGCCCGGCCTTGTCCTCACCGTGGACGTAGTGGCTCACCCGCGCCCGCAGGTTCTTAGCCTTACCCACGTAGATCACCCGCCCGCCGCGCTTCCACAGGTAGACGCCGGGCCGAGCGGGCAGGCGGGGCAGGTCGCTGGCCGTCACGGCCTCAGTTTATGCGCCGCGAGGATGAAGTGGAGGAGCGCTTCCCACCCCCTTCATCCCCTCCCCTGTTACCCTTGAAAACGTGAAACGAGGCACCCTCACCGTGCGCGTGGGCTCCGTGGCCCTGGGGGGCGGCGAGCCCGTGCGCGTGCAGTCGATGACCAACACCGACACCGCCGACGCCGCCGCCACGGCGCGCCAGGTGGCCGAGCTGGCCCGTGCAGGCAGCGAGATCGTGCGCATCACCGTCAACAGCGAGGCCGCGGCCCGGGCCGTGCCCGAGATCCGCATGCGCCTCGAGGACGAGGGGCTGGACGTGCCGCTGGTGGGCGACTTCCACTTCAACGGCCACCTGCTGCTCGCGCGATTTCCCGAGATGGCCCGCGCTCTCGGCAAGTACCGCATCAACCCCGGCACCGTGGGCGCCAAAGCGGGGGCCGCCAGCAACTTCCGCACGATGGTGGAAGCGGCCATCGAACACGGTAAGCCGGTGCGCATCGGTGGCAACTGGGGCAGCCTCGACCAGGCGCTGCTGGCCGAGATCATGGACGCCAACGCCCGCCGCCCCGAGCCAAAGACGGCCCACGAGGTGCTGCTGGAGACCCTGGTGGTCTCGGTGCTGCGCTCGGCCGAGCTGGCCGAGGAGATCGGGCTAGCGCGCGACCGCATCGTGCTCAGCGCCAAGGTATCGGCCCCGGCCGACCTCTGGGTGGTCTACCGCGAACTCGCCAGGAGCCCCTACGCGCTGCACCTGGGCCTCACCGAGGCGGGCATGGGCGACCGCGGGGTGATCTTCAGCACCGCGGCGGTGGCGCCGCTTTTAGCCGAGGGTATTGGCGACACCCTGCGGGTCTCGCTCACCCCGCTGCCGGGCGAGCCGCGCACGCGCGAGGTGGAGGTGGCCAAGGAAATCCTGCAAGCGGTGGGGGCGCGCCGCTTCGCCCCCTCGGTGAGCGCCTGTCCCGGATGCGGGCGCACCACCAGCACCTTCTTCCAAGAGCTGGCGCAGGAGGTGAGCCGCTACCTGGCGCTCAAGATGGACGCCTGGCGCGCGCACTACCCGGGCGTGGAGGAGCTGAAGGTGGCGGTGATGGGCTGCGTCGTCAACGGCCCCGGCGAGTCCAAGCACGCCGACGTGGGGATCAGCCTGCCCGGCTCGGGCGAAGCGCCCCGGGCGCCGGTTTACGTGGACGGCGAGCTCTACGCCACCCTGAGCGGCGAGGATATTCCCGAACAGTTCATGCGGATCCTGGAGGACTACGTCGAACGGCGCTTCGGCGCCGGCGCTGGAGGCTAGGCTTTGGGCTTCGAACAGCCGGCCTTCTTGCTGGCGCTGCCGCTGGCAGCGCTGGCGCGGAGCTGGCTGGCGCGCCTGGCCGTGGCGCTGCTGGTTCTGGGCGCGGCGGGGCCGGTGCTGCCGCTGGGGTTCGAGCGCACCGTGTTGCTCGTGGACCAAAGCCCATCGGCCTCGCCCGAGGCCTCGCGCCAGGCGGCCGCCTTCGCGGGTCCGAACACGCAGTTCTTGGGCTTCGCCGAGCGGGTCCGGCAGTTGCCACGCCCGGAAGCGCGACGGCGTGACCTGGGCGAGCGCACCCGGCCCGACGCGGCCCTGCGCGCAGCCGCCAGGGCGGCCGCGGACCGCGTCGTGCTCATCTCCGACGGGCTGTGGCTCGACGAACCCGCCGCTCCCGTTCCCGTCTACACCCTGCACGTGCCAGCCAGGCCGCACGCCCGTATCGCCCGCCTGACCGCGCCGGTGACCCCGGCCCAGGGCGAGGTGGTGGAGGTGCGGGCCCTGCTCGAGGCCACCGAACCCACCACCGTCCGGGTCGTCTTCGAGCGCGAAGGGGAACGCCAGGTGGTAGAAACCGACCTTCCCCGCGGCCAGACCTCGCTGCCTTACCGCTTCACGGTGGAGGGTGCCACCACGGTGCGGGTGCGCCTGGAAAGCCCCATCGGCAACGACGTTCAGGAGGTACGGATCGAGCCCGGCGGCCCCGGCCGCGCCCTGGTGATCGACGACCCGGCCGCTGCCCGTTACCTGCGCGCCGCCGGGTGGGAGGTACAGGAAGGCGCGCCCGCCGCCTTGGCGGAGGCGCCGGAGGTGCTCGTGGTCGGCGGCCCGCTGGAGGCGTGGGACCTCGAGGCGCGGGTGAGGCTCGAGCGCTACCTGCGCGAGGGCGGCGCGGTGTTGTGGACGGCCACGCCCACCGGCCTCTTCTTTGGCGGCTGGGAGCGCTCGGCCCTGGCGGAGAAGATCCCCCTCGAACCCAAACCCGAGCAGGGCGCGGCGCTGGTGCTCGTGCTCGACGTCTCGGGCTCGATGGCCACGGGCCAGCCCAGCAAGCTCGACCGCGCGGTCGAGGGGGCGCTTGAGCTCGTGAACGCCGCCGGCCCCGAGGACGTTGTGGGGCTGATCACCTTTTCCGACCAAGCCCGCTGGCTGCTCGAGCCCCGGCCCATGACCTACCGCGCCCGGCGCGAGGCGGAAACGCGGCTGACCGCGCTCGCTGCGGAGGGCGCCACCACCCTGGGCCCAGCCTACGACGCCGCAGCGGCCGCGCTGGAAAAGGTGGGGACGCCGACACGCTGGGTCCTGGTACTCTCCGACGGCCGCATCGGCGACGACCCGGAGGCGGTGCTCGCCCGCGCCCGCACCGCCCGCGAACGGGGCGTGCGCACGCTCACCCTGGCGCTCGGCACCGACGCCGATCGCACCTTCCTAAAGCAGCTCGCCAGCGATGGCGACGGCCGCTACTTCGACCTCGCCGACCCCGCCGCCCTGCCCGCCACCCTGCGGCTGCTGGGCCGCGAGGCCTTCCAGCCACCCGAGCTGGAAGGGCGCTTTCCAGTCCAGGTGGAGCCCCATGCCGTCACCCAGGGCGTGGGGGCGCTCGCGCCCCTGGAGGTACGCCTGCCCGCCCGCGCCCGCCCCTGGGCCGAGGTTGTGGTGCGCACCCTGGAGGGCGACCCGGTGCTCGCCCTGGGACAGGTCGGGGCCGGGCGGGTGGCCGCGCTCGCTACCGACCTTGGCCGTAGCTGGAAAAACGACCCCGCCGCCGCACGCCTGATGGCGCAGCTGGCGCGCTGGCTGAGCCGCACGCCGGCCCGGCCGGGCTACGACTGGGCGCAAACGCCCTCGGGGCTCGAGCTGTGGGTCTACGGCCGCTTCGACCCGCTGCCGCTGGCCCAGTTCGGGGGCAGGATCGAGCCGCTCGAGCCGGTCGCGCCGTTGACCTACCGCCTGCGCCTGCCGCCGGACTTCAGCGGGTACGTCCGCGTCGCCAGCGGCGACCGCACCGTCTTCACCGCCGCCACCCCACCCCCCAACGAGTGGCCGCTCGTCGACGGCAACGAGAAGCTCGCCCGGCTCGCCCACGCAAGCGGCGGCGCGGTGCTGCGAGCGCCGGCCGACCTCCCCCCGCCCGCGCGCAAGCCGGTGCCGGTAGCGCCCTGGCTCTGGGGTGCAGCCTTCGCCTTCTTCCTACTGGAACGCTGGCGTGAACGGAGGGTAGGCTAGGCCCATGCGCCGCCTCCTCCTGGCCGCCCTCCTCCTCGCGCTGGCCGCATGCTCAAACGGCCTCCCGAACGCCCCCGACACCTTCACGCTGGACCCCAGCGGCCACGGCGCGCTCGATCTGCCCCTCCCCGAAGGAACCGTCTGGACCCTCTCCCCCGCGCCGCTCACCATCGAGCCCGCCCGGGGCGTCGGACCGGCGCGCGTCGTCTTCCAGGCCGACACCCAACTCGCCCCCGACGCGCCCGAGGTGAACTTCGAGCTCGAGTGGAGCGGCGACCTCAGCGGCCCCCTGCGCCTCACCTGGCCCCTCGTCCGGGTAACGGGCCAGGTCACCGAGACCCCACCCGCCAGCCTTACGGCCGCCCTTCCAGCCGCGCGCCTACCCGAGCCCGGCACCGCGTCCGCGCCCCAACGGGTCATCGTTCGCTACACCGAACCCGCGGTCGCCCCCGCCTCCGCCAGCGCGCTGGTGAGGCCCGAACTTCGCATTATCGAATCCGAAGACCCCGAGGCCCTTCTGGCCGCCCTAGCGGGTGACCCGAACGTCCTCTGGGCCGAGCTCGACGGAGAGGTCCACGCCCTGGGTGAGCCCGGCGACGAGTTCTACCCGCTCGAGTGGCACCTGCGCAAGACGGGGGCCCGCTGGGCTCACCTGGAAAGCTACGCCGAGGCGGTGACCGTTGCGATCATCGATACCGGCGTCCGTTACGACCACCCCGACCTCGCGGGCCGGCTCTGGGGACCTGGCGATGGGGCATACGACTTCGTGGAAAACGACGACGACCCTACCGACCCCGGCGACAACCACAACCCCGGCTACGGCAGCCACGGCACCCACGTGACCGGCATCGTCACCGCCCGCGCCGGCCGCAACAGCCTCCCGCCCCAGTGCTATGACGCCAGCGGCAACCCTATCTGTAGCGAAAGCGGGCTCGTAGGGCTCACCTGGCCGGCCGAGGTCAAGGTGCTGCCGCTGCGCGTGCTCGACGAAAACGGTAGCGGCTCGTTCAGCGCCGTGGCCGCGGCGCTGCGCTACGCTGCCGGGCTGCCCACGGTGTGGAACGACGTCACCCTCACGAACCCTCACCCTGCCCGCGTCATCAACCTCTCGCTGGGCGCCACGCTCTACTCCGAGGCGATGTGCGAGGCCGTCGCCGACGCCACCGCCGCTGGCGCGGTGGTGGTGGCCGCGGCGGGAAACGCCGGTGGCACCGCCTACTACTATCCCGCAAGCTGCGCCGGCGCGGTCTCGGTGGGAGCAGTGGACAACGCGCCGGGCGAACCAAGGCCCACCTGGTACACCCAGCACAACGACGCCGTAGACCTCAGCGCCCCCGGCGGCGACACCTCCCAGGACACCGACGGCGACGGTTACCCCGACGGCGTACTCTCGACGACCTGGAACTTCGAGACGAACACACCCAACTATGCCTTCTACATGGGTACCTCCCAGGCCAGCCCCCAGGTGGCCGCGGCGCTGGCGCTGCTGCTGGCCGCCAACCCCGGCCTCTCGGGAGCGGACGCCCTCGCGGCGCTCGAAGCCGCCAGCACCGACCTGGGCGAACCCGGCCGCGACGAGTTCTACGGCCAGGGGCTGCTCAACCTTCCCGCCGCGCTAGGGCTAGAGCTCCCTCCCGGCTCCTACCGCGTGCACTTCCAGGGCCCCACCGACCGCTGGGTGGGCACCGACGCCGACGGCCGCTTCTCCACCTACCTCCCAAGCGGCGTCTACGCCCTTCAGGCCTGCCGCGACGACAGCGACAACGGCTTTTGCGACACCGGCGAACCCGAGCGCTCGGCGTCTGTGAGCGTGCCGGGCCACCCGACTTACGAGGTGCCGCCCGAGGCGCTCGCGCTGCCTTAAGATCGTCTCACCGGAAGCCCAGCTCCACTGGTTAAAGTAAGAGCATGTTCAGGAAGATAGGAATCTTGCTGACCGCATCCCTGTTCGTGCTGGCAGGGTGCAGGATCAACACCGCCCCGGTAATCACCAACTTCTCGGCCTCGCCCACGAGCGGCGGAGCTCCCCTCACGGTTACCTTCTATGCTTCGGCCACCGACGCCGACGACGACCCTATCACCTGCACCCTCGACTACGGTGACGGTTCAACCAAGAGCACTTTTTCCTGCACCGACGCCGCAGAGCAAACGCACACCTATAACGCCGGCACCTACACCGCCACCCTCACCGTCAGCGACGGGCGCGGTGGCAGCGACACCAGGAGCCTAAATATCGACGTGATCGGGCTGGACTACGCCTGTCCCGCACCCTCCGGCGCCAGCCTGGGCGCACAGCCCCTCACAACAGAGAAAGAGCCCGAGGGCATAGCCCCCTTCGACGGTCTGGCTTATAAACCCGGTGAACTCCTCGTCTATCGTGGTGGGGTGGGCTTGCAAAGCGCGCGGGTCGTGGAGCTCGAGCGCGAACTAGGCCTCCAAGCCCTCGACGCGCCCTTTACCGGCTGGGCGCGTTACCGTGTACCCGCAGGGCAGGAAGCCGAGCTTGCGCAGCAGATTCTCGCAGCCGGGCTAGGCAGTTACGTCCAGCCCAACTACGCCTACAAACTGCTCGCCACCCCCAACGACACCTATTACATCACTTCCCAGCAAACCCAGTACGACCTCATGCAGATCTCGCAGAGCTGGGATCTCATAAGCCCCTCAAGTTGCAACCCCATCGTCGCGGTAGTAGATTCTGGCGTCGCTTACGATCACGTGGACCTCGATGCCTACGTTATCAACGGCTACGACTTCTCGGATAGCGACTCCGACCCCTACCCGAACCCCGGCGACGATCACGGAACCATGGTGGCCAGCATCATCGCCGCAGAGACCAACAACAACCAGGGCATGGCCGGAACCACGGGCAACCGCGCCTATATCATGCCGCTCAAGGTCTTCCCCAACGCCTACTCGACCACAATCGCCGACGCCATTAACTGGGCAGTGCAGTACAACGCCCATATCATCAACCTCAGTCTATGCATTACCGACAGCAACGGTGCCTGTGCCGATCTGACAGACAGTCCCGACGTCGCCATCGAGGCCGCCTTGCAAAACGCTTATGACAACGGCATTGTTTCGCTTGCTGCCTCGGGAAACGACGGTAATAGCTTCGTGGGTTATCCAGCGAGCTCGCAATACACCATCGCCGTGGGTGCCATAAACGACGACAAAACCCGTGCCTCGTTTTCAAACTATGGCACCCTGCTCGACGTAGTGGCCCCGGGCGTAAGCGTGCTTTCCGCGAGCATCCCCAGCACAACGGACCCGCCGTACCTCTTTGGCGACGGCACCTCCTTCGCGACCCCTTACGCCGCAGGCGTGGCAAGTCTCTACATCAGCCAATACTACGCACAGAAGAACGCGCTTCCCGGCCCCTCCCAGATCATTAGCTGCATGCGCAGCGCAGCCGAAGACCTCAGTGCTATCGACCCCAACACCGGCAGTGGTCTGGTGCGCGCCGATCGCATGCTCGACGTGGTCAACAACCTCTACGGCTGCTACTGAACTTGGCAAGCCCATCCCGGCCCGGCTAGGATGAAGAAGCGCCTGCCGGGCCGGGATGGCGGAATCGGTAGACGCAACGGACTTAAAATCCGTTGGGGGTGCTCCCCGTGCGGGTTCGAGTCCCGCTCCCGGCACCAGACCCCCGCCCAGCGCGGGGGTTTTAACAGGGATCGTTACAAAGCGAACCCCTTGCCGAGAAAAGCCAGCAACCTCGAGGCCGGCCATGCCGTAGGAGACCGCGAAGCGGCCGCAGGCCTCCTCCACCCCTCCTCAAACAAGGAAAGGCTTGGGCAACAAAAACCGTTCGCGACCTGGTGTCGCGACTAGAACCCAGGCTTACTCTGTGGCGACGAGGTTTTCACGCGGGCGCTTTTGTCAAAAGCCGATGAAGTCACCATCGGAAGCACAGCTTAAGCAACCGCGCCGGTCCATTCGTTCATTTTTTTTCGTCGTTTTGGCCACGCAGTCTTTAGCCTACACGCGCTGGACCTGCCCCGGCAAAAGCGGGGATCCAAAGCCTAAGGTGCGGTGGTCGCTTTATCGTCGCTAGGCGTCAGTTTCAAAGCCTCCCCCTTGGGGGAGGTGGCCGCGAAGCGGCCGGTGGGGGGTTGTTTGTTGGAATGCCGGATGTAGGGTGTAGGGGGTGGGATGTGGGCCGGCCGTGTACAGGCGACCGGCTTTTGGGCTTTGGCATCGCATAAAACCCCCACCCCAGCCCCCCAGAGGAGGGGGCTTTCTTTTGGCGCGGTTAAGCTTAGGGCTTCAACCGTCGCAAAAGAAGTAAAACACCACAAGCCACAGGCCACGAGCCACAAGCCTTACCCATTACCAATTACCACGCACCACGTGCTACCTACCCCGTACCGCACACCGCGTCGCTTCGCCACGCCTTTTCGCCAGCACACTGCAAAACCGTGATACGCTGGCGGTGATGATCGCCCTCAACGACGAACAGACGATGGTGCTGGAGATGGTGCGGCGCTTCGCGCGCGAGGAACTGGCTGCACAAGCGCCCGAGTACGACAGGCGCGGCGAGTACCCCTGGCCCCAGCTGCGCAAGATGGGCGAGCTCGGGCTACTGGGCATGAATACCCCCGAGAAGTGGGGTGGCACCGGGCTGGACGCGGTGACCTGGGCGCTCGTTATGGAGGAGATCGCCGCCGCTGACCCCTCGGTGGCCGTGATTTTTTCGGTAACCTCGGGCCTGCCCCAGTACATGCTGCTCAGGTTCGGTACGGACGAACAGAAGGAAAAGTACCTGCGCCCTCTGGCCGAAGGCCGCTGGATCGGCGCTTTCGCGCTCACCGAGGCCTCGGCGGGCTCCGATCCCAAAGGGCTCAAGAGCGTCGCGGAGCGGGTGGACGGCGGCTACCGGCTCTCGGGGGTGAAGAGCTGGATCACCTCCGGCGGCCAGGCGCAGCTCTACGTGATCATGGCGCGCGCCCCCGAGGGCATTAGCG